>RKMI01000037.1_pt1 | contig 337814 bp, 306 predicted proteins | sample 2174191 | NCBI WGS metagenome assembly RKMI01 (sample SAMN10236717, study PRJNA505201) | synthetic metagenome | isolation source: mock community containing 12 organisms: Thioclava sp. ES.032, Psychrobacter... | place: USA: Walnut Creek | collected 2015-10-01
ATACCAAGGGCGTGAAGTTCTGACTCTTTAGGGATTCCATTTTTAGCACTGGCGTGATTCAACATGGCAAAGGAGATTTTGCCATGTCTGCCGCTTTGATTCTTAGCGATGCTTTTGACGCCGATAGTTTGCGCCGTCTTGCCAAAGGATGCCGCAATGCCAAACAGAGCCGCCGCCTACTGGCCATTGCGGCTGTCTATGACGGCATGAACCGTGCTGATGCCGCCAAAGTCGGCGGTATGGACCGCCAGACTTTGCGAGATTGGGTTCTTCGCTTCAATGAGCAAGGCACCGATGGTCTTGTCGACATCAAAGCAACCGGCGCTCCCATGCGCTTGAGCCCAGAACAGCTCGAAGAGTTTGTTGCTATCGTTGAAACCGGTCCTGATCCTGAGAAGGACGGCGTCTCTGTCTGGCGTAGCCAGGATCTGGTGCGTGTGATCCAAGAGCGGTTTGGGGTCTCCTACAAGGAACGTGGAGTACGGGATCTTTTGCGCCGCATGGGGTATGTGCGCATATCTGGTCGACCTCAACATCCAGAACAAAAGCCTGAAGTCATTGATGCTTTCAAAAAAACTTCTCCGCAACGTTGGCAGCGCATGTAGGCCATTTGCCAAAGAACAAGCCCATCGAGATTTGGTGGCAAGATGAGGCTAGGCTTGGTCAGAAGAATGGACTGGCCCGACTATGGGCAAAAAAGGGAACCAGACCACGTCTGCCAGCCGATCAGCGATATAAAAATGCCTATCTGTTCGGTGCAATATGTCCAGCGCGTGGCGTTGGCGCGGGATTGATGATGCCTTTTGCAAATACACAGGCCATGCAAATGCACCTCGAAGAAGTCTCAAGGACAGTGGCGCGCGGCGCTCATGCCGTGGTGCTGATGGATCGTGCCGGATGGCATACGACAAGCAGACTCAACGTGCCCAAGAATATCACCATCCTCCTGTTGCCTTCCAAATCACCGGAACTGAACCCAGTTGAGAATATTTGGCAGTATCTGCGCGGTACCTTCCTGTCCAATCGGGTCTTCGAAGACTATGCCGCCATTCTTGATGCTGGTTGCCAAGCATGGAAGAGCCTCTCCGCCAACCCAACCATCATCCATTCAATAGGTATGAGAAAATGGGCTCAAGAAGGTCAGAATTAAATGCCGTTGGTATGAGGCACTGTTGACATCAGAGAAAAACAAAGGGTGAGCGATCCGTTGATCACCCACCCTTTTCTTGTCATGCATTTCGTCTTGGCTTTTGTGCCTTAAGCTTTTTTGCCGGTGCGGGCGTGATGCAGGGAAGCAATTGCGCAGGACGCAAGACGCGCCATATCACCATCCGAACGGGAGTTCAGAATGATCGGCACACTGGCACCAAGCACGAGGCCAGCGGGCTCCGCATGAGAGATATAGGCAAGCTGTTTTGCCAGCATGTTGCCTGCATCAAGGTTCGGAACCACAAGGATTTCCGCATGGCCAGCAACTTCGGACGTGATGCCCTTGGTGCGAGCGGCAGCAAGATCGACCGCATTGTCCATGGCCAGAGGACCATCGACGACACCGCCAGAAATCTGACCGCGTTCAGCCATCTTGGACAGAAGCGCAGCGTCCAGAGAGGACGGGATGTCCGGGTTGACGGTTTCCACCGCCGACAGGATGCCGACTTTGGGAACTTCAATCCCGATAGAGATCGCAACATCGATGGCGTTCTGAACAATATCGGCTTTGGTTTTCAGATCCGGCTGAATGTTGATCGCTGCGTCGGTGACGAGGATCGGATGATCGACGCCCGGAACATCCATGACGAAAACGTGGGTGAAGCGACGACCGGCACGCAGGCCATTGACCTTGCGCAGAGCAGCTTTCAACAGATCATCCGTATGCAGGTGGCCTTTCATCATGGCACCAGCGCGACCTTCTGAGATAAGGTCTACGGCAATGTTGGCAGCCCGTGCATGGTCGATCTCGTTGATGATCTCGACACCATCAAGGTTCCAGTCATTTGCCTTGGCAACTGCTTCGATTTTTGCTTTGCTACCAACCAGGATCGGCGTGATGATGCCGCTTTGCATGGCCAGAATGGCTCCGCCGAGCGATTTTTCCTCCTCTGGAGCGACAACAGCGGTCACCACTTGAGGTTCATTCTGGGCTTTGCGGATCAGCGCCTCGAAGTAGGGATGCGTTTCCAGCATCAGTTCCGGTGTTTTAAGCGCATCAAAGCAGAGCTTCTTGGCTGGTGCAAAGATTTCTGCAGGGCCCGAAACCAGCACTTCATTGTCAGCATGACGACGGATCTCGGTATCAAAGCGGATCACGTTGTCCGGCAATTTGTCCGTTACCTTGACTTTGACATCAAGCACATCACCGGCAACGCAGCGCGGGCCGAAGTTGAAGGTCTGATGACGATAGCGGGCTCCGACACCCGGAAGGATGTTGCCGAAAATCGTCGAAACCAGAGAGGCAACCCAAAGCGGCGGCGCGTAGGCCTCGCGTTTGCCGTTTTCATTCTGTACATAGCGCGAAAGATGAAGCGAATTCAGGTTTCCCGAGGCATTGGCAAAGACCATAAAATCCTGCTCGGTGGCGACGCGGGTGAGGGCGGCCTCATCACCGATATTGATTTCATCGTAAGTCTTGTTTTCAAAAGTGGTATGGTTGGGCATAGGAAGAGTGCTCTAACTGTCAAATACACTAGAGGTTAAAAGGTACACTGACCGTTCAGGGTCAGTTGCAAAGATCAGCCCGGCAAATGCAGAAGCAAGCATTCATCCCAAAGGGTGAATCCATGCCTGCCAAACCGGCCTGCCAGAAAAGGCTTCCTCCTCACTGTCGAACTCACGACACCGCTCCGTTATCTCTTGCACGTGCGAAACACCCGCTATTAGACACAGAGTTCGTCCTCCAAGCTGACGTAATGTCCCAGGATAAGGGTTAGGGCCTAGGACTTAAGAAGCAGTTTTGCGGTCTTTGTAACATTGATATCGGTCAAAAGGCTAAAGTGCGATCTTGCGTCATGGACATGGCTGACATGTCCCTTCTGCATTCTTTTGCTGCGGAGCGTTAAACAATGACGCAATGCAGCAAATTATGGCGGGCACGAATAGACAAATTTGCCTGTCGTGATGTGATCGAAATTCATTCGATGGAAAAGCATGATCATCTCGAAAGTCTTACGTTAGGGAAGGTCTAATTCCCAAAAGGTGATTGTCCTTGCTGAAAATCCTTGCCCAAACTGTGGTCGAAACACGAGCGGAACTGCATTCTGCACTTATACGGAGAAATGCAAAGGCTCACTCTCGGGTCAACATAGGATTCAAACAACGAGAAAAACAAAGAGCCGCCGATATGCGATTCTAGCATGTCTGGCTTGAGTGAATTGCAAGTCATTTAAAAAATGCGAATAATTTCGTGAATTTTGCTTTGTGGATAGAGACCGTTTTGGGGCGATAAACGTCAGAATGCCTGTCCTTTTGTGGCAGGGGATCTGAAAATCGGAGGCGGTCACTTGCTGGAGTCCATTCGATTGGACATTTACGCCCTCTAAAATAAAAAGATCGTGACAGACATAAGGCTGGACTCTGTCTGTCACGATCTCCATTGACCCTGTCGACGTGATCCTCCGGTCGGGGTAGGAAAACCTAGATCACGCCTAAAGCGGGGCGACAGGGTCTCTTGTCTTGAAACTTTGCGGGTGCTTTCGCTCGTCCCGAAATCAGGGCCGAGCGAAAGCGTTTGTTCAATAGGCGGCACGATAGATTGCCTCGATGTCCGCGACCGAAAGGTCTACAGGGTTCCAGTCGAGCAGCCGCCGGATGGCATGGGATTCTTCTGCCATGGCAGCGAGATCGTCTTCGGGAACACCATAGGCTCTGAGTTGCATGTCGAGGCCTAGCGATTCACAGAAAGCCTTGGCACCCGCCAGAACGGCTTCATTGCTGCCGCCTTCAAAACCAAGGGCTTGGCAAACCTTGTCGGTTTTCTCCGGTACAACCGCAGCATTGGCAGCCAGAGTGTGCGGGAAAACCAGAGCGTTGGCGATGCCATGGGGCAGCTTGTGGCGCGTGCCGAGCGGGTAGGAAACCGCGTGGCCGGATGTTGTGTTGACCGGTCCAAGGCAGACCCCGCCGTAGAAGGCCGCGAGCGCCAGCCCGGTTCGTGCTTCCGCATCAGAACCATCCTCAACCGCACGTTTGAGAAAGCGTCCGACCAGCTCAATGCCCATCATCGCGTAATTGTCGATGATTGGATGGGAACGTTTGGAGGTGAAGGCCTCAACGCAATGGGCCATGGCGTCAACGCCGGTCGCGGCTGTCACGCGGGCAGGGACCGTCATGGTCAGCGCCGGATCGATGATCGCAAGGTCGGCCAGCATGTGGACGCTTTCGGTGGCGACTTTGCTCAGGGTCTCCGGATTGGTCATGAGCGCACGTGTGCCAACCTCTGAACCTGTGCCTGCCGTGGTTGGCAATTGGGCCAAACCGACCTTGCGCGGCAGGGCGCGGTGGGGGCCGGAAATGTCGTCAAAGCTGCAGTCTTGCGCGATCAGGACAGCAACCAGCTTCGCCAGATCCATTGCCGAGCCGCCGCCAAACCCGATGACCACGTCACAGCCTTTGGCTGCTTCGATCGCCTTGTAAAGATTGGGGATGTCCGGCTCGGGGACAACATCGGAAAAGCAGGTCACATTCTCAAGATCAAGAAGGTCGAGCCGACCTGCGTTGGCAGCATCTGCCAATACGAACGGGGCCTTGTAACCCTTTTGGGCGACCCAATCCTTGAGCGTCTTGATGGTCCCGTCTCCAAACCGCACGATGGGTGGAAACTGCATCTCAATGGGCGACGTAAGGGGTAACATATCCTCATTCCTCCGCTTGGGCCGCAGCAGACATATTTGGCGTCTCGAAATGGCGGCCTTTCTATTCCTGTTGGATGCATAAGACGCGCATTATAAAAATTTGTCAATAATGTTTGTACATGTAAAATTTCGCTGGCTATAGATATTCTAAATGGCGGGAGTTTTGGTTTTGTGTTGATTTTTGCGATTAAAGAGCAATAAAAACAATGAAATATAAATTTTTTGATTTGCGAATAAATTGGCCTTGATGCGCGCTTGTGAATTTCCATAGGAATAAAGTTAGAAAATTTCCGATAAGATATTGACAAATTATCAAATTCTATACAAGGTGACCCCTAAGGCAGGAGTTGCCTCGAGGGCGGGGTGCCCTTCGGCCAACAATTGGCCTTTTTCGGAGGATTCAATGTCGACAATTTCACCGCGCAAAAGTGATATGTGGATCGGTGGCTGCTTGCTGGTCTTTTGTATTGTGGTTGCCTGGCTAACCCTTTCCATCAAGAGCGGTATGGGTAGCTCGTCTGCTGGGCCCTCTATGATCCCATGGATGATGATTGGCGCAGTGGCTTTTTTGTCGTTGGTGCTGATTGGTCGCTCATTGGGTGGCAATAAAGAAGGCGAAGAGAGTAAGATCTCAATGCCTGATGCCCGCACTCTGCTGATTATGCTTGGCTTCGTGCTGTTGCTTACCGCATATGCAGCAGCCTTCTATCCCGTTGGTTACATTCCCGCGACGCTGATTACCTTCGTTGTTGGTCTGTGGCTCTTGGGCGAGCGGCGCTGGTACATTCTGGTGCTGTTTCCGCTGATAATGACCTTTGTTGTCTATTTCGGCTTTACCCGCCTTTTGACTGTTTGGCTTCCGTAAAACCATCAACAATATATCCTTGGGAGGATACAAAGATGAACATTTCAAAACTCGCCCTGTCTGTTGCAGCAACGGCCATCATGGCCACCGGTGTAGCCTCCGCTGCCGACTTCCCGGTTCGCCCCATTCAGGTTGTTGTTCCTTATTCCGCAGGTGGATCCACGGATCTTTCGTTGCGCGTGTTTGCTGATACGTTCGAGAAAAAGTTCGAAGGCAAGCAGATGGTTATTCGCAACCAGCCAGGTGGCGGTGGTGCCATTGGTACGTCTGCAGCAGCGCATGGTCGCGCTGACGGCTATACCCTTGGCGCAGCTGCGCAGGGCCCGATCGCCATCAAGCCGCATATCGGCGGCACCGATTATCAGGTTGATGACTTGGCTTTCGTTGGTCTCTTTGCTCGCTCCTTGCAGGTTATGGTGGCTTGTAAGGATGCTCCGTTCACCGATTATGACTCCTTCGTAGAATACGCCAAGGGCAACAAGCCGCAGGTCGGTAACTCCGGTGCCGGTGGCGCAAACCAGGTGTCAGCCGAAGCCTTTGCCAAGGCTGCTGGTATCAAGATCGAATCCATCCCCTTCCAGGGGTCATCCAAAGCACGGACCGCATGTATCGGTGGTCACATCGATGCCATGGTTGCTTCCCCGGCTGAAGCCAAAGCGGCGTCAGATGCAGGCCAGATGACGCCTTTGTTTGTGATGGAAGAAAAACGGATCGATCTGTTCCCCGACACCCCAACTGCAGTGGAAAAAGGCGTCGACTTCACTTGGTCTTCCTGGAAAGGCCTGATTGCGCCAAAAGACACGCCTGAAGCAGAGCTTGCATGGCTGCGCGATGCTGTGAAAGAAGTCGCAACCGATCCGGATTTTGTGACCAAGATGACCGACATGGGCGAATTCGTAACCTTTGAGGACGCTTCAACCTTCGAAAAACGCGTTCACAATGACAGCGAAGTCGCCAAGACGGTTCTTGAAGAGCTCGGCATGCTGGGCATGAACAAATAACAGAGAACGGCCCTGTGGCCGCTTCGATCTGACAGGGGAGCGCGCGATGTGCGCTCCCCATTCCCTCGCAAATGATCGCTACGTCTTAAGGACGCTCAGCCAACTTGCCTGAAAGTGCAGCATGGAAACGCTCTCCTATCTTGCGCCGCTTCTCCAGTTTGATGTGATCTGGACCATTGCCCTTGGTACCCTCGGCGGTCTCGTGATCGGCGCACTTCCCGGATTGACCGCCACAATGGGTGTGGCGCTTCTCATCCCTCTGACCTTCAGCATGACCCCGGTTATGGGGCTGAATATGCTGATCGGCATTTATATCGGCGGCATCTATGGCGGCTGTGTCTCCTCGATCCTTCTCAGAACGCCAGGCACGCCAGCCTCTGCTGCCACCGTCCTTGATGGCTATCCGATGGCGCAAAAAGGCGAAGCGGGTAAGGCGCTGGGCATGGCGACCATCGCCTCAACGATCGGCGGGCTGATCGCCGCTGTTGTTCTGGCAACGCTCGCGCCGCAACTTGCAAGCATCGCGCTTGAATTTGGCGCGCCTGAATATTTCGCTCTTGCCCTGTTTGGCCTCACCATCATTGCTTCTTTGTCTGGTGACCTTGTCAAAGGGGCTATCTCGGGTTGTCTGGGGATTCTGATCGCCTGCGTCGGCGCCGACCCGATTTCCGGTGTCATGCGCTACACCTTCGGCATCAATGGCTTTGCATCCGGATTTGCCTTTACCCCCGCCCTGATCGGCTTGTTTGCCTTGTCCGAAGTGTTCACCCAGCTTGAGCGTCTGTCCAACAAAGATGACGGTATCATCAGCAACGTGGCGAACCGTTGGCCCAGCATGAAAGAAATGAAGGAAAGCGCACCAGCCCTCATCCGTGGGTCTATCATCGGCACCTTTATTGGCATCGTGCCGGGGACCGGCTCCGGAACGGCCTCCTGGATTTCCTACAACGAAGCGCGCCGGACATCCAAGACGCCCGAGAAGTTCGGCACTGGATATGCGCCCGGCGTTGCTGCGACCGAGTCCGCCAACAATGCGGTCTGTGCGTCTGCTCTTATTCCGCTGCTGGCGCTTGGTGTGCCGGGTGATGTGGTTACCGCTGTTCTGATGGGTGGCCTGATGATTCAGGGCCTAGCACCCGGGCCGATGCTGTTCCAGACCAACCCGGATATCGTCGTCGGTATCTTCGGCGGCACCTTCTTGGCGACCATCTTCATGTTCATCTTCGGTATGTTGCTCATTCCGGTCTTCTCCAAGATCCTGATGGTTCCGCGCCGCATGTTGACCATTTCCATCGTCATCTTCTGCTTTATCGGTTCCTTCTCCATCAACCTCAACCCGGTCGATCTCTACACAATGGTCGGGTTCGGTGTGCTGGGGTGGGGCATGCAGAAATTCGGCTTCAGTCAGGCTGCGCTTTGTATCGCCCTAATCCTCGGTCCGATGATGGAATCCAACCTTCGCCGTGGCCTGTTGCAGACTGGTGATGATGTCATCGCCTTTGTCTCCGGCCCGATTACCCTTCTGTTCCTCGGCCTGACAGTCTTGTCTCTTGCCTGGCCGCTCATCTCCAAGGCGCGCTCCAAGTCTGGTACTTCCAGTGTGGCCCTGAACGAAACGGAGTAAATCCATGACCAAAGAAGCCTATGTGGCCCTCGTTAGCTGCTTCAACGACGACGAAACGCTGAACTACGAGGCGACCCGCGCTCAGGTCCGCCGCCAGATCGAAGCTGGCAACAACATCCTTGCCGCTGGTACCAACGGCGATTTCTCTGCCCTGACGTTCGAGGAAAAGGTCAAGCTGACCGCAGAAGTCGTTGATGAGGCCAAAGGCCGTTGCAAGGTGATCGTCAACGCCGGGATGCCAGCCACCTTCGAGACCGTCAAGCTGGCCAAGGAATGTGACAAGATCGGTGTTGATGGCATTGCGGTGATCACGCCATTCTTCATTGCCTGCACGCAGGATGGTCTGGAACGTCACTATCTGACGGTTGCCGATAGCGTCGATACGCCGATCTATCTCTATGACATTCCGGCCCGCACCCAGAACCACATCGAACCGGCAACCGCGCGCAAACTTGCCGCGCACCCGAATATTGCCGGGATCAAGGATAGCGGCGGCCAGCAGGAGACCCTGTCCGAATATCTCAAAGTCGGCAACGAGGTCGAAGGCTTCGGCGTCTATTCCGGCCCGGACCATCTCGTCCACTGGGCGCTTCAGAACGGTGCAGCCGGTGCGATCTCCGGCCTTGGCAACGTGCTGCCGCATGTGCTCGCCAAGATCATTTCCTGCTTCAATGCAGGGGACGAAGAGGGCGCCGCTGCCGCTCAGGTCACCTATGGCAACTTCCGCAAAGATCTTTATGGCCTCGGCTTCCCGCCAGCCATGGTCAAGCGTGCTCTTTGGGTGATGGACAAATCCGTTGGTGCTTCCCGCCAGCCCGCGCTGCTGCCTGATCCCGAGCAGGACAAACTGGTTGAAGCTGTTCTCAAGAAATACGAGCTGATTTGATGGTGAAAGTCCTCACGACCTCTCCCGGCTTTGGCAAACACGGCCGGGTTCCTGATCGGATCGCCGAAATGGGCTGGGATCTGGTTCGCTGTGACGATGCCTCCAAACCCGATGGTGGCGTTTCTGATCAGATTGCCGATGCGGATATTCTCGTGGTGGGCCTCGTGCCCGCCACCGCAGAAACCCTCGTTGGTGCAGACAATCTCAAAGCGGTTATCAAGCATGGCGTTGGCGTCGATAACATCGATATCCCCGCATGCACGGCAGCAGGGCTGCCGGTTTGCAACACGCCTGCGGCCAATGCAAACGCAGTTGCCGAGCTGGCCATGGGTCTATTGTATGCCATGGCGCGTTTCATCCCTCAGGGGCATGTCTCGGTAACCTCGGGCAAATGGGACCGCCGGGTTGGAACCGAACTCTCCGGCAAGGTGCTTGGCATCGTCGGCCTCGGCAACATCGGCAAGAAATTGGCTCGTCACGCAATTGGTGTGGGGATCAAGGTGGTTGCGACCGATCCTTATGCGGATATGGACTTCGCCAAGGAGCATGATATCGAAATTCTGCCACTCGAGGACCTGCTCGGCAAGGCGGACTATGTGTCGCTCCATATTTTCGGCGGTAAGGACAACGCAGCGCTGATCAATCGGGAAACCATCGCAAAGATGAAGCCCGGATCCAAGCTGATCAATCTTGCCCGTGGCGAGGTGGTCGACCTTGATGCCGTGGCCGAAGCGCTTGAAAGCGGTCATTTGGGAGGTGTCGCAATTGATGCCTACGTCACCGAGCCGCCCGAAACCAGCCATCCGGTCTTTGGTCATCCCAACGCGATCTTCACGCCTCATTCCGGCGCGGACACCAAGGAGGCGGTTGAAAATGTTGGCCTCATGGTCGTCGAAGATATCGCAACCATTCTTGATGGCGGCACGCCGAAGCGCTGCCTGAACGCAGCCGAACTGAAAAAGTGAGGGCAGGGGGCTTTCTCTGCCCCCTCCCTCAACTTGCTCAAGTCAAGGAGAAAGACATGTCAAACAACCCAGTTGTCATAACGATGGGAGATCCATCCGGGGTTGGCGCCGAAGTAATCGTCAAGGCCATGGCCACCTTGCCTGCCGCTGATCGGGCGCAATATGCGGTGATCGGCGACATGGATACATTGGAGCGCGCCAGAGCCGTTTGCGGTGTTGATCTGCCGCTTCATAATTACGGTGAAAAGGGAGCCGTGGGCTCGCTGGCTATCGTTTACATCCCCGTCGCAGATCTGCCCGGTGAGTTTGGTATATTGTCCCCGGCTTGTGGTGAGGCTTCGTATCAATATATCAAGAAAGCCGTCGAGATGGTTCAGGGCGGCGAGGCCGTCGGTATCGTCACCGCACCGATCAACAAGGCAACTCTCAATGCTGCCGGGCATCATTTCGATGGCCATACGGGTATGCTGGCCCATCTGACCGGGTCAAAAAGCTCTTGGATGCTGCTCGCGTCTGAAACGCTCAATGTGCTGCATATCTCAACGCACGTGTCTCTGAAAACCGCAATCGAGCGGTCTACGCCTGAGCGGGTGCTCGCAACCATCCGCATGGGCGACAGACACTTCAAGCGCATGGGCTATGAAAACCCGCGCATCGCCGTTGCCGGTATCAACCCCCATTGTGGTGAGGGTGGACTGTTTGGCGATGAAGACGATGTTCAGACGCTGCCCGGTGTCGAGTTGGCACAGAAGGAAGGCATCAACGTCGTTGGTCCAATTCCCGCAGACACGGTCTACCACCGTGCCAACACCGGCGCCTTCGATCTGGTCATCGCCCAATATCATGATCAGGGCCATATCCCGATCAAGCTGATCGCCTTCGACAGCGCCGTCAACGTATCGCTGGGCCTGCCCATAGATCGCTGTTCGGTGGATCATGGAACCGCTTTTGATATCGCCGGGACAAACAAGGCCAACCATGTCAACATGCTGTCGGCGCTGGATTATTCCGCCAAACTGGCGGCGACCCGCTCGAAACGCTAGATGTCGGTTCGCTACTATCTCAGTCGAAATTGCAAAGGGAGCCAAAAGGCTCCCTTTTTGTGTCTGCAAGCTGTCGCATACTGCGCGGCGTGGGATCTCATGGCCATTGTCGGGCTTTAGGACGGATCCGGCATTTTGAGGTTGATCAGGCCGCCGCCGAACAGTCGATCTCGCGAATGTTCGAGATGGGAGCGCATCAGCTTTGATGCCAATGCGCCGTCGCGAGCACGAATGGCGTTGCTGATTTCCAGATGTTCTTCGAACACGAAAGCCAGCGCCTTGCCGCCCTCGTTGAGGAGGGACTGGCCGTGCATCTGCATGCCGACATAGATATGTTCCCTCAGAGCACGCATTGCCGCTTCAAAATAATGATTGTTCGTTGCCTTGGCGATGGCGATGTGAAAGGCAAAGTCAGCGTCTTCGCGGTGGATCTGGCTGCCAGTCGCGGTGCGCATCAACTCGAGCGCATCCTCAAGGTCAGCCATGATTGCGGTGTTGTGGCGTTCGGCTGCCAGAACCGCTGCGGTGGTTTCCAGATTGAGGCGGAATTCATAGCAGCGCTGAATGTCGGCCAGTGTTTCTACACGAGCAAAACCAACCGGTGACACCGACGGTGCGCGCACGTAATTGCCAGCACCCTGCCTGGCGTAGATCACGCCCTCCTTGCGCAACTTCTCCAGCGCGGACCGCAGCACAGGACGCGATACACCGAACTCCTCAGACAGTTGATGTTCTGACGGCAGGCGTTGATTGACAGGATAGTCGCCATTGGAGATGCGACTGAACAGGCTGTGATAGACCTTGTCTGCCAGAAGGCGTCGCGGTTTGCTCTTGGTTTCTTTGGCATTATTGTTTTCAGTCACAGCAAACATACCCCTCCCGGCACAGGTGATTGACTCATCTTTTTACTAGCTTTGCAGCCAGATTTACAAGTGTATCCGGTGTGCCAAAACCGCCGGATTTGGTGATGATAAACAGGTCCCTTTGTCCATTAAGTGATTTTGACATTGGTAGTCCGGGCAGGACTTCACCAAGGATCTCAAGAATGCCGATATCAAGACGCGCACAGATGGCCGCGGCACTTTCACCACCGCTCGCAAGAAAACTTGCGGGGCGGATTGTGGCTATCCAGTTGGCGATGCCCTTTGCGAATTGGTCTCCCGCCTCCTGACTGGATATCTCTGTCTCGCCCGAGGTCATCTGGATGACTTGAACGTCATCGGAGAATGGGGTGGGGTCGGGAACAGACCCATTGGGAGCGGGCAGGGGCGCGAAGTTATCCAGCTGTGCCAGGGTCACTGGATCCCGTGATCCTATGGCAAACAGGGCAGGAGACTGGGGGCGGATGTCACGAAGCGTGCTGTCGGGCTTGATGGAGCGAGCTGCAAGGCTTTCTGCAAGGCCTGCAGCACCGACGAGAAGCCCTCCTTCAGGAAAGGCCTCCAGCGCCTTGGCGATGTCTTCCTGAGAGTTTGCATCGGGGCAGGCGGACAGCGGAACCTTGGCGATGTCGGCAACCGAGCGTGGCGTGACGACACCTGCGCCGCAGAGCATGCCATTTTCAACGAACCGGCCAAGTTTCGGAATCGCCGGGCAGACGAGAATCGGCTGATCGGGGCTTCGCAAGGCTTCGGTTTCGGCGGCAACGTGCCCCTTGAGGCGACTGTCGACTTTCTTGAACAGGCGCGCCGTTTCACCATGCTTGCTGTCGCTCACGATATCGCGCACCTGACGGACCCGTTTGACGGCAGTCTCTTGCTCAATTTCTCGTGAGCCAGTGGAAACCGCAACAACGTCGGCATCCATGGCCAAGGCGGTCTCCAAATGGCTTGGGCCGAGTGCACACAGGACTTTTAATCCCTGATCCGCAAAGGCAACGGCGCTGTCCAGCGCCCCTGTCAAGTCATCAGCGACAATCACCACTTCCATGCCGATTTCCAATATTTGTTAATTCTGATTTTTAGCAAATCTCTTCGTATCATATCGCATTTAATGTTGAATATACAAGAAAAAATACCCGATCAATCTGGAAAATTCATATGGAGATTAGAAGGATTGATTTACAAATTATCAAATTTGTATCTGGCCGCTGCTCATCGGAACTGTCCATCCGAAGCCGGGACAATCTGCCTGCTGACAAAGACGAAGAGCCGCTTAAAATGGTGCACATGTGACGCAAATGATCCGCATCTGTCGGGAATGCAAAAATCAGAGCGAGCCATGGAAGACTGACGTTTGCGCAAGGTGCGACGCTTTGTCTGCTATTATACCCCGCCACTTTTAAATAGGTAAGTAGGATGAATGTTTTTGTCCTTTATGTGCGTATGTTCAAAGTAACGCAGTCACCTTTAGGGGATACACCAAGTGAGTGGTCGATTCGCAGCACCTTGCAGACTTAGGCATGCCGGCACATGTCTTGCGCTTTTTGCGTTTGCGCTGCAGTTTTATCTCTCGACCCTTGCTCTTGCTGCACACTTCACTGTTTTTTCTGCGACAGATGAACGCGCAGCTGTTCGGGTGATCTGCTCAGGATCGACGCTCTATGGGCATGATTTAACGCGGAAAAGTGTTGCGAACAGCCAGCATTCCGACGCCTGCATCTTCTATCGCAATAATGTCGTCGACGAAGCTGCGGCAATTGCATCGGGCAGTCGCGATTTTCAACTCACCGCTTTCTATGTCAAACTTCTTCGAGTTGCAGCAGTGAGTGATCGCGTCTGGGGCAACTGGACAGGTGCTGGATCCAGTCGATCTCCCCCTTTCGCCTGATCGCTAACCTTTACTATTCAAACAATGAACCCGTCGAATGCCTCGCAACGCATGCTTTAGGGCCGTTGGGGCAGGGATTCGGGACTGATGAAAACCAAGCAAGAGAGCCATTATGGAACCTATCTATGACGATCTGTTCGTCAATCTCTCGCGCTGGCAATTTGCCGCCACGGCGCTATATCACTTTCTTTTCGTTCCCCTGACCTTGGGGCTTACCTGGATTCTTGTGATCATGGAATCGGTCTACGTTATGACCGGTAAAGAGATCTACAGGGACATGACCAAATTCTGGGGCAAGTTGTTCGGTATCAACTTTGCCCTCGGGGTGACGACCGGCCTGACCATGGAGTTCCAGTTCGGCACCAACTGGTCCTACTACTCCCACTATGTGGGCGATGTTTTCGGAGCGCCTCTCGCAATCGAAGGCCTGATGGCATTCTTCCTAGAGTCAACCTTCGTGGGTCTGTTCTTCCTTGGTTGGGACAAGCTGACCAAGCGCCAGCATTTGGCGGTTACATTCTTTACGGCGCTCGGCTCCAACCTGTCGGCGCTTTGGATTCTTGTGGCGAACGGCTGGATGCAAAACCCGGCAGGCTCGGAATTCTCCGCCGAAACGATGCGGATGGAAATGACCAACTTTGCACAAGTGGTTCTCAACCCGGTTGCGCAGGTCAAGTTCGTTCACACGGTCGCCGCTGGTTACGTAACGGCCTCCATGTTCGTGATTGGCATTTCCGCTTTCTACATCCTCAGAGGCCGCGATCTCGCCTTTGCGAAACGGTCCTTCGCTGTGGCCGCCGGCTTTGGTCTCGCGTCTGCCCTGTCCGTGATCGTGCTTGGTGATGAGAGCGGCTATGAACTCGGTGACGTGCAAAAGGTCAAGCTGGCCGCCATCGAAGCCGAGTATCACACGCAGGAAGCGCCTGCTGCGTTCAACCTCATCGGCATCCCGAACGACAAGACCGAGACCGTCGATTATGCCGTCCAGATACCATGGGCCATGGGCCTGATCGCGACTCGCTCGATTAGCAAAGAGGTCACCGGTCTTGCGGATCTCAAGGAGCAGCATGCAGAGCGTATTCGCTCGGGCATGATCGCCTATGAGGATCTTGCACGCCTGCGTGCGGGCCAGAAAACACCCGAAACTCTGGCAAGATTCGAAGAACACAAGGCGGACCTCGGTTACGGCCTTCTGCTCAAGCGCTATATCGACAATCCGGCATTGGCAACGGAAGAAATGGTCATGGCCGCCGCAGAGGATTCCATCCCCTCGGTGCCCTATCTGTTCTGGAGCTTCCGCATCATGGTCGGCTTCGGCTTCCTGATGCTGCTGCTCTTCGGTATGGCCTTCTACTACACAGCCAACAAGACCATTGAAAATAAGCGTTGGTTGTTGCGGACCCTTGTCTGGTGCATTCCGCTGCCTTGGCTCGCTTGTGAGCTTGGCTGGTTTGTGGCCGAATACGGTCGCCAACCATGGGCGATCGGTGAGGTTCTTCCGACCTTCCTGGCGGCATCAAGCCTGACGATCGCCGATCTGATCTTCTCGCTCACCGGCTTTATGCTGTTCTATACAATTCTGTTGGTTATCGAAATGTGGTTGATGTTCAAGTTCGCGCGTCTGGGACCAAGCTCCCTGCACACGGGTCGCTACCATCACGAACAGACCCCTCCATCCACTTTGGCTCCCGCCGAATGATGCCCAATCAGAAGGAACTATCTCATGTTATTTGACTATGAAGTCCTGAAGCTGGCATGGTGGGTGCTCGTTGGCGTCCTCCTGATTGGCTTCGCCATCACAGACGGGATGGATATGGGTGTCGGCAACGTGCTGCCATTCCTTGGCCACACCGATTCCGAACGCCGTGTCATCATCGAATCCGTCAGCCCTCACTGGGAGGGAAACCAGGTCTGGTTCATCACTGCCGGTGGGGCCATCTTCGCTGCTTGGCCTGCGGTTTATGCAGCCGCATTCTCCGGCTTCTACCTCGCCATGCTGCTTGTGCTGTTTGCCTTGTTCTTGCGGCCGGTGGGATTTGACTATCGCGACAAACTGCAAAACCCGACATGGCGCAACGCCTGGGACTGGGGCCTGTTTGTTGGCGGGTTTGTTCCCTCGCTCATCTTTGGTGTGGCCTTTGGCAATCTGCTGCAGGGCGTACCCTTCCATCTGGATGAATTCCTGCGCGTCACCTATGACGCCCAATTTATCTGGGCACTCATTCCGTTGCTCAATCCGTTTGCCCTTCTGGCAGGATTGGTTTCGGTCGCCATGCTGACTGCCCATGGCAGCACCTGGCTGCAGTTGCGTGCCGATCCAGTCATTGCCGAGCGGGCAAAAACGACGAGCTTTTATCTGGGCATTGTCACGGCGGCCCTGTTCGCCTTGGGCGGCCTTTGGATCTGGCTGGGCAATATGGAGTATTTTGTCATCGTCAGCCAACCGCCATTTGACGCCATGCCCAATCCGCTCAACAAGATTGTCGCCAAACAGCCCGGTGCATTGTTCAACATCTACAGCGAGTATCCGCTTGCCATGCTGGCTCCCTTGCTGGGCATTGCAGGCCCCTTGCTGATGGCTGCCCTGAGCCGGGCAGGTCGGAGTGGCTTTGCCTTCGTGTTCAGCGCACTCGGCATGACCGGGATCATCACGACAGCTGGTCTGTCGATGTTCCCCTTCATCATGCCATCGACGACTGATCCGGTTTCGTCCCTGACTGTATGGGATGCCACCTCGAGCCATCTCACGCTGACAGTCATGTTCTGGACCGCGGCCATCTTCGTGCCCATCGTGCTGCTCTACACCATCTGGTGCTATGTGCGGATGTGGGGGCGGATCACAACCGAAGAGATGAACGCTCCGGGAACGTCAGGCTACTAACGCCTCAAGATAGAAAGGAAACCCAAATGTGGTATTTTGCATGGATCTTGGGGCTGACGGCGGCTCTGGCTGTCGGCGTCATCAATGTCATGTGGTATGAAGCGCAGGACAGCTATAACGATACCGATGCATCGGATGGCTCTGATGCTGCAAAGGCCAAATCGGGCTGATGCGGTTTAGACTGCAATTGACTATATGAACAAACGATAACATGACCGGGCTTGCCCGGTCATGCCATATAGGGCTATTGAAGCCAAAATTGCCCCAAGCTGGCACCCAAAGTCGGCGTTACACCTGCAGCAAACCAGATTCGGATATGTCAGCAACCGCAACAACAAAGACCTATCTCAAGCAACAGTCCAAAAAAGCCAAGACGCCACTCAACTGGTCCATTGCCCTCTCTTTTGCATCAGGCCTGCTGCTGATTGTCCAGATGGGCTTTCTTGCTCATATCATCAACGGCGTGCTGATCGAAGGGGGCGGGCTATCGGCCTTCTATGTCCCGCTTGCGATCCTTCCCGCGATTTTTATCGCTCGAGCTGCTCTGACATATTTGTCCGAACGGATTGCGCTTCATGCCGCAATCGATCTCAAGGCCCAATTGCGAGCAGAGTTGCTCGCGCGCCTCCTCCAGAAGGGGCCGATCATCAAGCGCGGCGAGGAAGCATCCGTTGGCGAGCAGGCCACGATGTTGACCGAAGGTCTGGAGGCACTCCAAGGCTATTTCGCCCGCTATCTCCCTGCCATGGTCATGATGGCGCTGCTGCCCCTTGCAATCCTAGTGGTCACCCTGTCTATGGATTGGGTCTCAGCTCTGGTGATGGCTGTCACGGCGCCCCTGATCCCGGTGTTCATGATCTTCATCGGCAAGGGCACCGAAAAACTCAATCAGAAACAGTGGCGCAAGCTGGCGCGTTTGTCAGCGCATTTCCTTGATATGATTCAGGGGCTGACCACATTGAAGCTGTTCAATGCTTCACGCAAGGAAGCCGAAACCGTATCGCGCATGGCAGAAGATTATCGCCGCACCACCATGAGTGTGCTGCGCGTGGCGTTTCTGTCTTCGCTGGTGCTGGAATTTTTCGCCACCATTTCGATCGCGCTGATTGCTGTCTTCATCGGCTTCCGGCTGCTGTATGGCGAAATCGACTTCTTTTCCGGCTTTTATGTGCTGCTCCTTGCTCCGGATTTCTATGCTCCCTTGCGCAACATGGGCGGGCATTATCATGCGCGCATGGAAGCGGTAGGTGCCGCCGAGACAATGGCGGATCTGATGCAGGAATCCCCGCAAACCAAAACGCCTGCTTCCCTGTCCCTGCCTGATAGCAAGGCGGGCATCGCGCTTGAATTTCGCGACGTATCCTTTGCCTATGAAGACGGCTCTCCGGCGCTCGAAGGCATCTCCTTTGATTTGAAGCGCGGCGAAAGTCTGGCGCTGGTCGGCCGGTCCGGTGCGGGCAAATCAACGCTCATCGACCTCCTGATCGGCTTTGTTCAGCCGACCTCTGGCGAGATTCTCATCAATGGGCAAAGCCTTTCGGATCTTTCGATGGAAGCATGGAGGAAACAGCTCGCTTATGTTCCTCAGACACCGACACTATTCTCCGGCACGATCCGCGAGGCCATCCGCTATGGCGCTCCGGGTGCGGATGATGCATCTGTCGAGGCTGCGGGCAAGGCCGCCCGTGTTGAGGATTTTGTCCGCGATTTCGCCGATGGCTACGATCACCACATCGGTGAGAAAGGCCAAGGCCTGTCCGGCGGGCAAATCCAGCGCATTGCCATCGCGCGGGCTCTGGTGCGCGCCGCACCACTCGTGTTGCTCGATGAACCGTCTGCCCATCTCGATCGCGAGAGCGAGAAAAAACTTCTTGAGGCTATGAAAGTCCTCAATGAAGCAGCAACGACAATCACCATTGCCCACCGGCTCTACACGATCCGTCAAGCGGATCGGATCCTCGTGCTCGACAGGGGCCACGTGGTTCAGAACGGGAGCCACGAAGAACTGATGGCAGAGGAGGGGCTCTACCGCACGCTCGTCAAGAGTGAGTTCGGCCTGACCATCCCGAAAGATGCTGTTGCCGCAGGGGAGAGCCGCGATGACTGACATCTTTCGCCTCCTTCGACTCATGCGCCCTTGGGCGGGCTGGATCGCTCTTGGCATCGCTCTATCGGTGATCACCCTTGTTGCCAATGTGACCTTGATGGCGATCTCAGGCTGGTTCATCGCGTCCATGGCTCTCGCCGGACTGACGGGCATCGGATTCAACTATTTCACACCGGCCGCCATGATCCGCGCCATGGCGATCACGCGCACGGTCGGTCGTTATGTGGAAAGGCTGATTACGCACGAAGCAACCCTCAAGCTCGTGGCACACCTGCGCCGCTGGTTCTATGACCAGTTGGAGCCACTGGCACCAGCCGGTCTCAGCAAGGCACGGGCAGGGGATTTGTTCTCCCGCATCGGATCCGATATTTCCGTGCTCGAGAATTTTTATCTGCGCACCTTTGCGCCCATGGTGGTTGCTCTGATCGCTCTGCCCGCCTTCGTTGCTCTGGCATCCTATTTTTCGCCATTGCTCGGACTGGGACTTGCTGCGCTCTATCTCGTTGCCGGTGTCGGGTTACCCGTTGCCGTGCATCGCCTTGGTCGCAAGGCAGGTGAACATGAGCTGCAGCTCCAATCAGAACTTCGCACTGAAGTCGTCGAGGGGCTTCAGGGAATGCGGGAAATGCTCGTCTACGGCCAGCAGGCCGACTATCAGATGGCCATGGCCAAACGCTCTGATGCTCTTGCAGCCCGCCAGAAGGGACTGGCCAATCTGCAATCTGTCTCTCAGAGCGTGATTGCCCTTTCCGCCAATTTCGGCATTCTGATGGTTCTGCTGACCATGATACCGCTTGTCTCTGCTGGCGCGATTGAAGGGCCAATTCTGCCGATGCTGGCGCTGTTCGTGCTTGCCAGCTTCGAGGCCATTCTGCCGCTTCCCCTCGCGGTGCAGTCTTTGGTGTCCACCCGCATGGCGGCTGGGCGGCTTTTTGCTCTCGCCGATCAGCCGGTGCTCGCGCCAACCGCTTCCGCCGATCGTGCAGAGCAGATGCCGCAAGGCGTGCCGCATATTGAGTGTGATGCGATCAGCTTCCGGTATCCGGGTGAGAAAACAAGTGTTTTCAAAGATCTCTCTCTTTCCCTTGAACCGGGGAGCAAGCTTGCCATCGTTGGCCCGTCCGGGATCGGTAAATCGAGCCTCATCAACGCCCTTTGCGGGTTCTGGCCGCTGGATTCTGGTCAGATCCTGATTGATGGGACACCGCATCACACAATGTCCGGAGACCAGTTGCGGGCCTTTTTCGCGGTGGCTGACCAAAAGCCCCATATTTTCAACGCGACCCTGCGCGGTAACCTTCTGTTGGCCAATGAAACTGCCAGCGATGAACAGATGCTTGAGGCGTGCAATATCGCCCGCCTGAACGACTTCGTCGAAACCTTGCCCAAAGGGTTGGATACCTATGTCGGCGAGGCGGGCAGCAGCCTGTCGGGTGGCCAGGTTCGCCGCCTGTCGATTGCCCGTGCTTTGCTCTCTCCTTCGCCCATACTGGTTCTGGATGAGCCGGGTGAGGGGCTGGATCCCGAGATGGAACTTGCCATGCTCGAGGACATCATCGCTTTTGCCCAACAAAGATCTATCATCCTGATCACCCACAATGCAGCCGCCCTGCCGCTGTTTGATCAGACCTGCGATCTTGAACAGCCCCGTGGGTGATTAAGCGTCAGGCTAAAAAACCTGAAGTGATAAGCCACCGGCCCAAGCAATGGTAACGAAGTGTATCCAGGCGGTTTCCTGACACAAACCCCGACACTATTCCAAGCAGCTGGCAAAGTTGTGCGACACTGTGCGTGTATCTTCATCTTGCAGCCGTTGCTCGGAAACCTTCAGGGTGGGTATTTATAGGTAATAATACTTTACTTTCTTGAACGGTTTCAAAGTAAAGAGTTCCTCGACTGTTAATTGAAACGAACAGGTTTGAAAGAGGAGGGACAAAATGTTCAGGAACACAACCAAATGCCTCATTGCCCTTGCGCTGTTGGCTGGCACCACCGCGATTGCGTTTGATGTCCAGTCTGCCTCGGCCGCAGGTTGGGGGCGGGGATATGGCTACAATTGCCAGAACATTAAACAGGGATGGCGCGGCCCGCGTTATGGCAATCGTGGCGCTTTTGCCGGACAGCGCTATCGCAATCGACCCGCCAATATGGGCCCGCGCTATGGCAGAATGGGGCGGGGCGTCGGGTATGTATCCATGGTGCAAAAATATGATGCCGACAACAACGGTGCGCTGTTGAAAACTGAACTCTCACGCAGTGTCACGTCCTACTTCAAGGAACGGGACAAAAATGGCGATCAGGCCATCACGCTCGATGAATTTCAGCCGCGCTGGCGCACCATGTCCGAACCCATGCGGGTTCAAACCTTCAAGCAAAGGGATGCCAACGGTGATGGCAAGATTACCCTGTCCGAAATGACAGCACCGGGATCTGCCATGTTCAGCCGGCGGGATGTCAACAATGACGGCAGGATTGATAGCGCCGATTGCCCACAGTGCCGTTGGCGCTAACAGGGCCATCCGTTTCGCCATAATGATCTGGCGGCCCTATCGCTGATGCGATAGGTGACATTGTCCCCCGTGAGCCAGACACCGCCATCCTTATGGGTGGCGGTGATGGCGTGTCTGTATTGGTTCCAGTTTTCGGGTCTCTAGGTGTCTGTCTTGAGCGTCACCAGACGAATGGAACGGTGGCCAACACCACGCAGAGCTTTGAGTACTGGCATCAGCTTGTCTGCGGGCAAGGCTTTATCGGCAACAATCTTCACCACGTCAGTTTCGGGCTCTCCTCTTTCACCTGTCACAGGAAAGCGGCTCAGAACATCGGCGAGCGTGAGGCGATCACCGCGATGCACAAGTGTGCCGTCGGCAAGAATTTCGATTGCATTGTCGGCCGGGGGCATTTGTGGCAGATCGACCGCAGACGGGGGGCTGAGACTTGGCGAGATCGGCGGCGCGACTGTCCCCGCGATGAGAAAGAAGATCAGCATCAGAAAGACGATGTTGATGAGCGGTATGGTGTTCTCCGGTAGCACCCGCCGGTGTGCTTTGGCCTTGTGCATCTGCATGAAAGAATATCCCTTGGCTTTGCTGGCTAGTCAGCCAGCGAGACCTTGCTAAGGCCGGAGCGCTTCAATGTTTCGAGCACTGTCACCAGCTCTTGCAGCTTAACGCCATCCCTTGGCACCACGACGGCGCTCTCTACGCCTTTCTCTGTGAAGGTTGCTATCTCGTCATTGAGCGCTGCGATCTCTGCAGGCTGCCCGTTGAGGCGCACAGAACCATCCCTGGATACTGCAACAATCAGCTTTGGCCGTTCGCCAGCACCGCTTCCAACCCCGGCGACACCAAGGTCGAACTGGCTGAATTTCGAGAAGGTGGATGTCAGCATGAAAAACAGCAACAACAGGAAGATAACATCGATTAGCGATGTCAGCCCTACAATGGATCTGCGTCTGGTTGGCATGGTAAGGCGCATGGTTCGGGTTCCTGCAAGCATGTGTTCAGAAGCAAAAGCCTGTTGCGCATCGGCTCTCGATCATTTGCTTGGCTGGACCGTAATTAAACTTGAGTGAAAATGTCAAGAATATATTATGAAGCCCGCTTTCTCCCGGCTCCAAGTCAAGAGGGAGCTGGGTTCAGGTGCGGGTGGGAGCAGGGCCGGTGCTTTCGCGAATTTGAAAGATCGGCTTGATCTCGATGGACTTGCTCTTGTCGACCGGGCCCTTCGAAACCTGTCCCAGAATCTGAGCAGCTAGGCTACCGATGCGCTGGTTGTCGACCTTCATCGTCGTCAGTTTCGGTGTGAAGCGAGAAGCCATGTCCAGATCGTCAAAGCCCGAAATGGAAAAATCATCCGGTGCTTTCAACCCCATTTCTTTGGCAGCCATCAAGGCACCAATGGCGAGCGCATCGTTACCGCAAACAATCGCGGTGGGGCGTTCATCAGCCTTTTTGTCCATCAATTCCTTGAAGCTTCTGGCTCCGAAATCTAGCGAGGCTCTGCCCACGCAAAGAGCGTCGTCAGAGAGCGTGATGCAGGCCTCTGACAGAGCATCTTTGAGCCCTCGCAGACGCTCCGTGGCACGGGAGTTGTTCTCGAGCGGCTGAAATATCGCGGCAAACCGGCGATGGCCATGCGAGAGAAAATGATGCGTCATCCTGTAGAAGGCGGCATGGTTGTCAAAGCCAACGAACGCATAGGGAAGATCGGTGCGAAAGGCATAGGTGATCAGAAACGGAACCTTGCGTGTCTCGAGGGCCGTGAATAGCGCTTCGGGATAGTTTTCACCCGCCAGAACAAGTGCCTCAACGCCGCGCGTGAGCATGGCTGTCGCCTGCTTCAAACCCTGCTCGGGGTCATAGTTGGTGCACCCCAGAAACAGCGTCAGGCCATGGTCGGAAAGGCCGCTTTGAAGGCCTGAAATCTGCCGTGCATAAACTTCATTATCGAGGGTGGGAATGATGGCCCCGGCGATGTGGGTTCGGTTTGAGGCGAGGGCCTTTCCCGCTGCATTCGGAATCCAGTTCAGCTCTGCCGCCGCTTTGAGGGTCCGTTCTCTGACTTCTTTTTTCACCTTCTGGGGTTCGTTGAATGTGCGCGACACTGTCGCTGTTGAAACCCCCGCAAGCGCGGCGACATCAGCCAACCTGACGAACCCTTTGCTGCCGCGGGTCCTCTGTTCTGAAGATCCGTTTTTTGTTGATTTTTTGTTGTTCATAGGAAGCTTCTTTCTGTTCACGAACCCTGTCGCCCCACACTGTTGCGCGATTCTAAGGTTGACATCCAGAGCTTACAGCGTAATGTAAGCGCTTACAAATGGAGGCCCGTAATGATCATCTGTTTTGGTTCGCTGAATGCGGACATGACCTTCCAAATGGATAAAGCTCCGAAGTCGGGGCAAACCCTGCTGGCAAACTCCTTCACGATGAGTGCTGGAGGGAAGGGCGCCAATCAGGCCGTTGCGGCCGCGCGCCTTGGTGGTGAAGTGGCCATGGTCGGTGCTGTTGGCTCGGATGCGCTTGCGCAGGTCGCCCTCGAACATCTCAAGGCATCCAACTGTGATGTCAGCCGCGTGGCTGTCGTTGATCACCCCACCGGTTGCGCTTCCGTTATCGTTGATTCAAGTGCTCACAATCAGATTGCCGTCGCCATGGGCGCGAACGAGCTGGCGCGCGCGACGAGCGTCGATGACGCATTGCTGCAGCGGGCCAATATTCTGCTTCTTCAGATGGAGAGCGGCAAGGCTGAGGTCGAAACACTTCTGAAACGGGCCAAAGAGGCCGGTGTGAAGAGCATCCTCAATCTGGCACCTGCGGTGAAGATCGATCTTGAGGCGCTCAAGGCCTGCGGCATCCTGGTTGTCAATGAAGACGAAGCCGAATTTGTTGCTCAGTGGCTGGCCTGTGATCCATCGGCTCAAAGCATCAGCAAGACACTCGGTATCTGCGTGATCCGCACCCTCGGATCTGATGGCGCTGAAGCGGCAGACGGCGAGGATGTGTTCAAGGTCAGCGCAGTCCGCGTTGATGCAAAGGACACCACCTCTGCTGGCGACTGCTTCGTCGGAGCGCTGGCATCATTCCTTGACCAGAATTTTTCGCTCAAAGACGCGATGGAGAAGGCGAGCCTCGCAGCGGCGATTTGCTGCTCGCGCCACGGCAGTCAGATCAGTCTGCCATGGGCCGATGAGCTTGTGAAGGCGGCATAAGCAATACCAGACCGGCCCTATGTACGGCTACATGAGCCTTAGTCGGTGGGTCGGAATTCAAGCAGGAAGAAGAAGATGACCAAGAAATTCGAAGGGATCATACCGGTTATGATCACGCCGTTCAAAGACGGCAAGATTGACTATCCGGGTGTGACCAATCTGGTGGAATGGTATATTGCCAATGGCGTTGATGCGCTGTTTGCCGTTTGCCAGTCCAGCGAGATGCTGTTCCTCGACCTCGAAGAGCGTATCGCACTGGCTGAACATGTCGCAAAGGTCGTTGCAGGCCGCGTTCCCGTCATTGCCTCCGGTCATGTGAGCGAAAGCCTTGAAGACCAGATCGCCGAATTGTCCGCCATCGCCAAAACTGGTGTTGACGGTATCGTTCTGGTGACCAACCGCCTTGATGCCAAACAGCAGGGTGGCACCAAGTTCATCGATGACATGAAGGAAATTCTCGCCGCTCTTCCGGCCGATATGCCTCTTGGTCTTTATGAATGCCCGGCGCCTTATCGCCGGTTGCTGACGGACGAGGAAATCAAATTCTGTGCCGACAGCGGTCGCTTTGTCATTCTCAAGGATGTCTCTTGTGATCTGGAAACCGTCAAGCGGCGTGTTGAACTGACCAAAGGCACCCCTCTGGCAATCGTCAACGCCAATGCTGCCATCGCCTTTGATGCAATGAAGGCTGGCTCGCGTGGGTTCACTGGCGTTTTCACGAACTTCCATCCCGATCTCTACAAGTGGCTGATGATCAGCCATCAGGATCATCCGGAACTGGCAGATAAGCTCTCTGTCTATCTCGCTCTGGCAGCAATGGCCGAGCCGATGGGCTATCCGAAGCTCGCAAAACTCTATCATCAGCAGCTTGGCACATTCGCCCAGATTGAAAGCCGCGCAGTCACGTTCGACATCGTCGAAAAATTCTGGGCGCTTGATGTCCTGCTGGCGAAGATCGTTGAGGGGCAAAACGCCTTTCGCGCAAAGATCAAGGCTCTGTAAAAAGAGTCCCCGCGGCGGAGGGCGCCGTCCTACGACCCTGATCAATCGACCATACCAGCGCATGGTTTGATGATCCTCCTAACAGAGAAGGTCGGGACTGGACGCCCTCTGCTTCAAATTTAAAGTGTGCAAGGAATTGGAAGTCTTGAACCGTGACTTGTTTCAGATTTCTCCATGCGTGGCCCGACCTGAGGATAGGGCTATAAAAAAGTTGGTGATGATCGGATCACAAAGTCACAAAACCCGTCCGGAAGAGGTTGCCAACAGACCTAAAATGGACTAGATGTCGATTGCTAACTCGTAACAGCAAGCAATTCTGGGAGGATTTGCGAAAAACCAAAGTTTGAGCACGTCGTGTGAAAAGACCCGTCCATCTCGCCCGATTTTCTATTGGCGAAGATGTCGGGATCAAGTTCCGCGGCAGTTGATCAGCGGATGGATCGCACGTCATTCCACAAAAAGCAGATGTCGAGCCAGCAGTATCTTTCGATGCGCGATGAGCAGACCCCGAACCGTCTTCCCGGCCTTTTCTCACTCGCGTGACTATACAGAACAGGCAGCAACGATGACTGATAAAGACAACGCGGCACTCGAGCATCATTCCGGCGTATGGCCCGTGATGCTGACCCCATTTACTGACACGCTGGAAATCGACTGGAAATCGCTCGAGAAGCTGATTGACTGGTATATTGATTGTGGTGTTCACGGCCTCTTCGCAAACTGTCAGTCGAGCGAAATGTTCTTCTTGTCCGAAGAGGAATCGCTCAAGCTAACCAAATTCGTGGTCGATCATGCGAATGGTCGCGTTCCTGTCGTTGCCTCCGGTCACACCGCGTCTTCTCCCTCCCATCAGGCTGAACAGCTTCAGGCGCAGGCTGAAACCGGTGTCGACAGCGTGATCATGATCAGCAACCGTCTTGCGACGGCTGATGAATCCGGTGAAGTCTTCCTGCGGCGTCTGCAGGACATGACCGCGCAGATTCCCGAAAAAGTCGGTGTTGGGCTTTATGAGTGCCCTTATCCTTACAAGCGCCTGCTTCCCGATGAAGCTGTCAAATGGTGCGCCCAATCCGGTCGCTACACCTTCATCAAGGACACTTGCTGCGATCCGGAAATGCTCAAGCGCCGGGCCAAGCTGGTCGAAGGCAGTGAGCTGCATATCGCCAACGCCAATGCCCAGACCGTGCTGGAAAGCCTGAAGGCAGGTTGTCATGGCTATAGTGGTGTGATGGCAAACTTCCATCCTCAGCTTTGGGTGTGGCTGCTTGAAAACTGGAAGACCGAGCCCGAGAAAGCAGAGACATTGTCTCAGTATCTGACGTCTGCTGCTATGCTTGAAGCTCTGGATTATCCGGTCTGTGCCAAAAGCTATCAGAAGTCGATCGGCAATTTCGCGACCGATCTTTGCCGCACCCGGCCCACCGGTGGTTACTATGCAAACCACTTCCCCACGACCGTTGCACAGACAATTGCGCTCGGTGAAAAACTTGCCGAGATGCTTGGTCTCGACGTCAAATAGGGATTAGGAGGGATCAATGGGACATAAAGTACTCGTTACCGCCACCAACTATTCAAAACTCTGCGGTGCCGCCAAGGCGCTGCTCGAAGAGAATGACTGCGAAATCATCGAAAGCCCGTTCGGTCGCCCGATGACATTCGATGAAATCAAGGAACGGATTTCCGGTGTCGAGGCGGTTGTTGCCGGTGTTGATGACTGGAATGAAGATGTCTTCAAGATCGCTCCGGATCTGAAGGTCATCTCGCGCTTTGGTGTTGGCGTCGATAATATCGATGTTGAAACCGCACGGAAATACGATGTCAAGGTTACAAACGCGGCTGGTGGCAACTCCAATGCCGTTGCGGAATTGACAATCGGGCTTATCATTGGCGCGATGAGACATGTTCCGCAGCTGCATGTGACGACAAGGCAGGGCGCATGGGATCGTTTCGTGGGTGACGAGATTGTCAATCGCACGGTCGGTCTGCTTGGTTTCGGCAATATCGCACGCCTCATCGCCAAGAAACTTCAGGGCTTTGACGTCAATGTCGTTGCTTACGACAAGTTTCCGAACATGGAAGCAGCCAATGAACTGAATGTTGCCATGATGGAAGCCGATGAGGTTATTTCATCCGCGGATGTTCTTTGCATGATGCTGCCAAGCCTGCCCGAGACACAGCATTTCATGAACGCCGAAACCTTCGGCAAGATGAAAGATGGTGCCTATCTGATCAACACCGCGCGCGGGGCCCTTGTCGACGAGATAGCACTCGCTGATGCTCTGAACAGCGGCAAGTTGCGTGCCGCAGCCATTGATGTTTATGAACAGGAGCCAACGTCTCCGGACAACCCGCTCTTTAACATTCCCAACATCGTGACAACACCGCATACGGCAGCAGAAACCTACGAAACCTACCACGGAGTGGGGCTGTTGACCGCGAACGCCATTCTTGACGTTTTTGCAGGACGCGAGCCGAAAAACCTTCTCTAGGCAGAACAATGATGTGAGCGCAGCTTGCTGCGCTCACTCCCGCAAAAAAAACTCTAACCAACAACAGGCTAAAAAGGGAGGGTTTTATGAATATATTCGGTTTTCTGGACCGACATCTGGAGCGAATAGTCGTCACGGGCGTTCTGATGACGACAACGATCACACTGGTGATCCAGGTGTTTATGCGTTACGTGCTCGCCGAACCGCTCGTTTGGGCTGAGGAGTTGGCGCGCTATCTTTTGGTCTGGTGCACGATGGTTGGTGCCAGCCTGGCGGTGAAAGAATCCCGCCATATTATCGTGGACTTTGCTCCCGTTCTCTTCGGTCCTCGTTCAATCAAGCTGTTCTCGATCATCTCCCATACCGGGGTGTTGGTCTTCTGTGCTGTCATTCTCTACTACAGCATCCCGTTTGTGCAGCGGGTCATGGCCATCGGGCAGCTTTCTCCGACGCTGCAAGTGCCCATGTGGACGGTGTATCTCGCACTGCCGGTTGGCTGTGGCATGGCGGCTCTGCGTACCATTCAGGCAATCTACAAAGAAACCCGCAAGCCCGATGCAGACGTTGTTCTGGGCACCCCTGTGGAGGAGGCTGACTAATGTATCCGATAGTTGCCCTGACTTCGTTCCTGTTCCTTCTTCTTCTGACAATCCCCATCGCGATGTCGTTGGGTCTGGCTGCGTTTGTGCCGGGCTGGATGGGCGCGCCGATCAACTCCAGCCAGGTGGTCCGCACGATCGTAACCGCGATCGACTCCTTCCCCCTGCTGGCTGTGCCTCTGTTCATGGTCGCCGGTGACATCATGACTCAGGGCGGTCTCGCCCGTCGTCTGTTCAGCTTCGCTGATGCCTTGCTGGGTCGACTGAACGGTGGTCTCGCCATCTCGACCGTTGTGGCCTGCATGCTGTTCGGTGCTATTTCAGGCTCTTCGCCTGCGACCGTTGCCGCCATCGGCGCCATGGCAATCCCCTTGCTGGTGAGCAATGGCTACGACAAACGCTTCGCAACCGTTCTTGTGACGACCGCAGGAACCCTTGGGGTGATCGTGCCGCCAAGTATCCCGATGATCATCTACGGTATGGCAGCGAACGTGTCCGTGAGCCGTCTGTTCATGGCTGGGATCGGCCCTGCACTGACCATCGCCTTCCTGCTGTGCTCTTGGGCATTCTGGTACGGCACCAAGCACAAAGACAAAATCAAGACAACCGCAGGCAACATTCCGCTTATGACGGCTATGCGCCAGAGCGTCTGGGCTCTGCTGGCTCCGGTCGTTGTTCTGGGTGGTATCTATTCGGGTGCCTTCACCCCGACTGAAGCTGCCGCGATTGCTGTGGCCTACAGTGCCGTTATCTCGATATTCGTGTTCCGCGAGATGACCTTCATGCAATTGGTCAACACGGTTGGCCGGACGGCGCTGACGGTGGCTCCCATCCTGATTATTGCAGGCACGGGTGCAGCTCTTGGCCGCGTTTTCAACCTCCTGCGTGTGCCGGTCATGCTTGGTGATCTGATCAACAGCATCGTCAGCGAACCAATCATGCTCTTGCTGCTGATCAACTTCATGCTGCTGCTTATCGGCATGTTCATGGAAACACTGGCTGCGATCATTGTGCTGACGCCGATCTTCCTGCCCATCGTGTTGCCATATGGCATTGATCCGCTCCATTTCGGTCTGATCTTGACCACCAACCTTGCAATCGGATTTGTTACCCCGCCGGTCGGCGCCAACATCTTCATTGCAACGGGACTAACCAAGCTCAGTGTCGTGGACATCTGTAAGGGTCTACCCGTGCCGCTGTTCCTGCTGATCTTGGGGCTGGCCGCGATCACTTATGTTCCGGAGCTGTCCCTGTGGCTTCCAAATGCCTTCGGGTAAAGCCAAATGACGAAGTTCTCTCAATTCCAAACCAGTTCAACAAAAGGGAGTGAAACCATGAAACATTTCAACAAACTTCTTGCCGGTGTGGCGCTCGTCGCCATGACCGCTACGGGTCCAGCATGGTCTGCAGACTATACCATGATCATGGCTCATACGCTGTCAGACACCGAACATCCGATCTATCAGGCATTCCTGAAACTCAAGAGCGAGATCGAGGAAAAATCTGACGGTCGCATCGAAGTGATCGATCAGGGTGGTGGTGCTCTGGGTGGTGACCGCGAGATCATGGAATCGACCATGTTTGGCGATATCCAGTTCGGCCCGATGTCTACCTCTGGTGCAACCCAGTTCATCAAAGAACTGTCCGTCTTTGACATTCCTTACGTCATGCCTACCGATGATGCGGAACGTAAGGCTCTGGTCAACGACGGCCCGCTTGCCGAAGCAATTTCCAAGGCACTTGATGCCAAAGGACTGCGCTACGAAGGCATCATGAACGGTGGTTTCCGTAACCTGACAACTGCGAAAACCGAAGTTCATAGCCCAAAAGATATCGCTGATGCAGGCTTGCGCATCCGCGTTCAGGAAAACCCTGTTCACATCAAGATCTGGAAAGACCTCGGCGCAGCTCCGACCCCGATCTCGTTCCCGGAACTCTATGGAGCCCTGCAGCAGGGTGTTGTTGACGGTCAGGAAAACCCCTATGGCCATATTCTGTCCCAGCGCTTCTACGAAGTTCAGGGCTACTTGACCAATACCCGTCACATCTTCCTCGCCAACATTTCGATGATCAACAAAGGCTGGTACGAAAGCCTTCCTGATGATCTGAAAAAAGTTGTCGATGACGGTTTCAAAACTGCAACCGACTTCCAGTGGAAGGTTCAGGCAGAGCTGGAAGATTCCCAGCGTGCTGAATTGGCCAAGAATATGACCATCATCGATCTGACCCCGGAAGAGTTGAAGCAGTTTCAGGATAAAACCGCCGATGTTGCGAACTTGGTTCGCGAAACGGCTGGCGATGAAATCGTCGATACTCTGATGAACGAAATCAAATAAGTTCCAACTCTCCCAAGAAGGGTTGTCGCCGGTTCCCCTCGGACTGGCGGCAACCACCTGCGGCGATCATCTCGATCCTGTGCCGCAGAATGAATGCTTCTGCAAATTATCCGCCTGAAAAGTGAGCTTATGACAGATAAAAAAACGTCGTATCTGGTCGCAAGTGGTGACTTGCGCCCAAGCGCGAACGAAACCTGTTGGCCTGCGCAAGCTGAAATGGAAGCGAAGCTGACCAAGGTAATCGAAACCCTTGGCGGCTCCGTTACGAGAGCCCATCCCTACAAGGAAGACCTCAAACATGGCTTCATTGCGAGCCAGAAGGAAGGGCTTGAAGTTTTCGCCAATCTGGATCGCAAGGCGCCGCTGATCGTCGCTGAAGCTGTCTGGCAATATTCCCAGCACCTGCTGGCCGGTCTGATCGCCCATGAAGGCCCGATCCTGACAGTAGGCAACTGGTCTCCGACCTATCCCGGTTTGGTTGGCCTGCTCAACCTGAACGGCTCGCTGACCAAAGCTGGCGTGAAATATTCCTCGCTCTGGAGTGTCGACTTCGAGGACGAGTGGTTTATCGAACGCCTCGGTGAATGGCTGAAAACCGGATCCGTCTCCCACGATACCAGCCACGTCACCGCCTACACGCCTTCCGCAAACCAAAAGGCTGTGTCTCTGGCCAAGGATATTGCAGGCGATCTGCGCGAAAAACGCTCCATCATGGGCATTTTCGATGAAGGCTGCATGGGCATGTATAATGCCATCATTCCCGATGAAATGCTGTTCCCCCTCGGCATCTTCAAGGAACGCCTGTCCCAATCCGCGCTCTATTACGCCACCACGCAGGTCTCCGATGAAGACGCACGCGAAGCCTATGACTGGCTCGTCAAGAGCGGCATCACCTTCCATTATGGCAAGGACGGTGCGACGGATCTCATCGAAGAGCAGGTGCTGCTGCAGTGCAAAATGTACATTGCCGCGGTCCGCATTGCTGAAGACTTCGGCTGTGAGACTATCGGCATCCAGTATCAGCAGGGCCTGAAAGACCTTCTGCCTGCCTCCGACCTTGTCGAAGGCCTCCTCAACAATGATGAACGCCCGCCGGTCAAGAATGCCAAAGGCGAGGTCATTCGCGATGGACAAGCTGTTGTGCATTTCAACGAAGTGGATGAGTGCGCCGGTCTTGATGCCCTGATGACCAATCGTATTCATCGTGCGCTCGGCCAGCCAGTGGAGACCACGCTGCACGATCTGCGCTGGGGTGACTTTGATCAGTCGGGCACGACGGACGAGTATGTCTGGGTGTTCGAGATTTCTGGAGCTGCTCCGGCAGCCCATCATGGCGGGTACAGCATGAGTTCCTCCATGCGGCAACCCGCCATGTTCTTTCCCGCAGGTGGCGGCACCTTGCGCGGTATCGCCAAGCCCGGCGAAATCGTTTGGTCGCGCATCTTCGTTGAAGATGGCAAGCTGAAAATGGACCTTGGCCGCGGTAAGGCGATCTCGTTGCCTGAAGAAGAAACCGAGCGTCGCTGGACCCAGACGGACTATGCCTGGCCCATGATGCATGGCGTTCTTTACGGCGTTACCCGTGACCAGATGATGGCGCGCCATAAGGCCAACCACATTCAGGTGGTCTACGCAACCGATGCCGATGCTGCCGATCAGGCCATGGCAACCAAAGCCGCGCTTGCAAGCGAACTCGGCATGGAAGTCAGCCTTTGCGGAACCGCCGCTGATGGCGGACCGCTCAAGTCCTGATCTGCCCTTAAGAGGGTTGTTTAATAAAATCAGGCGCTGCCGACCCAAGGTTGGCAGTGCCATCGCATGGGAATTTCGTTAAGCACAAATTCCACGGTTCTTACACAGACAGATTTTCGAAATCGAAAGCGCGGAAGGGGAGCCATCTCATTCCGTAAAGTGGAGACATGAGCGTGAGCAATTATTTCATCGGCATTGACGTAGGAACCGGCAGCGCACGCGCCGGCCTATTTGACGAGAGCGGAACGCTGCTTGGTGTTGCGAAAAAAGACATCCAGACCTGGCGCGAAGACGGGCATATCGTCGAGCAGTCCTCTGAAAATATCTGGCAGTCAATCTGCTATTGCACACGCAAGGTCCTTGCTGATGCCGGCATAAAGGATCCCTCTGAGGTCAAGGGCGTTGGCTTTGATGCCACCTGTTCTCTGGTGGTGCTCGATTCCCAAGGCACGCCGCTCCCCGTGGGGCCGTCTGATGATCCCGAGCGCAATATCATCGTCTGGATGGATCATCGTGCGATCAAAGAGGCGCACCGCATCAATTGCGGCCACTACGAAGTTCTCAATTATGTCGGCGGCACCATTTCACCTGAAATGGAAACGCCCAAATTGCTCTGGCTCAAAGAACACAAGCCAGATGTCTTCTCGGCAGCGGGGCATTTCTTTGATCTTGCAGATTTCCTGTCATGGCGCTCCACCGGCTCGACCGCCCGCTCGGTATGCACGGTCACCTGCAAATGGACCTATATGGCCCATGAGAAGAAGTGGGATGCGGACTATTTCCATTCCATCGGTCTGGGTGACCTGACCAACAAAAATTTTGCCCGTATCGGCAGCGAGATTGTCGATATCGCAACGCCTCTTGGCAATGGGTTGACCGAAAAGTCGGCCGACGAATTGGGGCTTAGTGCCGGTACGCCGGTCGGGGCCTCTCTCATTGATGCCCACAGCGGTGGCGTGGGAACCTTTGCCGGTCGTCTGCCCGACGGCACGACCCTTGAACCGGAGAAACAGATGTCCCTGATCATGGGGACATCAGCTTGCGCGATGGCTTTGGCCAAGGACGCGACCTTCGTTGACGGCGTCTGGGGGCCCTATCATGGTGCCATGGTGCCGGGATACTGGCTGCTCGAAGGGGGGCAGTCGGCTTATGGCGCGGCCCTCGATCACCTGATTACGCTCCATCCGGCCTATGCCGAGGTGAAAGCGGCCGCAGGCGACAAGCCGATCCTCGTGCATCTTGAAGAACAGGCTCTCAAACTCGCAGGCTCCATGGATAAGGTGGCTTGGCTGGCTCAGGATCTTCAGGTCGTGCCCGAGTTTCTTGGCAACCGCGCTCCCTATGCCGACCCTGAAGCGACCGGCGTGATTTCTGGTCTCACACTTGATGCATCGGCCAATGGCCTTGTCAGGCTCTACGTCGCGGGTCTTTGTGGCCTTTGCTATGGCACGCGCCAGATCGTTGAAGCGCTCAGCAAGTCTGGCGTCGAGATTGATACGCTGGTGCTCAGTGGCGGTGCAGCGCAGAGCAGTCTCTTCCGCCGCATTCTTGCCGACACAACCGGCCTCAAGATCGCACTTCCCGAGACGGCCGAGCCCGTTCTCCTCGGTGGTGCCATCGTGGGTGCTGTTGCTGCAGGAACGTTCAAGGATCTTGTCGAGGCGGGCCAGACCATGTCGCGGATCAAGGACCTCGTTGAACCCGACACCGGCGACGTGATGCAATTGCACAACGCCAAGTTCGAAGCTTTCGGCTTGCTGCAGTCAGCTGACCGCAAGATCCGTGGGCTGGTGAAAAAGTAGATTTGGTGAGCGTGTCCCGCTCCTCTGGTTGAGATCAGAGGAGCGGGGCAAACTGATTGGATCGGCCCGGAAGGAGGGCCGAAACAATATGCCGTCGGGTGGAGGCTGGCGGTTTCAGGAGAGTGTTTTGGAATTCCAGACTTTGACCACGCCGTCTTCTATCAGGCAAATATGCCCTGTGCCGACCTTGGCATCAGATGCCGAAATGCCATATCGCGGGGCGACCAGCCTCAGTATGCCGTTGCTGGTGACGATCACGGCGACCGCATCCAGTCCATATCGGCCCTCAATCGAGACCATCATGGCGTTCCAGTTGGACTGAATGACCTCTGCCCCCGGCAGCCATCCCAACCCTTCCGGCCAGACACTGTCTTTTTGCCATGCGTCTATCGCTGCGTCTCCGAATTCGGCGCGAATGTCCTCGTTGCTCTTGCCTTCCCAGTCGCCATAATCGATTTCCTTCAGGGCATCGGTAATCTCAATCGGTACGTCGGACCATCCGGCATGCTTGGACGCGATATCCGTGGTTTGGATGGTGCGCTTCAGCGGGCCGCAACAGATCACCGATGGCTTGAGGCCACTTTGCTTAAGTGCCTCGCCAACAGCTGCCGCCTGTTCCTTGCCTTTCTCGACAAGATCAAGATCGCTGCGCGCACCGACCCAGACGACCTTGTCCTCGGGACCGAACGTGTTGCCGTGTCTGACAAGAATCACCTTCATGCCTTGCTCCCTTCAACCAGTTCGCCTTCGCGGCGGATGATCTCTTCGGCGATTGTGATGTCTTCTGCGGCATCAACAGACGCATGGGTGCGCCCGCGATAGTCGACAATGACCACGCGCACCGTCATGCCAGCTTCAAGGGCGCGCAGCTGTTCCAAACCTTCAGTTTGTTCAAGCGGAGAGGGGGGCAGGGACACATAGCGTTTGAGCGCCGGGACCCGATAGCCATAAAGCCCGATGTGGCGATAGACAGACGCAAAGCCCTGACTTCTGAAATAGGGCAGGATGGTTTTGGAGAAATAGAGCGCATTCTGTTTGGCATCGAACACCACGGTCGTGCCGCTTGCAGGATTGACCTTTTTGCTCTCGCGCAGCGCTTCGAGCGCCTCGGCAGTGAGCTTTGTTGCCGGGGTGACGAGATCGAAATCACCTTCGGCCTTCTCGAATTCGTCAATCATCGACTGCAGCACCCACGGCGGGGTCAGGACCGCATCGCCCTGAAAGTTGATCACGGCGTCCGCTTCGATGTTGGCCGCTTCGATGGTCGCAAACGTCCGCTCCGTTCCGTTGCGGCAAGATTCTGGTGTCAGGACGGCTTCCGCTCCGAACGTCTTGGCATGGTCGACAACACGCTGATCCTCGGTGCTGATAACGACGCGGGAGCACCCGGTCGTCGCATTCGCAATGCGCCAGACACGTTCGAGCATGCTCAAGCCGAGAATGCCGAGCATCGGCTTGCCGGGCAGGCGGCTTGAACCATAGCGGGCTGGGATAATGATTGCAGTCGACATCAGGCGTTCCTCCGGTTCGGACCTGTCGTTGTTTTACGAACTGAGGCCATGAATGGCCAGAGAGCGGCAAAAACAATTCTGTCTTTGTGAACAGCTGGGGGCCAGATTGTGCCGTGTCTCATCTTACCGGAGCCGGACCGCGCCTGTTCCTGCCAGTGGATCGCCTCAGCCAGCATCCGCATGTTGGCTGCGAGAGGAAAGCCGCACGAGTCTTGTATCGATGATCTGTGGCTCGATATCCATTTCTAGTTTGTCCATTTGCGATTTCAATTGCGCGAAAATGGACTGGGCCAGTCCCTCTTCATTCTGCTTGATCGCGAAGACGAGATTGGGCAAAAACTCCAGCAAGCCGTCATAGTCGAACGTGCCGATGACAAGATCGGACGGAACCTGACCCAGCTGTGACTTGAGCTGATCCAGAACACCTTCCAAGACCAGAAGAGACGAGCAGAGAATGGCTGGCGGCAGCTCCTGATTGTCTGCGAGCAGCATCGCACCAAGTTCCTTGCCTGCTTCGATGCTGTCGTCCGAAACTGACAGGACCACGGCATCTTCATCGCTCAAGCCTGCTTCACGCGCCGTTTCGCGAAAACCGGCGATACGATACTCGATACTTGGATTTTCCGGATGACCGCACAGGAGCGCAATGCGCGAGCAGCCATGCTCGGCTATGCGCTTGGTGATCATACGGGCGCTCTCGGAATGATTGCTTGAGATAAAGGGGGCTGAAACGTCCGGATAGTAACGGTCGATTGCGACCAATGGTGTCTTTTTGGCCCGTTTCAGTCCTGCGGTAAAGCTTTTTTGAGAACAGGGGGCAATGATCAAACCGTCAACGCCGCGTCCCAGCATGCTGTTGATGGCCTTGAGTTCCAGGTCAGGGTCTTCACCGCTCGACGTCGTGATCAGCACGAGATCCTCGGCGCGACACATAACCTCAAGATAGGCGATGAGATTGGCAAAAAAGGTGTTGGCCAGATCCGGCACGACAAATCCGACCGTATAGCTGCGCTTCATTTTCAAATTGCGCGCCGTCTGGTTGATCGTATAGCCACCATGGTCGGCGACATATTGCTCAATGGTCTTCTGGGCCTGATCGCTGATGCGATAGGTCTTTGCCTGTCCTTTTAAAACCAGGGTGATTGTCGTTCTGGAATATCCTGTTGCAGCAGCGATTTCCGATATTGTTTTTGGCATGAGGTCCAATCGATCACAAAAGTGAGCTGAGAGCATCGAAGTCTATGACAACCTCGAAAAAGGTCAGGATAGAGCCGGTCCCTCGCAGGGTTCATTTCTGTCTTTTGGGCAAACCATGCAATTGGCCCATGAACGACAAGAAAGCTTCAAAGATACAAGAAATATAGTGACTTATCTCCGCCGAGGCAATGAACAAAACTACGTGCTTCGTCAAGATGAGCGCATTTGTCTAGCCGTCACGACCCTTGAGAGCAAAGCAGGGAGGCATGGGTGAAAGGCTTGGCACATTCGGGCTGTCGACCGTCGATTTTTTGAAACCCCACGGGGGAACCAATTGCCACCTTCAAGGGTTCTTGTTGAAAGGGCAGTGGATGACTGCTTGTGTTTCACCAAGGCTGATATGCTGAAACGATTGCCAAAGGGACAAATGTCTGACCAATCGACCAAGACCACTGAGCAGGATGCTTCCGTCGTTTCCATTCTAGAACAGACGAATGAAGCGGCGAATGGAGAAAAGACGTCGGTCGGGGAGGCAATGGATACCCTCGGCGCAGAGTCCTATGTTGCGCTGATCCTCGTGCCTGCCTTGCTTGCGGTATCGCCTCTGAGCGGTATTCCGACAGCATCGTCTTTTCTGGGGATTACCATTGCGCTGGTGTCATTTCAGGCCCTGCTTGGGCGAGAACAATTCTGGTTTCCCGGATGGCTTCTGAGGCGCAAGGTGGATACGGAGAAATTCAGGTCCGCTATGACATCGCTGCAAAAGCCGGCGGGTTATATCGACCGATTCACCAAAAAACGCTTTTCGTTTCTGGTTCAACCACCGGCACGGACGCTGATGAAGCTGGTCTGTATGCTCTGCGGGCTGACGATGCCATTTATGGAGCTGATTCCCTTCTCCTCATCGATCCTCGGGGCCGCAGTGAGCCTTCTTGCCACCGCTCTTATCGTTCGGGACGGGTTGCTGGCCGTGCTTGGTCTGCTGATTTTGAGCGGAGCTGCCGTCGCTGTGCTATTTCTATTTCTTTGAGCCAGGCCCGGCCGCTCGAGGATAAGCGATGAGACCGTTTGCAGACTCAGGCGCCAATGGCAAAGAAGCTCGGCTTGCTTATTCAATTGAATGGAAGAGAATTGGCTGGGGTGGTAGGATTCGAACCTACGATACACGATACCAAAAACCGATGCCTTACCACTTGGCCACACCCCAGCAGGACAACAGGCAAATCAGCCCACGTCCAGAGTAGGCTTTCTATACATAACGGGATTGAGGGACGCAATGCCCGTTAGGCGTTTTTTTCACAAGGCAAAAGGGGCCTGTGAACCCGAAGTGCTCATGTCGTCAGGCTGAAGCCGGAAAGCTGGTGCAATAGGAAACGTGGAAATCTCAACCTCTTCATGGAATTGCACAGATTGGCCCTTGCCATCGGGCAAGGGGAAGGCTATAAGCGCCTCCACCGAAGGTACGGAGCGTAGCGCAGCCTGGTAGCGCATCTGGTTTGGGACCAGAGGGTCGGAGGTTCGAATCCTCTCGCTCCGACCAAGGTACTTCCCCCAAAATGGAATATTTTTGTCCCGATGCCATTGTTCGCGATGCGCGTTGCATCCGCTGATCATTCCATCGTGTCAAAGGTGAATTGGGCCAGCAGAATGAGCGCTGCAAAGCTGATCGCAAACAAAGTGCACAGCATGCCGCTGAACCGATAGATACGGTGCTGCAACTGCCCCTTGCCGATCCTTTCCTTGACCCCGACGCCATAAGCATGAGACAGACGCCCAACCAGAAAGAGGCTGCCAAGTCCGTGCACTGCCAGCGAGGGCAGACCGTGATACTCGACGAGGGCCAGCAGAATCAGGAACATCGGCGTATATTCGACAAAGTTGCCATGGCTGCGAATGCGCCTTTGCATATCGTCCTGTCCGCCATCACCCAGCGCCACACGATAGCGATAGCGTCCTTGAATGACACGAGCGGAAAGGCCCACAAACAGAAGGGCCAGAAGCCCGGCGTAAAGTACGGTTGCCATGCGATTGTCCTTCTCAAACAGGCGTTGGAGATCGGGGCTATCAGGGGAGCCGGTTCAGGCAAGAAGCCGGGCTCTGGCAGCATCATACTCCGCTGTGAGGCGCGTGACGATATCGGAAATGGACTCAACGGCCTTCACCGTGCCGATGCCCTGACCAGAGCCCCAGATCGACTTCCACGCCTTGGCCTCGCTGCCGGGGGCCTTGGCAAAGTCCATCGCACTGCGCTCCTCTTTCAAAAGCTCAGCAGGATCTATGCCTGAAGCAACCAGCGAAGGCTTAAGGTAATTGCCATGCACCCCGGTGAATTTGTCCGTGTAGATGATGTCGTCCGCTGCGCAGTCCACGACCATTTGCTTGTAGGCCTCTTCGGCGTTGGCTTCTTTGGATGCGATGAAGGCTGATCCCATATAGGCAAGATCGGCCCCCATGGCTTGTGCGGCGAGAATGGAAGAGCCGGTTGATATGGCACCGGACAACAGAAGCGGGCCATCAAACCAACTGCGGATTTCGCCAATCAGGGCGAGTGGAGACAAGGTGCCAGCATGACCGCCTGCACCCGCAGCCACGGCAATCAGACCATCCGCGCCCTTTTCGATGGCTTTTCGAGCAAAACGATTGTTGATGACATCATGGAGCACGATGCCACCATAGGAATGCACGGCCTCGTTCACTGCCTCCACCGCGCCCAGTGAGGTGATGACAATCGGCACCTGATGTTTCACGCAGACCTCAAGGTCCGCCATCAATCGGTCATTGGAACGATGAACGATCTGGTTGACCGCATAGGGTGCGGCTGGACTATCCGGATTGGCCTGATTGTGGGCGTCGAGCGCCTCTTCAATTTCAGTCAACCAACCATCAAGCGCTTCTTGCGGCCGGGCATTGAGGGCCGGGAAGGACCCCACGATGCCAGCTTTACACTGGGCAACGACCATCGCCGGATTGGAAATGATGAACATGGGTGAGGCCACGACGGGCAGGCGAAGGGGATCAAAGAGGGCAGGAAGGCTCATCTGGGAAGTCTCGCTTTTGCTGTTGGCTGCATGTTACGTTAACGGCAGGCTAGCGAAGGCCTGAGCGGCTGTAAATCAGTCAAAGGCATGGGGTCTCATTGCGTCGGCATCGGCCTGCGGTTGAAACCTGTACCTCCTGTCCTCATACTGGCTTTGTATTTTAAGGATTCTTGCAAGAAACCAAGGGATTTTCATGATCGATGACGTCACCACCTCCGCCAATGACAACAGCCCTTTGTTTGAGCCACTGCGGTTGCCGTGCGGGGTAATGCTCAAGAATCGCATTATCAAATCCGCCATGTCGGATTCGCTTGGGGACGGATGCGGCTTGCCCACCAGAGAGCAGATGCGTCTGTATGCCCGCTGGGCCGAGGGTGGACTAGCCGCAGCGATCATCGGTGAGGTGCAGGGCAATGGCCACTTTGCCGAAAAGCCGGGCAATCTGGTTCTGTCAATGGATCAGGATCCTGCGCCTTTTAAAGCGTTGGCTGAGGCTGGAGCGGCAGAAGGGGCGCTGTTGTGGCTTCAACTGGGCCATGCAGGCGCCATGGCGCACGCTCCAATCAGCACGCCCAAAGGCCCTAGCGCACTCGACCTGCCCGGTCTTCAGTGCGATGCCCTCAGCCTTGAGGAGATCAGAGCGCTGCCGGAAGACTTCGCCGCAACAGCTGTTCTTGCGCGGGACTTTGGCTTTGGCGGTGCCGAAATCCATGCTGCACACGGCTTCCTGCTCAGCCAGTTCCTCTCCCCATTGTTCAACAAACGCACCGACGATTATGGCGGATCGCTTGAGAACCGTATGCGACTGATCCTCGAAACAGTCGCCGCCGTCCGTCAGACGGTGGGACCAGACTTTCCCATAGCGATCAAGATCAACGCAACAGATCAGCTCGAAGGTGGTTTTTCTCAAGAAGAAGCCCTGCAACTGGTCACTTCGCTTGAGACAACATCTATCGATCTCATCGATATCAGCGGCGGCACCTATTTTCCCGGAGCCAAATCCGCATCCGATGCGGGCGGTGGCGGGCCATATTTTTTATCTTTTGCCGAGAAGGCAAAGAAACTGACCGCCAAGCCGCTGATGGTCACCGGCGGGTTCAAAAAGAGGCATGATGCCGAAGACGCCATCGCGTCAGGCAAGGCCGATATCATAGGCCTTGCACGAGCTTTGGTCATCGAACCCGAACTGCCACACAAATGGCAGGCCGATCCGGCATTCGATCCACCTTTTCCGAGATTTGACGCGCGCCCTGAAGGCGGGATCACCGCTTGGTATACCATGCGGATGACCGATTGGGCTGAAGACCAGAGCGCCTCTGGCCGCGCCTTGCCGCAAGCGGTTGCCGACTATGAAGCAAGGGATCAGGAGCGTGTGAAGCGCTGGAAGGCCCGGTTCGGAGGCCAAAACTAGGCGTCAGATCACCATGCTGCCATCGGCGTTTGGCTCGTGGGCCTTGTCCTCCGGCTCAATATGGATGACCACATGGGCGCTGGAAATGGCCGCTTCCAGCCCGTCCTCAATCTTGTCGCAGATTTCGTGCGCGCTAAAGACGGTCATGTTGCTTGGTACGACCAGATGAAACTCGATGAAGGTGATTCTGCCTGCATGACGCGTTCTCAAATCATGGGCTTCGATCGCACCGTGCGCATGATCTGTGATCACCTGCTGGATGTGTTCAAGCTCTTCCTCGTCGACTGCCTCGTCCATCAGGCCCCCCAGAGAGTTTCGAATGAGGCCCCACCCGGTCCACAAGATCAATATCGCCACCAGTAAGGCGAGCAGCGGATCGAGCCAATTCAACCCCGAGACCAACGCGATGACGATGCCGACGAGAATGCCGAGCGATGAAATCACGTCTGTGAAGAGATGCTTGCCATCAGCCACCAGCGCCGGTGAGCGCATCTTGCGGCCAAGCCGGATGAGAACCATCGCCCAGCCGCCATTCAAAACACCTGCCAAGGCATTGAGACCAAGCCCGAGCACCGGAATATCGAGCGCACGCGGATGTAGCAGGGCCTCGCTCGCTTCCATGAAAATCGCAACGGCCGCCAGAACAATCAGAACGCCCTCAAGGACGGCGGAGATATACTCCGCCTTGTCGTGGCCATAGGGATGATTGTGATCGGCGGGCTTGTCTCTCAGCCAGATGGCAATTGCCACGGCGATGGACGCAGCCAGATTGACGATGGATTCCAGAGCATCCGAATAGAGCCCGACCGAGTTGGTCATGGCGTAGGCCAGATATTTCAAACCCAACACCAGAACCGCAACAATGATCGAACCGATCGCAAGCTGTTTGGGGGTGAAAATGGCAGCTTTGGAGGTCATGGCAAGAGGATCACTCGAAATCGGGTCGTCTGGAAACAGGTGTAGATGCATGGCCTCGCAGACCATGCGCTCCTTCTTGCATAGCTGGGACATGATTCCCAGACGCTTGTCTGCAATATTCGATAAAGGTGAATAACCGGTGCAAGAAATGCTGGGCGCGAGACGAGTGATTGTCAAGCTGCAAGGCAGACCCTAAGCTGGTCGCAAGCGATCGCGTCGATCCCGCCACATCCGAGTTGGGATGGCTCAATCAGTCCTCTGATCCGACCCGTGTCTTTGATCGGATAAACCCAGTTTCCCCGCAGCGTCAGGAAAGGCCCCAAATGTCACGCACAGTCTATGTGAATGGAGAATTCTTGCCAGAGGAAAAGGCTACCATTTCGATCTTTGACCGAGGGTTCCTGTTTGCCGACGGGGTCTATGAAGTCTCGACCATTCTGGGCGGAAAGCTGGTGGACAATGAGGCTCATCTGGCCCGCCTCGAGCGCTCCCTTCGCGAGCTCGACATGGCCGCGCCTTGCTCGATGGAAGAGATCGAGCAGATCCAGCGTGAATTGTTGGAGCGCAATGATGTCGAGGAAGGTGGCCTCTATCTGCAAGTAACACGCGGGGTTGCGGATCGTGACTTCGCCTTTCCCAAGGACGCCAAGTCCTCTCTCGTCATGTTCTCCCAGAGCCGTCCAGTGATCAAGTCCGCAGCAGCCGAGACTGGCCTTTCAGTGATTTCCCTGCCCGACATTCGCTGGCAACGGCGCGATATCAAGACCGTCGGTCTGCTGCCGGCTTCGCTCGCCAAACAGGCCGCTCTCAATGCCGGAGCCAATGATGCCTGGATGATTGAAGACGGTTTCGTCACTGAGGGGACGTCGAACAATGCCCATATCGTGACGAGCGAAGGCAAGCTCATCACCCGCGATCTCAGCAACCAGATCTTGCACGGCATTACCCGCAAGGCGGTTCTTGCGCTTGCAGAGGAAACGGGCATCGTGGTTGAAGAACGCAAATTCACGCCTGAAGAAGTAGAAGCCGCAGCCGAAGCCTTTATCACCTCCGCCTCAACCTTCGTCACGCCGGTTGTCAGTTTTGATGGCAAGCCGATTGGCGATGGCAAACCCGGACCGGTCGCCAAACGCCTGAGAGAGCTTTATATCGACTTTGCCTTGAAGAGCTGCACCTGATCAGGCCTTGGCGAGATAATCATCAATGCCCTTGGCAGCCCTGTAGCCTTGCGAAAGGCACGCGGTGAGCAGATACCCCCCTGTGGGTGCTTCCCAGTCCAGCATCTCGCCAGCCAAGAACAGCCCCGGTCTTGCCTTGACCATCAGTTGGTCATCCAATGTATCAACCGACACGCCGCCTGCCGTGCTGATCGCCTCATCCAGCGGGCGAGGGCGCAGCAAGGGTAGGGACAATGTCTTGAGGCTCCGGGCAAGGCGCTCGGGATCGGACATCACATCCCGGTCGGTGAGCAGCTTGTGCAGCGCGGTCTCGACGGTCTGCAACTTGGCACTTTTGCGCAAATGGTTGGCCATTGATTGCTTGCCGCGCGGTCGCGAGAGACGAGCGACAAGCTCGTCTTCGCTTTGGTTTGGGCGCAGGTCGATGACGAGCTGCACTTCGCCCTTTGCTTCGATCTGGTCGCGCAAAGCCGCCGAGAGTGCATAGACCGGGCCGCCTTCAATGCCATTGCGGGTGATAACGAAATCCCCCGGTACAGACTGTCCATCAAAATGCAGCCGGACCGATTTTACCGGTTGACCGGCCCAGCGGTCGATGAAGTCTTCCGGCCAGTCTACATCAAATCCACAATTTGCCGGGCGATAGGGGCTGGTTTCAAGGCCAAGCTCTGCGAGCACTGGGAGAAAGGCGCCGTCGGTGCCAAGGCGTGACCAACTCGGCCCACCCAGCGCCAGGAGTGTCGCATCAGCTTGTACGGAAGAAGGGGGGCTGTCCTGACCAGTCGAGAAAACCAGTTGCCCCGTCTCGTCCCATCCACGCCAGCGATGGCGCGGGACGAGCGTAACGCCACGCGCCTCGAGCCGGCGCATCAAAGCCCGCAACAGTGGCGACGCCTTCATGCTGGTGGGGAACACGCGCCCCGATGATCCGGTGATGCTTTCCTGACCAAGCTCGGACATCCATGCGACAACTTCAGCGGCCCCGAACGCATCCAGCATTGGTGCCATCCAGTCAGCGTGTGCACCATAACGTTTGGCAAAGCGTGCGGGATCAGAGAGGCCTTCGCTATGGGTAATGTTGAGGCCGCTCTTGCCAGCCATCAGGATCTTGCGCGCTGGAGAGGGCATGGCATCAAAAAGCGTTACGGCAAGATCGGGCCGGAGGGCAGAAAGATGATCGGCGGCCATCAAGCCCGCCGCACCAGCGCCGACGATGGCGACGTTGGTTGTTTTCCCGTCAGGCTTATGCGGCATGTGTCATGATTCCCTTATGTGTTTGGTCTCTCTTCATAAGACCAATTGCACCGGTTGGGAAATGCTGATGAAAAACATACGCAGAAAACAAGAAGGACCCCGAACAAAGTCCGGGGTCAGTGAGGACAGCGTGTGAGTGAGCCGTCCCAGCTCAGGTTGGATTGGTCTCCCTGAATATGGCCCTGCCGAATGCTTGGGGGTCTCCTCCGCCAGATCATCAAAGGGTCCATAGTCCCGACACTGCAATCGATGCAGTCGTCTTTACCTCCGGGAGTAAGAGGCTGTGGCTGCTTGCCACCAATTTCTGTGTGCCTCTAGGGCTGTGCTGGGCGCAGTTGAAGCCCGGCAAGTGGCTGGTCTGCGCTGGTGACCGGTGCCCCGGCAATGCGTTGCCAGGCATGCGGATTGCCCACCGCCTGACGCTTGTTCCAGTGATATCTCACATCCTGCCATGGCAGGATTTCAGGGTTGAGGTTGTCGAGCACGAACTCGCCCCAATCGGTGCGAACCAGCAAGACAGCGTGATAGGTTCCATCATTCAGATAGGCCGTCGTTAGCAAAAGAGCATCTGATGGCCAACCGGCGCGCAACAGCTCACGCTGTTTGGTGAGGGCATAATCTTCGCAGTCCCCCTGGCTGACGTAGGCCGACCATGTGTCGTCGATGCCATCTTCAACCGGAGTAATGGATCGATTTACACGGGCGTTGATCTCAACGAGCTGATCCCAGCTTTGTTGTGTGAGCGCTATGACACCACGGCCATATCGCGCACAGGCTTTGGGGTTGCTTGCACAATAGTAAGCATGTCCTGCTGGAATACTTGTCAGTTCGCGAACCTGCATGAAGGTGCCTGTGGCGCCAGCATGGCCAGTGCTGAACAGTATGCTGTAAAGCACCCCCAAGGCCATGCTTCCCACGGCTTGATATCTGGAAATGTTGGTGCGAACGCTCAACTCGAACCTCTCGTCTTGAATTTGAGGTTCAGGTTACGGCTGCGTTTTAAAGAAGGTCTTTGAAATTACTTGAGTTTTTGGACTGAGAGTTCAGTGTTCATTAACCCTGCTCAACAGCGGCTGCGGGCAAGGTTACGCGTTTTCTCTCATGCTGGACTGGCCGCATCGCAAGCTGTTGTTCTCACGGCAAAAACTGGGGTGTGGTTCCTTTGCGTTTAGCCTTCGTTCACTATGAGTGAGTTCGACAGCTCTGGGCTCATCGGCATTCGGCACGGACCGAAAATTCAAAGACTGCACCGCTTTGTTCGGTCATGCTTATGAAAGCGTTGATCGCGGATCAAAAATTTGAGCGATTGCGACAGGAGTTTGTTAAGGCGCTGGCAAAAGCCTCGCATTTGCAAGGCGTAACTCCGGGCGGCTGGTCTGAATCACTTTGTAAGGAACTTGAATCGGACTCTCAGCAAGCTGAATCAATCTCTCAAATGCATGAATCACGACATTAAGTCGGCGAATCGAACCTTCAATGTTTCAGCTTAACTATATGAAATTTCAACGATAATAGTCTTCATGTAAAAAAACGGCGAGCCAAAGCTCGCCGTTCTTCCTCATTATCCCAATGACAAGGTCAGGGCCTTTGGCCTGCCTCGCGCCGTCGAGCTTATTCGCACAGATCGAGTTTGACGTCCCAATCCTTGATCTTCATGGTGCCGTTCTTTGCCAGATTGAGCTGCATCTTGAAGACGCAATCCCAAAGCTGCGGCTCGTGGCCAACACCCCGAGCAAGACAATCCTTTTCGGCCATATTGAAATATTCGTTGAGGATGTCTGCGTAGTCCGGATGGGCGCAATTGTTGATGATCGAGTGGGCACGGTCCCTTGGCGAGAGACCACGAAGGTCAGCCAGACCCTGCTCGGTCACGACCACGTCGAGGTCATGCTCGGTATGGTCGATATGCTGGGCATGCGGCACGATGCAGCTGATGCCGGTCGGGTCGGTCTTGGTTGGGCGAACCGAAGGGGTATGCATGATCTTCAGGAAGCCCGAGCGCAGGAAGTCACCAGACCCGCCGATGCCGTTGACGATGCGTGTGCCGCCGACGAGCGTCGAGTTGGCATGGCCATACATGTCGATCTCGATCGGGGTGTTCATCGCAATCACACCAAGACGCCGGGCGACCTCGGGGTTGTTGGAAATCGACAACGGTCTCAGGATAATCTTGTCCTGATAGAACTCCCGCTTCTCGATGAAGCGTGGCATGCCTTCGTGCTCAGAGAGTGATAGCGAGCAGGAGGAGGCGTAACTGAGGCGCCCGGAGTCGAACAGATCCAGCATGCCATCCTGCAGCACCTCGGTATAGACGCTAAGGTCATAGAAGGGGCCCTTCGCAAGGCCACCGACAACCGCGTTGGCGATGGAGCCCACACCGGACTGCAGCGGCAGCAGGTTGTGGGGCAGGCGGCCGGCCTTCACTTCGTCTTCGAAGAAGGAGAGCAGGTGACCGGCGATGGCGATAGAGCCTTCGTCAGCACCAGACAGCGCACGGCCTTTGTCGGTATACTCGGATTCGACAATAGCGACGATCTTGGACGGATCACAAGGAACGCACTGCATGCCGATGCGGCTGTTCGCTTTGGTGATGCCAATGATTTCGCGGTGCGGAGGTGCATGCAACACCATGATGTCATGCATGCCTTCGAACGATGGCATCGCCGTGTTGACTTCGAGAATGATGTTGTCGCAGGTCTGGATGAGTTCCGGGATCACGCCAACGGACGCGGACGGGATCAGGGCACCATCTTCCGTAACGCCGGATACTTCGATGATTGCAACGTCGAGCTTACCAGACTTGGTGTCCTTGGTGTAATAACCATAGGCCAGATCCTGAGCAAAGAGCGACAAGTGCTTGTCACCCATGCGAATGCGACCCTCGTTGATGGCCTTGGCGATGTTGCGGCCAGTCTGGTAGGGCCAGCGCCGGTCGATCATATCCAGCTGAGCCCAGCGGTCTTCGGTCTCTGCGCCGACAGATGCACCAATGAACAGGTTGAAGCGCATCTTCCCCTGCAGATTGTTTTCCTCGACATAATCAGCCAGAGCAATGGGGATCGCCTTCGGATAGCCCGCCGGGGTGAACCCGGACCAGCCAAGGTTCATGCCGTCCTTGAACATGTCGAGCGTATCCTCGACCTTCATGACCTTGTTCATAAGGAACTGGCAACGGACGCGTTCTTCCAGTGTTCCAAACTTACCCATTCTTGTATTCTCCTGTCAGGATTCTCTCATATACGGGGAGCCATGCGGATTGGGAGCGGGTCACGCGTGGCCGAAATGCAATCATGTGAGTAAAGAGGCGATCTTTCTTCCCTCCGCAGCGGCGGAGGGGATCGATCTGATTTTTCGCATGAAGCAGAAAGGACGTGGACGGACGATAAGAGGAGCAAGCGGGGCACAAGGATGCCTTGTGGTATCGATCGCTATCGATAGCGCCTTTGGTGCGATAAGTGCGAAGGCATGCGTCCTGTTTCAGGCTTGGAGCCTGACAGATTTTGCTGTTTGGTGTGTCGTTGCTGAAGTCAGCAAATAAAGCCACTCCCACCTCCCACGTGGACAGCCTACCCAATGCCTTGTCGCGTCTCTTTGTCGCGTCCTGAACATGGAGGTACATACCCTTAGTAGATATTTCAGTCTTTGAGGATGATCATTCGTACAAAAGTATAAGGAGGTGTTTGGTGGCTGGTAAATTTTTCTACCGTTTAAGTAATTGAAACATATGGATATTTTTTGACGAAATAGGTGAGGATAAAGTCGGTATAAATCGTCGCATCATCACGAAACCTGCTTGGCACGAAAATCCGCGCCATCTTCCCGCCAATGGCGGGTCGCTGCACGATCGTGTGCCAAGCGGTATTTGTTCTTATTTGAGTCTAGTGTCGGCTATTCCGGTTTGCAGATTTGCCGACGAGCAATGCCCTTTGCCGTTCTGGCCAGCAGACCGATAATAATCAGCACGAGCAGGCCGAAGAATGCGATGCCGGCGATTTCGTGCATTTCCGATTGCGTCTTTTCCGCATACAGCAAAGTCGAAATGGTCAGAGCCGCCATCGGAAAGCTGTAGGCCCACCACGACATGGCAAACTGGATGCGGGAGAGCTTTGGCAATTGGGACAGGATGATGAGCAGGAAGAAGACGCCGGAATAATAAAGAATTCGAGCAAAGGGATCGAGCGCACCGGTCATGGTGACATAAGCCACGAAGCCGACAGCAGGAGGCGCGATCAGGATCATCAGCGTCGGCAGCAGGCGTTCTGCCAGCGGGTGATGAAAAATGAGCCGGTTAAAGACAAGGGTTAGAAGCACGATCCAGAAAATGATGCCGACTGAAAAGAAGAACCAACCGATTTCAACAAAGCCCAAGTGGCCCGCGACGATCGGCACCAGTATATTGCCAACTGCCGGGATGAACCAGGCCGGGGTCAACTGCGGCGTATCGAACGTTCGCTGTCCGATCCAGGTGGATACGACGGCGAGGGTGCCGAAAAGATGCAGGGCTGTTCCAACGCCCCACAGCATGACCGACGGTCCTTTGGAAAACGGGCCGATGGCAGTTCCCATCAGGATCAGGCCGATGGAAATGGCGGGGAAAAAGCACATGCGCACGGGGTGGTTCCATTCCCACTTCACCGCAGCTGGATATCTTATTGCCTTCAAGCCATAAATTGACAGCAGCAGTGCGAAGATCACGGCTGTCACCACCAACAAAACCAGACTGGCCTGATGCACAAGGCCGAGGCTTTTCTCCAGACGTTCGGTGGCCAGCGTGAAGCCGGCAAGCCCCATGATCATGGCGAAAAAGGCATTGGGAAAATGCTCCAGACGGGAGACCACTTCCGTTTCTGTGTTTACCGCCTGCGAGTCCTGTTGCGTCATTCTGCCCTCCGTGCCAAGGCGCTATATAAAGAAGTAAACTTGATACTTGTTATATTACCTGCTACAACATATGCAATCAGACAATTGTGCGAAACTGCTAAATTCTAGTATTTTCGAATTATTGAAATTAACGACCAGATTTATATCCCATCGCTTTCCGACGAGGAGAGCCGATGCTGTCACCCAGTCCATTCCCGGTCTCTTGCTGGACTGGGTGACAGTTTTTTGCGCTTCATGGATCGGGAATGCATGATTGCTGTTCGAAAGAGCCGAATCGGAGTCTAATAGTCAACATTCCGCATTTGCTTGAATCGGGCAGAAATCAACATTGAGTACGAAGGGGATTGAGGAGAGCCGATGCGACTGACCCAGCATTCAAACTACGCCATGCGGTTGCTGATGTATTGTGCGCTCAAGCCTGATCAGCCCATTCGCCTCGCTGAAATCGCCGATGCCTATGATATTTCGGGCCATCACCTCAACAAGATAGCCCAGCGGCTGGCCCATGTCGGGGTCATTCACGCCATTCGAGGCCGCAATGGGGGCATCCGCCTTGCAAAGAATCCCGCCGACATCAACGTCGGACAAATCTTGCGTCAAACCGAAGAGAACCTGACAATTGTCGAGTGCTTTTCCGAAGAGACAAACACCTGCCCTCTGATCAACGAATGCCGGTTCCGCGTCCTGTTGCAGGACGCACTAGCCGCCTTCCTCAAAGTGCTCGATGCTCATACGCTCGAAGATCTGATCGCACACCCCGAATGTCTGAAACCGCTGCTGGGTTTGAATACGCAGTTGAGCGACTTAACGAAGATTCACCAGCCCCAGTGCAGCTGAATGATCCGTCGCCCCTATCCGTCGCTGAGCAACGCTGAACAGACGCGCAGCGGGTCTTCGCTCGAGGAAGAGCGCGGCAGAGCACTTCTCAATGGTCCAAACCATTCACAATCGAACGGCGCTCAGTGTGATGAAGAAAGTCTCCAAGCGCATCCGCCAGCTTGCGCGCCAAAGCCTTCTGACCGCAGTCGCGCGATATCGTCGCAATGAGCCCCTGTCGGCTGGCAATCCAACCCGGCATCAGGTCGACAAGCGTTCCATCTGCAACGGCCTGATCGATAGCAACATCCGGCAGCACTGCAAATCCGGCATCCGCTTCGACCAGTTCACTGATCATCGCGCTGTTGTTGACCACGAGATGACGGCGCGCCCTTATCTGAGTGGTTTGGACTGACACGCGCCGACGCATCAACAGCTTCGATGAGACCAGAGGTTGCCTGATCCAGTCGTGCTCTGACAATTGCGATGCGGATCTCAAGGCCAGGGCCAGCGAGGTTGAGCCGATCAGGCGGCTTTCCACCTCCTTTAGCAAATGCGCTTGTTTCTGTTTGCTGTCGAGTGGAGCCAAACGAAGAGAGAGGTCAAATCCGTCAATCTGATTGGGTTTGATCTCGTCATCGAACGAAAGCTCAAGTTTGATGTCTGGATGGTCCGCTTGAAAGCGGCTCATGAATTTAGCGAGTGGGGCACAAGCCAAGCTGCATTGCACCCATACCCGCAATATGCCTTCCTCATGGGCATGATGCGGAGCGATGTTGCCCAGCCCCTCTCGAAAGCCATCGAGCAACATGGAACTGGTTTCGAAGAACTGCTCTCCCGCTTCTGTAAGGGTCGGCTTTTGCTGGGTGCGATGGAGCAATTGCACACCAAGGCGGGCTTCGAGATCGGTGATCATTTGACTGACCAGAGGAGCTGACATGTCGAGTGTCTTGGCAGCAGCCCGAAAACTGCCATGCTGCACGACCGAGGCAAAAACCGCGGCTGGGCGGAGAAGATCGATTTGATGGCGCATATGATTTAATCGTCCACTGGAGCGTTTGCACAACCGACCGGTGAACCAAACAGACCGACGACCGGACGGAAAAAACGCCTGTTTCAAGGAAGCGGAGCAGACCACATGATCGGCTGCATTCTGCGTCTGCCCTCGCGCACGGGAGCGCAACTATAGGTGATTAAGATCGGATATGTGCCAGAGGAAAAGAGCAAAGTAAAAGAGCAAAATTTTTCCAAAACGGCGGTGGCTCAGCTGGCCCTGATTCAAGAAAGCTTTGGTCTCCAGCGGGCACCAAATGACAGCCAAAGCGCCGCGCAGTCTTGGTTGCTTTTGCTGAGCGCTTGCGAGAGCCGAGGAGTGTTTCATCAACAAACAAATGATATCCCCAGAGAATTTCTCCACTGCGTTGACCAGAAAGGTCAGGATCCTTGATGCCCCCCTCGCGCCAGTAGCAGACACCACAGCGTCAAAGCCTCACGAAGCCGCCATTGGCCTCACTTCTGCTCGCAAGCGCCAACACAACTGTGAAAAACAGTCTGGACCAATGACTAATGCTAATTGGGGTGGTGACCTAGAGTGCATTGCCGTCTAAAGTCTCGCCTGCATCCTATTGAGCATTGATTTCATGCAAGATTTTTGTCTTGCAATTGTGTTTTTGACAAAGTCGACAAATTGTCGTTGAAGCCGACTCTGGTCGCGTGACGCATAAAGAATGGACAAAGAGCCATGCGCATTCTGGTTCTAGGGGGGTACGGCCTCATCGGATCGGAAATTTGCCGGTCACTGTTGAAGGCAGGGCACGAGGTGGTCAGCCTATCGCGCTCGCCCAAGGCTGCTGCACGCCTTCTGCCGCAGGTCGAATGGCACACCGGCGACATGCGGCGCATGCTCAATCACGCCGAATGGACCCATTTGCTTGATGACGTGGATGCGGTGGTCAATGCGGCCAGTGCTCTTCAGGACGGTCTGATGATCGATCTTGACGCCGTGCATCATCTCTCCGTCAAAGCCTGTCTTGAAGCCTGCGAGTTACGCGGCATTGTCCGGTTCGTCCAGATCTCCTCCACCGGAGCTGAACCCAATGCACCCACCGCCTTCATGCGTACCAAGGCGGCTGGCGATGACGTGGTTATGGATTCCTCGATTGACTGGGTTATTCTCAGGCCCGGGCTGGTGCTTGCCCCATCGGCCTATTCCGGTACAGCGCTGATGCGGCTGCTCGCCGGGTTTCCAATCTTTCAGCCTCTGGTCATGTCGGATCGGCGCTTGCAGACCGTGCATGTCGATGAATTGACCGAAGCGGCGCTGATGGCTGTCGAGGGGCGAATACCGGCGCATGCTGATATCGATCTTGTCGAAGCCGAGAGCCACACCTTCGAAGACCTCGTCGCGGGCATGCGCAACTGGCTTGGCTTTTCACCTGCAGTGCGCACAATCCGCCTTGGCGAGGGCGGCAGCCGGATTGTCAGCCTTGTTGCCAACGGCCTTGGCCATCTTGGTTGGCGGTCACCCTTGCGCTCGACGGCGCTGCAAGTGCTTGAGGGGCACGTGAATGGCGACCCGGCACTCTGGCATTCCATCTCCGGTCGCTATTGTCGCCCCTATGAGGAAACGCTCAACATGATGCCGAGCACCACGCAGGAGCGATGGTTCTCGAAACTGGCACTGATGTTGCCATTGCTGGTTCTTGTTCTCTCGCTCTTCTGGTTGATGACGGGGATCATAACGCTGTTTCAAATGCAGGAAGCCACCACCCTTCTTGAAGGGTCGGGAACGACGCTCCTGCAATCCCAGTTCATGCTGGCCAGCGCGGCGTTGATTGATATCGCGCTGGGCATTGCAATCCTGTTCAGAAATCTCGCCAGCAAGGTTTGCATGGCTATGGTTCTGATGACGCTCATCTATTTGGGTACGGCAACGTTTCTTGTTCCGGATCTCTGGATTGATCCGCTCGGTGCGCTACTCAAGGCTGTGCCTGCGATGATGCTCGCAATCCTCACGCGCAGCCTGATCACCGGTCACTAGACTTCATTTATCTTTCTCCGTTTTCACACAGCTTGCCCTCAAAGCGCGCAATCGCTAGGGTCTGTTCGGAGTCGTTCGGCATGCTGAATGCGGCGCGCGTAGTAAACCTTGGGGAGCCTTCCAAATGGCCGTTCTTGTAGAAGTAACCCGCGGAATGCGGGTGGAAAGTTGGCACTTGGGTGCAATTGCCGTTGTGGATGATGCGGGCAATCTGGTCGCTTCCATCGGTGATATCGAAAGCCCCGTCTTTGGGCGCTCGGCGATCAAGGGGCTGCAGGCATTGCCATTTGTCGAATCCGGCGCTGTCGAAGCCTTTAAACTGGATGACAAGGCGATTTCGGTTGCCTGTGCGTCCCACAACGGCGAGCCTGTCCACGTGGAGACCGTAAAAGCAATGCTTGCCGCTTGCGGTCTCGATGAAGGGGCTCTTGAATGCGGTGCCCAGATGCCCGAGCTGAAAGAGGATCAGGCCCGGTTGCACAAGGCGGGCCTTGAGCCATCGCCACTCCACAACAATTGCTCGGGCAAACATGCCGGCTTTCTGTGCTTTGCTCAGGCTGCCGGATTTGATCCAGCCGGATATGTAGGCTACGAGCATCCAGTGCAGCGCGAGGTCCGCGCGGTCTATGAGCAAATGACAGGCTGGCCACTCGGAGGCGAAAGCGGTCACGATCTGTGCGGCATTGATGGCTGCTCAATTCCTACCTATGCGACACCCTTGCAGAATATGGCCCACGCTTTCGCGCGCTTTGGCACAGGCAATGGCCTTGATGCGAAGCGAGCGGAAGCTGCCTCGCGTCTACGAAAGGCAGTGGCCGCCGAACCTTATATGGTGGCAGGAAAGAAGCGCTTTTGTACCTCTATCATGGAGATCTTCGGCGAGCGTGCGTTCGTTAAAACCGGTGCAGAAGGGGTTTTCTGCGCCAGTTTGCCTGAACAGGGGCTGGGCGTTGCCATCAAATGCTGGGACGGGGCATCACGAGCCTCGGAAGTCATGATGGCGGCGGTGATTGATGCCTTTTTGCCCATGAGCGAAGGAGAGGCTGTTGCCATGGAGGATTTGCGCGCGCCCAAACTGAAAAACCGCAAGGGCCTGCATGTTGGCGATATCAAGCTTGTCGACGGAGCGCTGTCTCACCTGATGCAGAGAAAAACCGTCTGACCACACGCTTTCGTCAGATCATCAGGTAGTTGTCTCGGAAGTTATCCTGAATGTTTTCATAGACGTTGGCATGCGTGAGAGCATCGAGAAAGTCTTGCTTGTGAATGTTAGGCAGCGGCAGTCCGAGCAGCGGATGCAGGATCGCATCAACATCATGCGGCAAAAAGGGCTTGTGCAGAAAACCCGCCAGTCCGGCAAAAAGGGCATCTTCCTGAAGCTTCGGATCCTTGGTTGCCGTGATGAGCACGATGCTGCTGTCTGGCAAGCTCTTTAGCATCTCTTTGGCCGCATCCAGACCATTCAGACCGGGCATCGAATAGTCGATGAACAGAAAGTGGAACGGGATCGTTTTGCAAAGAGCGACGGCCATCTTGCCCGAGGCCGCCTCAGAGAGCGTCATCTGAAAGGAGCTCTCTTCCAGCACCTTGAAAATGACCCGGCGAGTCACTCTCGAATCATCGACGATCAGCACAGGATAGTTGTCATCCTGAAACCCAAGGCGCCGCACAAGCCGCTCCATGTCTTCGCTGGCATAGGGTTTTAAAATGCAGTCATAAAAGCCAAGCAGTTTGGCTTTCTCAACCATCTCCAGATCATATTCTTCAGATGTCAGCACACAAAGCGGCGGAGACTTAAGCTCCTTGATCTTGGCAACGAGCGAAAAGCAATCGGTATCCAGAAAGGCAACATTTATAAAACAGAGGTTGTGCGCGCCATTACCTAGCGCGTCGAGACATGCCTCGCCGCTGTTGGCTTGATGGACCATGACATTCGGGTTAGCGCTCTTCAATGCAGTGCTAAGCGCCGACGCATCATCGGCATCCGGGTTCGCTATAAGAAAAGATTTGGCATCTGACTGCATTGAAACTTGATCCCCACTTCAAGTTCAAATTAATTCAAAAACTCGACGATTTTATACAACCTGAAGAAAATCGAACATCCTTCAGGTAAAGGAATGTATCGGCTTTTCAACGAGAATTTTTTTTGACGTTTACCCATATACCCTCGTTGCGCTTTACGGCAAGAGGGGGCTTGACCTTAAATCAAATGCATAATTACCAATGCAGTAATTATGTCATAAGAAAAGTAGTCTCTACAACTTAATGAAAATTCTGAAATATTACGTAAATATGGGCGCTTTGTGCAAGCGCCCATAAAGTTCGATCTGGCCTGCGGCCCTTCACATCAGTGGGGATATGGACAGCAAAAGATCAGACGTCCTTGAACCCGTCAATTAGGCGTCTCATCACGCGGTCGACTGCAACCGATGCGGGCAAGGTGCCAGACCTGACCGATTGTTCAACCTGATGCAGCATTCGGCCAACGCCTTCGCTCTCCTTGAGCAAAGACATCATCCGGTAATCAAGCATGGACCACATCCAGCGTACTTGCTGGCCGCTCCTCTTGGCATCGAGCTCGCCTGTTTTGCCCAGCTTTTGCTGGTGATCTTCGACGCGTGACCACATTTTATCAAGGCTTTCGTTCGCCAGACCGGACACCGTGATGACCGGTGGCGTCCAGTTCTGACTGATCGGTGTCATGATATGAAGGGCTGCTCGATACTGGGCAGCTGCCTTTCTGGCGCGAGCCCAGTTATCTCCGTCCGCCTTGTTCACTGCAATCATGTCAGCGATTTCCAGAACGCCCTTCTTGATGCCCTGAAGTTCGTCCCCGGCACCGGGCAGCATCAGCACCAGAAAGAAGTCGACCATATCGGCAACGGTGGTTTCGGACTGGCCAATGCCCACGGTCTCAACGAGGATGACATCATATCCGGCTGCCTCGCAAAGAAACATGGTTTCGCGGGTTCTGGCTGCGACACCGCCAAGGGTGCCTGCGGACGGGGAGGGGCGAATGAAGGCATTGGGATCACCACAAAGCCGTTCCATACGGGTTTTGTCACCCAGAATCGAACCACCTGTACGCGTTGAGGAAGGATCAACGGCGAGAACAGCCACTTTCTTGCCCGCATTGGTCAGGTTGGTGCCTAATTGATCGATCGTCGTGGATTTCCCGACCCCCGGTACACCGGTGATGCCGACGCGATGCGCCTTGCCACTGTAGGGCAGAAGTTTGGTCAGTAGATCATGGGCAACGACCCTGTGGGCTGCCTTGCGGCTTTCCACAAGCGTAATCGCCCGGGCGAGGGCAGCACGGTTTCCTTCGAGAATTTTTTCGGCAAGTTCGTCGGCAGTGAGATTTGCAGGTACCATGATCATCCTTGGCCCGCAGGTCGCAGGCCCTTGTGTTCGGTCTTTCGTGAAAGCGCCCCGGCCTGCTTGGCAAGACTGATGGACGCGAGGCGCGCCGCCTCATTGATCTCATGGGCCTTGTCTAAACCATTCTGGACATTTTGTCTGCCTGCCCAAATGGAGATGCACAACAAGGCTTCCATGACGTTAGTTAATATCGCAAGTAAGGGTTTGTAAGTCAGTAGGTCACCGGAACTGAAACCGTGTCTTGCTCAGGGTCGGGGGGAGTGATTTCCTCATCACTACGGCACACACTGCCTGATCGCGGCTGAAGGCGTCCGTTCTTCACCTCGATTTTGTAGGGCTCGAACACCAGCTCTCCGGTGGTTCCACCATTGCCCGGTGCTGATAGCTCCGCCCGAAAGCGCAGCATATTGTCCGCCAGACCAAAGGATGGGACGTCCGGGAGCTTGTTGACAAAGGCCTCAGCCACGATCTGTCCACTATTTTTGTCGGTCAAAGACAAATGGAAGCCATCGCACCAACTGGCCGGAACCTCGCCTTCCAGCACCATGTCGCCACCGATATCTGCATCGGAGCGCAATCCGGCCAGATTGACACTCGCTGTCGAGAAACCGGAGGCATAGTGCCGTGAGGCCATCATGGCCTCTCCCCCGAACATGTCGGCGAACCGGGGGGCCAGAGACGGGGCAAAGATCGCTGCAGGAACATAGACGTCATAGGCACCATCGGCCTCGGCACCCAGAAGGCCGGGATTGAAATGGAACTTCAGTCCTGCAATTTGACCGTTTTGCCGTGATGGGACCAGCGTGAAGGTGCTCAGGAAGTCAAGATCCGGGCGCATGTTGCTCAGCCAAGAATCCTGCTGCGGTGTGACTTGTGTTCCCAGCCTGATGGATTTCTGGCGCACGATATCCGCCTGAATATAGGCGGTCAGCAACTGGGCAACCGAATTCAGGGCGTTGTTAGTCTCGTTCCGGAATAGATCCGCAAGTCCGAACGCAGACCGGCTTGTGAGGTCATAATTGAAGCTTAGAAGCGTTTTGGGGAAGCCGACGTCCCCCAGACTGCGCTGTTCTTCAAGATAGAGCGAGATGTAGTTCGATGAAGCGAACTGGTCTTCGACTCTGCCGGTGATCACGAGCGAAGGGCGCTCGACGGCTTCAATTTCTTTTCCGGAAGGCGCGTTCGCTGTTTGCGCCTCTGTGGCCTCGGCTGCGCGTTCCGTGCGCATTTCCTGCCAACTGATCAGGGCTCGCTGCTCGAGGATGTCGCGCAGATAACGGCTAAGAGACGGATTGCCAACGATTGCATTGGGCATCAAATAGGTGATCGATGCATCGCTCGCATACAGAAGGAAAGGGCGCTGTTCTGTATAAAGCACAGAGAGGCTCTGCCGCAGAACTGGCCTGTGGCTCGAAGGGGGCCGCGCATCGTCTTCTGCTTGGTTGGATGCAGAAGGAGACGCGTCAGGCGCGTCGAGCGCTTCTGATCCAATTTCAGACGGAGCTGCGGGCTCACTGGGCTTTGTTTCCTGATCGACAGCCGGTGCAGTAATTGGATCCATAACTGGCGGCACTGCTGGAGCCGTCTCGCCCGTTGGTGCCGTGCCATCGCCTTCTGGCAGGGAGGACGGTACATTGGGCAGTACGGGCGTTGTCAAAGCCGACGGCATACTCTTGTTCAATGTATCGACTGGCTCTTCCGTGTTCTGGCCCGAAGTGTCTGTCGATTGAGTGGTCTGGGCCATCGTCGGAACGGGATTGAACATAGGCGACAACATGGAACCCGGCGCCGAGAATATCGTGAAGCCCTCATTATTCTGGCTATAATCGAACAAGATAGGGTCGCGAAAGCCCGGCTCAACATCCCGCACGATAGGTGGCAGATCGAGAATTGAGACCGGCGTGTTCACTTGCAAGGTAGCTCCGGGCAACACCGGAACCACACGAACAGGAAGATATGGATCCTGTGCCAGAACTGGCGCAGCCAGCAAACCGGACGAAAGCCAAAGAGCACCAATTCCAGATCTAGCCGATAAAAGACGCAAGGCCTTTCGATGGCTTGTCTTAAGGGACATGATTGCGGACTTGGTCACGATTCTGGTCTTTCAGGGAAGTTTTGAGGCTGGACAGAATTGTCGGACTTTGCGGCGAAACAATGAAGCTGGGATTCGATTTGAGAAGATCAGGGCACCCAGAGAATGCGTTGCAGAGTGGCTCGATCCAGCTCCGAAGAGGGGGCAAGTCTGTCGAACGGTCCATCAAACTCCGCAATGGCGAAAACCAGCTTGATCTTTTCGGAGTTTCGGGCGTCGCAAATCGCCATGCCGCGCCACAATTTTGTACCCACCCGGCAGGATCTGCGTGACAATCCTGATTGGGCAAAGGTCATGCCGAGGCGCTCGCCGTTCGGCCCCGCCACGGCGTCACCAACGCCGTGCACGACCCCGATCTTGCCGTTTTCACCCTTGAATATCTGGGCGATCTGCAGGCCATCAAGAAAGGCCGCATAGGTCCATTGCGTCCCGGTTTCGCCCGCGGTTTGAATTGTCTCGATTTCGAAACCCGGCATCGCCTCGCCGATGGATTTGGGGCCGTAGCGGGTTTCTGGTGTCAAATTGGAAATACCAGCATCCGAGATGACCAGCACCGCCTGCGGCGGAGGGGCCCCACCGGGGCCGACCAGACGCCCTGTCGGGCTGCTACAGCTAGAGAGCAGAAAAGCCGCGGCGACCAATGCAGTAAGACGCAACACAAACAGACGCCATTGAGTGAATAATCCGCGCAATAGAAATTCCTGAATTTGAGAACAAAACCAACCGACTGGCGAATGGATGTCACATGCGCCAGATCAATCCTTATCAGATTCGATGAGCAGGGCCACCCAACCGCAAATTTTGCCTGGCATCCCCCTGTTTGATTAAAAAGTTATCATTTCCACTCGGCAAGGAAAAGTAGTCGTTCGTGACTAAATGGGGAAAAGCCTTTTTTAAAAGGCACAGATTGGATCCTGTGGTTCTGGCTGAGCGCGGTCGGAACAGACAAGCACAAGAAAGCCTCCGGTGTGCCTTCGAAGGACGATCCACCAGCAACGGCCCGTTCTTGAAATGATTAGAGCCGACAATTAGCCGGCTCTTTTCGCATCACGTCAAACCGCTCCACACTGCCTATTCAGCAAGCGCTGCCAAAACACGCGCCCAGGACCGAATGCCGCGGTGATAGCTCTCGATGTTATATTTCTCGTTGGGCGAATGGATGTTGTCATCGTCAAGTCCGAAGCCAATCAGCAGGGAATCCATCTCCAAAATGCTTTTGAACTCGCCAACAATCGGAATTGAGCCACCCATACCCATCGGGATGGGTGCCTTGCCCCATTCGTCCTGAAGCGCCTTGGCCCCCTGTTTGAGAGGAGCAAAGTCGGGCGACAGGCTGTGAGCCGGGCTGGCCCCGTGCTCGGCAAAATCAACCGAACAATCGGCCGGGACACGAGCCTTGATGAACGCACGCAGGTTTTTGCGGATCGCATGGGGATCCTGCTGCCCTACAAGGCGGCAGGAAAGCTTGGCGGATGCCTTGGATGCGATCACTGTTTTGAAGCCATCTCCGGTATACCCGCCGGTAATGCCGTTGAACTCGCAGGTCGGGCGGGCACTGATCTGTTCGTAGATCGAATAGCCGGTTTCCCCGGTCGGAATCGATAGCCCGACATTGCCCAAAAAGGCGTCGCCATCAAAAGGCAGAGAATCCCATTGAGCCTTGACCTCGGGGGACAGCTCGGGGACGCCGTCATAAAAATCAGGGATCTGCACACGGCCGTTCTCATCATGAAGATCGGCAAGAATGCGCGCCAGCACCCGGATCGGGTTGGCTGCCGGTCCGCCGTAGGAGCCGGAATGCAGGTCACGATCCGCCGCCGTGATGGTGATCTCTTCACCCACCAAACCACGCAGCATGGTGGTTATGGCCGGGGTTTCGGGATCAAACATGGTGGTATCGCAAACGAGCGCCAGATCCTTGGACAGTTCTGACTTGTTGGCCTCAAGGAATGGCAACAGGCTACCCGAGCCGCTCTCTTCTTCGCCTTCAAGCAGGATCGAGACTTTGACCGGCAGGCTGCCTTTGACGGCCTTATAGGCGCGGCAGGCCTCAAGAAAGGTCAGCAGCTGGCCCTTGTCGTCGGATGTGCCGCGTCCGGTCATCATCTTGACGCCGTCTTTTTCGATGATGGCAGGCCCAAACGGATCGCTGTTCCAAAGTTCGAGCGGATCCACCGGCTGTACGTCATAGTGGCCATAGAAGAGAACATCTGGCCCCGGTTTTTCGCCTTCATCCCCGTCATGTCCGACAACCATGGGATGGCCGGAGGTTTCGCGAACCGAACCGTCAAAACCGATGTCCTGCAGCGACGCGGCGAGCCATTCTGCAGCCTTGCGGCAGTCATCCTTGAACGCAGCGTCGGTTGAAATGGATTTGAACCGCACAAGGGCTTCCATTCGGGCAAGGGAAGCATCAATATTGGCGTCGATATGCGCCAGAACATCATCAATCTGGGTCATGGAGTCCTCTTCCGGGGGAGATTGAACGCGACAGTGGTCGGTTTGGGCAAGGCTATCAGCTTCCAAGCTCACAGACCAGAGGCCCAAAGGCCTTCTGCACACGCGCCAACCGGATAGGAACCAAGAGCCGGTGCCTTACAGATACACCATTTCCTCTTCAGCGCTTTTGCCCGACCGGCCCGTGATTTTTACGGCCACCAAACCATCTTCATGATCGGCATCGCTTTGAGATCGGGTTTGTGTCTGGGGCTTTTGTCCGACATTGGCTGCACTTTGAGCGGTTTCAGACAACGATGGCTCTGATTGGCTGTTGGAGCGGGGGGCGCCATTTGGTCGCGGCTGCCGCTCATTGTCCAGATCATCGCCCCAGGCCTTGAGGTCTTTGGCAAGCTCCGAGCTATCAGGCTCTGAAGAGGGGGGCGACGATATCTCAGCCGCTGCTGTGCTGGTTCCTGATTGCCTACCCCGCGACGTCGCGTTGCCTTTGCGGGGCATCGTGGCCTCGGGGCTATCTTTCGGCTCCGGCGGAGCAGGGGCTTCCTGCTCGCGCTTGGCCATGATTTTCGGAGCGGACCAGCCCAACTCTTCATCGCTCTTGGGAATGTATCGGGTAGCCAGTTCCAGATGCTTGCGGACCGTATCGGTGGAGGCAGGCAAAATAATCAGCGACGCAAATCCGAGATTGCGCGCGTTGATGACGTCTTGGGTGGTCGCCCGTTTGGAGCAAAGAACAAGACAAATGCCCCGACCTCCGGCAAATTCCACATTGCGGGCCGGAATGAGCACACTGGCAATCCCCTTGGGACCATAGGCTTCATCAACGAAAACAACATCGACCTGCCCGGACCCCACCGTTGCCGAAGCCTGCTCGATTTCGGACATGGAAAGTGGGTGATTGATGCCGCAGTTCTTGAGTAATTCCGCCCACAACTGGCGATCATGTTTGCGCTGGGCAAGCACGAGAACGGATAGATCTTTGATCGGTTTCAAGCGGCGCGACAATATGGCCTCACTCAAGACTTTGGCTGAAATCGATCGAATCACTGATTAATTTCGGCCTATTTCCCCCAACTGCTGGCCTATTTTAGCCAAACAGAACTAAAAAGGACCAACCTTTTTGCAAGGTTGGCCCATTGTGGATTGGAATTCCTTGTAATCGGTAAATATTCACTTTCCAAACGCGTTGGGGTTAAAAATTCGTAGCGGAATGCTACCGACCGCTTTTGAGGCTGCCCAGAATGCCGCGCACAAGCGCTTTTCCCAAAGAGGTGGCAACAGAGCGGGCGATCGATTTCATTGCAGTCTCCGCTACTGTCTGACGATTGGAGCGGCGTCTTGAGGCCTTCTTGCGTGCCGTTCGTGTTGGCCTGTCGTCACGATCAAAATCTGGCAGTGTAAAACCGGTCCGGCTTTTCTTTGGGCGACCACGTGCTTCGCGTTGGCGATCTTCTTCCTTGCGCTCTTGAGCTTCGCGTTTTGCCTTCTGTTCGGCCTGTTCTTTGAGCACTTCGTAGGCGCTTTCGCGGTCAACAACCTTGTCATACAGCCCAAACACAGGGCTGTTGGCAATCACATCGCGCCGTTCCGCCTCGCTCAGAGGGCCGATGCGCGAGCTTGGCGGGCGAATGAGTGTTCTTTGAACAATCGAGGGCACACCCTTTTTCATCAGGGTCGAGACGAGCGCTTCACCCACTCCCATCTCCATGATCACCTGCCGGGTGTCGAGCGCTGGATTGGGTCGGAAGGTATCCGCCGCCACCTTTACGGCCTTCTGGTCGCGCGGCGTGAAGGCGCGCAATGCATGCTGCACTCTGTTGCCAAGCTGGGACAGGACGCCATCGGGCACATCAAGCGGGTTCTGGGTGACAAAATAGACGCCAACCCCCTTGGACCGGATCAATTTGACCACCTGTTCTACCTTGTCGACCAGCACCTTGGGAGCATCTTCAAACAAGAGGTGCGCCTCATCAAAGAAGAAGACAAGACGCGGTTGGTCGAGGTCGCCGACTTCGGGCAATTCCTCGAACAGTTCGGACAGCAGCCAGAGCAAAAAGGTGGCATAGAGGCGAGGGGACTGCATCAGCTTATCGGCGGCCAGAATCGAGACCACGCCGCGCCCGTCACGCGTTGTGCGCATCAGATCGAGAATATCGAGCGCCGTCTCACCAAAGAATTGTTCCGCACCCTGTTGTTCCAGAACCAAAAGATCACGCTGGATCGCGCCAATCGAGGCTGTCGAGATGTTGCCATATTCAGCCGAGAGTTCCTTGCGCCGCTCTTCCATGTTCACCAGCAGCGCTCTGAGGTCCTTCAGATCGAGCAGCAGCATGCCCTCATCATCGGCGAGCTTGAAGGCAATGTTGAGAATGCCCTCTTGCGTATCGTTCAAACCGAGAAGACGGGCGAGCAACAATGGCCCCATGTCCGTGATGGTGGTGCGGACGGGATGCCCTTGCTCGCCGAACAGATCCCAGAAGATGGTCGGAACAGAATCGAAGCTGTAATCGTCAGAAAAGCCGATCTGCTCGGCGCGTTTGGCAAGAAAGTCCTTGGGTTCGCCTTTGGCGGCAAGGCCGGAAAGATCGCCTTTGACGTCCGCACAGAAAACCGGGACTCCGGCACTGGAAAAGCCTTCCGTCAGAATCTGCAAGGAGACGGTCTTGCCGGTGCCGGTTGCCCCTGTGATCAAGCCATGGCGATTGGCCCGCTTGAGATTGAGATATTCCCCCTGGCTGGTTTCCTGACCGTCACTATCCTTCAAAAAGGAAGTGCCCAGATAAATTTCACCGTCCTTAAACATGGTGACCCCGTATCCCGTGTTGTGTGCATCTATCGACTTGATCCCGAATGCATGACAGCCTCGTCGATCTGTTCAGTTTGCATTCATTCCCGCCGCGCTACGTCTTGCTGCATACTCCGGCAGATCACCATCATCCGGAATCATTTTTACGACCGTTGTCAAAAGGCTGCAACCGACTTGAAGAATACTCAGCCAATAGTATGCATTCAGCAAACAAGCTGAGCCTTGTCATGGTTCGCTGGCTGTGCAAGTTTACGCCAGCGTAAGGATGGCAAAAACGCCACGGATCGCAACAGATCGAATTGGGAGACACAAATGGATCAAATCATCGCACGCATCGCTTCTGCAGCCGGAATCTCGGAAGAACTCGCAAAACAGGCCGTAGAAATCATTCTCAACTTTTTGGCCAAGGAAGGGCCGCAGGACAAGGTTCAGATGATCGTTGATGCGTTGGGAGCAAACCAACTGGTCGACACGTCTTCCGCCGATGTCGGTGGTGGTCTTTTGGGCGGCATGCTTGGTTCAATGGGCGGCATGGGGTCGGCAATGGCCGCTCTGAATGAACTGACTAGCGCTGGCCTCAGCATGGGTGAGGTCAAAACGGTTGCGCGTGAAATGATCGACGTCGCCAAAGAGAATACAGACGAGCAGGCGGTCGATGATGTCATCAACTCTGTACCTGCGCTCAATCAGATATTGTAAATCTGATCAATGCGGCTCTTGCGGGCAATGCGGATTTGTAACACTCTGTTAACGCTCAACCAACAAGACGTGTAAGTCAGGACGCTTGGCTCCCTGACCGGTTGGTACCATCATGGAGGAACACGATGTCATCTTATCCAATTTCGAAAATCGAAGGTATTGGGCCGTCCTATGCTGAGAAACTCAAGAAAGTGGGAATCAGCAACACCAAAGCATATCTGGCAAGAGCCAAGGATCCTGCGGGTCGCAAGGCGCTGGAAGAAGAAACCGGAATTGAACACGCGCGCATTCTGAAATGGGCCAACATGTCCGATCTGATGCGGATCAAGGGTGTGGGGGAGAAATTTTCCGAACTGCTGGAAGCCGCCGGGGTTGATACCGTCAAGGAATTGCGCAATCGCAATGCGGAAAACCTCACCAAGGCAATGAAGGAAGCCAACGACCAGAAGAAACTCGTTCGTCAGGTCCCTGCCCAGAGCAATGTGGAAAAATGGGTGGCGCAGGCCAAAGATCTCACGCCTATGATGACCTACTAGCAGTGGTTGGCGTCTGCCAGTCGCGCCCAGAAAACACAAAGCCAGCGCAAGCGCTGGCTTTTTCTTCTATCTGAAATAAACCTCCACCTCCGGTGGAGGACTGGACAGGTTCTACATTTTCAGTAAGAGACCTCCTCACTTGAACCATTGGCGTGGTTTTAAGAAAGCAAGCGAGGAGGTTTTTATGGACAAAAATCACCTATCACACAGCACTTGGGACTGCAAATATCACGTGGTCTTCGGGTCCAAGTACCGCACCAAACGTCTCTACGGAGACTTGCGGCTTGAGTTGCGAGATCAATTTAGCAAAGTGGCATCCCAGAAAGGATGCCATATTGAGGAAGGGCATCTGATGCCTGACCATGTTCATATGTTGATCTCGATCCCACCCAAATATTCTGTGGCCCATATAGTGGGGTTCTTGAAAGGAAAAACGGCGCTTTACGTGGCAAACAAATATGCCCGGAAACGTCGTTACAAGGGATATCACTTTTGGGCACGTGGATACTTTGTCTCAACAACGGGCTATCAAGAGGAGGTCGTCAGACGCTATATCCGTAATCAGGAGAAGCAGGACAAGGCATCTGACTATGCCGATATGTTCAAGCCTAATTATTGAAACCTAACAAAACCACTTCTAGTGGTTCAAGCGAAGCGTCTCAAACCTCCCCCTCTGGGGGAGGTCATGACTTTGCAATATCAGCAGGCGAGGGGCCGCGAACAGGCTGTTCTCCCTCGGGTTTGATGTCAGAGAAGTTCAATCTGGCCGTAGCGCAAGGCTTCGACAACCGTTTGGGTCTTGTTCGATGCCTGCATCTTTTCCGATGCATTCTGCAGGTGAGCATGGACGGTCCGCTGGGAGATGTCCAGCTGAGCCGCGATGTCGCTGGCGGTTCTTCCCTCTGCGGTCAGAGCCAGAATCGTGCGCTCGCGTGCGGACAGTTCACCTGGGCGGTTCAGGATCGGTTTGATGGCATCTGCATCTTCAAGGGCGAAGCGGATTTCCGTCGCCATCGATAGCAACTCACGCCGTGTCGCTACGATATCTGCACCAGCCAGACAAAGCGCGATCTGGAAATGGCCAAACACATGGATATGCAGACCTGCGATCGTGCGATACTCATCCGGATGCTGCGCACTGCGGCGGAGCAAAGAGATAAGACTGGAGTTAGCGAGCCATTGGTTGTTCGTATCCTGAAGACGCCAGATTGTTGGCTCCTTGAGAACCGCGATCTGACGCAGGAGCGGATCGCCGCCCTTGATCTGCGCCAACTGGCCGGTCGTGATTTCCTCTTCGCCCCATTTCTGGAACAAGGCGAGTTTGACGAGGTCGCGTCCGGGAAGAGGCACCCCCGCAGCCAGAACATGGTTCGCACCAATTGCTTGGAAACGCGGAAAATAGGTTTCAAACAATGATTGGGGGCTCGTGTCCAGACGGTTGATGTAGGAAACGTTATTGGGATGGTCCCATAGTGTATCGTTCATCTATCTGATCTGCGGTTGTTGGGTTACAATTAGGTCTGCCGCAAAAGGTTTTGCGGCGTGATTTACTATATGCAACGGCAGATTCAGGACCGGTCTTACGATACCAATATCTTGTCGCACACCCCATTCTTGCCCCCGAAAGATTGCACTAATTGTGTAACAAGGAGCAACCTCAAATAGTGGGCAAGCGCGACAAAATCGGATTTATGACTGTAAATACCTGAATTATTGGCTCAACTATATTGATAAAAATGCCGATAGCCTGTGCATGAAGTTGGACACTTGTCAAAATTCGCGCTGAAAAGATCTGACAATAGTCAATCTGCAACTTGATCTGCGCCGGGATGGCTTAATACGAATCGCGCGTTTTATAACTGTGCTCGCACAGTATTTGTGCAATCTATTGTATTGTATGAAATATATACTCGCATAAGTATTTGTCTGTTGACCCGAGCTTTTTCCGAATCGCAACCCGTCTTTATCGGGAAGAGCCATGGCAATGTGGAGAGATTACGCAAGGAGAGGTCATAAACAGCACCATTGGGAGAGCTTGCATGCAGTGGGGCTGGCTTTTAACATAATATGAGTATCCCGGCTCGGTGGAGTCTCCTCCCTTTTTGCCGAATTTTGCACAAGCTGAACACTCTTGGCGCAAATGACATTTTTTCGACAATCGCTTGCGCTAGGACAAAGCACCTAGGACGAAAGTGGATAAGATCGCGGCCATCCGCAAGATATTTCAAGGAGAGCGAAGCCTCGACCCGCAAGAGGGCAGGCAAGCGCTTGGGAAACTGGATTAAAGTCAGAAGGGAGGATTCGAGGGACCCCCGCGCCCCTTACCTCCTTAACAATTTGGAGCGAACAAGATGAGCGAAGCTCTGAGGATTTCCGAGACCTTTCCCGACTACTCCCATGACGATTGGGTCGAAGTAGTCGAAAAAGCCCTCAAGGGACAGCCTCTCTCCCGTATTTCAACCAAGATGATTGATGGGACTGAGATCAATCCTATCTATGAACGCGCAACAGGCAAGGCGCCTCTGGCGATGCGGCCCGAAGATACCCCATGGGCGATTTGCCAGCGCGTTGATCATCCGGATGCTGAGAAAGCCAACGAACAGGCTTTGACTGATCTGGCCAATGGCGCGAACATGCTCTGCATTCCGTTCGCGGGTTGTGCGAGCGCCCGTGGGTTCGGCATCAAGGCCGATAAGGAAACGCTAGCCAAGGTTCTCGACGAAGTGCTGCTCGATCTGATCGCAGTACGCCTTGAGGGTAGTGTGACCGGCCGGGCTGCCGCGACTGCCTTTGCCGACTATGTTGCCGACAAGGGCCTCGATGCTTCCACGCTCGACGTTGCATTCGGTCTTGATCCGATTGGAGCCTTTGCTTCGACCGGTACGATTGCCCCTGACTGGGCTGGCCGTGCGGCTACCATGGTTGAAACCATCAAGGATCTGAAAGCCAAAGGCTTCAAGGGACCGTTCGTCACCGCTGATGGCCGTCCCTATCACGATGCTGGCGCAACCGAAGCTCAGGAACTGGGTGCGGTTATCGCAACCATCGTTGCCTACTGGCGCGTCCTTGAGGATGCCGGTTTCGAGGCGTCCGAGGCGCTCTCTGCAATTGACGTGACGCTTTCTGTTGAAGCCAACCAGTTCAGCTCTCTTTGTAAGTTGCGCGCAATGCGCATCCTGTGGGCCAACCTGCTGAGCGCTGCCGGAGTGGACTTCACGCCATTGAAAATTCACGCCGAAACCTCTTGGGCCATGATGACCAAGCTGGACCCAGCCGTGAACATGCTGCGCACCACCACGGCGACCTTTGCTGCTGGTGTTGGCGGGGCTGACAGCCTCTGCGTCCTGCCTTATACGCTGGCGCTTGGTCTGCCGACGCCTCTGACGCGCCGCATTTCCCGCAACCTGCAGACCATGTTGATCGAGGAATCGAACCTTTATCGCGTCACCGACCCGGCAGCCGGTTCCGGCTTTGTCGAATCTCTGACCGATCAGGAAGGCGAGATCGCCTGGGGCTTCTTCCAGGAGATCGAAAAGGCTGGCGGTATTGTCGAAGCGCTGAAAGGCAATCTGGTCCTTGATGCCATCGCGAAATCAAACGCCACCCGCTCTGCTTTGGTTGCCAAACGCAAAAACGCACTGACTGGCGCATCTGCGTTCCCGAACATCGACGAAGGCCAAGCCGAAGTGCTCGATGTTGCTCCGCTTCCCGCTCCCGAGCTTGGTGAGGGTGAAAGCTGCACGCCGCTGAAAGTCGTTCGCACGTCCGAGGCGTACGAAGCCCTGCGCTTTGCCGCCAAGGCTGCTGGCCAGCCGACTGTGTTCTTCGCGAACCTCGGTCGCATTGCCGACTTCACGGCACGGGCGACCTGGACGAAAAACTTCTTCGAGGCCGGTGGCATCAAATCCCTGTCTGATAAAGGGTATACAGAGGCTGAAGCCGCTGTTGCCGATTTCAAGGCGTCGGGTTCACAGATCGTGGCGATTGTCGGTCCCGATGGTCTTTACGAAGAGAATGGCGCCGCCTTTGCCAAGGCACTGAAAGACGCAGGGGCGAAAATGGTATATATTGCCGGACGTCCCAAAGACCTCATGGACGCTCTGAGCGCTGCCGGTGTTGACGCTTTCGCATTTGAAGGCTGCGACGTTCTCGCTGAGCTTACCAAGATTCACGCCGAGCTGGGCATTGCCCCTCTGGCGCAAGGCTGAGGAACAGGAAGAATGAGTAAGATCCCAAACTTTGCCGAGATTGCATTCAAGGCCGCAGGGCCCGCTGCCAAAGGGTCTGATGCCATCTGGCACACGCCAGAAGGCATCGATGTGAAGGACGTGTACAAAGAGAGCGACATCGCTTCTCTTGACTTCCTGAACACCTGGCCGGGACTGGCACCCTACATGCGTGGTCCTTATCCGACCATGTACACCCAGCGTCCCTGGACGATCCGTCAGTATGCCGGCTTCTCGACCGCTGAAGATTCCAACGCCTTCTACCGCCGCAACCTTGCTGCCGGTCAGAAGGGCCTGTCGATCGCATTCGACCTTGCCACCCACCGCGGGTATGATTCCGATCACCCTCGAGTGCCGGGCGACGTCGGCATGGCCGGTGTGGCGATCGATAGCATCTACGACATGCGCACCCTGTTCGACGGTATCCCCCTCGACAAGATGTCCGTGTCCATGACCATGAACGGCGCTGTGCTGCCCATCATGGCGCTCTACATCACCGCTGCAGAAGAGCAGGGCGTCTCGCAGGATAAGCTGGCCGGTACCATTCAGAACGATATTCTGAAAGAGTTCATGGTCCGCAACACCTACATCTACCCGCCGCTTCCTTCCATGCGGATCATTTCGGACATTTTTGCTTATACCTCGCAGAATATGCCGAAATTCAACTCGATCTCGATTTCCGGCTATCACATGCAGGAAGCCGGGGCGACCGCTGACCTCGAGCTGGCCTACACCATCGCCGACGGCCTTGAATATATCAAAGCCGGTGTCGATACGGGTCTGGACGTGGATGCCTTTGCTCCTCGCCTCAGCTTCTTCTGGTCAATCGGCATGAACTTCTTCATGGAAGTGGCCAAGATGCGCGCAGCCCGTCTGGTCTGGGCCAAACTGGTCAAGGAAAAGTTCAATCCGAAAAACCCCAAATCCTACTCGCTGCGTACCCACTCGCAGACGTCCGGTTGGTCCCTGACCGCACAGGATGTCTTCAACAACGTGGGCCGTACCGCAATCGAGGCCATGGGCGCAACGCAAGGGCACACCCAGTCGCTGCACACCAACGCACTCGACGAAGCGCTGGCTCTGCCGACCGACTTCTCGGCGCGTATTGCTCGTAACACCCAGCTGTTCCTGCAGCAGGAAAGCGGCACGACCAAAGTTGTCGATCCTTGGGGTGGTTCGCACTATGTTGAAAAGCTCACTGAAGAGTTGGCCAACAAGGTTCTGGCCCACATCAAGGAAGTCGAGGAACTGGGCGGCATGGCAAAAGCCATCGAAGCCGGTATTCCAAAACTGCGCATCGAGGAAGCAGCCGCCAAGACACAGGCTCGCATCGATGGTGGATCCCAGACCGTGGTTGGCGTCAACAAATACAAGCCAACCCACGCCGAAGACATCGAAGTGCTTCAGGTGGACAACACCGCAGTGCGTCACCAGCAGCTCGACAAACTGAAACGCCTGCGCGAAGAGCGCAGTCAGGCTGATGTCGACGCCGCTCTGGAAGCTCTGACCAACGCTGCGAAAGCTGGTGATGGCAATCTGCTTGACCTGTCGGTGAAAGCTGCTCGCGTCAAGGCAACTGTTGGCGAAATCAGTGAAGCTCTGGAGAAAGTCTTCGGGCGTCACCGCGCCGAGATCAAGTCCATTTCCGGCGTTTATCGCAAGGAGGTTGGAGCCATGTCCGACGCAGTTCAGAAAGTGCAAAAGCTGGTTGAAGAGTTCGAGGCCAATGATGGCCGTCGTCCTCGTATCCTCATCGCCAAGATGGGCCAGGATGGTCACGACCGCGGTCAGAAAGTGATCGCATCGGGCTTTGCTGACCTTGGTTTCGATGTCGACATCGGACCGCTCTTCCAGACCCCTGAAGAATCAGCGCGTCAGGCCGTTGAAAACGACGTGCACGCCGTTGCTGCCTCTTCGCTGGCTGCGGGTCACTTGACCCTCGTTCCAGCGCTGAAGGCTGCTCTGGAACAGGAAGGCCGTGGCGACATCATGATCGTGGCCGGTGGTGTTATCCCGCCGCAGGATTATGATGCGCTCTACAAAGCCGGTGCTTCCGCGATCTATCCTCCGGGAACCGTGATTCCCGAGGCAGCTGTTGACCTGATCCATCAGCTCAACAAACGCCTTGGCTACAGCCAGGAAGCCGCTGAATAAGCAGCTGTCGCAATCTATACATTAAGAAAGCCGCCCAATTGGGCGGCTTTTTTGTTCCAATGGCACCTTGATCCGGTTCGGCCAATGGCCATGTTTAAGAGGCTCTATACATTCACTAAACTGAGGAAAAGGCCATGCTCATCACGACGACGGATTCACTTCAAGGCTACACCATTCGCGAATACAAGGGCATGGTGAATGGAGAGGCGATTCTGGGTGCCAATGTTTTCAAAGACTTCTTTGCCGGAATTCGCGATATCGTTGGTGGGCGTTCCGGGTCTTATGAATCCGAGCTACAGCGGGCCCGCGATATTGCTGTTCAGGAAATGACGGACTATGCCCAGCGCATTGGCGCAAATGCAATCATCGGCGTCGATGTCGATTACGAAACCGTAGGCGAGCGTGGATCTATGCTTATGGTTGCAGCATCCGGTACGGCTGTCGTCATCGGGTAACGAATCGGCGATAGTGACCCAGTTCATACCCCGTCAAACGGCAAGCTCGTTAAGCCTGTTGGCGAGCGAAAACGGCAGATCCAATTGACGACAGATGGAGAGATAACCATGAAAAGCATCTGTGTTTTCTGCGGCTCCAGTTGGGGACGCAGCAAGGAATTTGAGGTTGCTGCAGTTGCCCTGTCCAGAGAGATAGCTCAAAGGGGCTACAAGCTCGTTTACGGCGGCTCTTCCGTTGGCCTGATGGGCATCTGCGCCGATGCCGCACTGAGTGCAGGCGGGGAGGTGATTGGCATTCTGCCAAATGCTCTCAAGCGCAAGGAAATCGATCATGCGGGTCTCTCCGAGTTGATCCTTGTTGACAGTATGCATGAGCGCAAGGCGCGCATGGTCGAGCTGTCCGACGGGTTCGTCTCTTTGCCCGGAGGCATAGGCACAATGGACGAGCTGTTCGAGGTTTGGACCTGGGCAATGCTCGGCTGGCACGACAAGCCGTCAGCGCTGCTCAATGTAAATGGCTATTACGATGATCTCGTGCGCTTTCTTGACAAGACCGCTGAGGAGCAGTTCGTCAAGCAGCCTCATCGCGATATGCTGATCATCGATCATGATGCCAAAAGCGTGCTGGATCGCATGGAGGGTTACACACCGCCGGGTGATATTCCCAAATGGATCAAACGAGAGAGCCAGACCTGATGGCCAATTCTATCCCCGATATTGAGTTTGTTCGCCTCTCCGATGTGCCAGATCTGGTGCCTGACTGCGCCCACTTCCACGCCGCCCTGTCTATTGGTGACGGGGCAGGGGAAAGGGATGAGAAAGCCGCGATGGATATGCGCAAGGCGGCATTCCGGAAGCTGGCTCTTGATGGCGAAGAGGAAGATGCCGTGGTGGGGCTGATTTCGTCCGGGTTTCGTACCGGGCAGATCGTGGCGATTGCGGTCTTGGTCAAGTCGGAAATGGAAGCATTTGAAGATCTGGGACCATGGCTGGCAGCCCCTCTCGTGGATCCGGCCATCGATCACGGTTCGCTGATTGATGATCTTTGCGCCGAGGTCGAAGAACTGGCCGACGAGATGGGATATTCGCAGATCTTTGTGCAGTCGAGCGATGCAAAGCACTACAAGGCGCTCGGATACAGCGAGATCGAGCCATTCACAAAAGACGATCGGGAACACTGGGTGCTGGGCAAGGCGCTTTAGTAGGTCAGCAAGCCCTTGAGATCCTTGAATTGCGCCATTGGTGCCAGATCTCGATATTCATCTGGTACTCCGTCCCTGTTGATCCATGTTGCCCTGAAACCATAGGCTGCGGCACCCGCAATATCCCATCGGTTCGATGACTGAAACGAGACCGTGTCGGGAAAACAGCGAAAGGTCGTCGTGACCAGATCATAGGCTTCCTTGCTTGTCTTGTAGGTGCGGAGCGGATCGACAGACAGGATCTCGTCAAACAAACCCTCAAGACCATTTCCCGCGACCGCCGCATTCAGCATCGCTGGCGACCCGTTTGACAGAATTGCCAGTTGCATACCCCGTCCTTTCAGCCCTTCCAGAACCGGTCTGACCTCCTGATAAACGGACAAGGTGCGATAGGCATCAAGCAGATCAGGGCGTATCGCACGATCCACATGGGGCATCTTTTCGAACGCAAAGTCGAGAGCCTGTTCGGTGAGGGTCCAGAAATCCAGATACTGATGCATCAGGGACCGAGTCCAGCTGTATTCCAGCTGTTTGGCGCGCCATATCCCGGATAGCCGGGCAGCATCGGGGCCAAGGTGCCCGGCATGCAGACGCACAGCGGCATGAACATCAAACAACGTGCCGTATGCATCAAAGACATACACCGTGCTTGGGGTCGTCATCGTCGGTGCCATGGGGGGCTCCTCCCATCCGATAGCTGCGGAGGCTGGTCTCTATCAAAAGTTGGCCTCTCCGTTACTCACCAATCGCACAATAGAGAGGTATTGAAAAGCCCCGGCGGATATAATCCGCTGCATCGCGAAGTTGGAAAATTGTATAGTGAGCGCATTTCTGAGTGAGAGCATTTCTGTGCCAACTAGGTTGAGGAAGAAATCATTCGAATGGATCAAAGTGAGCGGAATGGCTTGACGTGGCGAGCAAGAAGCGCTTCCATTCAGATCTACGCATCTTCCAGCCCACCAGACCCCAATTCCCCGCCGATTGCCTTTAACGAGAACCAAGGTGCCATGTCGCAGTTGGCAAGATCTGGTTTGAGCGGTAAGTAAACAGACAAGACATGGCGGATCGCCGCCGATTAGTAAGGATGAGAAGCAATGGCTGAGTTTTCCAAAACCTGGACTTGGTACAAGGGTGAGTGGCACGAAGGCAACCCGCCGATTTTGGGGCCTCGGTCCCATGCCTTCTGGCAAGGGAGCACTGTGTTTGATGGAGCGCGCTATTTCGAGGGCGTGATGCCCGATCTGGATCTCCATTGCGAGCGCATCAATCGCTCCTGTCTGTCGCTCGACATGAAGCCGACGATGAAAGCTGGCGAGATCATGGAGTTGGCTGCAGAAGGGGCTCAGAAATTTGGCGGCAATGCTGTCTATATCCGCCCGACCTACTTCGGGATCGGTAGCCTTGATAGCGTGATCAATGTCGACCCCGATGATGTCGAATTCTGCCTCACCATGTTCGACGCACCAATGCCGGATGCCAACAAGGGGGTGCGGGTCACGACCACCCGTTTCCGTCGTCCGACACCGGAAACCATGCCGACCACTGCAAAAGCATCCGGTCTTTACATCAACAATGCGCGCTGCCTGAGGGAAGCCAAGAGCAAGGGCTTTGACAACGCAATTGTCTGCGATATGCAGGGCAACGTCGCCGAGCTTGCGACGGCCAACTTCTTCATCGTCAAGGATGGCGTGGTCAAGACATCCGTCGCTAACGGCTGCTTCCTGAATGGGATCACCCGTCAGCGAACCATTCAGCTGCTGCGTGAGGCAGGCGAAACCGTTGTGGAATGCACCCTCACTCTTGAGGACTGCAAGGAAGCGGATGAAATGTTCTCGACGGGCAACTATTCGAAGGTCGTGCCGATCTTCGAATTTGACGAGCGCCAATACGATCACGGCCCGTTTGCCAAAAAGGCTCGCGAGCTATACTGGGAATTTGCCCACAAGTGAGGCTGCATTCGTGCGCGCTTTTGAGCATCGAAAGGGGAGCAGGGGCTCCCCTTTTTTATGTCCTGTTATATGTCTTGGTCTTTCACACCCGGAGAAAATCTCATCAAAGACAATGCAAGCCAGTGCCTGCCCAGCTTTTGACATTTTGCTGCTTTAGGACTCTGAGCGAACAATGACAAGCCAATCAGATCAGACCCGCTCTGATCAGATCAATGCCCGATTTTCTCAATGGGCATGGACCGTCAGGAGTCCGATAATGGCCCCAAGAAGCCTCTCTTCGATTCTGATATTAGCAACTTTTCTCACAACCGGACTGACGCCATTCTCAGCTTTTGCGCCTGTTGCTCTGGCCAATGACCGGCCAAATCCGGAGCCGGCACGCTGCCTGTCTCTGGCACAGACAATCGGAGCCTCCCGCGTCTGGTGGGGTCAGCATATTGGTTACCGTGAACGCAGCGACATTTTTGAATGGGGACCTCGCAAGGAAACCTTCAACGATATTGGTTGCTTCCGCTCTCGCAAGGATTGTGAGGACTGGCTGTATTGGAAACGCACTGAATATCCGGAGTTTCGCATTGCCAAGCCATGCCGCAAAGGGCTTTAGCCTTGTGGTGATCGAGAGGATCAGGATATGACCCATAAAAGCGAAAACCCCGCCTTCGATGAAGGCGGGGTTTCTTATTTTGATAAGTCGGGCAGCAAACGGCAGCCCGAAATTCTTAGGATGCTGCTTCGAGCAGCTCGGCCACATATTCCCAGTTGACCAGATTGTCGAACCAAGCTTCGAGATATTTCGGCCGCGCGTTGCGGTAGTCGATGTAGTAGGAATGCTCCCACACATCACAACCAAGCAGCGGTACACCGCCGTGAACCAGCGGGTTTTCGCCATTCGGTGTTTTGGTAACAGCAAGCTTGCCGTCAACCAGAGCAAGCCATGCCCAGCCCGAACCAAACTGCGTGATACCAGCGTTGATGAAATCTGCACGGAACTTGTCCATGCCACCCAGATCCGACTCGATCTTGGAAGCCAAAGCACCCGGCACGCTGCCTTCCTCAGCCACAGGCTTCATCCATTTCCAGAAGTGAACATGGTTGAAGTGCTGAGCAGCGTTGTTGAACAGACCAGAGTTCTTGCCGTAGCTTTCCTTGACAATCTCTTCAAGGCTCTTGTCTTCCAGACCAGAATCCTGAAGCAGGTTGTTGCCGTTGGTTACATAGGCAAGATGGTGCTTGTCATGGTGATACTCGAGAGTCTCGGCAGACATGAAATCGCCAAGTGCATCGTAGGAATAGGGGAGTTCGGGAAGTTCAAAAGCCATTGAAAAATCTCCTTTTTAAAAAGGCAGCAGAAAACATCCAAGACAGGATGTTTGGAAATTGATGCATATCAAAATAGGTAGTTTCTATTCTGACAACAAGTGGTGGAAGGGCGTTTCCCCTTCGCAATTGTGATGACTTCACAATCGTTGTCATGACAACGTCTGGCACCCCAAATGGTTCCAAGCGGTTGTGAAGAATTTCTCGGTCTGATGGGGCGTTATCGCGCTTCGCTCAACAACGTGATGAGACGCTGGTTAAACTCGTCGGGATCAAAATCTTCTTCCCGGATGCGCTCGAAGCAGGATTTTTTGATGCGTTTGATCTGGGGGCGGTCATCCAGCAGTTCCTGAAGCTGTACCGCGAGGGAAAAGGCATCATCGATGGGCACGATAGGGGCCACCATACCACCCTTCAGAATATCCATCGCACCGTTGGTACAAGTGGCAACGCAGGCTACCCCGGCGTCCATCATCTCGCATAAAGGCACAGAATAGGATGCTTCCGGTGCCGTCAGGCAATAGAGATCAATGAGGTCTGCCATCTCCGAAGCGTTGAGAGGGCCCGTGAAGTCGATGAAGGGAGCTATTTGATCGGAAAGCTCCTTGAGCTCATGTTCTGTCGGTCCCGAGCCGACGATCACGAAGCGTGTGTCAGGATGGCTCTGATGCAGCAGTTGCGCCGCATGAATGAACGTTCCAAGACCGTCTCCATCCACAAACGGACCACTGGTTCCGACCACCAGTGGCTTGTCGTCCTCGGCTGGTGGAACGGGCACGTCAAACTGCTGCCTGTAGGGATAGGGCAACACTTCAACGGGAACCGCATCGTCCAGAATGTGGCGGCCCAGATCTGATGCCCCCGAGGTGAGGGCGATCACTCTTTCGACTGACTGGAAGCCGTTGAACTGGTCGTTGTGGCACACGCCAATCACGCGGCGCGCGATCTGTGACAAGCCCCGACAGCCATAGGAATCATGCGCCAGTGCGATATCAAAGCGATAGCGGCGCGTGGCTGTAAGGATCGGCCACAGCTGTGGCGTGCGTTGCAGAAGCTTGCGGGAAAAGTCGGATACGGGGTGCATCAGCGCGCCATTATGCCGAGCTTTTTCTGCAAAGGGCGAGCCATTGGGTGCCATGATGGTCACATCGAAGTGACCTGACCTGTTCAGGTGATCAAGATAGAGATCGTAAGCGTCAAGGATGCTCGTATTGAAGCATTCGGGTGCAAAAAACAATAGGGACTGGCGCGGCATTTCCGCTGCGACATCGCCATTACCATTGTTCATTTGCCCTTGCCTCCGGCAGTCCTAGCGGTCCGGGGTGCGTGCGAATCTCGTTGGCACGACCCGGCTGATTCCCGTAGTGATTCTATGACAGGTTTCGAGGTGCCCCGCAACATCACTTGCTTGGCTCCTCCATTTTAGGAAATGCCTTGAAGGGGAGCCGCTTCCGAGCCGGGCGACGTCCCCTTGATTGGCATGAAACGTAGCCCTGTTGTCAGAGCTTGCCGCTAATCTTCAGTGCAAAGGCATATTCGAGGGCCGTTTCCTTCAGGCGATCAAAGCGCCCGGAGGCACCCGCATGCCCGCTTTCCATATTGATCTTGAGCAGCAGGAGGTTGTCGTCGGTGCGGCGTTCACGCAATTTGGCAACCCACTTTGCCGGCTCCCAATAGGTCACGCGCGGATCCGTCAGGCCACCGACTGCCAGAATGGCTGGATAGTCCTGTGCGCTCACCTGATCATAGGGGCTATAGGAATGAATGATCTTGAAATCATCCTCGGACGCAATCGGGTTGCCCCATTCTGGCCATTCCGGCGGCGTCAGCGGCAATGTTTCATCAAGCATGGTCGTGAGCACATCAACAAAGGGCACCAGAGCCAGAATGCCGGAGAATAGCGATGGTTCCATGTTGGCCACGGCTCCCATCAGCATGCCGCCTGCAGATCCACCCTCGGCGACGATCTTGCCGCGTGACGTGAACTTCTCCTTGGCAAGAAACTCACCTGCAGAGATGAAATCCTTGAAGGTGTTGGTCTTTGTCTCACGCTTGCCATTCTTGTACCAGGCAAAGCCCTTGTCCTTGCCGCCGCGAATGTGCGCAGTGGCATAGACAAAGCCGCGGTCCACCAGAGACAGCGCCGAGGTGGAGAACCCCGCTGGAATGGAAATGCCATAAGAGCCATAGCCATAAAGCAGGCAGGGGGCAGATCCGTCGAGCGGCGTATCCTTGTGATAGAGCAGTGTCACGGGCACCTGCTCACCATCATGAGCCGGGGCCATCAGGCGGCGGGTGACATAGTCTTCCGGATTGTGCCCTGAAGGAACTTCCTGCTCCTTGCGCAACGTCCGGCTGCGACTGTTCATATTATAGTCGTAAGTGCGCGACGGGGTCGTCATGGACGAATAGGAAAAGCGGATTGTGTCCGTATCGAACTCGAGCGAGCCTTGCAAACCGAGCGCATAGGCTTCTTCCTCGAAGGCAATGGCGTGTTGCGCTCCATTGGTGACGTTGCGAATCTGGATACGCGGCAACCCATTGGTGCGCTCGATCCAGGCCAGATGGTTTTTGTAGATCCCATGGCTGAGAATGAGGCGTCCGGACTCATGGGGGACCAGATCCTGCCAGTGCGCGCGTCCCGGCTGATTGGGAGCGGCGGTGACCAGCTTGTAGTCTTCGGCATCATCGGCATTGGTCAGGATGTAAAGAACCCCCAGACCTTCATCGATGGAATATTCGATTCCCGGTTCGCGCGGAGCCACAAGCTTTGGCTTGGCAGCATTGTCCTTGGCGTCAAGAAGATAGCATTCGCTGGTTTCGTGGTCGTGGCAATCGATGATGATATAGTCACCGGACTGGCTTTCGCCGATCCCGACGAAGAAACCGGCATCGGATTCCTCATAGATGAGAGCATCGTTGCTTTGTTCGGTGCCGATCTCGTGGCGGTAAACCTTGCAAGGACGATGATTGTCATCGAGCAATGTGTAGTAGATGTGTGTGCTGTCGGCGCTCCACACGGTGCCGCCGGTTGTTCCCTCTATGTGATCAGAAAGGTCTTCACCGGTTGCCAGATCCCGCACGCGAATTGTGAAGAATTCTGATCCCTTGAGGTCCACGGCCCATGCGAGCTTTGTATGGTCCGGGCTGTGGTCTGCGCCTCCGAGGCGGAAGAAAGCTTGTCCTTCTGCTTTCTTGTTGCCATCGAGCATGATCTGCTCATCGCCACCTTCGCGTGGTGCGCGCACGACCAGCGGATATTGCCCGCCCTGAACGAAGCGGTGGCTATAGCAGTAGGGACCATCAGGTGAGGGGACCGAGCTGTCATCTTCCTTGATCCGGCCCTTCATTTCTTCAAAGAGGCTGGCCTGCAGATCTTCCGTGTCCGACATTTCCTTGGTGGTATAGGCATTCTCGGCCTCAAGATAGGCTTCGATGTCCTTGTCCAGAACCTCGCGGCCCTTGTGCATGACCTCCTGCCAGTTGTCCGCACGGAGCCAGGCATAGTCATCATGCACTGTGATGCCGTGATGGCTGACGGAAGATGGGCGCTTGTCAGCGCGGGGCGCGTCTGAGGGGAAAGCAGCCCTTGTCTGGGCAGATGGATTGCTTGTGGACATAATCACTCACTCTGAAAAACTGTCAGTATTGGCGCTACAGGTAAGGCAGTTGACGCACTTCTGCAAGGCCGGAAGCAAGAGACTGTCTGAAGCATCAAACGGTAGCGCAGCTTGGATTGGGGTGTCGGTAAACAACATCTGCCGGATCGTGACGGGGCGCGTCGAAGTCCTGCACGGCCCCCAGACGCTCGGCCAGACGACGCGATCGCATGTTGTCTGCGCTGAGGTAGGTCACCAGTGTTGGGATGCCCAACTCGCAAAAGGCCCAATCGCGGATCGCACAAGCCGCCTCAAAGGCATAACTCTTGCCTTCCGCATGAGGGTAGACAAACCAGCCAAGCTCATGCTCGGGGAACAGAGGCCCCTGATTGAGACCGACTTGTCCCAGACACTGCCCGGTGCTTTTCTCATCGAACATCAGGGCACCATGACCCATGAGGACCCAAAGGGCGGTGTCATGGCAGAACATTCCCCACGCTTCACGCAAGTTGAACGGACCGCCCATGCCAACCGATCGATCACTTTGCATCATCTCGAAATAGGCAGGCCAGTCAGCCATTTCCATTGGACGAAGCACAAGTCGTTCGGTTTCAATCCGCGGTATGGGGGTCATGACACGTTCGCCTTCATTCTTGAGATTGCATTCTTCCCTGCACATGATAGCTATAGGTCAACTTTAAGGCATACGAAAGCGCAAACCCGAGGAGTTCCCCAAATGCCCCATATGGTGATCAATTATGCCCGTTCGATCGAAGCTGACATCGATCTGAATCACTTGATGCAGAAGGTTTTGGAAACTGCTGAAAAGACTGGCCTTTTCAGCCCGGAAGCCATTCGTGTGCGAGCGATTCCTGTGGATTACTATCATGCCTTGGGGGGCGGCAAGCCTTTCATCTATCTTGAAGCGAAATTGTTCTCCGGGCGTACCGAAGAGCAAAAGAAGATGATGGCAGATATGTTGCTCGATTGCATTGCTGGCATTGTCGATCCGTCCGTCGCCATCAGCGTCGAGCCCCACGACATGGAAAAGGCCACTTACGTCAAGCGGTAGCTGACTTTGCCGTCTGTCGCTTGCGCAGGGAAACGATGAAAATCGCGAAACAGGTAATCCCGATGCAAAGCCCTGCAGATATGGCCTGCATCGGACCGATGGTATCAGATTTCATGATCACCGCCTCGGACGGATCCGCCGGATTGTAGTGAACGGTGACATTGGTGCCCTGTTTGAGATCCTCGATTTCGGTCTCTGCTACGCCTTTCAGCGTTCGCTCCTGTTGATGGCGCTTGATCTGGTTCCCGAACAGGAATGAGCCGTCCACTTCATAGCGGTAGCGGATGGTGGGGCGATAGGTTTCGCCATCACTATTCGTGCCTTTGATGATCTCGACACCGCTTTCCATCACTTGACCTGGCGTACTCTTCCAGCCATCCGGGATTTGCGCCTCGGAAAGGCCGATGAAACCAAGGCCAGCATAGACAAAACCGCCAATGGCTATGGCGAGAAACAGAAAAGCCGCAAGACTGGGCGTGCGGCTGTTTGAAGTATTGGCGTCGGTCATGGCGTCATCCAACTTATGGAAAAGATGGAGAGACCATACGCCTCTAGCAGTCAATTGCAAGAGGTGAGGCGGAGCGTTTTAGGCACCATCCAGAGCCTATTCCCCGGAGTCTATCCCTCTCAAAGACAAGCGGGCTTTTGGCCCGCTAAGCCTTCATGCGTTTTCGTCTGGCTCGAACTCCAGTGCAACCCCGTTCATACAGTAGCGAAGTCCGGTGGGCGCCGGCCCGTCATCGAAGACATGACCAAGATGCGAATCGCAATCAGAGCAGCGAACCTCGGTGCGCTTCATGAAAAGCTTGCGATCTTCATGTTCTGAGACAGCTTCATCATCCACAGGCGCATAAAAACTTGGCCACCCACTTCCGGATTCATACTTGGTTTCTGAACGGAACAGCTCCTTGCCGCAGCCAACACAATGATAGGTCCCGGTGCGTTTTTCAAAGTTGAGCGGAGATGTGCCTGCCCGTTCGGTGCCGTGCTGCCGGGTGACGTGAAATTGCTCGTCGGTCAGCGCTTGCTGCCATTCTTCGTTACTTTTTTCGATTTTGGTCATATCTGCCTCCTGAAAAGCGTGCTGCGAGCACCCATATCGATTGCACTGAATAGACGATTGCTCAATCGACACGGTCAAATGGGGTGATATCAGTATAGGCGGAATGTGGCAGCAAAAGGCTCGTCACAATCCGATTGGTAGTCAGGTGAGTGGTCTATATCTTATTAACCTCTCTATGGGGAAATTGGTATAGGTTTTGAGTCAAAATTCGATTAGAAGAGGGCCTTCGACTTATGCGAAAGTAGTACTTTTTGAGCGAATTTCATGCAGCGTTAGGTGGGGTTTCCACTACAGTTACATGAAGAAAAAAAAGGAATCGCATGTTTCATAATTGGCCTGAAATTGGAATTTCAGCGGGAATTTGGGAAAGCCTGCTGGAACCCAATGCGATTGAAAATCGCCTCGTAATGCTGGCATAGACCGGCAATGCTTGGCCCAAACGATGAGCTGGATGGGGTTTTAACGCATGGCGTTTGAATTCAGTGATGGATTAAACTGGGCAATGGCCGCTCCTTTTGCCGCGGCATTGCTTGCTCCTTTTGCCAAGCGGGTTATGGGCCACAACGCAGCTTGGCTGCTGGCTTTGGTTCCCGCTGCGATTTTCATCTACCTTTGCGGTTTTATCGGACCTGTCTCCCATGGGGGCGAGGGTGTGCGTTCCACACCGATACCCTGGCTTCCCCAATATGACATCAACTACTCGTTGTTTGTTGACGGTCTGGGTCTGGTCTTTGCCTTGCTGATTTCCGGGATTGGTGCCTGCATCATTCTCTATTCGGGCGGCTACATGAAAGGGCATTCGGAGCAGGGACGGTTCTTCAGCTTCATGTTTCTGTTCATGGGCTCCATGCTCGGCGTGGTTCTGGCGGACAACCTGATTACCCTGTTCATTTACTGGGAACTGACCTCCATCACGTCCTTCCTGCTCATCGGGTTCAACCATCGCGAAGAGCGCTCCCGTCGTGCGGCCATTCAAGCCTTGGTGGTGACGGGCGGCGGTGGTCTGGCGCTTCTTGCCGGTCTGGTGCTGATGTATCATGTCGGCGGCTCGATGGAGATGAGCGAGTTGCTGAATGGCGGTGACACGCTGCGCGACAGCCCCCTTTACACAGCCATCCTCCTTTTGGTGCTGGGCGGGGCCTTTACCAAATCGGCGCAGTTCCCGTTTCACTACTGGCTGCGCAACGCCATGGAAGCCCCCACGCCCGTATCGGCCTATCTACATTCCGCAACCATGGTCAAGGCAGGCGTTTATCTCCTGATGCGCGTCCATCCCGTTCTGGGCGACACCACTCTGTGGATGACCATCCTGCCGGTCTTTGGTGGCTTTACGCTTCTGATGGGAACATGGATGAGCCTGAGACAGACGGATCTCAAGTTGACGCTCGCCTACACCACGGTTGCCTCATTGGGATTGCTGGTCTTGCTGGTGGGGACCTCTTCAGAAGTGGCGATCACCGGAGCCGTCCTCTATCTGTTCGCGCATGCGCTGTTCAAGGGTGGCCTGTTCATGATTGTCGGCACCATTGACCACGAAGCCGGGACGCGCGATGTCACCCGACTTGGTGGCTTGCGCAAGTTGATGCCGATCTCCTTTGTCGCGGCGCTGCTGTGTGCCTGGTCGATGGGTGGCCTTTATCCGATGATCGGGTTTCTCGCCAAAGAGGAAATCTACGCCGGCATTGTCGGGGGAGATATCGGCGCCATTCTTCTGACACTCACTGCCGTTGTCGGCAATGGCATGATGTTCGCCGCAGGCTTTATGGTTGCCTTCAAGCCGTTTCTGGGGTCGGAAAAAGTCACGCCGAAAAAAGCGCATGAAGGACCGGCACTGCTCATCGCCGGGCCGATCATCTTGTCGAGCCTTGGTCTGATTTCCATGCTGGCTGGTGGTTTTACGGGCCACAGCCTCCTCGGCCCGATGGCAAATGCTATTCATGGCCAGGAAGGGCATCTGACGGTCGGGCTCGGCATTCACTTCAATCTCGCCTTCGTCCTGTCGCTTGTTACCATTGCACTTGGGATCGGCTTCTATTTGAAGGTCGAGACAGTCCGCAATGCCAAAGGCCGGTTTATCCTCTTGGTCGGGGAGGGGCCAGACAAATTCTTCGACACCTTCATCGCCGGACTGATCCGTTTCTCAACCCGGGTCACGAATGTGGTTCAGAGCGGCAACATGGAATATTATCTTGCCGCGACCTTTATCCTCTTGGCGCTGATCCTCTGGGTTCCGATGATAGCCTTCGGGGAATTGCCCAGCTGGCCGGCCATTCCGGATCTCTATTTCTATGAATGGGCCATTTTCGAATTGGCCATCCTTGGTCTGGCTGCCATCCTCATCGCACATACAAGGCTCCATGCGATCATTTCGCTTGGCATTCAGGGCTTTGCCGTGGCGTTCATCTTCCTGTTGTTTGGCGCGCCCGATCTGAGTTTCACGCAGTTCATGGTCGAAACCCTTTCGGTCGTTTTCATTGCTCTTGTCATGACGCGCCTCTCTCTGATCGAAAGGGACAAACGGCCTCCAGCTCAAGCGATCGGAGATGCGGTCGTTGCGATCGCGGTCGGCTCAGGCATTGGCCTGCTGTTGATGTCTGTGACGCAGGGCGCGTTCAATTCCAAATTGTCGGACTTCTTCACCGAATACGCCCGCGTCATCGCCCATGGACGCAACATCGTCAATGTGATTATCGTCGACTTCCGCGGGCTTGATACCCTTGGTGAAATCGCGGTTGTGATGATCACTGCGCTGGCCGTCGTCACCCTGACAAGGGGCACCGCAATCAAATATCGCTCAGGCAACGAGCGCATTCGCCGGGCCTTGAAGAAGGTCGTAAAAGACCCCGCCGATCAGACAGCCGTACAGAAAGGAACGGATCGATGAGAACCCTTATATTCCGAACCATCGCCCCTTTCTTGGCGGCCCTGATGATCCTCTTTTCCGTTTTTATCACCCTGCGCGGTCACAATGAACCAGGTGGCGGTTTCATCGGCGGTTTGATTGGTGCCTCGGCCTTTGCAATGTATGGGATTGCCGCCGGAGTAAGCTATGTCAGGCGGGCGCTGCATTATCAGCCCCTCAGCATTGCTGGCTTTGGCCTTTTCCTGGCTGCAACGTCCGGTCTGTTATCCATCTTTCAGAACCAGGCATATCTCACCAGTCAATGGGCTTTCCCTGAGATCATGGGAGTGGAAATTGCCCTGTCGACGCCAATGCTGTTCGACATTGGTGTGTATCTGGTTGTCCTGGGGGCTCTGGCCTCTATCGCCCTGAAGCTGGAGGAGTAGGCCATCATGGAAAACATGCTTGCCATTCTTGTTGGCATTTTCTTCTCTGTCAGCGTCTATCTGATGATGTCACGCTATATCATCCGCATCATTCTCGGGGTTTCTGTCCTCGCCAACGCGGTAAACCTGACGATCTTCACGGCTGGCCGCTTGACGCGTGAGGTTCCCCCGATCATTCCACCCGACGCGATGGTTCCTCCCGGAGCGACAGCGAATCCTTTGCCGCAGGCGCTGATCCTGACGGCAATCGTGATCTCCTTCTCCTTCCTCGCTTTCCTGCTCGTGCTCGCCTATCGCGCCTATCAGGAACTGGGAACGGACAACACGGTCAACATGCGCGCAGCGGAGCCGGCCAATGAGCCGCTCCCGCCGGTAAGCTACTAGGAGGAGGCGGAGTATGGCTGCTAACACCGATCATCCCGTCGATTTCGGCGCTGGCATGTTGATGGCACCCGTCCCCTTGGGGGACTGGCTGGTTATCCTGCCTATTATCATCACCCTGGTTGGCGGTGCTGTCATCCTGATGATGCGGCTCCGTCCCAAGTATCACGGTGTGATGGCCTGCGGGTTTCTCTCGCTTCTGCTGCTAGCGGATCTGTTATTGCTCCTGAGAGTGATGAAGAACGGGCCAATAAGCATGACCATGGGCGGATGGCTGCCACCGTTCGGCATTTCGTTCACCGTGGATGCTTTTGGGGCACTCATGGCGACGATCTCCGCGATTGTGGCGCTTGCGGTTTGTGTCTATTCGCTGATCGACATTCCCCCCACGGGGCGTCGCTTCGGGTTCTATCCCTTTCTTCTTGTGATGATGACGGGTGTGAGCGGATCGTTCCTGACCGGTGATCTGTTCAACCTCTATGTTTGGTTCGAGGTCTTGCTTATCTCGTCTTTTGGCCTGATCGTGCTGGGTGGCGAGAGAGACCAGATTGATGGTGCTCTCAAATATGCGGTGCTCAACCTCACGGCAACAACCCTGTTTCTGATCGCGGTGGGATTATTATATGGTGCGGTCGGAACGCTCAACATGGCCGATATCGCCACGATCGTTCGTGCCATGCCCAAAGGTGAGGCACCGCTTGCCTCCATCGGAGCGCTTTTCTTCTTTGCCTTCTGCATGAAAGCCGCAGCTTTCCCGGTGAATTTCTGGCTGCCTGCGTCCTATCACACACCGCGGATTGTCGTCTCGGCCGTGTTTGCTGGCCTGCTGACCAAGGTCGGTGTCTATGCGTTGATCCGGACAATGCTGCTGCTTTTGCCCGACACGTTGGGTGAATTGGGCGGTGTGCCTTTGCTGATAGCCGTGCTGACGATGCTGCTTGGTGCTCTTGGCGCATTGGCTCAAAATGATGTGCGGCGTCTGTTTGGCTATCTCGTCATTTCCGGTATCGGATCCATGCTGGCCGGTCTCGCGATTGGCACCGAGAGCAGCCTGACGGGTGCCATCCTTTATGCTGTGCATTCGATCATCGTGATGACGGCGCTTTACCTCGTCTTTGGTATCTTGATGCGCATGAGTGGAGGCCGCAGCACCTTGTCCGAGCTTGGCGGCGGTTACACAGCATCGGGATGGCTGTCGATCCTGTTTCTGGTTCTGGCCTTTGCGGTCTCCGGTCTGCCGCCATTTTCGGGCTTCTGGCCGAAGCTGGTGCTGGTTGAAGCCAGCTTGAACGAGGCGCAGGGCTGGGTGACCTTTGCGATCCTTTTGACCGGTTTCCTGACCACGATAGCCATGGGACGGGTTTGGGCGCATGCCTTCTGGCGCGGTGGACCCATTGGCACCGAAGACGGGCGGGATGCCGCACCCTTGAACCAACTTGCAGAATCTGTCGTCAAAAAGGCTTTCTTGCCTGTGACAGCGCTGGTGGTTCTGGTCTGTATCATTGGCCTTTTCCCCTCGCCTCTATACTCGATCGCCCGTACCGGAGCCGCTTCGCTTTTGAAGCCCGACCGATATGTCGAATCCGTTTTTGGTGCAGCACGGCAACAAATGCTCGAACGGGCGCTGCGGCCCGCAACAGAGCATGAAGATCAACAGGAAGGAGCGCATTGATGAACCGGATGTTTCTCGCCAATATCCTGTTGGCTATTGCCTGGGCGGCCATGAGTGGCGCATTCTCGTTGCCAAACCTGATTTTCGGGTTTCTGATCGGGATGGTGTCCATGTTCATCATCCGCGAACAGATGGGCACGCTCAGCCACCTGCAGCGCGCCAGGCGCGTGTTGTCACTTTTCCTTTTGTTTCTGGTCGAGTTGGTCAAATCGGCGACGCGCGTTGCGCTTCTTGCGCTCAAGCCCAATCTCGACGATCTCAAACCCGGATTTTTCGCCTACGAGCTGAATACGGACAACGACGGTGAAATCAGTCTGCTGGCTGGCCTCATTACGTTGACCCCGGGCACCTTGTCTGTCGATGTGTCAGATGACAAGAAATACCTTTACATTCACGCGGTCACGATCGATGACCTCGACGCAATGCGCGCCGACATCGCAAACGGCTTTGAGAAAAAGATCATGGAGGCTTTCAGATAATGGAGCATTCTTCGTTTCTTGATATAGCCATCCTGATCACCTTGGGAATTCTGGCCATTTCATTTCTTCTGACGTCCGTGCGTATCATCAAGGGACCGACCGTGGCAGACCGCATTGTAGGGCTAGACATGCTGGTCTCGGTTGGCATTGCTTTTATTGCCGTGATCGGGGCCAAGACCAACTATTATCTCTATATCGACATCGCCATCGCGCTGGCGCTGGTGGGCTTCCTGTCCACCGTGGCCTTCACACGTTTCATGCTGCACCATGGTGACAGCTCAGAATTCATCGACGAGCGCGATGCGGAAAAGGCGAATGCCGATGCTGCCAAGGCTCGGAAAGGGGAGTGATCATGCTGACTGAGATTTCAGATTTCGTTGTCGGGGTACTGCTGCTGATTAGCGCCTTGTTCGTGCTGGCCGCTTCAATCGGTCTCAACCGGTTTCCCGATGTTTACAACCGAATGCATTCCGCTTCCAAGGCCGGGACGCTCGGATCTGGCCTTGCGATGCTGGCCCTCGTCATCCACTCGGCTGATTTCAGTGTGGCAATACAAGCCTTTGCCGGTATTTTATTCCTCTTCCTGACGGTAACGATATCAGGGCATCTAATTGCCCGCGCTGCCTACTTAAGTGGAACGAAGCCCTGTAAAACTACGGTAATCGATGAATATGGTAGCAGCATTGAGAAAGATTGATTTTTTCAGCCTTTTTGTCTGAATGAGTTGAGTTGAGAAAATGAATCAATTGGCGCGGGAGCGAAAGAACCCGCGCTCTTTTCTTTTACCCTAATCAATTTATGCATTTCACTTACTTTGTGCTTGGAGATTCAGGAAGGGTTTTTCATTTTCCCACAACAAATCGGCTCATGCAGCTTTATTTCTTGAAGTAAAACCTCACTTCATTTACCAATGGAGCAAATCCTTTCAATCGCAAATGGTGTGCGAGGAATTATTCATTGAGCTAAAATGCTCGTTATTCCTCCCCATAAGCTTCAGACACAACTGGAAAGACACGCAATATGTCGGAAAACTCAGGTAATCATATTCTAATTGAACTGACAGCAGACATCGTTTCGGCCTATGTTAGTAATAATGCTGTGCCGGTCAACGATCTGTCCGGTCTGATCGGCGACATCTACAAAGCTTTGGAAGAAACCAAGAAGCCTGTAGCTGAGGAAATTGCCGAGGCACCGAAACCTGCAGTTTCAGTCAAGAAATCGATCACGCCTGACTATATCGTTTGCCTTGAAGATGGTAAAAAGTTCAAATCCCTAAAGCGACATCTCCGGACTCATTACAATCTGTCTCCTGAAGAGTATCGGGAAAAGTGGAGCCTGCCTGCCGACTATCCGATGGTTGCTCCAAGCTATGCAGAAGCGCGTTCGAACCTCGCCAAGAAAATGGGCCTTGGTCAACAGCGCCGCAAGAAATGATGGTTTGATCATTGTTTCAGAAGAACAGAAGGCAGCCTTTTGGCTGCCTTTTTCTTTATCCCTAACGCTCAAACCGGGATGTTGCGCCTGTTTGTCGCCTCGGTTTTGGGCGACTTTCGGCTTTCACTGCGGAAAGCCTGCCAGAGAGCGATATGGCGCGATAGGGAATACCTCCAGTGGCTGGCCCGGCCTCGCCGCCTTTCGGCTCTGAGCGCCAACAACAAGCGGCTCAGCAAATCCCGATGCTCCATTGCCTTGATTTCGTCGGGAAACAGATGCAGCAATCCGGGCAGGTCACGATACCGCCTGTATTCGCTTTCTCCATGTCTTAACTGTGCTTCAACAAGGCCCCGGGGAGAGGGCGGCGCGATCGGTGAAGGTCGCCCATCTTCGCACGGCGCAAAAGAACGGCGACCTGAGCTCGTAGCGAGCATTGCTTCAAATTTGGTCATGCCGCGAGGATACGAGTGTGCGGCGCGTTGGTGGATAAAGGGTACAAGTAGTATGGGCTTTGGCACCCAAAAGGCCACCTGTCCTTGCCTGAAATCGAACAACTTCAATGCCTTTGCGGCTCATACCTAAAAATATTCTTCCTTTTTTGAGAGTAATTAATCCTAGAAGCACGTATAGGTTGTATTTATTGGGGTATAAATTCCTATTTACAACCTAAGAGGGTTTCTCATGGCAATGAATACGACTTCGGAGATGTTGCAAGACTGCTTTATTCGCGAGGATGTCGCGCCGTTTTCCGGGCAATTTGCAGAAAGGCAAACGCAATACCAAGCACTGGATCTGGTTGACCAGCTGGTAGCTCGGACCTTTCGGATGCCTCGTTCCGCCTTGCACGCCGGCACTCGTTGCCGAAAGTCTGTCGCCTTTGCGCGTCAGGTTGCCATGTATCTCGGTCATGTCTGCCTTAGCTATCCGCTCAAGGACATTGCCAGCCACTATGGCCGTGACCGGACCACGGTTGCCTATGCCTGTCGTGTGGTCGAAGACCGGCGCGAGGAAGAGGGCGTCGAGCTTCTCATCAACAGCATGGAAAGCGCTCTGGAGACGATCATGTTGCTCACGCCACTCACCTGCACAAGGCCGTAACGGGGGAAACCATGCAAAGCCAGCACCATGACAACAACAACGCGAACCAGCCCCTTTCCAAGGACGATATCCGTTTGCTCAAGGCAATCGCCCGTGGTCTGAAGGCATTTCGCGAAACCGATGCCGACAAGGTCGACAAGAGTGTCAATCGATTGCTTCGATGTGGCGCGTTTGAATCAAGAGACGGATCATACGTCCTGACATCAGATGGCAAGCAGGCCCTGAGGCGCATAAAACTGGCGACCGAAGAGGAGAACATCTTTGCAGCTCAGCATCAGGAACGGGTCGATGTGGTGCAAGGCAATGGCGGCGATGTTAAGAATTGCAACGGTGCTGGGGACGCGTCGCATCGGATCAGGATCAATCGATCAGAAAGTCCGCTCGCCACCCTGGCCAATCGAAAACGCGCGAATGGTTCTCCCTGGTTGACCATAAGCCAATATACCGCCGGGGAACGCCTGCGCGCCGACTTTGAGCGGTCCCAGATGATGTCGTCGGTCGGAATGAACTGGGGCCGGCTCGGTGAAGCAGGGGGACAGAGTTCCAAAAAGGCCAGAGGCAAGGGGAAAACAGCCGAGATCACGGACAGTGCAATGGCAGCGCGCGCACGTTTCTATTCGGCACTTGATGACCTCGGAGAAGAAGCGGCGCACGCGGTTGTCGATTTTTGCTGCTACCAATGCGGCCTAGAAGAGGTCGAGCGCAAGCATCAATGGCCTGCACGGTCGGCCAAGCAGATCATGCGGCTGGCATTGGCGCAACTGGCACGTCACTACGGTCTGTCGGACGAAGCCAAAGGACGGGCCAGAAACCGAATGCTTCATTGGGGTGACGAAAGCTATCGCCCAAGTCTTGGGCGAGAGAAATAGAGCGCGGTTGTCGATCAGAGTAAAGCTCTGAAACGCTGGTCAGCTCACCAATGCTTTCTCTGCATCTGACTTGATGCGTCCGATCATGGCAGAAAGCCCGTTGGATCTCTGCGGTGTGAGATGCTCACGCAGGCCTATCTGGTTGAAGACTGCCTCGGCATCAATGGTCATGATGTCCTTGGCACTCTTGCCTGAAAAAGTGGCCAGAGCAATGGCAACCAATCCCTTGACGATATGAGCGTCGCTGTCACCGTTGAAGGTTAGAATTGGGTTGGTTGCTTCGCCGGAAGTCTGTGACGTGAGCCAGACCTGCGACACGCACCCTTGAACCTTGTTGGCATCATTCATTTCTTCGTCTGACAAGCCTGGCAGTTCTCGGCCCAGTTCGATGACGTAGCGATAGCGCTCCTCCCAATCGTCAATGAAGGAGAAGTTCTCAATGATTTCGTCAATGCTTAGGGACATGGTGTGCTCGGTTGGATGAATGGGACTATGAACAACAATCGATGTGCTGATTTGAACATTATCCAAGCGACGGAATGGGAGCAAGGGCTCACTGGGGAAAGGCACGTACAAAAAGAAAAACGCCGAAATGAAGGGCAAATTCATTTCGGCGTGGCCTGAGGCCAAAGGGACGAGTATGGCAGGCGCCTGGTGAGGGCAGGGTGATGAGGTGGTTGCCATTGGTTTGACAAGTCGTCCCTCACCAGGAGTACCGGCCTTGGGGAAACGGATCGAGGGGTTGAGGTCTCCGATCCGAACTGTTGTGCGACACTAGGGTCGAGTGTGTCGCGAAATCCTATTGCAGGTCATTGACCAACTGCGAAAGCTCCTGACGCTCCAGCCCCTGGTCATCCGAAAAACCGGGAGCCTGAATAAGGCCTGTCGCCTCCGTCGCATCAGCAACATCAGTGGTCTCCGGGGTGGCTTCCTCGCCATCAAGATACACATAAAGCTGCTTGGCGCCGTAACGGGCTTTTGCGGTGAAATTTTCCAGCGCGACCTCTCCGGCGGCGCACACATCGGGCTGCCGCGAACAGAAGGAGGTAAAGTCGCTCAAGGTTGCCTGAGCTGCCGTAATGGCCTGAGTAGCTGACAAACGCATGCTTGTCTCCTCTGAGCCTTTCTCAGTCGGCAGTATCAAGATGACCAGTGAAAGCCAGAATGCTGCTCTGATCAAAAATGACATGTCTGATGCCCTTTCATTCCCACTATGCAGCTCAAGGCCCTTTGCCATGAAGAGAGCTGCCTCACGTCCTGCTAACCCAAAGGACCGATCTCTTCCCGGATCGCTGAATGGTGCCAAACCATTTCGTTTTGGACACCCTTCGTTTGGGTCGCTTCATAACATAGGGCAAGGATGTCAAACTCCACTTGAAAGAGAACTTCAAATTAGAAGCAAATTCGAGACAAATCATAACCTCTTGCTAACCATTCAAAAGAGGCTAGGAATTCCGCCATTTCTGCAACGGGCTTGAACCGCATTAACTGCAAGCCACGACAGTGAAAGAACGGTGCGAAGGAGCCGTCAACACTTAATCACAGGAGTTAAGTAATTGAAAAATATATATAAATTGATCTATTGCAACAATTTGTCAGGGCTTTCTTAACCATAATGCCGCTTTCAGGGCCTATTTGGACAGAATTTGGTTGTTACGTTCTGTTCATCACGTTTGGCATCTTCTTTTTTAGCGTTCCTTAAAAGTCTTGATGGCACTGTAATCTGCAAACGATACCGTCCGGCGACTCGCCGGAAACCTGTTTGGTGTTGCGTAATGTTATGGTCGCGCCTGTTCCTATAGCGACCATCGTCAGGTGAGGTAAGCAAGTGCAAGACGCATTTTGGTCCAAAATCCCTTTTCAGTCCGTGATTGAGGGCCTGCTCCATAACTCCGGTCAGATCTCAGAAGAGGACCGCATGCGCCATACAGCGTTTGTCGGTGCTCATCTTTTGGTCGGCCTGTTGGCGCTCGCCACCCTGCCGCTTTTCCTTCTGTTGTCTCGCTCCGATTCTTCCGAAGCGGTATCTTCCTTCTTTCTGTTGCCGCTATGGATGCTGACCCCATTGCTTTCGGTTGCCTATCTGTCAAAGACCGGGCGTCTGTCCGGAGCTTTTCTGATCACCGCCACCCTGACTGCGGCATTTCTCGTCTGGATCTCAGGTTTTACCGGTGGGGTTCAGTCTCCACATCTGATCTGGTTGGGGGTCATTCCGCTTGAAGTGGCCTTGTCGGGCAACGGACGTATTGCCAAGCAGGCCCTGATGATCTGCGCCACAGCAATTGCTGCGGTCTGGGTGTTGCAATTGACAGTCTGGGGTGAGGCCTCCCCGGTCAATCCCTCTTTGACGGCCGTGATCGGTAGTCTCTCGGTCATGGCAGCAATCCTCTATGCTGGGCTGCTGTCCGTTCGTCTGCGAAAGTTGACGGATATGCCCCTCGGGCGTGTGGAAACGCAGGAAATGGTCTACCGCAGCAATGCCTATAGCTTGTCTGATGTTATCACCCATCATGACCGGTCGGGCGATGTCTCCTTTGTCTCCGAGGCATCCAAGGCTTTATTGAATACGAACCCGGAAGACCTGTTGGACAACAAGCTGTTCCAGCACATTCATATTCCCGATCGTCCGGCCTATTTGCGTACTTTGTCAGATTGCATGAACCAGACGGCGGGAGAGGAAAAGATCCTGACCGCAGAGCTGCGCATCATGATCGCATCCCCTGCGAAACAGCATCTGGACGACGTTCAAGAGGCAGCAGAGGTGCGTTGGGTGGAGTTCAAATGCATGCCGGAGCGCGATGAGCAGGGTGTCGTTGTCGGTGCGATCGCGACAACGCGTGACATTTCTACCAGAAAAGCCCACCAGGCTGCGCTGGAGGAGGCGCGCTGTGAGGCGGAGAAAGCCAACGAAGGCAAGATCCGGTTCCTTGCCAACGTCACGCATGAACTCCGCACACCGCTCAACACGATTATCGGCTTTTCGGAAATCCTGTCGCATCCCGAGTTGTCAAAGGACAATGACGAGCGAAACCGCGAATATGCTTCGCTCATTCACAACGGCGGGCATCATCTGTTGCAATTGGTCAATGCTCTGTTGGATATGTCGCGCCTTGAATCGGGGAACTTCGAGATTACCCCGCAACAGTTCAACTTGTGCGACCTCACACAAAGCTGTTGCAAGATGATGCAGGCTGAGGCTGATCAGCACCATGTCACATTGTTTAGCGAGTGTGACAAATCCATGCCCGAGTTCAACGCGGACCCGCGAGCCTGCCGCCAGATCCTGCTCAACCTGATATCCAATGCGGTTAAGTTCAGTGACAGTGGCGATCAGGTTAAAGTTGCGCTGAAATGGGCTCGTAAGGATCACAAGACCTCAACCGGTCAATGGGTGGAGTTGTCTGTAAGAGACAATGGCATCGGCATCAACAAAGAGGATATCCCGAAACTGGGCACACCCTTTGTACAAGCGGAAAACAGTCTTGATCGTCGGTACGAAGGTGCCGGGATCGGCTTGTCGATCGTTCGTGGCCTTGCGGAATTGCACAAGGGATCGATGCGCATCGAAAGCGAACGTGGTCAAGGAACCTGTGTAACCGTCACGCTGCCGGTTGACATGGAGACCGTGAGCGACGAGGAAGACAAACTCACGCCAAATTCGCTGGTTAGCATTCCCCTTTCCAGTGAACCGACCGAGCTTAGGACCGAGCAGAAAGAAAACCCAACGTCGGGCACGAAGGTAGCCTGACGCAATAAGAACAATGATAGTGGGCCGCTTCCCAATGGACCAAAGGGACCAAGGGAGAGTGGGGATAAAACGAGGCTGAACGCATGTCAGAGACATTTGACAATTATGACAATTGGGAAGACGAGGGCCAGGACAGCCCCGTAGCCCTGGTTGGCATTCTGGTCATGCTGCTCACAACGGCGGCCATCATGGTCAATGCCTTGTTCATGCAGCCCAAGTCTGCCGAAATCGACATGATCAACCGGGCTTCGCAGGAACAACAGGTCAGTCAGGAAGCAACCGGGACAATTGCCAAGAAGAATGCTTCGGGCTACGCGCTCAAGAACGATCACGCAGCGATGGTTCTTGCCATTCAGCGCCAGCTCACCATGGCCGGTTACTATATGGGACCGCTCGACGGCATGGAGGGTGCCCAGACCAGGGAAGCCATCCTTGCTTTTCAGGATGCAATCGGAATGCCCGCCAATGGTCGAGCCAGCCTTCAACTGCACAACATTCTGATTGGCCGCAAGCAATACACCCCCTCGGTGCAAGCCGTTGCGGCTCCTAAGCCCGAGCCCACACAGAGTGATCTGGATGCCCTGCCTCGCTCCAAGCCGATGCAACAGGCCGATTCTGGCGCCGATGTCGTTGTGCCAACGGTTCGGCTTGCAAGCGTCCGTGTCAACACTGGCCCGACGCCACCAGCCGAGATACCTGCTTCACCCGAAGCTGATCCGATGCTGGCCAAGGTTCAGTCGGCCTTGCAGAAATTCGGCTATGCAGATCTCACGGTCGATGGCCTGATGGGTAGCCGTACCCAGTCTGCCATTGCTGGTTTCCAGCGCAGTCGCGGCCTTGCCGTCACCGGTAAGGTCAATGATCGCCTGTTGCAGGATATGATGATCCTTGGCTATCTCGAACTTGGATAGACACCCCCTAAAACAAGTCTGGTAGGGTACATGCGCGTTACCTCCGAATTCTGGGTCTCCGCCTATTTGCGTACCCGAAATGCAAAAAACAAACCCTCTGTACTCATGCATCGAGGCGCCGTGGAAGCTGGTGCCATCTATGTTCGCATTGATCGGCTTGATGGGACCTACGATCTTTATCAACCGGCAAGTCAGTTTGCCTATGATGATGAGAGCATCAAAAAGGGCGATCGCCTTTTCACCAAAACGCTCGACGGCGTGACGGTGTTCGATGTCATGGACAGGATGGAATCGGAACTGAAATTCGATTCTGATTGTTGGATCGTCGAGACCGAATGCGCCGAGGGCAGTCATGATCTGCCGCTTGCAAACGAAGACATGTTTTGACCCACTTTACGGCCAGAGCGGAGTGAACCGAGATCGGATGGTCTCGGCCTGCAATCCGCTCTGTCTAAAGTCACATCAATCGGAAAAGTTGACGCGCCGTCCAAATGAGGGCGCCTGTTGAATGTCGTGATGACCGTTGTGCAGCGTCTGTGTGGCCTGGCCATCCCTGCGCATCCTTGGCGATGCATCCCCGGCACCATCATCATAGACTGTTTCATGCGCAGGCGAAGCGACCGCCCGGCCGGTGCCAAACAACTGGGTCACAATCTTGCTGGCCGCGGCCGGATAGAGCTGATGATAAAGCGTCATCAATTGGGCGATTTTGTTATAATGGTGCGAGACGGCATCCGGCCCGTGCAGCAGCATGGAGAGGCTGCCACTCTCATCAAGACCGATATGGTAGAGATAGACCACCATCGCTTCGCCACCCTTGTCTTGCAGCAAACGCGTCATATCGAGCCTACGGTGGCCCGACAGGTCGTGCAGCATGTCAGCCAGAGCGATACGATCATTGCTGAAACGAGCCATCACCAATTTGCGTGCTTCTTCATCGTCCAGCATCTTGCGGGCGGACCGATCATGCTCAAGGCGGGCTGCATCGACGAGCGTTTCGGAAATGATGTTCTGCAGCAGCGTCAGTCGGCTTTCATCATCATAGGCATAGAATGCATCGGCCATGCCTTCGGCATTGAGATTGGAGCCTGTGATTTCTCTCAGGCTGACACTTCGGGTCTCGTGGATCGTGACCGAGCCACTTTCATCCGATGCGGCGGGTTCGGCCTCGTGAGACGCTTCCATGGAGCGAAGAACAGAGAACTCGTCTGCATCGACGAGATGGTGCTCGGCCATCGCGGGCAAGTCGATCATTTCCGATGTCTGGGATTCATATGCTTCAGGAGCCTCGGACATGGGAATCCCGGCCTGTTGATTCAGAGTGCTTTCTGCCTCAATATTTACCGCAAGGGTCTCGCTGACAGGTTTGCTTTCATGGGCAACGCGTTCAGCCGCGAGTTGTTCGACAATGACCTGCATCGGGGCAACCGCCATGTCGTCTATCGCTGTGACCTTGCCATTTTCGATGAAAGCAAGATCCACCGGCTCAACAAGCTCGACGACCGGAGCTGCTCGTTGCTTATGCTGCTCCATCAATACATCGGTGACAGATGGAAGATCGGGTTCGGCTTCCATGAGTTCGAGGCCGTCGAAAGACACCATATCTGGCATGAATCCCATCGGCGCATGTTCATGAACCAGCGGTCCTTGCGTCTCTGGCCTTTGTGTGGGAACCACGATTTCGTAAGGCGGCTCTTCTTGGAATTGAGCGCTTTGGCCCAGTGTGTCCGGTTCTGCAAGTGCATTGCCAAACATCAGACCGTCTTGCCTTGCGTCATCTTGCACGGCAGCAGATATGTCATTGGGCTTATCATCGGAGAGCGCTCTGCTTGGCATCACGATGGTCGGCTCCGGTGCCATCTGTATTGTATCTACGTCGGGCGTGGCACTCACAATTGGTGCAGCACCCGCACTGCGGAGCACGGCCTCTTGAGCTGTCTTCACCGGATCAGCGCTTCTATCGGGTGATGCATGAGAAACGGTTGCAGTTTTCGAATTTGGCTTCGAGTAGGGGACGACCTCACGCTTCAACCACGAAAGGGCCTGTTGCCAATCATCTTCTGTGGCTGATTCCAGTTCAACCCGGGCTGCAGCGGTCGCAGAAGGAAGCTCTTCGGTTTGTTTGGTCTCTCCGGAGCGTTTGCGAATGGTAAGTGTGATCTGAGCCTTGCGGTCCGACTGCGTTTCATTGTGCGGTGCAGGGTCTTGCTGGACGATATCAGCAGCATAAAGTGACAGATTGGAAGAGGCGTGTTCCTCAATCATCTGTTGCGCATTCAACAGCTCAGGCGAGAACTCGGGCAAACCGATGTCTGGCTGAGGCTGCGAGGCGGTTGCTGGCGCAGGAATGGACAGGGGTGCCTCTGATGGATTTGCTTCATCCAGCGGGTCAACTTGTGATCCAAGAAATGAAATGGCTGCCGCGCGTGTTCGCGGGTCCAACCGTTCCAGCGGCGGGAAGGGGGCATTCTCCGGGTCGTTCACGCCGATGCGGAAAGACATCCTGCGTGGACCTTCCCAGTCCTCCAGATCATCGTCACCCGCGTCATAATGCGTCGGCTCATAGATCTCGGTTTGAGACGAATGCAGCGGCTCCGTTTCACCAAGCTGCAGTTCCAGCACATCTTCCTCGGCCAGCGACAGCGCAAGAGCTTCAAGGTCTTGATCCGCAAGACCGAAGAAAGCGCCGGCAACCGCCTCTTCTGTCAGTGGAGCTGGTTGATTGACTTGGTCTGCGAATTCAGCAGACGGCTCTACAATGACCTCTGACTGAGCTGGCTGAACATCGTGCACATCGGATTCGGCCAAAGATCGCGCAAGGGCTTCAATGGCGTCGTCATCGAGTTGATCCCAGTCTTCTCCAGCGAGCTGCTCAAGCATGGCCATGTCATTGGCATCGAGAAAGGAATCGTCGCCCGGCAGGGCTGCTTCATGATCGGTTACACTTGCGGATGCGCCGGGGTCGGGGACATCGTCAGTGCTGGTCGCGATTGACGCATCTTTCGGCAATTCGGGTTCTGCTGCAGGTTGATAATGCTCAGCCCAATCCTGTTCCATCGAAGAAACCAGCGCGTCGAGTCTATCCTTGTTCGTCGTCATTGCTTGTTGCCCCGTCTGCCCATTTGTGTCCCCTGCAAGGCGAGTCATTTTTTTGCGCTGCGTTTCCGAAACCCGTGCCGCAATAGCATGGTTGTCAAGGAGACTGCGCGCGACCGGTCGCTCGCTGTAAGACAACAGGTGAGAGATCAAAACCGAATTGAGATCTGCGCGCTGTGCAATGGCGCGACGTTCTTCGGTTGTCCCTTGCAATATCTGAGTTGTCAGATCCGCCTCACTCAGCCTTTTTGAGTTTGAAAGGATCGGAAAAGCGACTTTTGAATTATCACAGCACAGCAGCGTCAGGACATCAAGCGGCACGCCATCACAGCGGCAAAGCAACTCGGCAATTCGGATACGCTCGCCAACGGGCGTTCTCGAATACTGGCGATGAAATGCCATAGAGAATGCACGGCAGGCATGGCTGTCAAAGCGACCAGCAGCCAGAAAACGCTCGGTAATAGCGATAAGCCGAGTCTCTTCCTTGCTTTTCATTCGTCCAAAGCCTTCATCAACCACGCAAAACCAGTGCTGCGAAATGGAGCCAGCATCCCAAAATATCCGCAAAGAGGTGACGCTGAAAATCAATGATCCCATATTCAGGAGTAAACTTTAATTTGTTGTTAACCATGATGGCATCGAAGTAATTATCCACCAATGGAAAACATGGATCAAAAGAAGCTTACACATGCGGATTTGCGTCTTGGCATGGAGACGCAACTGCGAAACAATATTTTCCGAAACGATTCGGCCCTGAAAAGGGAGGGGATAGGTGCGCGCAGATGTTGGGCGCACCATCATCCCGATGTGGCAACAGGATCACGAGTGCCTTGGAAAAGAGCCAGATTTCATTATCTCGCAACAGATTGAAATACGCCGCATCGACGGTGAAAGTGGCCATGGTCATCACGACTTTGGGGAGCCTGGCCGCCTGCATAACGTCGACCGAGGGTGATTTTGGTCGTGCGGATCGCAATGTGGCCAATGAGTCCATCATGAAATTTGGTGGCAAATGGCGTTCCAAGATACAGGGTGAGCTCTATTCCGATTTCCAGATGACCGATGAGGAAATCTTGATGCGTGATAAGGCGTGGGCACTTATCCGGCCGCCCCATGCGCAGGATTGGATTTCGTCCGATCTTTGGGATTTCATTCCTTCGATCCGATATGCGACGCTGCACGTGCTGACAGACGCCCAGCGCACGCGCTTGACCCCCGTCATCGACACCGCCTTTAATGCCAAACACTATTACCGCGCGCTTAGGTCAGAGGATTATGCCTCTCATCATGTGCGCTATGATCGCATCACTACAGATATCAATCAGGATCGGGATGTGTTTGCTGCGTTTGTTCCGGTGGCTGAGCGGGTGGTGGAGATGGATAGCGAGCGCATGTCTGCACTGAACCGGGCCGCCGATATGGAACCTGGAGAGCTCAAGAATGCTTATGCCCGGGTGGATGAGAACCGGCGCTTCATCGGCTGGGTCTGGCGTGCGATGAAATTCCGCATGCGCGCCTATGCCTATGCCATCAAACGGCTGGAAATCGCAACGCCCTCGCCCAAGGTGGCAGAAGCCAATGCTGCCTTGAGGCGGCTACATGCCGAGTTTCTCGCGCAAAGCGGCGATTTTGGTCAGGAAAAATTCACAATCGCGAACGACACGCCGCGGCCATCGAGATACACCCGACGCCAATGGGCCAAGGAAGACCCAAATCTCGTAAAATAGTCAGCCGACAACGGTACTTCTGCCAGCCTATTCAAAGGACTGTCTATTCAAAGGACTGTCTATTCAAAGGACTGGGGATCCCAAAGGGGAGAACAGGTCAAAGCGCTGATTGCATCCGCGATCATGTCTCGCTTCTGCTCAGAGGCGACAAAGGCCCGAAGGACAAGCAACCCGCGATCCTCCGTCGAGCTGATGATGATCGATGTATCATCAATCAGATCCGGTCGCTCTGCGAGAAGGCGCTGTTGTCCTGGGGACGCAAGCACGATGTTGACCCGCGATCCTGATGTCTGGTTTGTCAGACTGAATTGGCTCCGTCCCAGACTGTCGACATAATTCAGGCTCCAGAAGTCCGACGGAACCTGACCTTTGAGCGCAATCGGCGCAGAGGTTACATCGGCCCGACAAATGCCGTAGGCAAACAACGGATCGAGATCACGCGATAGATTGGTTGCTGCCTTTGGATCGCTGATCGTGAAGACCTTGTGAACGGGCCCCAACTGCAAGGCTTTGTGCCACACGTCGTTGACCGAGTTGTAGGGAATGGAAAAAATAGTCGCGATGTGAATAACGACAGCAGCGATGAGCGCTGCAAGGATGACAAAACCGAAGCGGATCATTGGCAACTGTCCCATGCAATGTTCGGCAGCTTGATGTCGCCGAGGCCACCGCTGCTCTTCAGGGACGTATCATAAAGCCGCAAAATCAATCGGAACGAGGAGGCTGCCTCGCTTTTCAGCCAGTTGCCGCCCATTACCTCCGGTGCCGTGACAATTTCGTATCGCTCGGTGTCAGATGCCTTCAGGCGAGCGATGTTCTGACTATGAAAGCCATATCGATTGGATGGGTTGTTGACGAGTTTGTCGTCTGATGTGATCAGCGACAGCGTCCATAGGCGCGCGGGGAGCTGGGTGCCATAAATCCGGTATTGGCAGGCACCATCGAGCGGTGTGCCATCATTGTCTGTCTCGGCGACAAAGGACAGCCCCTCACCAGAACCAAGAGGAAGAGACCCTTTGCGGGCCTGATCTGCCTTGGCGTAAGGGTTGGCGTCCGGGCCAGATGCATCAAGCCAGCTATGCCAGGGACCAATTTCAATCCGCTCGAGACGGTCGGCATGGTTGACGGCAAAATAAGCGCTGCCAACGCCTAGGCCCACGGCTATAATCATGAAAAGAACGATATCTCTTAACAAAAGCACGTGTTTAAGCCTTCGAATTGGGTCAGCAAGCTTCGCTAGCATGCCTCGCCCAGCAAGATTTCACAATGTGTTAGCGATCATAGCACCGTGAATGCCACACAGGATTCTTTAAAAATCCTTTGAAATAATCCGTACAGGTATTCTTTCAAAGGTCAATTGCTCGGACCAAACTTTGGGCCGCTTCGCCGCCTGATTGCACATTCGTTGAAAAATGGACCGTTCGAATGCGGCCTGTCAGGCAAGATCAGTTTGTGCGCCAGCTCTGGCCAACTTCCATCAGACCACCACGTTCCGGACGCTCCATGGGCATCAGACCCGAGAGTTGTTGTGGTTCGGGATTTCCCTGAGCCGCGTCCCGCTTCGATGGTCGTGTGGGCTGAACGATCGGGTCGGATGTATCCACGTCGAATAGGTTGGACAATTCATCAAGCTGTCGAACCACCGCGGGAGATAGGCGCTGGTCACCGCGTCTCGCCTTGATATCCTTGATGCGCCCGCCACTGGCAAGCTGAATGCCATCCGCATTGGGCATAAAATCGACCGGATTGTCGACGAAAGGCAATGGTTTCAGGGCCACCTGTTGGTGGGCGGCTGACATGATGGCTTGCCATGTCATGGCAGGAAGACGACCGCCAGTCAAACGGTTGGTCGGACGGTTGTTGTCGTTGCCATACCAGACAGCGGCGGCATAGTTGCCGGTATAGCCACAGAACCATGCGTCCTTGTAGGCTGATGTGGTGCCGGTTTTGCCTGCAGCAGTGATGCCCGGCAATTGGGCCCGGGTTCCCGTGCCTGCCTGAATAACCGTGACCAGCATCTTGTTCATGTCCGCGATGGCTTCTTCAGGTATGATCTGTTCTGGCTGCGAATCCCGCTGGTGGTCAAAAATGATCCGACCCTGAGAATCAATAATCTGCAACACCGCGTGTGGGGTGGCCTTTTTCCCGCCTGACGCAAAGACTGCATAACCGGCTGCCATGTCCATGACGGTCACCTCGGACGCGCCAAGAGGCATGGAACGGGTTATGTAAAGCTTAGAATTGATGCCCATCTTGTGCGCAACATCTGCAATCTTGTCTCGCCCGATTGCTTCTGCAAGGCGAACCGGAACGGTGTTGATCGAGCGTCGCAACGCATTCGTTAGCGTAACAGGGCCAGAGTATCGGCGGCCATAGTTTCGAACCGACCAGTTGCCGATCGTCAGAGGGGCATCCTGTACCACCGAGTTCGGCGTGAAGCCGTTCATCATCGCAGTTGTGTAAACGAAAGGCTTGAAGGATGAACCCGGCTGGCGCTTGGCATCGGTTGCCCGGTTGAACTGACTGCGTCCATAGTCCTGCCCGCCATACATGGCAACGACGGCTCCATCAGGCTCCATCAGAACAGCCGCGGCCTGACCGACACCATATTGCTTGCCGTAATCACGCAGATTGCGGCTTACTGCAAGTTCGGTCTGCTTTTGCACCGTCATGTCGATGGTCGTTTTCACTGTGAGAACACGGTGTTTGCCACCCGACATGCGTTTGACTTCTTCAAACGCCCAATCGAGAAAATAGTTGGGAGTTGACGCGTCATTCTTGTCAATCGGTGCCGCCGGATTGCGCAACGCACCAACGATCTGACCCTCTGTCAGATACTTCGCCTGAACCATGTTGACCAACACTTGCTTGGCCCGGGCACGAGCTCTGGGGAGATTGACATGCGGGGCGTATTTCGTCGGAGCCTTGAAGAGGCCTGCCAGCATGGCAGCTTCGGCCAGCGACAGATCTTTTGCTGATTTTCCGAAGTAGTACTCGGCCGCCGCCGCGATACCGTAAGCACCACCGCCCATGTAGGCGCGGTCGAGATAGAGCTTCAGAATTTCGCGTTTCGTCAGACGCGCTTCCAGCCAGAGGGAAAGAAACGCTTCGTCAATCTTGCGTTTCAATGTCCGTTCGTTGCTCAGGAAAAGGTTCTTGGCGAGCTGCTGGGTGAGGGTGGAGCCGCCTTGTACCACGCCGCCGGCTCGCGCATTTTCAAGCATCGCACGGGCAAGGCCCACAAAATCGATGCCAAAATGCTCGAAGAAGCGGCGGTCTTCAGTTGCCAGAACTGCCTTGATGAAATTATCCGGCAATTCCTCAAGCTCGAAGGAATCATCCTGAAGAATGCCGCGTTTGCCGATTTCGTTGCCATACCGATCAAGGAACGTGACCGCGTAATCTTCCTGTGGTGGAAGACCATCAACCGTCAAATCGAAATTGCTCAGAGCAAGCGTCAGGGCGAGGATAGAACCAAACACAGCCATAGTGAGGCCGCCAGAGAGAGATTGCACCAGCCAAAACCGCCAACCAGTCACCGTGAATCGACGCATAAACGTGTTGGCGTTATCAAGCGCACGTGCGAGCATGCCCCAAAAGTGGTACATCCCGGTGTCAATCGAAGCATCGAAAGCCAACAGTCGCTTCTTGAATTTGGCTTTTGTCTTATTTTGATACGGATCGCGCACGATAAAACAGATCTCTGTCCGATAGTGGAAAGTCTGATATAACTCTGTTAATCATTGCTTGGCAAGAAGCAAGCGCAGTGCCAAACTTTGACGTAACTTTTGTGTAACACAATGCTGACTCTTTCGGGGCATCTTTGTTGCACTTCCACCGATGACCTCCCAAGCCTCAGCGAGCAATAATCAAATGAAAAAGCAGTCGGATTTTTCCATTGCATCCACGCCCGGCGATGGAGAGCCCGAAAAACCCTTTTGGCAAGTCAAACGCCTCGATGAGATGACCCGTCCAGAGTGGGAGTCGCTGTGTGATGGTTGCGCGCGCTGCTGCCTGAACAAGCTCGAAGACTGGGATACCGGGGATATCGCCTGGACAAATGTCGCCTGCACTCTTTTGGATGATCAGACATGCCGGTGCCGTGACTATGACAATCGATTGGCGACGATTCCTGATTGCGTGCCGCTTGATGTTGAAAAGGTGCAATCGATCATCTGGTTGCCGCCGACCTGCGCCTATCGTTTGCTGGATGAAGGCTATGATCTCTATTGGTGGCACCCGCTCGTCTCTGGCGATCCCGATACGATCCATCAAGCCGGAATATCTGTACGCGGTCGCACGGTGCCAGAAGACGGGATGGAACCGGAGGACTATGAAAACCATCTGGCGATGTGGCCCGGCGAAGACTATGAAGAAGCGCCTCAGCCTCTTCCCGTCCACCAAAACGATGAACAAGGCACTTGATAAAACACAAGAAATTCAATCATTGATAGAAAAATACAACTTTAAAGAGAAAATGACTTGACCACCGAACGGTCTTGCGCTATACATTAGCTACAGTCGGAATGGTGCGGATAAATTCTTCGCAGTCGGCTTTTACTATTTCTGGGTCTTGTGTTCACGCATGGCCCCCAAACCGCACGCCAATCGGCGCTGCGGTTTTTTTGTGCCTGCCGTCCAGTCCTCAAGGGGCGATGCCCTTGGGTGGTTTGGATTGGAGCCTAATGATGCGGCAAATATTCAGGAAACTCCATGAAAAAAGACAAGCCTTTAGGCACCGATTGGGAAGCCATTCGGTGCCAATGCAATCAGGCTGACCGACCAAGCTTTGCAGCGATTGCTCGACAGCACGGCATATCGATCACCAAGCTGCGCCATATGCGGAAGCGTTGGACCGAGGCGGACGAAACGACAACCAACGGGGACAAACCGAAAACTGATGAAGATCCGGCGCAAACATCCGGTTCTTCAGAGCATCAGTCTCTGGTCCAGCGCCTCTATCAGGCAACCGATCGTCAGATCCGACACCTCGAAGGGCAGTTTGTGAGCGGTGAAGCAGCGTTCGATGAGAAGGAAGCCCGTATGCTCGGGACGATCGCACGGACGCTTGAGAAAATTCTCGCGCTGCAGCCCAGAGAAGACAAAGGGACCAACGGCAAATCCAAAACAACCGCAAAGACGGAGCCTGCAGATGGAGCAGCCAGTGACGCAACCGATCTTGACGCCCTCCGCCAGGATCTTGCGCAGCGCATTGACCGCTTGCAACAGGCAACAAAAAACACAATTGCTGTCGAGTCTTAGCGGAACAGAATTGGCGGCACTCTTCAGCGATTGGGAGATCTGGGCTCGTCCCGACCAATTGCCGCCGCCCGGAGACTGGATCACTTGGCTCGTTATGGGGGGCAGGGGCGCGGGCAAAACCCGCACCGGTGCTGAATGGATCAAGGCGCTGGTTCAAGGGCGGGCTCCATTCACGGATCATGCCTACGGGCGGATCGCTCTGATCGGTGAGACCCTCAATGATGCTAGGGAAGTAATGGTAGAAGGCGTCTCGGGTCTTCTATCAATCCACGCGCGGCATGAACGACCGACTTGGCTGCCAACCCGCAGACGGCTTGAATGGCCCAATGGCGCGATTGCTCAGATCTTCTCCGCCGAAGACCCCGAAAGCCTTCGGGGACCACAGTTCGATGCGGCATGGGGTGATGAGGTGGCGAAATGGAAACGCGCCGATGCGACGTGGGACATGCTGCAATTCGGGCTGAGGCTCGGTTCCCGGCCGCGCCAGATCGCAACCACGACACCAAGGCCAACCCCACTCATCAAGCGGCTGCTCAAGGACCCGAAAACGGTGACAACCCATGCGGAAACCCGCGCCAATGTAGCCAATCTGGCACCGGGATTTCTCGAAACCATCGTGCGCCGCTACGAAGGCTCTCGGTTGGGTCGTCAGGAGCTGAACGGGGAATTGATCGAGGATCGCGCTGATGCCTTGTGGCAACGGGATCAACTCGACCGACTGCGGGTGGACGAAGCTCCCGAAGGGCTTGCCCGCATTGTTGTCGCCATCGATCCGCCTGCGACATCCACCAAGGGAGCGGACGCCTGCGGCATCATCGCGGCTGGCATCACCTCTGAGGGCACCTGCTACATCCTTAGGGACAGCAGTCTCTCGGAGGTCAGCCCAACCGGGTGGGCCACAAAGGCCATTGGGCTTTATCACCGTCTTGCGGCCAACAGCGTCATTGCTGAGGTCAATCAGGGTGGTGAAATGGTCACGACGATCCTTGCGGGAATCGATGCGTCCGTCGCCGTTCATCCGGTGCGTGCCAATCGCGGCAAATACCTGCGAGCTGAACCGGTTTCGGCACTCTACGAGCAGGGCAGAGTGCACCATGTCGGCAATCTTGCCGAGCTGGAAGATGAAATGTGTGACTTCGGCCTCAGCGGCCTCACATCGGGAAAAAGCCCGGATCGGCTCGATGCAATGGTCTGGGCGGTAACCCATCTGTGTCTGGGCGAACAGTCAGAACCCAAGGTTCGCTCGCTCTCATAAGCTCTCTTGAAAAGAAGGAAAATGCGCATGCTTGGCTGGACCTTGAAGGGACCGCTATGGCCCCGCAGATCCAATGATCCAACGGCTATAAATCAGCCGGAAACAAAGCTGGAAGCGAAGAGCTCCAGAACAGGGGCTTTGCTGGCGTTTCATCGCACAGGCCGCCCGATGTGGACGCCGCGCGATTATGGCACTCTCGCAAGAGAAGGTTACGCGCGCAATCCGATTGTCTATCGTTCCATCCGCATGATTTCTGAAGCGACCGCCTCTGTGCCGATTCTTTGCCAGATTGGTGAGGAACGCTTTACTGATCATCCTGCTTTGCACCTGATGGCGCGACCCAATCCCAAACAGGGCGGAGCGGATTGGCTGGAGGAGATCGTCGGCCACCTGCTTGTGTCCGGCAACGCCTATGCCGAAGCGGTGTTTGGCAGTCAGGACCTCTTGGAGCTTCACAGCCTCAGGCCAGACCGCATGAAGGTCGTGCCTGGCCCGGATGGCTGGCCGGACGCCTATGACTATTCGGTTGGAGGCAGATCCATCCGGTTCCGCCAGACCGAACCCGACAGCACGATCCCACCCATCCTGCATCTTACCCTTTTCAATCCGCAGGATGACCATTATGGCCTCAGCCCACTGGAAGCCGCCCAGACGAGCCTTGATGTTCACAATGCTGCGGCGAGCTGGAACAAGGCCCTGTTGGATAATTCGGCCCGTCCATCAGGCGCTTTGGTCTATGCCGCAGCCGAAGCGGGAAACCTGACCGATGAACAGTTCGAGCGCCTCAGGAAAGAACTCGAAGAAGGCTATCAAGGTGCGATGAATGCCGGTCGTCCTCTCCTTCTTGAAGGCGGACTTGATTGGAAAAGCATGAGCATGTCGCCGCGAGATATGGATTTCATCGATGCCAAGAACAGTGCCGCCCGAGAGATTGCGCTGGCTTTTGGCGTGCCTCCCATGCTGCTGGGGATTCCCGGTGACAACACCTATGCCAACTATGCCGAAGCCAACCGCGCCTTTTGGCGGCAAACCGTTCTGCCCCTTGCATCTCGATGCCTGCAGAGTTTGTCTCGATGGTTATCTCCTGCCTATGACACACCTTTTGAACTCAGGATCGATCTGGACCAGATCTCGGCTCTGGCCGGAGAACGGGAAGCTCTTTGGCGACGGGTAGGGGATGCGGCTTTCCTCAGTGAAGACGAAAAGCGCATGGCCGTGGGCTATGCGCCGCGCACCGGGGATGAGCTCGATCTCACTGCTGAGGAGGGGGGGAACTGATGTGGCAGAAGCTTTGCAAATCTTTGCCACCAAAGGGGATCTGGCGCATGTTGCCCTTTTTCTCTGGGCAAGTACAACCAGTGCGCTCCTCGTCTGGTGTCTGCGCGAACTGGCTGCGTCCAACCAGCGTTTCCAGGACTTTGTCGAACAGATCGCCCTTCTCACTGGAATGCTCGAAGAGTGACGGCGCATCGGCCCGGTCAAAGCGGAAATCCATGCGTCACAATGAATATGGTCCGCAGTGTCACAAGGAGGTTTTCGCCCGCTTTGCCTGCTGTCTGGAAGCGCAGATCAAATGAGTGCCGCTGCCGGCTGATCAACTGAACGAATTCATCCCCAAGCTTCGAATGAAAAGGAATGTTTCATGACCCGCACCATGTCTGTGCTGCGAGAGAAGAAGGCTGTGCCTGCAGAACTCAGCTCGATTGGCGAGGATGGCCTGTTCGAGGGATACGCATGTCTCTTTGGCAAGGAGGATCTTGGCCGCGACATCATCCGAAAGGGGGCTTTTGCCAAAAGCCTTGAACGTCGCGGTGCCAAGGGCGTGAAGCTGCTCTATCAGCATGATCCTGCACAGCCGGTTGGACAGTGGTTGGCCATTCGAGAGGATGCTACCGGGCTTTTTGTCCGCGGGCAGTTGGCGCTTGATGTCGCCAAGGCGCGCGAGGTCCACAGCATGATGAAGGCTGGGATCCTGGATGGTCTGTCCATCGGGTTCCGCACCATTCGAGGGCGCACCGACAAGAAGGCTGGCGTGCGCCATTTGAGCGAGCTTGATCTTTGGGAAATCTCCATCGTGACATTTCCCATGCAGCCCGATGCCCGCATCTCCTCAATTAAAACTGATGATCGAGCAGCGCATCACGCCGCTTTTACCTTCAGCAAACGCGAATTGGAACGCAAGCTCATGCAGGACGCTGGGCTGACGCGATCCCAAGCCCGAGGCCTGTTGGCCGAAGGGTACGCCGGCCTTAATGGCAAGCAGGACGCTGCCCGTTTTACGCCGCAATCCACTCTGGCCAATCTGCACCGCATGACGCTGATGGTGCGTCATGCGACCCGCAAGCTGGCCTGACACCCATCACAATTCTGACCATTTCAGAGAATGAGGCAACACTCATGACCAATCATTTCCCGTCGTCTCCCGAGACGAAATCAATCAGCGACCCTGATATCAGCGGGGCGTTCGAAGACTTCCTGCACTCGTTCGAGGCCTTTAAGGATGCCAATGACGAACGGCTGAACCAGATCGAGAAACGGTCTGCAGATGTTCTGACCGACCACAAGGTTGACCGCATTTCGAAAGCACTCGACGATCAGCAGGCGGCTCTCGACAATCTTATCCTGAAGGCTCGCCGCCCGAACCTTGCCGCAACCTTCGGTGGGGCAGGGCTTTCGGTCAATGCCGTCGAACATAAGGCTGCGTTTGATCGCTACATCCGCAACGGCTCGGACGCGGATCTTCGGCAGCTCGAAGCCAAGGCCATGTCGATCAGTTCCGATCCAGATGGCGGCTATCTCGTCCCCGAACAGGTTGAAGCCGAGGTCGGCAAACGCCTCGCCGCTGTCTCGCCCATCCGAGCCATCGCGGATGTTCGCGAAGTATCCGGTTCGGTTCTCAAGAAACCCTTCTCCATCGCGGGGCCTGCTGTCGGTTGGGTCGGTGAGACGGCGTCTCGGCCGCAGACCGATGCCTCGACCCTCGCAGAGCTGAGCTTCCCGACGATGGAACTCTATGCGATGCCAGCAGCAACGCCGAGCCTTCTCGATGATGCCGCTGTCAATATTGATGAATGGATCGCGGCAGAAGTCGAAACCGCCTTTGCCCAGCAGGAAGGCACTGCATTCGTCACCGGTGACGGGATCAACAAGCCCACCGGTTTCATGTCGGCCACCAAGGTTGTCGAAGACAGCTGGACCTGGGGCAAGCTGGGCTCCATCTCCACTGGTGTGGCCGGTGCGTTTGCTGCAAGTGATCCGGGTGATCACCTTGTCGATCTTATCTATACCCTCAAGGCGGGCTATCGCCAGAATGCCCAGTTCGTCATGAACCGCAGCACGCAAGCGGCCGTCCGTAAGCTCAAGGACAGTGACGGCAACTATCTGTGGCTGCCTCCAGCGTCTGTTGGTGCCAAGGCTTCCCTGATGAACTTTGCCATCACCGAAGCCGAGGATATGCCGGATATGGAAGCTGATGCCTACGCCATCGCGTTCGGCGATTTCAAACGTGGCTATCTGATCGTCGACCGCCTCGGGCTGCGCATCCTGCGTGATCCTTACTCTGCCAAGCCTTATGTCCTCTTCTACACCACCAAACGTGTCGGTGGCGGCATCCAGGACTTTGACGCGATCAAGCTGTTGCAGTTCGCAGCCTGATCCTGACCTCCCCAGAGGGCGGGCCATCGGGCCCACCCTACCTTGACGCCCTTTCCGGAGTGCCTCCCGCCGGTGAGGGCGTCATTCTTTTCGTCTCCAGCTTTGTTGAAGGGCACGATCCATGAGCCTCAGTCTCCTCTCTCCACCATTGGTGGAGCCGGTCAGCCTCGCCGAAACGAAGGCCTTCATGAAAATCGAACAGGATCACGATGACGATCTTCTTCGGGCATTTGTGAGTGCTGCCCGTGTACATCTCGAGCATCTGACGGGCCAGCGCTTCATCACCCAGAGCTGGCGCCTGCTGCTGGAAGGGCCGCTTCCGGACCGCATAATCCTGCCTGTTCAGCCGGTCTCATCAATCCTTGAAGCAGCAATTCTCAATGACACTGGTGATCTCATCGGACTGGGCAGCCAAAGCTTCGCGATCTACCAACGCGATTGTCCGGCAACACTGTCCAACCTCAATGGTCTTCTGCTCACAACCGGGCAGCGCCTGCAACTGGATCTTGAGGTTGGCTTCGGACCGACGGCAGAAGATGTGCCATCTCCTCTGCGCCATGCGATGAAACTGGTCGTGGCCGAATGGTATGAACGCCGATTGATTGCCGATCCGAGCCGGTTGCCGTCTCTTGCGGCGGCGCTGCAGCCACTCATAGGCCCCTACAAGTCGGTGCGTTTATAGGAGATGATGATGGCTAGCATTCCCATTGAGCGCCTCATTTTCGATCCGGCCGGACTAAAACACCGGATCGCTTTTTCAAAACCGGTTTTTCCAAGCGATGCACCTTGGGACCGGGAGAGCGGATATCAAGATATTGCAGAAGTCTGGGCTGGACTGATCGAAGTCGCCGCAAGCGAAAGAGCCGAGGCCGATCAGCGTTCAACAAGCCGCGAGATCAGCTTTGTTGTGCGCTATGGCGACGATCTCGGCGACGCAACGAGGCTGATGTTTGAGGGGCAGATGTTCGACCTGCTTACGCTTCATGACCCGGACGGATGCAAGCATTGGCTCGTTGTAAAGGCTCGGAGTGCTTTGGGCCATGAATAGCAAGCGACTGGTTGATCGCATTGTTGCGCAAAAGGCTTCCTCCCTTGCCGCCGCTCTCGAGAATGAAGCGCGAGAGCAAGGTGAAGCTCTCTCCGTTCTCGTTGATCCCGAACGTGGCGACGGTCGTGGCCAGAGGTTGCTTCTGTCAGCCAAGCGCCTCCTCGAACGCCATTTTGGCAGCCGAAACGAAGCGCCCGATCTTCTGGTGAGCCGTCTCATCCAGTCGCTGGCTCAAAAACAAAGGCAAGAAAGATGATTTTGGCAGCTCGAAGTCTAGAACAGGCGCTCTTTGCGATTTTGAAAGCGGACAGCACGCTCTCGTCCTTGCTGGGCGGTCTCAGGCTCTATGACGAACCACGTCGCGATAGTGCCTATCCCTACCTGACACTTGCAACCAGCTACTCGCGGGACCGAAGTACAGGCACAGAGCGTGGAGAAGAGCATCGCATCCTCATAACCGTATGGGCCGGGTCCAGAGATCGCAAGCTGCTGCAGGACATACTCGCCCGCTTGCGCGTGATTCTTGATGACCCGGCCCTGTCGCTGGCGGATCATCATCTGGTTCTCCTGATGATTGAGCGCTTTGACATTCGTGCTGATCGCAAAAATCGGTTGTCGCAGGGCATTCTCCAGTTGCGTGCGGTAACCGAAGACCTTCCATCCTGACTTCAACATCGAGACATTCGTCTCACTTCAAGGAGATGCATTCATGACAGCTCAGAAGGGCAAGGACCTTTTGCTCAAGGTTCGCAATCAAAGTGATGATGCCTACGTCACCGTTGCGGGATTGCGGGCCCGCTCCATTTCATTCAATGCCGAAAGCGTCGATATCAGCCACGCCGAGTCTGCAGGACGTTGGCGGGAGTTGCTGGAAGGGGCAGGCATGCGCCGTGCCAGCCTGTCAGGTAGCGGGCTGTTCAAGGATGAAGAAAGCGATGAGCGTATCCGTTCGCTGTTCTTCGACGGCAAAATTGTCAGTTGGCAGATTATCGTTCCGGATTTCGGTGAGCTCATCGGCCCTTTCCAGATCACGGCTCTGGAATATTCGGGCAATCACGACGCCGAGGTCACGTTCGAGTTGGCCATGGAATCTGCAGGTGCGCTGGCCTTTGTTCCAGCCTCGAGCTGATCTCAACCAATCCGAAAGGCAATGAACATGGCGAACCGACGTCGGGGCGAAGTAACGCTCATCCTTGATGGTAGCCCCCTTATCCTCTGCCTCACTCTTGGTGCTCTGGCCGAGCTGGAAGACAGCATGGGCCTTGCCAATATTGGCGAACTGGCCGACCGTTTCTCTGCCGGCAAAGTCCGCAGCGCCGATCTGGTCAAGATTCTGGGAGCCGCCTTAAGAGCTGGCGGCACAAACATCACGGACCAACAGGCTGCACGCATGCGCTGCGAAGGAGGGGCTGCGGCCCTGACAAAGGCGCTGGTCGATGTCTTGCGTCTGGCCTTTGATCCCGCGTCAGGCAACGAGCACCCACCGCATTCCATTGATACAGCTCTCGGATCAAACGGGGAGGCGAGCAACGCAAACCCCGCCTAGGCCGGTCTGACACAGCCGGATCGGCCATCAAAGCCAGCAATTTTCCTTGGGAACTCGTCCTTACCGTCGCCATGCGCCAGTTTGGCTGGCCGCCATACCATGTCTGGCAAATGACACCAAGGGAAGTGCTTATGGCAACAGCAACATCCCTCAGCGCATCGAAGACACCAAGTCGAAACGAGCTGGATGCCCTGGCGGCCCGCTTTCCTGATATGAGGAGCACACATGACAGATGAAGTCGTCGAAACTGCCGTTGTGCAGATTGAAGCCGATATCACAGCCTTCGCGAAAGATATGTCAGCCGCTCAAAAAGAAGCCGATATGCTTGGCGATAAGGTTTCCCGCGCCATGCAAAAGGCCTTGATGGGGAGTGCTGATCTGGAGACGGTATTCAAAAATCTCGCGCTTGATATATCAAGAAGTGCTTTTTCAGCCGGCATCTCTCCGCTAAAGGATCTGGTTTCCGGTTCCGTTTCCAACGTTGTATCAGGTCTCTTCTCCGCACTGGGGTTGTCGGCTTCGGGCTCATCCTCTCTTTTTGGGAGTATTTTTCCCTTCGCCAATGGAGGTGTAGTCGCAGGAACGACGTTGTTTCCCATGCAGTCCGGACTGGGCATGATGGGAGAGGCCGGGCCCGAGGCGATCATGCCGTTGCAGCGAGGATCGGACGGCCGGCTTGGTGTAGCCACGAGTGGCAATGGCGCAAGGCCCGTTTCGATTGTGATGAACGTCACAACACCGGACGCGGCCTCCTTCGCAAAATCGGAAAATCAAATCGCAACCAAACTCGCCCGCGCCGTCGGACGGGGACGACGCGGGCTATAAGGTTGGCAGTTGACGAGGAGGTTCCCGGTCACCAACAAGCTGGCAGGGAGAAAACTCGACAGGTCATGCCCGGTCAGCTCCCGGTAGCCTCATAGACACGACACTCTGCACAGCGCGGACACTATCCCATGCACCGTGTGCCCTCTCTTTGATCAACGTCAAACCGTACGCTCCCCTTAAACTCATTCCAGAGCTATGCCCATGAACGGATTTCACGAAACACTTTTTCCGCTTGATGTCGGTTTCGGTGCATCAGGTGGGCCTGAACGCCGCACCGACATAGCGACGTTGTCATCAGGCTATGAGGAACGCAACGCCCGCTGGCAAAACCCAAGGCGGAGCTATGATGCTGGAACCGGGGTAAGGTCCTTCACTGATTTGCAATCGGTGCTGTCCTTCTTCGAAGAGCGACGGGGTCGATTAAATGGCTTTCGCTTCCGCGATCCCTTCGACCATTCTTCCTGTGCGACCGGATCTATCATTTCGCCCCTTGATCAGGTCATTGCGGTTGGTGACGGCGAGACGCAAACCTTTCAGCTGAAAAAGACTTACGGCGGACTTTTTGCTCCTTATGCGCGGTTGATTGCCAAGCCGGTTCAAGGAACCGTTCGTTTGGCGCTTGCGGGCATCGAAACGCATGACTTTTCCATCGATACCACGCAGGGCGTCATCAGTTTGATGATGGCTCCCGAAACCGGTGTTTCCATCACCGCTGGCTTCATGTTCGACGTGCCTGTCCGGTTTGACACTGACAAGCTGGAATTCTCGATCAGCGGTTTTGATGCTGGCGACATTCCCTCAATACCCTTGGTGGAGATACGCTTGTGAAAGACCTTAACCCTTCCCTTCAAAATCATCTGGCAAGCGGTGTTGCAACCCTTGCTTTCTGCTGGATTCTGCGTCGCGGTGATGGCGTGGCTTTGGGCTTTACGGATCATGACATGCCGATCGAGCTGAATGGCGTGACGTGTGAACCTGCATCTGGCTTCAATGGCACTGAAATCCGCCAAAGTGCGAGTTTTGCAAGCGATGATCAGGAGGTGACCGGGGTCCTGTCGTCTGATCGCATCACGGAAACAGATCTGATCAGTGGGCGCTATGACGGTGCCAGGATCGAAACCTGGCGGGTCAACTGGACCGATGCCACGCAAACGGTATTGCTGCGCGAAGGCTATCTTGGCGAGATCAAGCGGGACAGACAATCCTTTCAGGTTGAAATTCGATCATTGTCTGTCGCACTCGAACAGGAGAGGGGCCGGGTTTATCAATACACATGTGACGCGACACTCGGGGATGCGCGGTGCGGGGTCGATCTTTCCGCTGCAAGCCATGGGTTTACGGGGACGATTGCTGCCATGTCTTCGCCAACGCTTGTTTCGGTTGATGTGTCGGGTATGCCAAACATGAGTTTTGCCAGAGGATCGCTGCACATCAAATCCGGCGATGCTGAAGGCATGTCATTCGATGTCCTTGGTCATTCGGCGGAGGGTAATGCTGACAATCTCGAGCTTTGGCTGCCCATCCATTCGGGTGCCAAAGTCGGAGATATGGTTCGCGTCACTGTGGGGTGTGACAAGACCTTCCGGACCTGTCGCGAGTGTTTTGCCAATCAAAACAATTTTCGCGGCTTTCCGCACATGCCGGGCAACGATTTCATCATCAGCTACCCCGAGCAGCGGAGTTCTAGCAATGGTGAGAGCCTTGGTTTGCTATAATAAACAGGGGCTAGGGCGAGCCGATACGGTCTTGCGCCAGCGCGTCATCGATGAAGCCTTGAGTTGGACGGGAACGCCTTACACGCATCAGGCCAGTTGCAAAGGCGCCGGGTGCGATTGTCTCGGTTTGATCCGGGGTGTCTACCGCGCCTTCTGGCTCGAGCCCGAGACACCACCACCCTACAGCCCTGATTGGGCCGAAGCGGGCGGCAGGGAAACATTAGCCGAAGCGGCGCACCGCTATCTCATTCCGGTGCCGATTGCAGCAAGAACGCCCGGTGATGTTCTGCTGTTCCGATACAAGCGCGGCTTTCCAGCCAAACACGCGGGCATATTGATCAACCCGACGCAGTTCCTTCATGCCCAGCATGGCGGTTCCGTTGTGCTCGCTTCGCTCAATTCGTGGTGGCTGCGCCATATTGCCTTTGTCTTTTCATTCCCCTCCGATGGTCTTTGATCATCCGGTGACTTCAGGATCTCTATCATGACCACACTTGTCCTCAAATCTGCGGGCAGCCTAATCGGTGGCGCACTCTTTGGTCCCTTTGGCGCACTGATCGGTGGGGCTTTGGGAGCCGGAGTAGGCTACTCCATCGATCAATCGCTGTTCGGTGAAAGTCGCTCGGTCAAGGGTCCCCGTCTGTCGGACTTGAAGGTTCAGACGTCCACCGAGGGTAGCCCGATTGCGCGTATTTATGGCCGCACAAGGCTGACAGGTGAACTTATCTGGGCCACTGACTATGTCGAAAGGGTGACTGTACGCGAGCAGAAGACGGGTGCCTCGAAAGGGAGTAGCAGCAGCAAGGCGACAACCACCACATACAGTTACTATGCCAATTTTGCGGTCGGCCTGTGTGAAGGCCGGATCGCGCATGTGGGGCGCATTTGGGCGAACGGCAAAGAGTTGGATCTCAGGGATGTGGCCTACCGCGTCTATCTCGGCACCGAAGAGCAACTGCCTGACAGTCTGATCGAGGCGAAGGAAGGCTCGGAAAACAGCCCGGCTTATCGCGGTCTTGCCTATGTTGTGTTTGAAGAGCTTCCCCTTGACGCTTTTGGCAATCGCATTCCTCAGCTCAGTTTTGAGGTCATCCGAAGTGTCGGAGAGACCGAGGCAAACATCAAGTCTATGGTCATGATCCCCGGCGCCACAGAATTTGGCTATGATACTGAGGAAGTGTCGCGTGAAGGTTCCGAAGGACAATGGTTGACCGAGAACCGACATACTTTCGAGGGCGACACGGATTTTATTGCCTCTCTTGATCATCTCACGGCGCTGTGCCCCAACCTCGAACGCGTTGCATTGGTGGTTAGTTGGTTTGGTAGCGATCTCAGGGCAGGTGAGTGCGGCATCCGTCCCTGTGTGGACGCTTCTTCAAAGCCCACGAAAGGCGGAAGCTGGTCGGTGGCCGGACTTGATCGATCTCAAGCCAAGCTGCTCAGCCTCATAGATGGTCGGCCAGCGTATGGTGGCACGCCTTCGGACAATTCTGTCAAGAATGCCATTGCAGCCATCAAGGCCAAGGGGCTTGAGGTTGTCCTTTATCCGTTTGTGATGATGGATATTCCTGACAACAATGGTCTGCCGGATCCCTACGGAAATTTGGAACAGTCACCCTATCCCTGGCGTGGGCATATCACGTGCGATCCGGCAACAGGGCAGCCGGAGACAGCTGATCTGACCGCCAGTGCTGCAGCTCAGATATCAGATTTCTACTCGGGCACTGCGTGGAACTACCGTGATTTCATTCGTCACTACGCAAACCTTGCGAAATCCGCCGGAGGTGTCGATGCTTTCCTGATCGGTTCCGAACTCGTAGGACTGACAACTGTGCGCGATGAGACGGGCGCTTATCCGTTTGTTGGCCATTTGAAGACCCTCGCAAGCGACGTGCGCGCAATAGTCGGGCCAGATTGCAAGCTAACCTATGGAGCGGATTGGACAGAATACTTTGGTCACCAGCCAAGCAATGAGAGCGGATTTGTCCGTTATCATCTGGACCCTTTGTGGGCAGACGAAAACATTGATGCTGTTGGTATCGACAATTACATGCCCCTGTCGGACTGGCGAGCGACGGGCAGCCAGCTCGATCAGGAGCTGAGTGACACAGGGCTTGAGCTGGACTATCTGAAAGGCAATATCGCTGGCGGGGAAGGATATGATTGGTATTATGCCAACCAAGAGGACCGGGCGCAGCAAAACCGCACAGAGATCACGGACGGCTCAGCGGGCAAGCCATGGGTCTTCCGTTACAAGGATATCCGAAATTGGTGGTCCAACGAGCATTATGATCGGGACGGCGGTTTCGAGCAGGACGTGCCTACCGAATGGATACCGCAATCCAAACCCATCTGGTTTACAGAATTGGGTTGCCCCGCCGTCCATCTTGGCCCAAATCAGCCCAATCGATTTCCCGATCCCAAATCCGCCGAAAGCGGATTGCCCTATTATTCTTCGGGGGCTCGGGACGATAGTGCACAAAGAGCTCTGATTGACGCCATTCTTGGTTATTGGGCGGATGAGGTCGGCACCTCCAATCCGGTTTCGTCAGAATATGGCGGGCCCATGGTGGATCCGGATCGAATGTTTCTTTGGGCTTGGGATGCGCGCCCCTTTCCGACATTTCCTGTCGATTTGGATACCTGGTCCGATGGCGAGAGTTGGCATCGGGGCCATTGGCTCACCGGGCGTCTGGGTAACGCGCCGATTGAAGGTGTCATCCGCAACGTTCTGTCAGACTACGGTCTTGATGCTCCTGATATCCGATCCGCGCTACCGGTGATTGACGGCTTCGTTCTTGATCGGCGTATGTCTGCCCGTGCTGCTCTTGAAAGCCTTTGTGAAGGCTTCGGGATTGCCTTCACTGTACGCGGAGGAACCTTGTCCTTCTCTTCCAAGGTGAGGCGATCTGTCCTGAGCATTGACGAAGACGATCTTGCCGAAGAAGCCGAAAAGGCACTTATCGAAAAGCAGGCCCGCGCCTGGGAGGATATGTCTGCCAGCGTCACCATGTCGTTCAACGACATCTTTCTGGACTACAGACAATCGGTGGCTCGCTATGAACAACCTGCCGCGCGGACACGGCAGGACAGCTCACTATCTCTTGCAGCAATCTCCTCTCAGCCCATTATGGAAAATGTCGCAAAAGACTGGCTGCGCACGCAGACTTTTGCTCGCCATTCCGTGCAGTTTTCGCTGCCACCGTCCTTCATGGCTATTGAGCCCGGAGACGTGATATCGCTCTCTGAAGGACAGATAGGCCACACCTATCGCATTGATGAGATTGAAGAGGGTGGCTTGCGTCATGTAACAGCAACGCTGTGCGCACCCCGGAACGCTCCGCAGATCACGCCCCGTGTTCGAACCGGCAAAGTGGTTGTTCCAGATATCATTATTCCTGTCCTCGAAAGTCTGGATCTGCCGATCCTGCCGGGAATGACAGATTATCCACATGCGCCCTATCTGGCGGTCTACTCCAAGCCTTGGAAATCCGGTTTCGCGCTCTATTCAGGCAATGGCGACCGTGGTTTTGCCTATCGCCAGTCTATTGATGTCCCTGCTGTCATGGGAGAACTGCTCACCGAGCTTCCTGGCCACAACAGCTATGTTGTTGACCGCACGACAACCTTGGATATTGAGCTTCTGGGCGGGGATCTGTCGAGTGTCGAAATGGAGGCTCTCTTCGCGGGCGCCAACGCTGCAGCCGTTCAGGCCAGCAATGGTAACTGGGAGGTTTTCCAATTCCAGACCGTTGAATTGTTTGGTGCCAACAAATGGCGTCTCGAAGGTTTGCTGCGGGGAGCTCTGGGGACGGAAGCCTCTGCGATATCAGGCGCCAAGGTCGGTGCACGCTTCATCTTGTTGGACTCCGCAATCGCATCCCTGCATGTGGAGGTGAGCCAACTGCGGAAGGACCTGCCCCACAGGGCTGTCCGATCTGGCGCTGGTCTTTCTGACCCGTCGAACCTCGATGTCGCCATCGCAGTTCCGGGGCGCGGTTTGCGACCCCTATCTCCTGTGCATTTGCGCATCAGGCGACAGAACAGCGGCGCAGTCAGCTTTAGCTGGATCCGGAGAGATCGGATTGATGCTGATAGTTGGGTTGGAAGTGCAACTCCCATGAGCGAAGCATCCGAGCGCTACGAAGTCACGATCCTGACTGCCGACGGGGTAACACTCATAAGGCAGATCGAAGTGGCGGAGCCACAGTGGACATATTCATCCGTAGATCAGGTCAGTGACAATCTCGTTTCACTGGAAGCCTTCACCGTGACTATCGCCCAGATCAGTCAGAAGCTCGGACCTGGCGACCCGCTTTCGCGTCGAATCGACCGTGCTAGCGGCATGATCAGCGACGCTGCCTGATCAGCAGAATAAACCCAATATTTCAAAATAAGGCCAACCACGAAAGGAACACAAACATGACGTTTGCAACTTCCGAAAGCAAACCCGCTTGGGAGTCCAAGGTCAATTGGACGCAGATCATCTCCGTGATCGCAATGGGACTGACCATGTTCGGGGTTGATCTCGATCCGGACCTTCAGGCAAGGCTCGCTGTGGCAATTTCGAGTCTCGCGGGGGCCGCCACCATCATCTGGCGGACCTGGTTTACAACCAAAAAGCTGAAGTAGGTCGGATGAGAGTGCTTCTCCTGCTTCTCGGTATCATGGCGAAGCTGGCTCCGTTGCTGGCTTCGCTGTTTGGACCGAAACATAAAAGATACTCAGCTCAGGCGGATAAGCCGTTCGAGACCGTGGCTAGATCGACAGAGAGTGACCTTGAACGTGCCGCGAGGGTGAAATGGCACGTGCGTGAGGAAGACAATGAAAACCTGGGTGAAGAGCGTTGCGACGATGATTCTGCTCCTGACGCTGAATGCCTGCGCATTTCTGACGGATACCGCAGAGACTGAAACATCGATCAGGCCTACACGGCATCAGGCCAAGCAATTCTCAAGCGAAGGTCGTCTTGCTGCGTGCCTTCTTTTTGACCCAATTAGCTGGTCAAGCCATGATACAGATCAGACGATTATCAAGGTGAAACAATACAATAAAGCCCTTGAACTGTACTGTAAGTCTTTGTAATTAAGAGACTATCGGACTTCTTGACAGTCCGTAGGGCCTTTTGTAACCCGGGCAGATTGATGTTCATCTTCAGTTCAGTGACTGCCCTCTAAATTATCAGTATGACGAACCAGACCAACATGACAACAAGATTTGCCTTGGTCTCGATAGTTGTTTTCTTTTCCATCTTCATAAATGGAGCGGCGGCGGCACAATGCCTGTCGTCTGCTGAAACCAGATCGGCGATCGAGCAAGGTCACGCACAGCATCTGGCTGCGATCAAGGTCGCGGCGAGCAAAGCCGTGCGCGGTGATGTGGTCAAGGCCAACCTCTGCAGGAGTGGGGCTGGGCTGGTCTATGAGTTGGTCACACTCTCGCGCGAGGGAGCTGTCGCCCGCATCACGCTTGATGCAAAATCGGGTAGAGTATTGTCGAAAGGAGGCGGATGATGACATCGCCCTCTCGCCGGCAATGGGCACGGTTGTTCGAAAATAAAAACTAATCTGGGAATCTTGGAATGCGAATACTGATCGTGGAAGACGAAGTGGATTTGAACCGCCAATTGAAGGAAGAGATGGAAGAAAACGGCTATGTTGTCGATTGTTCGTTCGATGGCGAAGAAGGCCACTTCCTGGGCGATACCGAACCATACGATGCGGTTATCCTCGATATAGGTCTACCCAAGATGGATGGCATCAGTGTCCTCGAGGCATGGCGTCGTGAGGGCAAAACAATGCCCGTGTTGATTCTGACAGCCCGTGATCGATGGAGCGACAAGGTGCAGGGAATTGACGCTGGCGCAGATGATTATGTCGCCAAGCCCTTCCATATGGAAGAAGTGGTGGCGCGTATGCGCGCTCTGATGCGTCGGTCGGCCGGCTTGGCCTCCAATGAGATCACATGTGGGCCTATTCGCCTTGATGCGCGCTCTGGCCGCGTCAGCGTCGATGGTCAGGCGCTCAAGCTCACCTCCCACGAATACCGTCTTCTGTCCTATCTCATGCACCATCAAGGCAAGACCATCTCTAGAACCGAGCTTGTCGAGCATCTGTATGATCAGGATTTTGACCGAGATTCCAATACTATAGAAGTGTTTATTGGTCGATTGCGCAAAAAGCTTGGGGTGGATGTCATCCAAACGGTGCGCGGACTTGGCTACAACATGGTCGCCCCAGAAAAGTAGAACAATCCGCGATGAAGTCGATAACTCGCTATCTGCTGGTCAATGTGTCTATCTGGGCGATCGTCATCGCCTTTGGGTCGGGGCTTGTGCTGACACACTTTTTCCGCACCTATGCCGAACAGAGCTTCGATGAGCAGCTTGATATCGTGTTGAAGATCCTAGTTGGTGAATTGGCTGCGGAACTCGCAACGGGAGAAGAGCTTCAGCCCCCGGGCAATGTTGGTGAGCCTCGTTATGAGTTGCCCCTTTCTGGTTGGTACTGGACGGTTCAGAGGGAAGGCAGTGATGAAATTCTTCTGGCCTCTCCTTCACTCGTCGGCGGCGTCTTCACGGCTGATGGTTTGGCAGATCGGGATGCAAATGGTGTCGGGTTAAACGGTTACGGGACTGGTCCGGAAGGTGAGCGATTGCGTGTTCTGGAGCGCAGGATTTCATTTGCAGACGCAGATCCAATTATCTTGCGCATTACGGGTAATGCCGAAGCTCTCGAAGCACAGGTGAGCGCATTTCAGACCAAGGCGTGGCTGATCATGGCTGCTTTTGGGGTCATTCTCGTTTCCGTCATGCTTGTTCTGATCAGAACGGGTTTGCGCCCTTTGCATATCCTGAGACAACAGGTTCGTGATGTCTCCGAAGGTCAATCTGATCTGATAAAGGGAGACTACCCAAACGAGGTTTCAGGTCTCGTACATGAAGCCAATCTTCTTATCGAATCCAACAAGGACACATTGGAGCGCGCAAGGACACAGGTCGGCAATCTCGCTCACGCGCTGAAAACACCTTTGTCGGTGATCATGAATGAAACCAGAGACCTTGATGACCAAAAGGCCAAGCTGGTCAATCAACAATCGGACATCATGCGTGATCAGATCCAGCTCTACCTCGAAAGAGCGAGGATGGCGGCGCGGCGCAACGTCATCGGAACGGTTACCGATCCCGGACCTGTGATCGAGAAGCTTGTTTCCGTCATGCAGAAGATCCATCCTGCCTTGAACGTAAATCTTCGCGCAGAATCCGAAAAAAACATGCTCTTCAGGGGGGAGGAACAGGATCTGGAAGAGATGCTTGGCAATCTCGTTGACAATGCATGCAAGTGGGCACAAACGAGCGTCTGCGTGAGTGTTGTTGATGGCTTACCAGATGGTATCGAGAAGACGCAAACGGCTTCAGAGGCGCAAGTAACTTGGTTGTCGATCTTGGTGGATGATGATGGTCAGGGGATGAGCGAGACGCAGACGAAGATCGCGTTGGTGCGTGGACAAAGGCTGGACGAGAGTAAACCCGGAACCGGTTTAGGCCTCTCGATCGTTGATGAATTGGTCGAATTATATGGGGGGCGATTTCAGCTCTCACGCGCGCCGCTTGGGGGTGTCAGAGCCGTTCTTAGCTTGCCTGCAATTGAAAAACATGACACCCGCTAGGCGCTGGCATATAAAACCGGAAGCGAGGCGAGCGATGAAAGCGAAAGCGTTTGGGAAACAGAGGTAGCTGCATGTGTGAAAAGACCAAGATACGTCAAACTTTCGACATGATCGAACCATATCGCCTATAGTGGACCAAGCATGTTTTTCATGCACATAGAATTTTTGGGAACCCTTTCAGCTATTCACGCATTAGTTACCTAAAGCGAGAATTCTATCCGGTAAGAAATCCGAAAAGAACGGGTTCAGGGAATATCAAGTAGCGGTGCCTTGAGGGCTGCTCAAAATAAATAGGGGCTAGTAATGAAAAAGAGCTTGATTGCAGTTGTTGCAGTAATGGGCGTCGGCTTGGCTGGCTGTCAGGGGACCGGACCGGGGCCGAAGCAGACCATCGGTGGTTTGACCGGCGCTGTTGCTGGCGGTTTGCTGGGAAACCAGATCGGAGATGGTGATGGACGCGTAGTGGCGACAGCTGCTGGCGCTGTGATTGGTGCGTTCGTTGGATCTTCCATTGGTAAAATGATGGACGACAATGACCGTCGCCTTGCCTATCAGGCGCAGAGCCGCGCCCTCGAATACGGTCGTTCCGGCGCTCCTGTGACCTGGAACAATCCAGACAATGGTCACTATGGTCAGGTGGTTCCGACGCAGGCATACACCACAAACAATCTGCAATGCCGCGACTATACGCATACGATCTACATTGATGGGCAGCCGCAGACCGCTCGCGGACAGGCATGCCGCCAGTCTGATGGTACATGGCGTCCGGTTGGCTAATTTGCCCGACTGAGTACAGTTTTTGCGACAAGGGGATAGCTAGCAACAGCTGTCCCCTTTTTCTTTTCCTATTTGGTTGTGAGCGTGAATAAGCCAGCCTGAAGATAGAAAATATTAATGGTTTACGAGAGATAAATAAGGGATCGAAAAACTCGAAAAACAACCTGGTTCAGAGGTGAAGGATGGCAGATGCTGAAAAGCTGAAGGAGAAGCTTTCTCTTTATCTTTCAACTTTGTCAGAAAGTGCTCAACGGCTTTTGCTGCGCAGCCTGGAAAACGGCGAGCGCGAAGGCAAGAGTGATGCTGCCTCTATGCTCATTCTTGCAGCCTTGCGCGAAGTCTTGTGCGACGACGAGCCGATCGTCGCGTTCCGGCGCTATGCAAAAGAGGAGTTTTTCAAATCATGTCAGCCTTTCATTACCGCCATCGACCTTGTTGAAAAAGAAAAGGCGAGAATAAGCCCTTCGTCCATCGACAAAATTTGGGCCTGGATTGAGCGAGACATCGCGACAGAAGCGCAGCAGGAGCGCCTCAACATGCCGTGTAATGGCATGGACCAAAAGGATATCGCCGGACGCTGTATCAAATTCAGAGAAGAGATGTTTGGTACAACCAACAGGTATGTCAAATCCAAGCTGCAGGATCTTGGGGGCGAACAGAAGCTGTGCAATCATCTTGGCGGTCAGACGGTGTATGAAGATCTTCTGGAAGTGCTGTCTTCATCCGATCAAGTGAAGCCTTTGGCGCCTTTCTTGTCCAAAGTACCAGCTGAGATACTCAGTTGGAGTTCTCCCGAAGGTGAAGAAGCCTACGCGACGATTTGCAAGTATGTTCAGCAATTTCCTATGAAAACAGCCTGGTTGTTCTCCGCAATCACCGAAAGGTTGGCATCACCCAGATTGCGTGTCCAATTGGCGTCCAAACTGGCTGGCTCGGACGATGCGGTTCAGATCTCGGCGACTGTGTATTCTCCTGCGATCCATCAGGTGTTTGCGGATATGGAAGCCTGCCTAGTGGCTTTCGAAACTTCATTCAATGATCATGACGATTTCGATACCCTCATCAAAAACCTGTCAACTTGGCGAGGGTTGGCAAAGGCCGTTGAAACTGAGATGGAAGTCCACCCTCAATGTCCTTGGGGTAAAGCTCTTGCGGATATGAAATTCAGACTTTCTGATATTTTGAAAGCGGAAATTGAAGCTGCACCAGGATTGATGCGAAAAGCCCTAAAGGCACCAAAGAGTGGTGCTGATGAGCATTTCGATCAAATTGCGGTCTCAGACGCAACCAGAGCGATTTTGCTTTTCCATCACACTGAGCGCATGAAAGAAACACTTGCCCTGAACGGTCCTGTCGTGCGCGCTCGAAAGGATCTGGATCAGTCCTTCGAAGTTCTCTCCACGTCAATCGTTGAACGGACCAGGCAGGCCTCTGGACCCAATGTCGACGTCTGCAAGGCCTTGGGTGATGCGGCAATTCTCTTTGCCAAGGAACTGTTCGACGAGCAATATGCCGCTGCCCTGCAGCGCCAGCTCAATGCCGCAGCTTCCACGCCTGAAAAGAAGGCTGTTGAAGCGTAACCCTCCTAAGATCTCCTTCTTGATTTGTTGATGCTCACGGTTTCCTCTCCAGCTTTGTGACTGGGGAGATGCGTGCACATTAAAACTTCGTAACAATGGAGCTTTTTTGATTCATTCCATACTAGGGCCTGATGAACATGAGTTAATTTGACTTCCATGGCAAAAGCGGATTGCTTTGGCCAAACCGAAGTGAGAGCAGGGCCTTTATGTTTTGGATTGTTGCGGGGGTTATTACCGCTATTACAGTTGCTGTTGTTGTCTATCCATTGACGCGCAAGGCGCGCAAAATGGCGAGCGCTGATTCGTATGATCTGACCGTATATGCCTCACAGCTCAAAGAGGTTGAAGGTGATGTCGAGCGTGGCCTCATTGAACAGAATGAGGCAGACGCTGCTAGGGCAGAAGTTGGGCGCCGTCTGCTCAGTGCTGAAGATGCTCTGGAAAAGCAGCGTCAAAACACGCACGGGGCATCGATCAATCCAGATGTTGCTCCGACGGCTGGTATGACAAACGGCCTGATTGCTGCGGTTGTTGCGTTGTTCGTTATACCGCTTTGTTCTCTTGGCCTTTACATAGCGCTTGGTTCGCCCGGATCCTCTGGGCAGCCTCTGGCAGAGCGCTTGAGCAAACCCCCTCAAGAGCAAAGCATGACGGAGCTTGTTGCCTCCGCAGAACGCAGACTGAAAGCCAATCCAGACGATCTGCAGGGGTGGCAGCGCTTGGCTCCGATCTATCTCTCCATGCGCCGGACGGAAGAAGCGACAAAAGCTTATCGCAATGTCCTGCGGTTGGAAGGAGAAAGCATGCTGGGCTTGGCCAACCTAGGTGAGGCCTTGGTTGTCAAAGATGCCGGGATTGTATCCAAGGAAGCGCTCGATTTGTTTCAGCGCGCAAACAAGCTTGATCCCGATCATCCCAAGCCTCGTTTCTTCCTCGCGATAGCACTTGGGCAGCAAGGCAAGGATCAAGAGGCCATAAATGCCTGGCAGGAAATGATCAATGGCTCGCCAGCTGACGCACCGTGGGTGTCTTTTGCGAAGAACCAGATATCCGCGATCCGCAATCGGATTGAGAATGCCAAAGCATTACCCCAAAACGATTCTACCACCTCCGATCAGAGTAACGAACTAGCCGCTCAAGCTCCCGGTCCGACGGAGGATGACGTGGAAGCTGCCGCAGAAATGGATGCCGGTGATCGTAAGGCAATGATCGAGGGCATGGTTTCCCGCTTGGCGGAACGTCTGGACGAGCAGGGTGGCACCGCGGAGGAATGGGTTCGACTGATCAGGGCAGAACTGGTTCTTAATCGTCCTGACATGGCTGCCAAGACTGTCAGCAAGGCCTTGGTTGCCTTGCAGTCGGATCTTGAGGGCCTTGAAAAAGTAAAAGCGGCAGCCCGTTCGTTGGGAATTTCGGTAACACAATAAAACATTGGCGAAGAACTGATGAACGACAATCGGTGTCGGTCAGTTGAAAGCAGTCAGCAAAGGGTCGAGATATGACGAGAAAACAACGTCGGATGACGATGATTGGTGGGGCGGGAGCTGTTCTCTTCGCCGCTGTCGGACTCATTCTTTTTGCGTTGCAGGATCAGATTGTCTTTTTCAATAGTCCCAGCGACGTTGTTGAAAAAGGGGTTCAGCCCGGTCAACGAATTCGCCTCGGCGGTCTGGTTAAACAAGACACTGTAATGCGAGGGCAAGGCACCGAAATTTCATTCGTCGTGACAGATGGTGGATCCGATGTAAAAGTCGCCTACAACGGCATCTTGCCGGACTTGTTTCGTGAAGGGCAGGGCGTCGTGACCGAGGGAAGTCTCACGCCAGAAGGTGTCTTCGCCGCGGATACTGTGCTCGCCAAGCACGACGAAACCTATATGCCAAAAGAGGTTGCTGCGGCCCTTAAAGAACAGGGGCACTGGCAAGGTGAAGAGCAAGAAATCCAATCCAATTGAACCAACTCGGGACGGCAAGACAGCATGCGGAATGACACAATTGACAGAACCGGAGAGACCTCATGATTGTTGAGCTTGGCCACTTCATGCTCATTCTTGCCTTTGTTTTGGCTCTCATTCAGTCTGTTGTGCCGATCTGGGGCGCACAAATTGAGGACAGTCGATTGATGGCTGTAGCGACACCGATCGCAGTTACTCAGTTTCTTTTTGTCGGCTTGTCTTTCGCCGCGCTTACACATGCCTATGTAACGTCAGATTTTTCGGTTCAGAATGTCTGGGAAAACAGCCATTCGGATATGCCTCTTCTGTTCAAATTCACCTCGGTTTGGGGCAATCACGAAGGCTCGATGCTGCTCTGGGTCTTCATCCTGGTGATTTTCGGCGCTTTGGTTGGCGTGTTTGGTCGCAACCTGCCACCCAAGCTCAAGGCGAATACCCTTGCTGTCCAAGGCTGGATCACTGCAGCGTTCCTGTCGTTCGTGCTGTTGACCTCTAACCCGTTTCGTCGGATTTCGACGGCCAACCTGCCGATTGAGGGACGCGACCTCAATCCGATTCTGCAGGACATCGGTCTCGCTATTCACCCGCCACTTCTCTATCTCGGCTATGTAGGGTTCTCAATCGCGTTTGCTTTCTCTATCGCTGCTTTGCTTGAGGGGCGGATCGATGCGGCATGGGCACGCTTTGTCCGGCCATGGGTTCTGGTCGCGTGGGCGCTTTTGACCTTGGGCATTTCGATGGGCTCGTACTGGGCTTATTACGAGCTTGGTTGGGGCGGCTATTGGTTCTGGGATCCGGTTGAAAACGCATCCTTTATGCCTTGGCTCTGCGGCACTGCTCTGTTGCATTCCGCCGTTGTGATGGAAAAGCGGGGCGCATTGAAAGTCTGGACCATTCTGCTTTCCATTCTCACGTTCTCTCTTTCACTGCTTGGAACGTTCCTTGTGCGCTCCGGAGTGCTGACGTCGGTGCACGCCTTTGCAACAGACCCCTCGCGCGGCGTGTTCATTCTGGCGCTTCTGGTTGGCTTTATTGGGGGGGGGCTTGCATTGTTTGCCTGGAGAGCTCCCTTGCTTAAACAAGGTGGTATCTTCGCTCCCATCTCTCGCGAAGGGTCGCTGGTATTCAACAATCTATTCCTATCGGCCGCGACAGCTGCCGTGCTGGTTGGGACCTTGTATCCTCTCGCTTTGGAGGCAACAACAGGGGCCAAAATCTCGGTTGGGGCTCCCTTCTTTAACGCCACTTTTGGTCCCATGATGATCCCGCTTCTCATCGCCGTGCCGTTTGGCCCCTTGCTGGCATGGAAACGCGGCGATCTTTATGGCGCAGTCCAGCGCCTTTACGCCGCTTTTGGCCTCAGTCTTTTGACCATTTTGATGTGCTATGCCCTGCTGTATGGCGGGTCGGCTCTAGCACCTCTCGGGATCGGTCTGGCGGTCTGGGTGATGATCGGTTCTCTTGCTGAGATACATTTGCGGATCGGCTTGTTCAAGCAACCTTTCGCGATCTCTCTATCGCGACTGAAAGGGTTGCCGCGCACAGTGTGGGGAACTGCGTTTGGTCATTTCGGTTTGGGAATGACAGTTCTTGGTCTCGTAGTTGCCAGCACGTATCAGACCGAAAACATCCTCATAATGAAACCGGGCGACAAGACCAACTTGGCTGGCTATGAGTTCGAGTTCACTGGCTTCAAGCAAAACGAAGCCTACAACTTTGCCGATCTGTCAGGAACCTTTGTGGTTACAACCGGCGATCGCCAAATTGCTGAACTGCATCCGGCCAAAAGGATCTATACGTCGCGCAACATGCCCACCACCGAAACGGCTATTCACACGGTCTGGGGTGTGACACAGCTTTATATGTCACTCGGTGATCAGCAGACGGATGGCGGCATCGCTGTGCGCATCTACTACAAGCCTTGGGTAACCTTCATCTGGCTGGGAACGATCGTCATGTTCATTGGCGGTGGGATATCGCTTTCAGACAGACGTCTGAGGATCGGCGCTCCGGCCCGAAAAGGGCGGGCGAAAGAGGCTGCCGGCAATGCTTGAACAGACCGCGAAGAGGGATAGATCTGATATGAAGCCCTTCAATATTCACCGGTTTCTGGCTGTACTTTTGCTGGCGATTTTGGCGATCGCTCCGACAGCATCAAGCTATGCAGTGACGCCCGAGGAAATGCTTGATGATCCGGTGCTTGAAAGCCGGGCGCGCGATATTTCGGCGGGGTTGCGGTGTCTTGTTTGTCAGAACCAGTCAATTGACGATTCCAATGCACCGCTTGCCCATGACTTGCGGGTTCTGGTCAGAGAGCGACTGGAGGCGGGGGATAGCGATGCGGAGGTCAGGAATTTTCTCGTTAGTCGCTACGGAGAATTCGTGCTCCTCAAACCAACATTCTCTGCAAAGAACCTGATTTTATGGGGATTCGGCCCGTTGGTGCTTTTGTTGGGTCTGTTTGCTGTCCTGCAGCTCTACCGCAAAAACAAACGCGCAGCCGCCCGCGCGGAGACGTCTGGGAACGCCACACTCAGCGATGAGGAACAAGCTCGGCTCAAGAAAATATTATCGGACTAGAACTCGGTCTGATTGGCAATTCATTCTCCCTGAACCTACATTGAGGTGGAAGGGCGAAACATGAGTATCGCCCCATCTCGCAGAAACATCGGGGCGGTACAGAATGGCCAGAAAAGAGCACTCCACACAACGAATGAGTTTTGAAGGAGCCTTGGGCGACGAGCTTCAGGCACGTTTGGAGCTGCCTGCCGGTCCTATTCGTGCGACTGCGATCTTCGCGCACTGCTTCACTTGTTCGAAAGATATCTTTGCGGCTCGCCAGATTTCGACTGGGCTTGCTGCTCGGGGCTTTGCTGTTCTGCGCTTCGATTTTACCGGGTTGGGTACATCCGACGGCGATTTTATCGATACTAATTTTACATCAAATATTGCAGATCTTGTTCGGGCCGCGGAGATGTTGCGCGAGGCGATTGCAGGCCCAAGTCTTCTCGTCGGGCATTCACTTGGCGGAGCTGCGGTGTTGGCGGCTGCGTCGGAAATTCCCGAGGTGGAAGCGGTCGCGACCATCGGCGCACCATCTGATATCAATCACATTGAGCATTCTTTCTCTCCTCATCTTGATGACATTCGAGAGCAGGGCAAGGCCGAGGTCAGCCTTGCCGGTCGTCCCTTCACGATCAAGAAACAGTTTCTAGAGGATCTCGACAATCACAGCCTGACAGACCGTATTGGCAAGATGAAAAAGGCGCTGATGGTGCTGCATTCTCCCATTGATGAAACGGTCGGAATTGACAACGCATCCGAGATCTTCCTAGCTGCGAAACACCCCAAAAGCTTTGTGTCGCTCGACACGGCTGACCATCTTCTGAGCCGGGCTGAGGATGCTGTCTACGTGGCGGAAGTGATCGCTGCTTGGGCAGGGCGGTTTGTTAAGGCGGCCGGTGAACCGGAAAAGGATGTTCCCGAAGGGGCATATGTTGCGGAAACGGGGCTTGGTAAGTTCCAGAACCATGTCCGAGTTGGTCATCATCGCCTGATCGCAGACGAACCGACATCCGTTGGGGGGCTCGATAGCGGCCCTTCACCCTATGACTATCTGGCAACTGCTCTGGGTGCCTGCACCACGATGACGCTGCGGATGTATGCCGAGATGAAAAAGCTCCCTGTCGATCACATTGCAACTGAAGTCCGCCATAATAAGGTTCATGCAGATGATTGCGACACCTGCACCAAGGTAGAAATCGAAAACATGGCCAACAGCAAAGGCAAGGTTGATCGATTTGAACGCATGATTACCCTCGAAGGCAATCTGACAGATGACGATCGGGATTCATTGCTGCGCATCGCTGACAGGTGCCCGGTCCACCAGACCATGGAGAAGGGCGCCAAGGTCAAAACCAAACTCGTGGAATAGAAGGCTCTGACCTTTTCAAAAACCTCATCCCATGCTAGGACGCCATTCCCGCACCCGACCGGCCCTCCGGACGGGTGCTTTTCTGTTTGCAGGAGAGGACGAAACTATGAGCACGAAACCATTTTGTGGCCTTGACTTCGGAACCTCCAACTCAACCCTCGGACTGATCGATAACGGAAAGGCGCGGCTGGTTGAACTTGAGGGAGATGAGGTCACTCTGCCCTCGACCCTGTTCTTTGATTTCGAAGAGCACAGCACCCACTTCGGTCGCGACGCGATTGCCACCTATATGGAAGGCGGCGAGGGACGCATGATGCGAGCGCTCAAATCGATCCTTGGCTCACCAACCATTCATGAAACCACCATGATCGGCAATGAACGAATGCCTTTTACAGCGGTGCTGGGTCTTTTTCTAAGCCGTATGAAGCGTTCTGCAGAGGCAGAGATCGACAAGGAGATCGATCACGTCGTCATGGGGCGGCCTGTTCATTTTGTGGATGACAATCCTGACTCCGACCGCGAAGCCGAAGAAACCTTGCGAATGATCGCCCAGGAGACCGGCTTCTCCCGAATTGAATTCGAGTTTGAGCCTGTGGCCGCTGCTCGCGATTTTCAGCAGACCGTCAACAGCGAAGAGATCGCTCTGATCATCGATATTGGTGGTGGTACCTCGGATTTCACGATCCTCAAGGTTGGCGCGGGTTCATTGGGGCAATCCTCGCAGGACAGCAAGGATGCCATTCTTGCCAACACGGGTGTTCATGTTGGCGGTACCGATTTTGATCGCTGGTTGTCATTGGCCAGAGTGATGCCGTTTTTCGGCTATCGGAGCCCAATGCTGAAGGCAGGGCGTTTGATGCCAGTGGGCTATTATCATGACCTTGCCACATGGCAGAAAATCAACTTCCTTTATGACCATAAAACCAAGACAGATCTGCGCTATCTACGCAGAGAAGCCAAAGAGCCACATCTGATTGACCGGTTGCTTCATCTTCTTGAATTGCGGGAAGGGCACCGCTTGGCGCTGGGCGTAGAAGCATGCAAGGTTGCCTTGTCCGAGCTTTTGAAGGCCAGTCTGCCACTTGATTTCGTCGAGAAGGACCTTGAGGCTGAGATGTCCCGTGACGATCTGATCGAGGCGCTTCAGGATGGAACCAAACGGATTCAGAACACCATTTCAGAAGGGCTTAAGAAAGCGGGATTGAAAGGGTCGGACATCACAGCTGTGTTTCTGACGGGAGGTTCAACGAAGGTGCCCTATATCCGGACGAGCCTGACGGGCATGGTGCCGAATGCCCGGGTTATTGATGGCGATGCCTTTGGCTCTGTTGGTATAGGTCTGGCCCTTGAGGCACGTCGGCGATTTGCTTGATAGAACTGCCGCTTTTCCGGTAACGAATATGGCAAAACCGTGCCATTTTCTCGCAGTCGTGCCCAAAGTCTCATGTGCGTTAAACCATCGGGGTCGCAAGGATATTTTTATCTATCTGATATTAAAAGAGAAAATTTGATTTCTCAACATTACGCAAGTTTAATTCAATGGGCTCCTCTATGGCCCATTTTGCCCCATATAGATAAGACAAGCCAATCAATGGCCAGATTACGCGACATAATCTGATCCAATCGAATTGCGGATAAACCCGCTGTGGCAAGACTAAACTGACCTTCATAAGATATCGCCCCTGTGACCTGAGCGGCGAAGGAAAAGAATGAGCGGAGACCTATTGATGAGAAAACTGAAGTTGAAACAAACCCCGGTGAAAACCACTGTGATTGCTTCCGCATTGACACTTGGTGTTGTGGCTGGCGCCACAGTACCAACGCTTCTGACCGGTGAACCGGCCGCTAAGGCCGCTCCGGTGGAAGTTGCAACGCCCGTCGCCCCTGTCGATTTCAGTGGTGTCGTGCAAGCAGTCAAGCACGCCGTGGTATCTGTTCAGGTTAAAACACAGATCGACAATCCAAACCAGAACTTCACGTTCCCGGGCTTTCCTGAGTTTCGTGATTTGCCTGAAGATCATCCGTTCAATCGCTTTTTCCGGCGTTTTGGCGAGTCCGAGGGTGACGGCAAGAAAGAAGCTCCCAAACGGCCTCGCTATGCTCAGTCTCAAGGTTCTGGTTTCTTCATTTCCGAAGACGGTCTCGTCGTAACCAACTACCATGTTGTGGACAATGGATCGGAATTCCGGCTTGTCATGGACGATGGTACAGAGCTGGACGCGGATCTGGTCGGCTCCGACAAACGTTCAGATCTTGCGCTCTTGAGAGTGAAAGACCCTGAACAGAAATTCCAGTATGTTCGCTTTGCTGACGAAGTTCCCCCAGTGGGGTCATGGGTGCTGGCTGTCGGCAACCCGTTTGGCCTTGGCGGAACGGTGACCTCGGGTATCATTTCAGCCCATGGCCGCGACATCAATGCGCGCAACTATGAGAGCTTCATCCAGATCGATGCTGCTGTAAACAAGGGCAACTCTGGCGGACCGACCTTTAACCTCAAGGGCGAGGTGGTCGGTGTGAACACGGCAATCTTCTCTCCGTCTGGCGGCAATGTCGGCATCGCTTTCGCAATCCCTGCTGGTGTTGCAAAGGATGTGGTGTCTGATCTGAAAACCGGTGGCAAGGTTGAGCGCGGCTGGCTCGGCGTTCACATTCAGAATGTGAGTGACGACATCGCAGAAAGCCTTGGCTTGGATGAAGCATCCGGTGCCATGGTGACCCATACTGATGAGTCGGCTCCAGCCTACAAGGCAGGTGTTGAAGTGGGTGACGTAATCCTCGCCGTTGATGGCAATAAAGTGCAGAACACCCGTGAACTGGCAAGGGCCATTGGTCGTGCCGATCCGAATTCCGACGTGGAACTGACGCTTTGGCGTGATGGTAATGAAATGAAGCTGCCCGTGAACCTTGGTGTCTTCCCTGAAGAGATCAGCGATAGCGGTCAGGCGTCTCCGGCCCCGATGCAACCAGCCAAGCCGGCCAGCGTTCAGGAATTTGGTCTGGAGCTGCAATCGGCTGAGGATGGAACTGGCATCGAAGTTGTTGATGTCACCCCTGATGGTGTCGCTGCCGAAAAAGGTTTGGCAAGTGGCGATATCATCCTTGAAGCCGGCGGCAAGTCGATCAAGAGCGTTGCTGATTTCGAAAAGCAGATTGCTGAAGCGAAGAACAGCAGCCGCAGAACCCTGCTGCTCCAGCTCAAGCGTCAGAGCAACATTCGCTTTGTTGCCTTGCCACTTGGCAAATCCTGACCCAGGATTCTGATGAGTGCCATACTCTCACACTCTTTCGGCACTCATGAAGTCAGAAACGAAGACCTGGAGGGGCCCTTGGGCCCCTCTTTTTTTGTTTCTGAAGAGCTTATCTGCAACTTGGTTGCTTTTTTCGGCTACTCACGGCATACCATTCTTTGCCGATGGCCAAAGAGCGCTATAATCGCAGGCCAAACAGAGAAGCATCGCCGTTGAAAGAACCTGACCAGAGGTGCGGTGTGAAAGAGGCTTAATATGCGTATTCTGATTATCGAGGACGACATCGAGGCTGCCAGCTACCTGATCAAGGGTCTGAAGGAAGCCGGCCACGTCTGTGAGCATGCTTCCGACGGAGACGAAGGGCTGGAAAGTGCGCAGGAGGGTGGTTTCGACATCATGATCGTCGATCGAATGCTTCCCAAACGAGACGGTCTTTCCATCATCGAGAGCCGACGCGCGGAAGGTGATGAGACGCCAGTCCTTATCTTGTCTGCACTTGGTGAGGTTGATGACCGTGTCACAGGGCTTCGGGCGGGTGGAGACGATTATCTCACCAAACCGTATGCCTTCTCCGAGCTTCTTGCTCGTATCGAGGTTATGGCGCGACGCCGAAACACAAGTGAAGTCGAAACCATGTACCGGCTTGCAGACCTTGAGCTGGATCGCCTGTCACACACCGTCAAGCGCGCAGGTCAATCTATTCTCTTGCAACCGCGCGAGTTTCGTCTGCTCGAGTATCTGATGAAAAATGCAGGGCAGGTGGTGACACGAACGATGCTTTTGGAAAATGTGTGGGATTACCATTTTGATCCGCAGACCAACGTGATTGATGTTCATATCTCGCGGTTGCGCGCCAAAATCGACAAGGGATTCGACCCCGCATTGCTTCAGACCGTGCGTGGATCCGGTTACAGTCTACGTGTGCCCGACTAGGCTCACCCCATTGGCGATGACAGATCGAAGCGATGCCCTGCGCTTCGAGGGGCGAACAAGGCAGTACAGGAAAGCACAACCCTCATGGCAGTGGGATCGATCAATAAAATCATGCGGACGACGGCCTTCAAGCTATCCGCAATCTATTTGATCATATTCACGATCTTTGCCATCTTCCTCATCGTCTATATTTCGCTCAATACCCAGATTCTGATCACGCGACAACTCAACTCCACGATCGATGCCGAGGTGCGGGGGCTTGTTGAACAATACCGATCCAGTGGTCTGCCAGGTCTCGTGAAGGTCATTGAGGACCGATCCAACAGGCCCGGAGCCAGCTTGTATCTCGTCACTGACTTTCGTGGCCACTATGTTGCCGGTAATGTGGCGGCTCTGCCCGACTGGGTGCTCGACAAACGGGGGGCTGTCGAGCAGTCTGTGCCGTATCAAAGGTTGGGAGACACCAGCCGTAACGAATACAACGCAGCAGTCAGCGTCTATGAGATCTTTGGCGGCTATCGATTGCTCGTCGGACGAGATGTTGGCGAACGGGAACTGTTTCGCAAAGTCGTCGAGCAGGCCTTCATCGTCTCGGCCATCCTGATGATTGTCCTTGCGATGCTGGCCTGGTTCTTTGTCTCTCGCAAGGTTCTCAAGCGCATCGATGTCATCACGGATGCATCGCATCGTATCATGCGTGGGCAGCTTGATGAGCGTCTTCCTGTGACCCAAGCTGGCGACGAGTTTGACAGGCTATCGGAAAGCCTCAACACGATGCTATCGCGCATTGAAGCGTTGATGCAGGGCCTTAAGGAAGTTTCCGATAATATCGCCCATGATCTCAAAACGCCGCTGACCCGCCTTCGCAATCGGGTTGAACTGACGCTGAGCACCGAGAGTGCCGACATGGAAGGCTACCGTCAGGCGCTTGAGCAGACACTGGACGAATCCGAAACGCTCATCCGCACGTTTGATGCCCTGTTGCGGATTGCCCGCGTCGAGGCCAAAAATGTTCAGATCGAGAAAGCCCCGCTTGATATCGGCTTCCTCGCTGCAGATATGGCTGAGTTGTACGAACCTGTCGCCGAAGACGAGGGCGCGCTCCTGACATGGGAGGCTGAGCCCGGATACATGATTTTGGGCAACAGGGAGTTGATCTCGCAGGCGGTTGCAAATCTCATTGACAATGCCATGAAATATGCGGTTCGACATGTCGCCGCTCATTGCGAAACGTCCGGTCATGAAGGGGAGTTGCCCGATCAGGCACGTATCCATGTCAAAGTGGCCGAGGAGACCGAGGCCGCGGGTAAACCGCCCATTCGACCTTCGATCATCTTGAGCATCTCGGATAACGGTCCCGGGATTGCCAAGGAAGACCGGGCGCGCGTTCTGCAACGCTTTGTTCGCCTTGATAAAAGCCGCACGCAGCCCGGATCTGGGCTGGGGCTCAGTCTTGTCAACGCGGTGGCCAGTCTGCATGAGGCTCGTATCGAACTCGAGGATAATGAACCGGGCCTCATCTTTTCCATCCACTTTCCGGCCCTTGCACCAGAAGCGGCGGACGACGCGATCACCGATCTTGCAGATGAATGAGTGAGATGGTACCCCCGAAGCCTGACGAAAGAGAAGTGAGGGGGAAAGCATGACCGACACGCCATCCTGCGGGGCTGCCATTCATTCATTTTGGCAACAGAGTGCTGCGCTGCCACTGTTGGGTGAGGCGGACGAATTGCTGGAAACTCTCCATGAGCGCCGGCAAGTGCTGCTTGACAAGGATCCTGATGCCGTCGATGCCGTTGCGCTCATCGATGTGGCCTTGGAGACACCGGTCATCAAACGCCTGCTTGCTGCCGTGTTCGAAACGTCGGACTATCTCAAGGACCTTATCCTGAAGGACCTCGCGAGCCTGTGTGTGATCTTGTCTGAAGATCCTGGCGAGCATCTTTCCATGCTCTGCACCAGAGCCATCAGCGAAGCTCAGGAAAACGAGGCTGCTGCGATGCGTCACCTGCGCCTTGTTAAGCAGGACGCCGCCCTGACCATAGCGCTTGCCGATCTGACGGGGCAATGGTCGGTCAAGCAGACAACCAACGCACTGACCGACATCGCTGATGCTACTTTGCGCGGCGCATTGCGATTTGCCCTGCGCGACTTTCATCGCCGCAAGAAAGTGACCCTAGCCAACCCGGACGATCCGGAGCTGGATTGCGGCTATGTCGCGCTGGCCATGGGAAAACATGGGGCTGGCGAGCTCAACTATTCCTCTGACATCGATCTCATCATTCTCTATGACAGCGAAAACAGCTGCTGCGAGGACAAGTGGGAGAAGAGCAAAACCTTTGTTCGCCTCACACGACAGGTCGTCAAGCTCATGCAAGAGCGCACATCGGACGGCTATGTCTTCCGCACAGATCTGCGACTGCGACCAGACCCCGGAGCAACGCCTCCGGCGGTCTCCGTGCTCGCGGCCTTGCAATATTACGAGAGCATGGGTCAGAACTGGGAACGGGCGGCGTTGATCAAGGCACGGGCCTGTGCCGGTGATATCAAGGTCGGTGTAGGATTTCTCAACGAGATTGTTCCCTTTATTTGGCGAAAGTATTTTGATTATGCAGCGTTAGCCGATGTGCATTCCATCAAGCGCCAGATCAATGCCCATAAAGGGCATGGCAAGATCGCCATCCATGGGCACAATGTAAAACTTGGGCGCGGTGGTATCCGGGAAATCGAGTTTTTCGTGCAGACCCAGCAGTTGATCGCGGGGGGGCGCAATCCGCAATTGCGTGGCCGGGAGACGCTTCCGATGCTGGCCGAACTGGTCGATCTTACATGGATCGAACCAGAAGCAAGAGACGAGCTTGGCAAGGCCTATGCCTTCTTGCGCAAGGTCGAGCACCGCATCCAGATGCAACGCGACGAACAGTCCCACACATTGCCTACCAGCGATGAAGGAATTGCAGAAATCGGGCGCATGATGGGCTACGAAGACGCCGAAGCGTTCAAGCGTGATTTGCGTCAATGGTTCGAATGCGTGCAGGACCATTATGTCAATCTCTTCAAAGAAGAACAGGAGCTTGGCGGCGAAAGTGGTGGCAACCTTGTCTTCACCGGGGAGGATGACGATCCTGACACGCTGGAGACCCTTGCTAAAATGGGATTTCAGAGACCTGCAGAAGTGACCAAAGCGATCCGCAGCTGGCATTTTGGGCGCTATCCGGCGACCCGATCAACCAAGGCGCGGGAACGGCTGACAGAGTTTACGCCCGATCTTCTCAAGGCTCTCAGCAAGACCGACAATGCCGATGCTGCGTTCAATGCCTTCAACAGCTTCCTTGCGGCATTGCCGTCCGGTGTTCAGGTCTTTTCCCTGCTGCGCAACAACCCGCAATTGCTTGAAATACTTGCCATTGTGCTCGGTGCTTCTCCTCGGCTTGCTCATATTGTTGCGCGGCGTCCACGTGTGATCGACGCGCTGCTGGATCCCGCTTTTCTCGGCGACATGCTGGAACGCGAAACGCTGGAAATGCAACTGGGTCGCAGTCTGGGTGAAGCAACCTGTTATGAGGACGCCCTCGATGCAGCCCGCATCTTCGGGCAGGAGCAGATGTTCCTTATCGGGGTGCGTATTCTGATGGGGTCCATTTCGGCCTCACAGGCCGGTGCCGCTTATGCCATGCTCGCCGGTGTGATCATTCGCTTCATGCTCGATTACAGCTGCGAAGAGCTAGAGCAGCGCCACGGCAAGCTTACCGGAGGCGCGGTTGTTGTGCTCGCTATGGGCAAGCTTGGTGGTGAGGAGATGACCGCCACGTCGGACCTCGACCTGATCCTCCTTTATGATCACGACGAGGACGCCAAGATGTCAGACGGTGAAAAACCTTTGGCTCCGACGCAATATTATGCCCGTCTGACCAAGCGGTTGATCACCGCTCTATCCGCCCCGACAGGGGAGGGCGATCTGTATGAGGTGGATTTCCGTCTCCGTCCTTCTGGTCATTCTGGACCGCTTGCAACATCCCTTCGGTCCTTCAAGCGCTACCATGCGACAGATTCATGGACGTGGGAGCATATGGCGCTTTCTCGGGCGCGGGTCATCGCGGGGGATGAAAAGCTGTCCACGAGGGTAAGGACTGAAATTCAGGCCGTCCTTGGTCGGGAGCGGGACGCTGACGCAATCAGGTCCGATGTAGCCAAGATGAGGGCGCGTATTGAGAAGGAAAAGGGCTCTTCGGACATATGGAACATCAAGCAAGTTGCGGGCGGTCTGGTTGATGTCGAGTTCATCGCGCAGGCACACCAACTGATCCACGGGCGTGCGCATCCAGAGATCCTGCATCCCAACACGGCAGAATGCTTGCGGCTCTGTGTCGAGCACGGCCTCATTGATCGCGGCGACGGTGAGATCCTTTTGCCAGCCATCAAGCTATATCATGATCTGACGCAAATTCTGCGGGTTTGCCTGTCCGGTGCGTTTGATCCTGCTGCCTCGGCAAAAGGCTTGCGTGACGTCGTGGTCGCGGCATCTGAGGACCCAACCATAGACCAGCTTCAGGTCCGTCTGAAAGACTATCAGGCTGAAGTGCGCGCTTGCTTTGAGCGCATAATCGGCCCGGTCAGCGGCTAGACTCTACCAGTTTTATGGCGTGGTGCCCGATTTATGGCGTGGTGGTGGAAGGGCATGGCTCGCCCCACAAAAATGCCCCGGACAAAATAGAAACCTTTGGGGTCCGGGGCGAGTTGCCAGCAATATGGAGGCGGCTGCTGTTGCCCATTGGGAACTGGTGTCCGCCTGAGCGCCTCCTCGGGAGAAGTCTGGATGTCGCCATCCTGAACAGTTGCAAACAAAACACCGGTAAGCACTAGAACGGCTATCTGTCGCAATTTACTTTTTAACTCTGCCTGCGATTCGCCCTTGTTACTTTGTGATTTATCAAACAAAGGTAATTAAGGCTAATCGTTTGCGTGCATTGGCAATTTGACGATTACAGTCGTGCCCTGACCAATCCGTGAGCGGATCTTCATCGTGCCACCGGAGAGCTGCACGATTGTCCGCGCAATGGCGAGGCCGAGGCCGGAACCCTTGTGGTTCTTGGTGAACTGGTTCTGCACCTGTTCAAATGGCTTGCCGATGCGGTTGAGCGCTGATTGCGGTATGCCAACGCCAGAATCCGTTATTGTCAGGACCGACCAGCCATCTCGTTCGTAGCCGTTCAGCGTCACATCACCGCCTTTGGGTGTGAATTTCACGGCATTGTCCAGAAGCTTGTGGAGCACCTGTTCTATGAGATGCGGATCGGCGAATGCCGCCATGGTCTCGGGCAGCTTCTCTTGTATCGTGAGCTCTCTTTCCGCTGCTAACTCACCCAGCCCTTCCTCTTTGATTGATGCAATGATGGATACCAGCTCCGTAGGTTCCGGTTTCACATCAAGTTCACCATCTTCAAGGCGTGACATGTCGAGAATGTCGTTGATGAGATGCAGCAAATACGAGCCACTGCGATGAATGTCTGAAGAATAGTCCCGATACTTGTCTGTCTTGTGTTTGCCAAAGATCTCCTGCTTCATGACTTCGGAGAAGCCGATGATCGCGTTGAGCGGCGTCCGGAACTCGTGAGAAATGTTGGCAAGGAACTGTGATTTTGCACGATTGGCTGCTTCGGCATTGTCTTTTTCCTTGGCGTATTTTTCAGTCAGCTCCACCAACTGCTGCGCCTGGGTCTCAAGGGTCTGGCGTGAGCGACGCAGATCGTCGACGCTTGCGATCAGTTCCTGTTCACTTTCGACCAGTCGTTGCTCCTGAACCTTCAATTTGGAAATATCGGTCCCAACAGAGACAAACCCTCCGTCGCGGGTGCGTCGCTCACTGATCTGTAGCCAGCGGCCATCCATGAGCTGAACCTTGTAGGTCCGAGCCTGATTGGGCCAATCGCTCTCCATCATCGTCTGCAGTGAAGGATCGAACGCAGCGTCATCTTCATCGACAGCAACAACTCGAGGCTCTCCATGGTCCATCAATTCGCTGTAGCTAAGGCCTGCAATCGCTTCATCATCGGCTATGTTATGCAGCTGCCTGTAAGGACGATTGCACAGGACCAGGCGGCTGTTCTTGTCCCATAGCACGAAGGCCTCGGGGATGGTGTCGACCGCGTCGCGCAGACGAATGTCCGCGAGCATCTGCTGTTCCTTGTTGGCGATCTGTTCGGTCACGTCCATGGCAACACCCATCAGATGCAGCCGGTTGTTGCGGCACTGCGTGAGTTCGCCACGCAAGTGGAACCAGACCCAATGCCCGGAGTCATGACGCAGGCGCAATTGGTGGTCCAGCATGATCTGACCGGAGCTCAGAAGCGAGTCTACATATTGCAGAAGATTGCTGTCTTCCGGGTGCAGACGGTTGTTGATGGTGGCAACACCGAGCAGGTCATCGCGTGGCTCCATGCCCAGCAGGTCATACATCGATTTTGACCAGTAGATATGCCCGCTCGCAAGGTCCCAGTCCCATAGACCCGATCGGGATCGTGCCAGAGACGTTTCCATGCGCCGGATTGTCGAAGCATAAATGCTGTCCGCTTCCTTGGCCCGGGCGCCTTGGCTGAAGAAGGCATAGACGACCAGCAGGATGACTGAACTCATCATAACGAAGATGATGACGTTGCCAGCCACGGCAGAGCGCCATTGCCGCATCATGTGAGCGGTGTCGCGGATGACGGTTACCGATCCGCGGCCGCCACCCAGGTGGTGTACGGTGGCGAGCGCTGAGATGTCATCTCCAAGAGTGATATCGAACACACCTGCGCTTGCGCCAAACGTCGACAGAGCCTGCGTTCTACCCAGCAAGTCAACCAGCGTCTTGCGCATGTCCTGTGCCGCGCGTGGAATTGAGGCGACGATCATGCCCGTGCTATCAGTCAGGTAAATCTGATAATTCTCGGCAAGGCCGAGCGACGGCAGAGCCGCGAATAGCCACTCCTGATAGATTAGCCTGCTTGGCGTTGTCTGGATGGTTGCTCGTTGCGTTGGCGTTTGTGTTGCTGAATTGTCTGCAGGAGATGTTGTCGATGAACCGGGCGGGATGACGGCCTTGGCCGGATTGCCGGTCGTGATGCGCGTGGCATTGTCCAGCCGTTGCTTCTCCACGCTCTGCGCAAAGGCGTTTAGCTTGCTACCGACCTTTTCGGTAACAAGCGCCGCCATTAGTTGGATTTCCTGTTTGATCGAACTTTCGATGTCAGCGCGCTCGGCCATCAATTCGGTGCCACGCCAAATGCCCACCAAGGCGATGAAGGTGAGAATGATGACGGGGATGATGCGTCTGAGCCATGGCTCTTCCCGAACGCGCTCAAAATAGGAGGGATCGGCGATCAGGCGAGCAGGGCCGGCGACGCCAGTGGCCGTGTCACCCTGTCTCGGTCCGAAAAAACCGAATCGTGCTCCCTTGGGCGCGCTGGCGACCTCGGCCTGCGTCATACCCTATCCCCTTGGTCTAGTGTTCAAAACTGTACCGGAGGTGTGCCGCATCTCCGAATACATACATTTGAATCAACTCGGGGTGATTTGTCTAGAGTCGACAAGGAATTTTTTGGTTAACGACAGATTAACAAGTCTCAGTTAGCTGTTAACGGATTTTGATTCTGTTAATGAATCGGCCGATTTCTCTATTGCAAGCAGCGATTGACGATATCCGCGACATCTTCCGACAGATTGGGCGTCTCGCCGATTCTGCGCAAATGCTCTTCCGCACTGGCCTGCCGAGGTGCTTCCAATGCCCGCCATGAGCGGAAATTGTTGGCAAGGCGTGCCGCTGTCTGCGGGTTTTTGGCATCAAGCGTTAGGATGATGTCAGCCACCAAGGCAAAGCCCTGACCGTCTGCGCGGTTAAACTGAATGGCATTGTTCATGGCAAACGATCCGATCAGCGATCGAACGCGATTGGGATTTGATATTGAGAATGACGGATGCTCCATCAACTGCTTCACCCGCTCTATAGTCCCGTCATGGGCTGTCGAGGCCTGCAAAGATAGCCATTTGTCGATGACAAGCGCATCATTGCGATAGCGGGCATGGAAGTCTTCCAGCATCTCTTCGGCAAGTTCCGATCCGTTGCGCGTCAATGCAGCAAGGGCTGCAAAGCGATCCGTCATGTTGGTAGCGTCATGATACTGCTTTGATGCCAGTTTGCTGCCGACACTCTTGTCACTGGCGATGATGAGGTTCAACAGCGCATTGCGAAGCGCACGGCGTCCTGCGCTCGCTGCGTCCACCGCAAATGCCCCCCGGTTCTCCAGCGATCCGTAGAGAGCGATGGCCTGATCGAAAAGGGAGTCCGCAAGCTCCTTGACCATCCCCTGTCTTGCCGCATGAATGGCATCGGGATCAACATCCTTGCCGATTTCTCTCGCAACATCCGCGTCGCTGGGCACTGTCGCAATCTGCGCTCTGAATGCATGCTCGAGGCTTTCGTCGGCAATCGTCTGCCCTATAGCTGAGAGCAGGCGCTTGTCCAGAGCATCCTTATGGGCATCCTGATCGCCGCGCCGTATCATATAAGTCCGGCGGATCAGATGATCCATCAGCACATACTGCGTGGCTTCCCAGCGATTGTAGGGATCGTCGTCATATTGCATCAGGCAAAGATGGTCTTCGCGCGTCAGATTGGTGCGCAAATGAACCGGAGCCGAGAAGCCGCGCAAGAGCGAGGGAACCGCCTCTTTCGTGACCCCTTCAAACAGAAATTTCTGCTGTCGTTCGCGAAGCTCCAACAAGTCGCATTGGCCATCACCAATGATCTCTCCCGTTTTTGCGTCACGCACCTTGGTGAAAGCTGCCGCGCTTCCATCGCGCGCGATGAGGCCGAAGCGGATCGGGATGTGCAGCACTTTCTTGTTCGGCTGTCCCGGAGTTGACATGCAGGACTGCTCGATGGCCAGTGACAATTGCTTCCGAATTGGATCATAGGCATAGGTGGCCACAAGATCAGGGGTGCCTGCCTGCTCATACCATAGGGCGAACTGAGACAGGTCAGCACCGGTCGCAACCTCGAACGAGGCGATAAAGTCTTCTATCGTCACAGCCTGACCATCATGACGCTGGAAATAGAGATCAAGCCCGGCCTTGAAACCAGACTGGCCAAGGATCACTTCGAGCATTCGGCAAAGCTCGGCACCCTTCTCATAAACTGTCGATGTGTAGAAGTTGTTGATTTCAGAGTAGGCCGTCGGTCTCACCGGATGCGCGAGCGGTCCACTGTCTTCAGGGAATTGACGCGCTCGCAATTGCCCCACATCCGAGATGCGTTTGACCGGACGTGACCGCATGTCGGACGAGAATTCCTGATCGCGATAGACCGTCAGGCCTTCCTTCAGGCACAGTTGGAACCAATCGCGACAAGTGATCCGGTTGCCTGTCCAGTTGTGGAAATACTCGTGCGCGATAACCGCTTCAATCAGGGCGTAATCGGTATCTGTTGCCGTGTCCGGTTTGGCCAGTACATATTTGTCATTGAAGATGTTAAGGCCTTTGTTCTCCATGGCGCCCATGTTGAAGTCCGAAACAGCGACGATCATGAAGATGTCAAGATCATACTCAAGTCCGAAAACCTCTTCGTCCCAGCGCATCGAGCGCTTTAGCGCATCCATGGCATAGGAGACACGGTCCTGTTTGCCGTGCTCGACATAGATGGCAAGGGTCACCTCCCGGCCTGACCGGGTCACAAACCGGTCCTCGACATGCGCAAGGTCGCCTGCGACCATTGCAAACAGATAGGACGGTTTGGGGTAGGGGTCCTGCCAAACGGCATAGTGCCATGCTTCGTCACTATCCACTCCGGCGGGGGTATCCATCGGCCCCTCTTCGATCAGATTGCCATTGGCAAGAAGTTTGGGAACGCTGACCGGTGCTTCGATGCGCACATCATAGCGGCAGAGCACGTCTGGGCGGTCATAGAAATAGGTGATGCGCCGGAAACCTTCCGCCTCGCACTGTGTGCAATAGGTGCCGTTGGAGCGGTAAAGGCCCATAAGCTGAGTGTTGGTATCAGGAGAAATCCGCGTGACCAGTTGCAGTGTGAAAGCACCTGCCGGGGGCGAAGACAGGCAGAAACCACGATCGGTTGTCTCAAAAGCCGAATTAGCCAGTGGTTCACCATCGAGGTGCGTGGACACCAGATCAAGCTCTTCTCCATCCAGATGGAGCGCCGTGCCTGCGAGTGTTTCAGGCCGTGGTGCAATGCTCAGGCATGCGGTGACCAGAGTAGCATTCGCCTCAAGGCGAAAGGTCAGGGACACATGGTCGATGGTGTAAGGGGTTTCCTGGTAGTCTTCCAACCGGACGATGCTTTTCGCTTCTTGCATTCTTTTTCTTCTCAACTGTTTTGGCTCAAATCCCCAAGTGAACCCTATCGGGGGCGGGGGCGAGTGTGCAAGCTAGATAGAAGGCTCACTTTTCAAGATTGTCTCCGGCATGATGGGGAGGCAAAGTGAAGGGAAGTCTTCAAATTCAGGATTTGCAAACTTTACAAGATTGCTGTGAATTGCCCTGTCCGCATTGCAGCCATGCGTGTTATACGTAAGGATAAGGCAATTGTCGAAACATTGGTCAAAATATGCATACGCTCAATGAAAAAGCTGTGCAATCTGAACAATGCTTGACTTGGACATCATTTGGAATTCGATAGCTCGAACGGGACGAACTGCCGACGATGCGGGTTGACGAAGAGTTTGCGATCAACCGGAGGGACGGCGCGCTGATGACACGTGTGGCGTTCGCAAATGCGACAGGATACGCCGATCTGTTCGATCCCCGTGTCGCTTTTCACGTTCAGACGATCCGAGTAGACGATGTCGTCCGCGAAGGACAATTCGCATCCCATCCCGATTGCATAGCGACGCACGGGCGAATGATAGCCCGCTCCGAGTTTGGTCACGCTTGTCGCGATACATAAATATCGCAATCCGTCAGGCATTTCAGCGGTTTGAACGAGAAAACGCCCGGGAGCCTCAAAGGCTTCGTGGACATTCCATAAAGGGCAGGCCCCACCAAAACGGGCAAACTGAAAGCGGGTTGCGGAATGCCGCTTGGTAACGTTACCCGCCCGATCTACACGCAGGAAATAGAAGGGAATTCCGCGCGCGCCGGGGCGCTGCATGCTGGACAGACGGTGCCCCACCTGTTCCGCTGAAGCCCCGAAGTGATGACGTATGCGGTCAATGTCGTGGCGGGTTTCGCGGGCAATTTCCAGAAACCGACGATAGGGAAGGGTTATGGCTCCCGCGAAATAGTTGGCCAGACCGATCCGCCCGATCGCCTCGGCGGCTTCGGAGCGTAAGCCCGCCTTTGCCAAATGACTTTCGATCAGATCGCCATATTCCATGATGGCAATCTGGTGAGCCATAAGAAAGCACAGCGAAGATGCGTCCTGCGCGGCATTGAGGCTAAGTATCCGGCTTTCCTTGTCAAATTGCCGCATGATCTGATCATCGGCAGGGTGCTCGGTGAAGCGGATTCGGACATTGTGGCGCTGCTCCAGATAGTCTTGTAGCTGGGTCAGGCGATTGCCATCAAGCATGCCGTGACGACGGGCGAGGTCTTCCGCTGCCTGATCCAGCTCGTCGATATAATTGTCATGATAATGGAAATAGTCGCGCACTTCCTCATAGGGCAACATGGCTCGTTCTTCGGTTTCCATGTTATGTGCGGACAGGGCGTCATCGAGCACCATGAGGCGTTCATTGGCGCGTCTATGCGCTTGATGCAGCGTGAGAAACGCCTGCGTAAGCCAGGGAGAATTGGAGGCCGCCATTTTCAGCTCTTGCAATCCCGGAGACGTATCCCGAAACAGCGGATCGGCCAGAGCTTCCTTGAGATCGGCCAGAATTCTGCTGGTATCTGCCGATGCAAGGTCGCTCAGTGAGAGATTGAATTGGTGACTGAGGGCGAGCAGGACAGGCGCAGTCAAAGGGCGCTGATTGTTTTCGATCTGATTGAGATAGGACGTTGAAATTCCGATCCGGTCGGCGAAACCGGATTGGGTGAGGCCGTTGTTTTCGCGCAATGTGCGCACCTTTGGACCGACGAAAAGCTTCTCTGCCAAGGTGACCCTCCGAAAGTTTGCAAGATTTGCAATTTGCAAAAAAATGTTTGCAAAAACATTCGCAAATTAGCTCAATAAAATCAAGCCGTTCATTGACAATCTTGCAGGGCTGGCATCATATGCGACCAGCTATTGGCCAAAAGGCTAGTGTCGGGGGACATAGTTGAAGATTCCTGAGGCGACGAGTTCATTCCGCCTCTCCCTTTCTGCCAAAGAGTGTGGAAAGGAATGGCGCAAACCATGACATGTGTCAAAGGCGAACCGCCAGTTGTGAGGGTACAGTGGAGCTAAACCTAGGAATTTTACTGAGACTTTTTAGCAGGCGGATCGAGAAGGCCTGAGCTGCTCCCATGCTTGGCGTACGATCCAGGACTGCATTTGGAGAGTTACTCTCCAGTTGGGAAAATAGGAGGGATAAGCATGCTATTGCTGGATGAAGTCGGTGGTGAGTTGCGACGTGGAACGAGCTTTCAGGCTGAACAGAACGCCCAAGGGACCGTGAACTATCGTACGGTTGTCCTTGCCGAGCCGCACCCGATTTTTACCGAATGCCTTCTCAATATGCTCGGCATAAAGCGAGAATACACCCCGGTGCTTGATTGCGTCGGCCTTGACCAGTTGCTCAGTGCAGCGCCCGATCGCGAGGATACCTTGCTGGTGCTGAATCTGGAATCGACCGGAAGTCGCGGTGCCGCTGCCCTCAACGACGTACGCAAGAACTACAAATACGCCCGGCTGATCCTGATCTGCAATGAGGCCGATGAAGGGCTGGCACATTATGCACTCGGCAACGGCGCTGACTGGGTTGTCTTCAAAACCGCATCCGTTTCGAAATTGCGCGCGGTTTCGCGCCGCATTTGCTCCGGCATTGCAGATGAAGCTGCCATCGAAGAATGTGAAGCCATTCTGGAGCGTTCAACACTCTACTCCAAACTGGCCAACCTCACTCCCAAGCAAATGACCATCCTGCGCTACTTACGCGAAGGTTTGCTGAACAAGCAGATTGCCTACGAGCTGGGTCTGACCGAGGCGACGGTCAAGCATCACATTTCACTCATTCTCAAAAAGCTCAATTGCTACCGCCGAACACAGGCCGTTGCTATTGCAAACCGGATGATGTGATCTCCCGAATGACTGGGTGGAGAAGAGGAAAAGGGGCGTGTTCGGCACGCTCCTTTTTTTGTCTGCTGCCCTAGAAGCGCTTGTGGGTGAAACCCTTACGTGTGCAACTGACTGCACAAAATTGCGTCGGCGTGGTGAAAATTCATGCTGGATGATAGGGCTTGAATTGACCGTGCAACCTTAAAGTGCTTTGTGAATTTACGCTTGAGTAAGCTTCCTCTCCAAGACTGAGGTTCAATTTTTAAGAACTTCCCCCGGAGAGATGAAATGCATATTCTTCCCAAGAGATTGTCCACGAAAATTCCGGTCATCATGATTGCATCGGTGTCGTTGCTGGTTGCGACCTTGGTTTTTCTGTCTGCCTGGATGGGCGGCAAGACTTCGATTAGCCTGACTGAAACAGCCCTGCGCAACGCTGCCGAAGGGCGCACCAGCACAGTTACTCTCTACATGAACCAGCTCAATGCCAAGATGCGCGATATGGCCTCTCACACCGTGATGGTCGATGCGGCAACGGAATTGTTTGGCGGCTGGAATGTGCTGAAAAGCGACGCGCCAGACATCTTGCGTGCCACGTTCATCGAGAAAAATCCCAACACGGAAGACGAGCGATACAAGCTGCTCAGGAGTTCGGAAGACACCAAAATCTATTATGAGAAAGTCCATGCAAAGCACCAGGAGCGCATTCAGGCGCTTCTCTCGAGCGGTCTCTTTCGCGATGTGCTGATGGTCGGCAAAAGTGGCGATATCTTCTACAGCTACCGCAAAGGTGGAGAATTCGGCCGAAATTTCGCAACAGATGATGTCCTAAACCCCGAGCTTCAGGTTCAGATCGAACCGTTGATCAAGGCGGCCAATGACAATCCCAAGGATCCTGTCAGCATTCAGGGGTTCACGGGCTTTGTAAATGTCGATGGCCGTGTGTCTGCCTATATGGTCACTCCGATCCTGAAGTGGAACAAGATCATTGGGGCGGTCGCCTTCGAGGTCGAGACCGGAAAGCTCGCTGAGATTGTGGCGAATCGCTCCGGACTGGGCGAGACCGGCAAGCTACAGGTGATATCGGCCAATCTTGAAGAAATCGATCTTGCTCGGAACACGATCAGCAGTCTGGAAGGCTCTCAGCTCGATATCGCAACGTCGGCCCTGAAGGGAAGCGTCGCATCCGGTGATGTTGCCGTGCACGGCGAGGACTATCGTGCCATCGCAGTACCGATGAGTGTGATGGGCACATCCTGGGCTGTGGTTGCCTTGCAGTCTTATGATGAATTGATGGCACCGGCCAACGCACTGACGCGAAACTTGCTTATCGCGGGTTCGTTGCTTCTGGTGATTCTTGGTGGCTTCGGCGCCTATTTCGTTCGCCGCGCGATTGCACCACTGCAAACACTCAACAATGGTGTGATGGAGATTGCAAAAGAAAACTACTCGGTGAATTTGCCCGATCATGAACGTGAGGATGAAATCGGCGAGCTGAGCCGTTCGGTCGCGGTCTTGCGCAACAGTGCACTTGAGCGCCAGCGCTTGGAAGAGCAAGGCAAGGTTCAGCAGAAGCAGCAGATTGAGCGTCAAGTGGCTGTCGAAGCCATGATTGAGCGCTTCCGTGTCGCATCTTCGGGGTTGCTTGACCATGTGTCGGACAATATGGACAGGATGAAAGGCACGGCCCAACTGCTTTCAACGATTGCCGAGACGACGGCGGACAAGGCCAATACATCGGCCCACGCGTCGGAAGAAGCGTCAAGCAACGTTCAGACGGTGGCGACTGCCGCCGAAGAGCTCTCTTCTTCCATTGAGGAGATCAAGCGTCAGGTAGGCGAAACCTCTGGTGTCGTCGAGCAGGCGACCGAGGCAACCCAGCGCACCACGGAAACAATCTCCGGCCTGTCATCCTCGGCTCAGAAAGTCGGTGATGTCGTCTCGCTCATCAAGGCAATCGCCGAACAGACCAATCTGCTCGCACTCAATGCGACAATCGAGGCGGCGCGTGCTGGCGAGCACGGACGGGGGTTTGCTGTGGTTGCAGCCGAGGTCAAGGAACTGGCAACCCAGACCTCCAATGCAACAGAAGACATCGCGAGCCAGATCCAGAATATTCAGGGTGCCACCCAACTGGCGGTTCAGGCCATTCAGGACATCACAGAAACGATGGATCGGGTCAATGAGTACACCCACACCATCAGTCATGCCGTCAACGAGCAGGGTGTGGCTACCTTTGAAATCAGCCACAATGTTGCACAGGCTGCTTCGGGAACCAAAGCTGTGGCAGGCAACATGGCTGAGCTATCTGCTTCAGTCGCCGAAACCACCCAATCTGTGGCGCAGGTTGATCAGAGCTCTCAGGATGTCGCGAACCAGACAATGCAATTGCGTGAAGAGGTCGATGATTTCCTAAAGAGCGTGGCAAATGCCTAGCCAGCAATCGCGCATCGGCGGTAACGCCAAGCAATGAAGGGCCCGAAAGGGCTCTTTTTTTGTTCGTGTAAAAGGCCCGTGTGCCGTTTCTCTGGCACCTGCTCGATAAGAAGATAGGGATAAATGCGTAAACAGACGAGCTGCCTGCAAGATAATGCGAAAATCTACTATTGGGACCGTTCAAAATCCTACGATGTTTACCAATCATAAAATGCTTGTCCTCGATAATTCATGCAACTTTGAGGAGGTTCGAGGATTAGTATGCAAATTCTGCCAAAGCGTCTGTCGACCAAGATTCCACTCTTGATGGTTTTGTCTGTTGTTGTGATGGTCGCGCTGTTCGTGTCCGTTGCATCCTGGATTGGTGGCAACACATCTGTAGCATTGACTGAAACCGCTTTGCTCAATGGAGCCAAGGGCCGGACCAGTACCGCTTCCGTCTATATGGATCAGTTTCAGAAAAAACTGATGTCGCTCGTTTCACACACGACTGTCGCCAACGCCAGCACGGAGTTGCAGAGTGGTTGGAAGTCGCTGAAAGACGAGGCCGCTTCGACCGTTCGGCGGCTCTATATCGACGAGAATGAAAATTCAAAAAAAGACCGCTACAAGCTGGCGGACGCATCGGACGAAACCATCCTTTATGTGAGAGCTCATGGCAAGCATCAGCAGTTGATTGGGGAACTTCTGGAAGGCAGTTCATTCCGCGATCTCATCGCCTTCGATAAAGAAGGATATGCTTACTATTCCTACCTCAAGGGCGATGAGCTGACACATAACATTGCGGACAAAGGCGGCATGAATCCCAAACTCGCTGCAGCTGCCGCGCCGATTGTAGCGATCGCCAAGGATGATCCCAAAGCAGAATTCTCGGGCTTCAATTTTACCGGATTTGTTGAGGTGGATGGCCGCATCACCGGGTACATGGTCGCTCCGATGAAGAAATGGGGGCTGACCCTTGGCGCCGTGGCGCTTGAAATGGACACAACAAAGCTTGCCGCTCTGATGAGCGACAAGACGGGCTTGGGTGAAACGGGATCCGTTCAGCTTATTTCTTCCGACAACAAGGTGATCAACTTCAGGGATCAAACGGTCTCCGAACTGCCGGCTTCGATGGCAAATCTTGCCAACTCTGCGCTCTCTGGAAAGGTCGCCGCGGATGATGTCTTTGTTGACGACAAAGAGTATCGTGCGATTGCCGTTCCGATGAACGTTTTGGGTACCAATTGGGCCATCATCGCCGAGCAGTCTTATGATGAGTTGCTCGGACCATCCAGCGAGTTGACCAACAGTTTGCTTCTTCTTGGTCTCGTGATGTTGCTCGTGATGGGCGGTATCGGCTTCTGGTTTGTTCGTTCCTCTCTTATGCCTCTGAGCAAATTGAACCAGAGTGTTATGGAAATCGCCCAGCAGAACTATGCAGTTGATCTTCCTGATCAGACCCGTGAGGATGAAGTGGGCGAATTGAGCCGCTCTGTTGAAGTCTTGCGCAACAACGCGCTCGAGCGCCATCGTCTTGAGGATCAGAGTCACGAAGAGCAGGAAGCGCGCGCACGTCGTCAAACTGCGATTGAAACGATGATCGAGCAGTTCCGCACGGCGTCAACCGAGTTACTGAACAACGTCGCCAGCAACATGGACAACATGCAGAGCACGGCGAAACTTCTCTCCGACATTGCGGAGCAAACCGAAGCCAAGGCCGGTACGTCAGCTACAGCATCCGAAGATGCCTCTCATAATGTCCAGACGGTGGCTTCTGCTGCTGAGGAACTTTCGTCCTCAATCGAAGAAATCAAGCGGCAGGTCGAGGAGACCACTCAGGTCGTCCACAAGGCAACCGAGGCGACACGGCATACCACCGACACGGTGTCAGGTTTGTCTCATTCAGCGCAGAAGATTGGCGATGTGATTTCTCTCATCCAGGCGATTGCCGAACAAACCAACCTTCTGGCACTGAACGCTACCATTGAGGCTGCCCGTGCAGGCGAGCACGGCAAGGGCTTTGCGGTGGTTGCTGCCGAGGTCAAGGAACTTGCCAACCAGACGTCGAAGGCAACCGAAGAAATTTCGAGCCAAATTCAGGGCATTCAGGGAGCGACTGACGAAGCGGTTCATGCCATTCAGGACATCGCCGACACCATGGAACGGGTCAATGAATATACCCGCTCCATCAGTCACGCAATTGATGAGCAAGGCTCCGCGACCTACGAAATCAGCCGCAACGTTGCTCAGGCAGCGAATGGCACGCAGCAGGTGGCTGGCAACATGTCCGACCTTTCCGCTTCAGTGGCAGAGACCAGCCAGTCTGTTGATCAGGTCGAACAGAATTCTCTCGACGTGGCCAACCAGACAAATCAGCTTCGCAGTGAAGTCGACACCTTCCTGAGAAACGTGGCCTCGGCCTGATATTAAAACGCAGGTGCCGATAAAGAAAAGCAGGGCCATTGGGTCCTGCTTTTTTGTGCTCTATGCTCTATGTGTGCAAGGCATCTGGCCGAAAGATGTGCGGCGGTAGAATGTCTCTTGCCCGGGGCAGGGAAATGGGGTAAACCGAAACCATGACATTATTTGTATCAAACAACACTGGTTGGTGGTGGCAGACGCAATAACGGCGGCTGACCCTCTTCGTGTATTTGATGCAATCAGAATAGAGACCAAGCCGTCGGATTTCCGGCGGCTTTTGTGTATCTGGCAGTCATATGTGCAAGGTCCGTCGGATGAAGGTGGCAGCAGATTAGGAAAGGCATGGAAAGGGCATACGCTTCTTTCCATATCAACGAGGTAAAGATGAGCAACGAGACATTTGATCCTGAGAGCGCCAAGATCGATTTCATTCCCGATCAGGACTACATCACCGAAGGTGGAATTGAAGTGATCCGCCTTGCGGGAAGGGACGATTTCCATACGGCTCTGCGAGACTGCATGACCCGGCTGGATAGTGAACGAGGCGTGGTACTGTCTTCAAACTATGAGTATCCCGGTCGCTACACGCGCTGGGAACTGGGGTTTGCCAATCCGCCGCTCGCCATCACTGCGTGCGGCCGATCCGTCACGCTCGAAGCGCTGAATGATCGTGGTGTGGTGTTGATCCCGGCACTTCACAAGACGCTGAAGGATTTGTTTGTCCTCAAGAGCTACGAGGCGAGCGAAACCAGCATCTCACTGGAGGTCAATGAACCCGATGGTTTGATCACCGAGGAAGAGCGCAGTCGCGTACCCAGTGTTTTCTCGATCGTGCGCGAGATCGTCGGTCTGTTCAAATCCGGTCAGGACAGCATTCTGGGGCTCTATGGGGCCTTCGGTTACGATCTGGCGTTCCAGTTCGATTCCATCGAAATGCATCTCCAGCGGCCTGACGACCAGCGCGATATGGTGCTCTATCTTCCCGATGAGATTATTGTCGTCGATCTCTATGCCGAAGAGGCGACACGCTATCGCTATGACTTTGCCTTCGAGGGCAACACAACCGAAGGCATGGAGCGGGAGACGACGAGCGAGCCTTTTGTTCAGACAGATCGCAATGCTCCTGCCGGGGATCACAAGAAGGGCGAGTATGCGGATGTCGCCCGCAAAGCGGTCGATTATTTCAAGCGCGGCGATCTCTTCGAGTGTGTCCCCGGTCAGACCTTTTACGAGCCCGTCAAATGTAAACCGTCTTTGATTTCTCGCCGTCTGCAGAAGACGAATCCGTCCCCTTACGGCTTCATGATCAACCTTGGGAAACAGGAATATCTGATTGGCGCAAGCCCTGAAATGTTCGTCAAGGTCAGCGACGGCAATCTGGTCGAGACCTGCCCGATTTCGGGGACAATCAAGCGCGGCAATGATCCGATTGAGGACAGCGAACAGATCCTCACCCTGCTCAATTCCAAAAAGGACGAGAGTGAATTGACCATGTGTTCGGACGTCGACCGAAACGATAAGAGCCGTGTCTGCGTACCCGGTTCTGTTCGCGTCAAGGGGCGGCGTCAGATTGAACTCTACTCGCGTCTCATTCACACGGTCGACCACATCGAGGGCCGTCTGCGCGAAGGTCTCGATGCCATGGATGCCTTCCTGTCCCACGCATGGGCAGTGACGGTGACCGGTGCCCCCAAACTCTGGGCGATGGAATTCATCGAGCAGCATGAACGCTCGCCGCGTGCATGGTACGGGGGAGCCATTGGCGCTATCGGTTTTGATGGTAACATGAACACCGGCCTGACGCTCCGCACCGTTCGCATCAAGGATGGTATTGCCGAGGTGCGCGCTGGCGCCACTTTGCTTTATGACTCCGATCCGGTTGCCGAAGAAGAAGAAACCGAATTGAAGGCGTCCGCGATGCTGTCTGCGATCCGGGATGCCGCCAAAGAAGAAAAAGTCACTGAAAGTGTGAAGAAGAAGCTGTCCGGCGAAGGTTTGAAAATCCTGCTCGTTGATCACCAGGACAGCTTTGTGCACACGTTGGCAAACTATTTCCGCCAGACCGGAGCTGAAGTCGTCACGGTGCGGACGCCTGTGGCAGATGCGCTTTTCGATCAGGTTCAACCCGATCTGATGGTCATGTCTCCCGGACCGGGAACGCCCCAACATTTCGATACCAAAACCACCATCGCCAAGGCGCGTGAACGCGACATCGCGATCTTTGGTGTCTGTCTGGGATTGCAGTCGCTTGCCGAGGCTTTTGGCGGCTCCCTGCGCCAGCTGCATGTTCCGATGCACGGCAAGCCGTCGCGCATCCGCTTGCAGAAGGGAATGCTGTTCAAAGGCTTGCCCAACCAGATTGTGGTGGGGCGCTATCACTCCCTGTTTGCTGATCCCACGACGCTGCCTGACGAATTCGATGTTACGGCGGACGCTGAAGATGGTGTGATCATGGCGATTGAACATCGCACGTTGCCCATCTCCGCGGTGCAGTTCCATCCCGAATCCATCATGACGCTTGGCGGCAATGCCGGGATGACCATCATCGAGAATGTCATAGCCTCCACCAAGGCGGCAAAAACCAAAAAATCATGACATCCGGGCTCGGAACATGGGGCATAAGTCCTTGCGCTCCGAGCCTTTTCCCCACTCGTGCACGGTGAATCCGCTGTTCGGTTTCGACGAGCGCGACAAGCGTGCATTTTGCCGCTAACATATGCCAAATTTACAAATTCCGGCTGAACAGAAGCAGCCTGGCCCTACCGCGAAGCGGCGGCAAGCAGTCAAAGACTGCTCCGAACGAGCGGAAGAGGTGCGTCCCTGAACGGGAGATGCACATAATCAGGAATAGGAAGACATATGACAGAGGTCTGGACAATCTCATCACTCAGGCAGGCGCTCGTCAATGGCGACATCTCTTCGGTCGATCTGGTGAGCGCTGCCTTCAATGAAATCGAGCGCGAAGAAGGGGAGGGGGCCCGCTCCTTCATCCGCACCTTCAAGAATGAAGCCATCACCCAGGCCGCTGCATCGGACGCACTGCGCAAGATGAATGTCCCGCAAGGACCGCTTGCTGGTATACCCCTTTCGATCAAGGATCTGTTCGATATCAAGGGCCAGCCGACTACAGCCGGGTCCAAGGCCGTGGCTGAGAATGCTGAACCAGCCAAAGAGGACGCCGTCATTATCGCGCGTCTGCGTGCAGCTGGTGCCATTTTCCTCGGTCACACCAACATGACAGAGTTTGCCTATTCCGGCCTTGGTATCAATCCGCACTATGGAACGCCGCTCAATCGCTGGGATCGACTGATCGGTCGTGTTCCGGGAGGGTCGTCCTCTGGGGCCGCAATTTCGGTTGTTGAGAAGATGGCTGTCGCGGCGATCGGCTCCGACACGGGTGGTTCGGTCCGCATTCCTGCTGCGTTCAACCGGCTTTACGGCTTTAAGCCCAGCTATGGGCGCCATTCCCTGAAGGGTGTTTTCGGTCTGGCGCGTTCGCTTGATACGGCTGGGCCGATTGCCAACTCGCTGCAGTGTTGCCGGATTCTTGATCATGTGATGGCAGGGTTGCCGGTGCCTGAATCGGACGTGAGGCCAATCGCGGGGCTGCGTTTTGGCATTCTTGAGACCATCGCGCTGGACGGTCTGGAGGTGGAGGTTGCTGCGGGTTTTGTTCGCGCACTGGAAGCCATCTCCAAAGCTGGCGCGCGTCTTGAGAGGATCAAGGTTGACGCAATTCATCGCTTTACGGATATCGCCCAACTCGGTGGTTTGGTCGGGGGCGAAGCCCATCATGGCCTTCGCGGCTTTCTGGCCAAAAATGCTCAGGCAGTGGATCCACGCGTGGCCAGCAGAGTCGCGGCCGCATCGACCATTTCGGCCGCCGACTATATCGAGATGCTCGATCTTCAAAAGGACATGCAAGAGCGCACCCATTTTGCGACGCGAAACTATGATGCGATTCTGATGCCAACGGTCGCCATGATCCCACCTGAAATCAAGCCATTGCTGGCTTCCGATGACGTGTATCGTGATGCGAACATCAAGTCCTTGCGCAACACATCGATCGGCAACGTTTTGGGACGCCCGTGCGCGACTATCCCGATTGGAGCTGCGGATTCGGCGCCCATCGGCCTGATGGTCATGGGGGAAATGCAGGCCGATGATAAGGTTCTTAACATTGCCGAGGCGATTGATGAGACTCTGAAGGCTTGACGGAACATGGTGTGCAATCAATGTGCTTTTTCTTTGGGTAGGAGAAAAGTATAATAGCCACGCTTGCCTAAATAGAATACACGCTGCTTCACCTGCTGGAAAGTTAGGCAAACTCTCGTGTTCTGGGTTCTTTGATTTGTGAATCAGTTGTGTTCGACACAAGGCGAAGACGTCATATCGATCTAAAATTTCGCATTTGAGATGTTTATCCACAAGATAAAATGCTGGCTACCATCCTGTGAAATAGGGCGTCTGCGAAACAATAGTGCTCGGATGTGGGAGGAAAAACCATTTATACCCAAGGATATGAGATTGAGTGATCCAAAGTTGCTTTTCTGGTGGTCGGTACTTTTATGCATAAACGTAAGAGTTGCGCACAGCAGCAATACGCTTGCGTAACGCCATCATCTCCTTTAACCATCCGCCATCTGTTGTATGGGAATGTTCCTACATGGATAAGACAGATCGAGAACTGCTGAATTTGTTGCAACGTGATGGCCGACGGCCGAGTGCAGATCTTGCAAAGGAAATCGGGCTTTCAGTCTCCGCCACAAATGAACGAGTCCGAAAGTTGCTAGACACAGGCCTTGTAAGGACCGTAGAGGCAGTCGTCGATCCTGTCCGGTCAGGCTTTGGAGTTACGGCTTTCGTGTTTGTCGATCTGGACTATTCATCCAGCGAGGATGTTTTTGTTTCAAAGGTTGCTGCGTGTAGTGAAATTCTCGAAGTGCATCATGTAACCGGGACGCATTCTTATCTGTTGAAAGTGCGGGAGCGCACCAACGAAGCTTTGAATGCCTTCATGAATAGGTCGATAAAGTGCATTCCGGGTGTTCGATCGACCGAAACGCTGATCGCCTTAAGTACACAAAAGGAAACCTTGAATTTGCCTCTCTAGCCGCCGGCGAAGATCGGTTGGTGGCGTGATAGGCATAAGGAACGGGCAGGGGAAAAGCGACCAGTCCCCCAATTGGTGTCGCTGCCCTCTATGGGTACACTCCTGCGCGTAGGGCCCCACGGCCCGAAAATGCAAATCAGCTAAGATTTGCAAGCTGGTCGTCGTTGTCCCCCACAGCGGCGGCCAGCGCAGGGACTGCCGGCCACAAAGGCAAAGGCCTGGTGTGCTCGCATCCTGTCCTTCGCGCCTCAAAGGGCGGACAGCATTGTCCTTAGAGCATGGTAGGACGCCTTGGGTGTGCGTTCGAAGCTATCAAAGTCCACATGCACCATGCCGAAACGCTTGTCATATCCAAGCGCCCATTCGAAATTGTCCATCAACGACCAGACGAAATAGGCCCGTAGCGGAATGCCCTTGTCGATGGCAGCCAGCGCCTGTTTGAAGTGTGCGTCGAGATAAGCGATGCGCTCTTGATCATCAACCGCGCCATTCACGAGCTTGTCCTTGTTCGCCATGCCGTTTTCGGTGATGGCAAGCGGCAGGTCGCCGGTGTAAGTGTCCCGGATCCATTCAAGGATGTTGCCAAGGCCCTCGGGGTAAACTTCCCAGTCCATTTCGGTGCGTGGCAGATCACCCTTGTTGCCGACCTGTATGGGCAAGGCGTTGCCGGGCTGTGTGTCACCCTCTGAGATGAGCGCCCGTGTGTAATAATTGATACCCAACCAGTCGAGTGGCGCGGCAATGTCTGCCATGTCCTGCTCCCAGCCTGACGGCAGGTGAGTGCCGATCAAGTCAACGATATCGGCAGGATACTCAGCCTTGAACAGGCCGCCAAGAAACCACCGATTATAGATCCCTTCAGCGACCTTGGCAGCCTTGATCGAGCCGGGTGAATTGTCAAGCGGGCTGATATGCTCGAAATTGCAGACGATGCCGAGGTTCTTCAATCCCAGTGCTCGCATCGCAGCTATGGCTTTGCTGTGAGCGAGCGGTACAAAATGGGCAACGCGACTTGCTGCGCAAATGTCCCTGAGCCCCGGTGCATGAGCGCCATAATAGTGGCTGTACCAGGTGATACACCATGGCTCGTTGAAGGTGGCAATGCTTGCCACTCTGTCGCCCAGACGCTTTGTCACGGCCTGCGCATAGTCGGCATAATGGTCCGTTACATCCCGATTGCGCCAACCACCGATGGCTTCAAGAGCGCTCGGCATTTCCCAATGATAGAGGGTAAGGTGCGGAGCAATGCCGCGTTCGAGCATCCCGTCGACCAGCTTGTCATAAAAGTCGAGACCCTCTTGGTTGATGGCTCCGCATCCCTTCGGCATCACACGCGCCCATGATGTGGAGAAGCGATAGGCCTGAAGGCCCGCATCGCGCACAAGATCGAGGTCGCCCTCCCAGCGGTGATAGTGATCGCAGGCGATCGAGCCGTTCTCGGATCGGACGACATTGCCTGGTGTGGCAGAAAATGTGTCCCAGTGAGACAGGCCGCAGCCACCAAACGAGCTACCCTCGATCTGATAGGCGGAGGTCGATGTACCAAAGACAAAATCGTCGGGGAACTGACCACGCGAAACAGTGAAGGCGGGTTGGCGGGCGAGGACTGGCATGGCTGGATCTCCGGCGCATTCATGGGCGCCTTACTGGAATGAAATGAGTGCGTCGGCAGTAGAAGGGGCTCAGAAAGGCAGGTCTAGGTCGATCGGCAAGGTCCCGTAGAGCGCCCGACGACGAGGTCGGTTTCCCAAAGTTCCTGCACCAATTCGGCATCGGGATTGGCAATGCGGTCAAGCAGGATTTCTGCAACCCGTCGTCCTGCATCCTTGATGGAGGAGCGGATTGATGTGAAGAGTGGGACCCCGGGGTACTGCATGAAGGACAGTTGGTCATCGAAGGTCACCACGGAAATGTCCCGTCCCACCTGAAGTCCTGCTTCCTGCGCAGCCCGAACCACGCCAAGCGCCGTCAGCACCGATGATGTCAAAATGGCGGTCGGCATGGGGGATTGGCGCAGCAGCTTCTTTGTCACGTCATATCCATACGGTTCGATTAGTTCCGATGAGAACATCAGGTCCTGAACCACCTCGAGCCCTCGTGCCACAAGGGCCGACTCATAACCTATGCGACGCCGGAAGGCGAAATCCATTTCATCAAGCCCGTTGAGCAGCGCAATACGCGTATGCCCCAGATCGAGCAGGAAGTTGGTCGCGCGCTTGAAGGAACTGCGGCTGTTCACATCAAGCCAGCAATAGCGATCCTTGAAATTCTCCGTGCGACCATGCACCACGAATGGCAGCTTGAGGTCTTCGAGAATTTCGATCCGTGGGTCATCCTTGAGGGGGCCGTGGACAATGACACCATCAACCCGTCCCGATTTGGCAAGTTCTCGATATGTTTTTTCCTGATCCTCTTCAGGTACGACGGAAATCAGCATATCATAGCTGAATCGGGAGTAGGTCTCACCCGCACCGGCGATAAAATCAGAGAAGTGCGGGTTAATCATGGAATGGTCTTCATTCTGGGGTACAATGTGCCCAGCAGTATGAGCGCGCCCCATGGCAAGACGCTTGGCCGAGGAGGAGGGATGATAGTTATACTTCTGTGCAGCTTCCATCACGCGCAGGCGCGTCTTCTCGCCGACCTCTGGATAGCCATTCAGAGCACGGCTGACTGTTGTCTGAGACAAATTAAGAATGCTGGACAATTCTTTGAGATTCACAGTCCTCACCCGAAGCTAATATCTGGCCCGTTTCATTTGGGTCAGATAACTAGTCCAATTGGCTTTTCCGGGCAATACGTGTCAGTGCGGGCTGACTTTTATTCCGGAAAGTCCTCCAAAGCCCTATCAAATTTGAGATGCATCTTAGACACAAATAGGAATTTACTGCAATCCTGTTTGTCTGTAAAAATAGCAAAGGGGAGGTGATCGATGCATATAGATTAGGCAAAACCCCTCTAAATAAACAGGTTTACAGGGGTTGCTGGAAATTCATCCTTGACTCTTGGGTGTATCCAAACCAATGTTAGCGCCATTCAAAGCGCTTTGGAGAAAGCGTAAATTTCGTTTCAATACTGAAGTGATGTGGCAAACAGCCACCATCCTTGGGAGGTAGAAAATGCTCAAGACTCTAATGCTCGGTGCCGCAGTTGCTGCACTGACCGTAGGTAGTTTGCAGGCTGCTGAGCTCAAATTTAAGCCGGGCGAAGATGCGACATTCACCTGGAAATCCTATGAAGACTTCAAGGCGTCTGTTGATCTGTCCGGTGAGACCCTCACGATTTCGGGCCCGTGGCTCGGCGTCGACAAGGATCTGTTCACCAGCGTCACCGCCTATTTTGAAGCCGCAACCGGCGCCAAGGTCGAATATGCTGGCTCCGATAGCTTTGAACAGCAGATCGTGATCGATACCGGAGCTGGTTCCGCTCCGAACATTGCCGTTTTCCCACAGCCCGGTCTGGCTTCCGACCTGGCTTCCAAAGGCTATCTGACGCCGCTTGGTGATGAAACCAAGTCCTGGCTCGCCGAAAACTACGCTGCAGGTGATTCCTGGGTTGACCTCGGGTCCTATAAGGACAAGAGCGGCAACAGCGACTTCTTTGCTTTCCCGTTCAAGGCCGACGTGAAATCTCTGGTCTGGTTTGTTCCCGAGAACTTCGAAGACGGTGGATACGAAGTTCCCGAAACCATGGAAGAGCTGAAGGCTCTGACCAAGCAGATTGCCGCAGACGGTGGTACGCCTTGGTGTATCGGTCTGGGATCTGGCGGCGCGACGGGCTGGCCGGCAACGGACTGGGTTGAAGATATGATGCTTCGCACACAGCCTGCGTCGACCTATGACAAATGGGTTTCCAATGAAATCCCGTTTGATGATCCGGCAGTGGTCGGTGCCATCGAAGAATTCGGCTGGTTTGCACGCAACGACAAATTTGTCGATGGTGGAGCAGGATCCGTTGCAACGACCGACTTCCGCGATAGCCCCAAAGGTCTGTTCGCTTCTCCGCCGAAGTGCTACATGCACCACCAGGCTTCCTTTATCCCAAGCTTCTTCCCCGAAGGAACCGAGCTGGGTGTGGATGCAGATGCAGACTTCTTCTACTTCCCTGCCTATGCAGAGAAGGATCTTGGTAAACCGGTTCTCGGTGCAGGCACCATGTTCGCCATCACCAAGGACTCCAAAGCCGCCAAGGCCTTCATCGACTTCCTGAAAACCCCGATTGCACACGAAGTATGGATGGCTCAGTCCGGCCTTCTGACTGCGTTCAAGGGTGTGAACCTCGATGCCTATGCCAACGATGCTCTGCACAAACAGGGTGAGATCCTGCTCAATGCAACCACTTTCCGGTTTGACGGCTCTGACCTGATGCCCGGCAAGATCGGTGCAGGGTCCTTCTGGACCGGCATGGTTGACTATGCTGGTGGCAAGGATGCCAAAGAAGTGGCAACCGAAATCCAGAAAACCTGGGATGCTTTGAAATAGTGGAATTGCCTCGGGCAATGCACGAAAAAACAATATTTCCGGCCTCCGTTCGCGGAGGCCGGTGAAAATCAAATTGATGCGCCAAGTAGAAACAGACAAGTAGAAACAGACAAGCAGACTGTGAACAATTGCCCGAAAAGAGGCAGCGACTGAGCTTTCCAAAGGTGCTTGAGCCTTCCTATCCAAAACAGTCACAGAGAATATTTTACAAGTCGGTAAATCTACCGCATCCTGTGGGGACTGGTTTTAATGTTGTTCAACTGCTCTGTCCTGTCGGGGTAGGGGACGTGATAAAAAAATGGCTGAACTTCTCGGATTGCGAAGACGCCGAAATGAATTTTCGGCTGAGACCGAACTGATGGGTATCTCGCCAAACAAAGGTGGAGCGTGACTAAATGGAGCAATTAGCATCCGCATTCGGAACCGTGATTATCGGGGTTCTGGGCTGCGTCGCCTATTTCTACGGCACGAACTGGCTCCTAGACCGTATGTATCCGGCCGATGCCGAGACCGCGGAAGATGGGATTCGGAACCTGACGCGGGCTCATCAGATCAGACCATGGCTGTTCTTGGGGCCTGCCATGTTCACCCTTGGCCTCTATCTGGTCTATCCGGCCGTTGCGTCTATCATTCTGTCTTTCTACGATAGCAACAGCGAACATTTTGTCGGCCTTGGTAACTATATCTGGCTCTTTCGGGATGACGGCTTTCAGCAGTCCATGTTCAACAACATGCTCTGGCTGTTGTTCGTGCCTGCGATGTCAACCTTCTTTGGTCTCGTGATCGCAGCGCTGACCGACAGAATCTGGTGGGGCAATATTGCCAAGTCGCTGATATTCATGCCCATGGCGATTTCCTTCATCGGCGCGTCCATCATCTGGAAGTTCGTCTATGAATATCGCGGTGAAGGGTCGATACAGATTGGCCTGCTCAATGCGATCGTCGAGGCGGTCGGGCTTGAGCCTCAGGCCTGGATCACGATCCCCTTCTGGAACAACTTCTTCCTGATGATCATTCTGGTCTGGATCCAGACCGGCTTTGCCATGGTCATCCTGTCCGCTGCCTTGCGCGGTATTCCTGAAGAAACCATAGAGGCTGCCGTGATCGATGGCGCCAATGGGGTTGAGATCTTCTTCTACATCATGGTGCCGCAGATCTGGAAAACCATTGCGGTCGTCTGGACCACCATCACGATCACCGTGCTCAAGGTTTTCGATATCGTTTTCGCGATGACCAACGGGCAATGGGACACCCAGGTTCTGGCCAATCTCATGTATGACTGGATGTTCAGGGGCGGGGGCGACGCCGGTCGCGGCGCTACGATTGCCGTCGTGATCATGCTACTCGTCATTCCGATCATGATCTGGAACATTCGTCAGGTGAATTCAGAGAATAGAGGGCACTAACAATGATCTCAGGATCCAATACAAAATCCCCTTTGGTGTGGGTGGTGCATCTCTCCGTTGTGCTGTTGGTGCTGATCTGGACCATTCCGACTATCGGTCTGTTCGTGTCCTCCATTCGCGATAAGGATCAGCTGGCTGTCTCTGGCTGGTGGACTGCCATGTTTACCAGCGCGCAGAACGAAATCGGACGCTCCGTCAGCCCGGATGCTCAGGTCGAGGAGAACGGCAGTTTCGTTCTCAAAGGCAATGTCCTTGAGCAATCAGGCAACAAGGGAACGCTTACCGCCTTTGGCTGGCGGGCGCAGGAACCCAAGGCATATGTGCCTGGTGAAGTTGCTGAGATGCGCGATGGTCAAACAATGACTGTCGACACCGAAGGCAACTATGTCATCTCTTCTCCTGAGGAATGGTCTGGCAAGCGAGGAGATCGCATATTTTATACGGTGGAATCGCCTCCCATCTTCACGCTCGATAACTATCGCGAGGTACTGACCGCCGAAGGCATCGGTCGATCCTTCATCAACTCCGTCACGGTGACCATACCCTCGACAGTGATCCCGATCCTGATTGCAGCCTTTGCGGCCTATGCACTGGCGTGGATGCAGTTTCCGGGGCGCGCGGTGTTGATCGCGGTTGTCGTCGGGTTGCTCGTCGTGCCACTCCAGATGTCACTCATTCCACTATTGAAACTATACAACTCGATCGGCTCTGCCTTCGGGGTGCCTGCCAAGACCTATCTGGGGATATGGCTAGCACACACCGGGTTCGGGTTGCCTCTTGCAGTATATTTGCTGCGTAACTATATCTCCGAACTCCCTCGGGAAATCATCGAATCCGCGCGCGTCGACGGTGCCAGCCATTTTGATATCTTCCTCAAGATTATTTTGCCGCTGTCATTCCCCGCTCTTGCTTCGTTCGCGATCTTCCAGTTCCTCTGGGTCTGGAATGACCTCTTGGTTGCGATGGTTTTCCTTGGTAATGGTGAAGATCAACTGGTCTTGACCGGTAGGCTGCGCGAAATGCTCGGCTCACGCGGTGGCAATTGGGAAATTCTGACGGCTTCGGCCTTCATCACCATTCTTGTCCCGTTGGGAGTCTTCTTTTCGCTCCAGCGTTATCTGGTGCGTGGGCTTCTGGCCGGATCTGTCAAAGGTGGTTAGGTCGCATTAAAGGGGCCATCCACCCTACAAAACAATCAGCAAAGTGGAAAAAGATATGCTCGAAACAGCAATTGACAAGGAATGGTGGCGTGGTGCGGTTATCTATCAGATTTACCCGCGCTCCTATCAAGACAGCAACGCCGACGGCATTGGTGACTTGAACGGGATTACCAGCCGTCTGCCCTATATTGCGTCTCTGGGTGTCGATGCGATTTGGATTTCGCCTTTCTTCACCTCGCCAATGGACGACTTCGGCTACGACGTCTCGGATTATTGCAACGTCGATCCGATGTTCGGTTCGTTGGCCGATTTCGAAAAACTGGTTTCGGCTGCTCACTATCTTGGCCTGAAGGTCATGATCGACCTTGTGCTGTCTCATACCTCGGACCGGCACCCATGGTTTATCGAAAGCCGCAAGGACCAGACGAACCACAAATCCGACTGGTATGTCTGGGCAGATGCGAAACCCGATGGAACCGTGCCCAACAACTGGCTGTCGATCTTTGGTGGGTCGTCCTGGCAGTGGGATAGCCGTCGCAAACAGTATTATCTGCACAACTTCCTCAAGTCGCAGCCGGATTTGAACTTCCACAATCCCGATGTTCAGGATGCGCTTCTGGATGCGACCCGTTTTTGGCTCGACAAGGGCGTGGATGGCTTCCGGCTTGATACGATCAACTTCTACTTCCACAGTGAAAGCCTGAAAGACAATCCGGCGCTGCCACCTGAGAAGCAGAGCTACAACACTGCCCCGAGCGTTAACCCCTACAGCTACCAGTCGCACCTGTACGATAAGAGCCAGCCGGAAAACCTTGATTTCCTTAGGAGATTCCGCGCCCTGCTTGACGAATATCCGGCAGCGGCTGCCGTTGGTGAAGTAGGGGATGATGAGCGCGGTTTGCAGATTCTGGCCGACTACACATCGGGCGGCGACAAGATGCATATGTGCTACGCCTTTGATTTCCTCGGAGGTGGGGCTCCAACACCCAACAAGGTCTGGAAGGCATTCCACGATTTGGAATCCGAAGCTCCGGATGCTTGGGCTTGTTGGGCGTTCTCGAACCACGATGTGGTGCGCTACACCTCTCGCTGGCAGGTTGCGCCTGACCTTCAGGACAACGCCAACAGGCTCCACATTGCGCTGTTGCTGACGATGCGCGGCTCTGCGTGCCTCTATCAGGGCGAGGAGCTCGGCCTTCAGGAAGCCTATGTGCCATATGAAGACCTGCAGGATCCCTATGGCATCGAATTCTGGCCGGACTTTCCGGGCCGCGACGGTGCCCGTACACCCATGGTTTGGGATCAAACCAGTACGTATGCGGGTTTTTCTGAAGTCAAACCATGGCTTCCAATTCCAGAAGAGCATCTCTTCGCAGCCGTTGGCTTGGCCGAGCAGAATGTGACGTCGCTGCTCAATCATTATCGGGCCATGCTGGCTTTCCGCAAGGCTCATCCTGCGTTGCGCAAGGGAACGATGGACTTTGATCGCACCGACGGAGACGTTCTAACCTTTGTGCGTTCCCATGAGGGAGACGAAGTCTATTGCGCCTTCAACCTGTCGCCGGAAACACGGGAAATTCCGTTTGATGGCAACACGATTGAGCCACTGGACCACAAACTCGATTTTTATACAGAAGTGGACAATGACCTGCTGAAACTGCAGGCCTATGGCGTCTTCTTCGGGTCAATCAAGAAGTCATGATGATGCAATTGTGCAGTCTTGCGAAAGACATATTCAACGGGAGGACAGGATGGCAAGCCTGAAGCTCACAAACATAGAAAAAGCCTATGGCGCTACCAAGGTTCTCAAAGATATCAACCTGGAAATCGATCAGGGGGAATTCATTGTTTTCGTTGGTCCGTCCGGGTGTGGCAAGTCAACCCTCCTGCGCATGATTGCGGGCCTTGAAAGCATCACTGGCGGTGAGCTGCTCATCGATGGCCAGCGCATGAATGAAATCCCGCCGTCAAAGCGAGGCATCGCCATGGTCTTCCAAACCTATGCGCTTTATCCGCATATGACGGTGTACGACAACATGGCTTTCGGCATGAAGATCGCCAAAGCAAAGAAAGATGCAATCAAGGACCGGGTCACAAAAGCTGCAGATATTCTGCAGCTGACACCATATCTTGAGCGACTGCCCAAAGCTCTTTCCGGTGGTCAGCGTCAACGCGTGGCCATCGGCCGCGCGATTGTGCGCAATCCCAAGGTCTTTCTGTTCGATGAGCCTCTGTCCAACCTTGATGCTGCCTTGCGTGTTGCAACGCGCATTGAGATTGCGCAGCTCAATGAGAGCATGCCAGATACCACAATGATTTATGTGACCCACGATCAGGTCGAGGCCATGACGCTCGCCGACCGTATTGTCGTGCTTTCCACGCGTGGGTTCATCGAACAGTGCGGTGCTCCAATGGAGCTCTATCAGAATCCGAAAAACGTCTTCGTGGCCCAGTTCATCGGTTCTCCGGCGATGAACATCTATGACTGCATGATCACGGATACTGGTGACCAGACGCGTGTTGCCTTCAAGGATGATGAACAGGGTTTCACCGTTGATGTGAAAAGCGCGCCTGAGTTCAAGGGAAAAACAGCCAAATTCGGTGTGCGCCCGGAAGATCTGCGTCTCGCAGAGGAGGGTGACGAAGTGCTTTACTCCTGCCCCGCTCGGATCGTTGAAAAGCTGGGTGAGGTGACTTTGCTCTATCTAGAGCCGCCCCATGGCGATGAAGAGCCCCTGATCGCAAAGATCCCGGGCAACCACGATTTCACCCGTGGCGATGTTGTCAGCCTGTCTGCTGACATCGAAAAGCGGCACTTGTTCAACGAAGATGACCAGTCGTTCCGCTGGCTTGGCGTTGAAGACTAGGCCGCACGACGATCAAAGACACTGACGATCAAAGACGATATGGAAACCCGGATCGGTTATGCCGACCGGGTTTTTTGCGTCCGTTTCTCGTAATCTTGCAAAACGTCAGCCCAAAAAGAGAGACCCGCTCGAATGAGCGGGCCATCATATCCTGATCAATGCTGGAGCCGTTGAGTGATCAATCAGCGCTTTGTGACGAGCTCTTCGTCTTCCCGAGGCAGGCGGTTGCCTACGGCGATGAGGATCAGCACCGAGACATTCATGATGAGCGCATAGATCGAAGAGGGGATCATGAAACGCCCATCTCCCATGAACTGTGCAATGACAAGCGCGAGGGCGACATTCTGCAATCCGCATTCGATGGCAATCGTCAGGGCCTGCTGAGACGACAGGCGGAACAGGCGGCTGAACAGCAGGGCCGATCCAATAGCCATGACATTGAGCAGGATGACCGCCGGGCCTACCGAGCTCCAATGAGCGGTGATGTTGCTCCATTCGCTGTAGAAGCTGTTGATCACAATGGCCGCAAAGATTGCCGAGGCGACGAATTTTGCCGGGTTCGAAGCGCGCTGGGAAAGTTTGGGGAAGAAATGACCGATTGCCATCCCGATAGCCAGTGGCAGGGCCGATATGGCAAGGACTTTCATCGCTGTTTCGCCAAACGGCAGGCTGTAGAGTTCACTGCTGCTTGGCCCGTCTCCGACACCTTGAAAGACCATGAACGCAACCGACAGGGCGGTCGGGATGGTAACGAACGCAACAAGGTTTGTAACGATAGTCAGCGAAATCGACAGCGCGGTCTTGCCTCGGGCGAGAACGGTCAGAAGGTTGGACGAAATGCCCCCCGGAGCGGACGCCAGAATGATCAGCCCGATCGCATAGACGGTGTCGAGTTTGGTGATCAGTGCAACAAAAAAGGCAATGGCTGGGAGGAAGAGGATCTGGGCAACGATCCCTGCGCTCACGGCGCGCAATTGATTCCCAAGCGCCCTGAAGTCTTGCAGGCGGACAGACAGGCCCACAGTCATCATGATAAGAGCAAGGCCGATTGGAATAAGGGGGGTGTTCACGAAAACAAACCTTCCTGAATACGACGCTTTTCGCGAGGGTCTTATAGGTACATGTCGTGTGACTTGTTGCGGGGACAATAGCCACTGCCATTTCGTATGGCTTTGACCAGAGTCATGCATCTTAAGGTTTTTCACATACGACGGAAGTGTAGTAGCACGGTTGTGTCGCTGCTTTATCGGTTTCTACGCCCTGCGGTCAACGCCGACCTTTACTCCATTTACGTATTGACCCGATTGTCTGGATCGCATTTGATGCGGCCGCAAAGACAAACCGCAAGGAACAATCCATGAAGAAACTGCTTTTGGCTGCCCTTCTGGCAGCGACGTCCGTTACCGTTGCTCAGGCCGCTGACTATGAGCTCGGCACTTTGACCATCTCCAACCCCTTCGCGCGGGCATCGGCTGGCATGGCGTCTGCGGGCGGCGGGTTTTTCTCCATCGAGAACGCGGGTGAGGCAGATCGTCTCATTGCGGCGCACGCTGATGTTGGTGCGGTCACCGAATTGCATACGCACATTCGCGAGGGGGATGTGATGAAGATGCGCCAGGTCGAAGCCATTGAGGTTCCGGCGAATGGGTCCGTTGAGCTGAAACCGGGCAGCTATCATGTCATGTTCATGAAGCTGAAGGAGCCGCTCAAGAAAGGCGAAACATTCCCGCTTGAACTGACGTTCGAGAAAGCTGGCAAGGTGACAATCGATGTCGAAGTTGCCGGGATCGGTGCCAAGATGGCTCCGGGCATGGACCATTCCAAAATGAAGTCAGAATAGAGGTCTGCTGGTCAACCGGGGTGCCGGATGGCCTGATCACGCGATTGAAGACCCGGGGGCTTGCGCCCGGGTTTTTGCTTTGTCAGGTCAGAAACTGAATGGCAAAGAAGGCAATAATCAGGACAAACTGGAAGAGAGACGTCCGCATCAGACTCTTGATGTGATCGTATGGTGTGGTCGCCAAAAACATTTTCCGGATCGGAAACGCAACTGCAAAGGCCATGACCAGAGCCGTTACGAGCAGGCTGACAAGGCTCAATGTGCCATGATCAAGCAGGTTCGAGATATGAATGAGCCCGACACAACTCAAAAGCAGCAACGCAGCGTAGAGCTGCTTGGTTTTCTCAGGGCCCAACAGGATGGCCAGCGTTCGTCTACCACCTTCCTTGTCTCCAACCCGGTCGCGATGATTGTTCACGGTGAGCACCGCCGCGGCGGGCAGACCGATATAAAAGCCGGACCAGAAGCTCAGGAGCGTCCATTCACCCGTCAACAGGTAGTAGCTGCCCATCACCGACATGATGCCAAAAAAGACAATGACGAAGAGTTCTCCAAATGGAGATCCGGAGATCGGATAGGGGCCGGAGGAATAGCCAAAGGCACAGACGATGCCAACAATGCCGATCATCAGGATCGGCATGCCACCGTAAAACACCAGAAACAGGCCGCAAAGCGCTGACAGGCCCAAAAAGAACACGGCAGCCAAGCGGACATGATGTCCTTGCAGCAATCCCAGACTCGTCATGCGCGGCGGTCCAAGGCGGGTTTCTGCCTGATCAAGGCCGGTTCCGGCATCCGCGGCATCGTTCCAAAGGTTGGTGGCGATCTGTATCGATGTTGCAGATATAAGGATAATCGGAAATACAAGCCAAGCGACGGTCGATCTGCCTTCAAAGGCCAGCAATCCAGCGAGAAGCACAGGCGCAATCGACAGAATAAGCGTCTTCGGGCGCATAGCCAATAGCCAGATGAACCCCTTGCTTCGCTCTTGCAGTGTCTGTCCGGCCATCATCGGCAATGCTCCATCCTAAAAATCCTTGCCAACACTGACAGGGGGCTAATTTGCGCCCGCACCATACTTTCGACGTATAGGAAAATCCAGATTGAATCGAAACGCGTTGAGGGTGAAGCAGCAATTTCTGGATAAGTAGGCACGAAACAGCCGGTATTCGCGCACAATTTGAGCTGGATCTCTCAAGGAGCTGCGATGTTCGCGGATCATCGGCCGATCTCGAGACCTGCAAGCCTCCGATCACTTTCAGACTATTCTGCCGCTTCTGCCAATTTGGCCCAGTCAAGGGCGCGTGCAATGTCAGCCGTCATCACCTCACCGACCCAGTCTTGGCCGCCCACTGGCATCACGAAATGACAGCCTTCAGGCGCCCGGCGGGACAGTTTGGCCATATCGTCGACGGAGTGCGAGCCAAGGCCATTGAAATGAGGCAAGACGAGCGTGCGCGGATCAACAGTCTCCATGACATCCTCAAGATGCGGCGCCTCATCGAGGAAGGCGCAGGAAATGGGGCCAAACAGACCGGTTTTGTCCAGTTGATGTGCAAGTTCGCGTGCCCGGGTGCTGGACTGTTTATCGATTGAGGCACCGTGCGCTGCGATCAGGATGGGCGGTTTGTCCCTCGGGCGGTCAAGCTTCTCGATCTCATTGGAAAGCGCCTTAGCGATGCCTGCCGCCAGATCGTCGGAAACACCGAAAGGGGGGAGCATCGTAAAAGGTACGTCGTCTTCGCCAATCGCTTCGCGTACTTTCTTGGGCAGGATCCGATTGCAGAAATACCCATCACTCATGAAGAACGGATAGATAAACCGGTTGGGCGCTTCAAGAGACGACCATGCATCGGCAATGCTTGGCGATCCGCGCAACACGCCGGCAGACACCTCGACGTCACCTAGCTTGGACCGCACTTCATCGGCAAGCTCGAGCAGGCGCGCGTTGTTGAGCCGCCCGCCACGTTCGCCATGGGCAACGATCAAAACTGCATTGATAGGCCGTGATGTGCTCATGAGCGGTTGGCTCCTGCCAAGAGTTATTCGTAATTCTACATAACAATCCAGCGTTGGGCAATCATCATGCCCCTACGCAACGAAAGGGTGAGCGTTTGAATGCCCTTTGTTTCGTTACGCTGTATCAACGCATCCAGATCAATCTAGTTTCATTGACTGACATGCTTGTTAGCGTCGGCTTGCTGACCGGGTGCTCGCGCGCCTTCTGCATGAAAGGACCTTAGCATCAAGACGGATGCGAGAGGGCGAGGCGAGAGGTAACGCTTTTTCAAAGTTGCCACTGATCTTGGCAGTGATTTCCAACATCCGGTGCGATAAGGAAAAGCCAAGGGAAGGCAGAAAAAAACCGCTTCTGGCTGAAGCGGTTTATTGAAACGGTCGAACGGGATGCGCCTTTGCCTCAGGGCCTGCGTTCGTCACTGGTTTCGTCACTGGTATTGAGTGTGTCAGGCACCTTGAAAGTGTCGGCAATCCTCGCCTTGGCCAGATCAATGGCATCCCTCAGCCCCTTGTCGAGATCGAGGCTTGCGAGGAAACAGTGAGCCTTGGGACTCATTTTGGGTATCATTTTGGAAATGATGCTCACGACTTTGTCGTGTTCATGTCCTTTGGCGAAGCTCACGGCGTTGTATTGAAGAAAGACCAGACAGGCCAGATCCTCAACAAGCTGGGTTCGTTCGTCTCGTTTCAGGTCTCTCTTCATGATGATGTCGGAGACAATGGTCTGGGCCTCCAAATCATAGCCATGAGCCGCCATGATTTCCAACACGCGCTTGGCATGATGTCGCTTCAACTCGTTGCGCCAGCGAAAATAGCCCGGTTTGCCGAGCGGATACTCGTCTCTGGGAATGATCCACCGTTCGATATGCTGGCCACGCGCGGCGATCTGGACAAGCTCGTCAGCCTCGGGAGCGTAGAGCTCGCACATCTTGCTCATGCGGATGCCATACAACAGCTCAACCGGAATCGGCGCGCTGCCTTCCTCGCTAGAAAAACGGGGATCCTTGGCATTCGCCTGATCAATCTCTTCAATGACGGCTTCGAACGCGGACATCGGACATCTCCAAAAAAGCGAGAATCTCTTGAGAATACTATCGGGTTTTTGCCTCAGACGACAGTTTGTCATTCAAAATCCCGCACTGACTGTTCAAGACAGCATCTTCGGTCGGGAAATTTTGGCCACACGTTTCATCTCGCTCAGTTTTACTTGATTTGATTAGTAACTGTGCAACTATGAATGAAAGGCAATCCAGGAAAGCCGCCGGACACATATGCCTTGTTCGACCAGTCGCAATTTGCGGTCCGACGATGCGCTGATGCCATCGTGTGGGCTGCGAGACCAACAGGGGGTGATGGTTGCTCATGGCAGAGTAGGGCGGATTTGGCAAAAGATATGGCGGTCTTCGAGCATGCAAAGCCGGCGGTAACGGCACGGCAAACCGATACGGACAGCAGCGAGAAAGGCGTAACCGGCAAGGAACGGACGCGCCTGCTCAGTGGCTTCTTCATGCCGCTGCCCGAGGATACCGTTGCCGAGCATGTGAATGCTTTTTTGAAAATGCCCACGTCAATATACATCGGACACATCGCCAGCGCGCTGGTGTTGCTGTATATCGCGCATAACAACCCCGTTGTGCCCATCTGGTTTCTTTTTGTCTGGGCGACGTTGGAACTTGGTTTCTATCCGTCGATGATGGAGCTCTGGCGCCGAAGCTACACCCGTAAGCTTTCTTCCGAGCGACGTCCCTATCTCTGGATACGCCTGATGGATATGCTCAGCTTGATCGTTGGGGTCAGTTGGGGCGTCATGGCCTTCTGGAGCCTCAATCCAGACAATTCCGCTCATTTCGCGATCCAAATGTCCGTTGCCGCGGGCGCGACGGCAGCTGCGATCCGGTCGCTGGCCATCTTCCCGCGCTCCTTTGCCCTTTATGCCATTCCGTTTTTGGGGCTTCTGGCGACGCGATTGATGCTCTTTGGGGGTGAATTTGTCCTGCTTGGCGGATTGGTGATAATCTTCCTGCTGATGCTTCTGCGCTCTGGGGATGACGTGTTGCAGTCAGTGCGCCAATACATCGCCATCAGCAATGAAAATCTCGACCTCGCCCGCCGCTATCGCGATGCGGCAGATGAGGCCGATCATGCCAACCGGGAAAAGACCAGACTGTTGGCCGCTGCAAGCCATGACCTCCGCCAACCGATCCATGCGATAGGGCTTTATCTGGAAGCCTTGCCGATCGACCGGATGGAAAAGCAAAGCCGAGATACCCTTGGCCGCATTCGCAATTCCCTCGATAGTCTTTCCAAGCTTTTCAACTCTCTACTCGATGTCAGTCTGCTGGACAGTGGCAAGATCAAAGTGCGACCCGGCCAATTCGATCTGCGCGACATGCTCAACCACATACTGGACGATTACGAGCCGTTGGCCGAAATCGCACATGTCACGCTGACCATGGAATGTCCGAAGGTCGGGGTCAACGGTGATGCGATCCTGATCCGGCGCATGGTTCAGAATCTCGTTTCCAATTCGATCCGACATTCGAATGGCGGATCTGTGCGTATTGATGGCCGGAGCTCAGCTGGCCGGATCGATATTGCGGTCATTGATGACGGCCCGGGGATCGCGACTGAACATCAAGCGATCATCTTTGAGGAATTCACCCAAATCTCCCGCCGCACAGCCTCTGAGGCGTCTTCACTTGATAGTGTCGAAAGAGAGGACCGTGGATTGGGTCTGGGACTTGCCATCGTCCGCAGGTTGGCGGATCTGCAAGATCTTGAACTCGATCTGATATCCAGTCACGAAGGCACATCTGTCATGATCAAGGGGCTGCAAGCGGTTGAACTCAAACGCTCCGCTGAACATGACCCCAATCTTACAAAACGCATGTCATCGCCCTTCAAGCAGAAGCGGTTGCTGGTGGTTGACGATGATGCCCAAACGCTCGAGGCAACGGCGAACCTTCTCTCTCAATGGGGATGCGATGTCATGTGCGCCAACGGCATGGCGCAACTTGATGCTATAGACGGGCCTTTCGATCTGTTGATCAGCGACTATTCCTTTGGCGCGGACTATACGGGAATCGATATCGTCCAAAGCGCCAGAAAACGGCTCGGACCACATCTGCCAGCGCTGGTCATATCCGGAGAATCATCCGAGATGGTGCAAAAAAAGCTGGAGGCGGCTAACCTGTTGCTCATTCAGAAGCCGGTGCAACCGGTTCAACTGCGATCGGCTATGCTCAATGCCTTTCTGGCGCGGGATGATCGCCAGCAGGTCATATCCTGATGCGAGCCGTCATGATCAGGTGAGGCAGTAGCTGGCCGCAATTGCAGAGGCGGCAGCGCGGTTGGAAACACCGAGATTTTTCATCAGAGCCGAGACATGGCTGCGGACGGTGAAGGGCGACAGTCCCAACTCTCTGGCGATTTCTTTGTTGGACAATCCATGACGCAAGAGCTTGAGGATCTCGATCTGCCTGGGCGTCAGCTCATCCAGTGAGACATGTTGCGGCAACGCATGATCCATATTGAGAGCTGTGTCGCTGATCCGAACCTCAATCTGTCCCTGCATGACATTCTCAATTGCCGTCAAAACGAGATTGGAGGGGACGGACTTGGAAATGAATCCATTGACGCCAAGGTCCATGATCTGCTCGATTTCAGCCGGATCATTCATCATCGACACGGCTATGATCGGGCAAAGCGAGAAGGTGCGGCGCAATCGTTTGAGATCACGCATATAGTCAAAACCGGGAAAGATCAGATCGGTAATGATGAGATCCGGCACGGGCGGTCGGTTCAGAAGTGCTTCGAGGGCCGCGCTGTCGCCAGCTTCATCAACGACTGCACCATTGAACAACTGCTCAAGCAACTGCTTCAATCCCGAACGATAAAGTGGATGGTCATCAGCTAGAATGATCCTCATCGACTGATCCTCCAAAGCACCGGTTCTGTGCAAAGGACTCCGGCAAATATGCATTGAACTCTGGATGGTGACGAACGCATCGCCGGTTGCGCGTTAGCGCGCGCCCGTCTTGTCGCTTCCGCCACTCCAAAGTCCACTTTCCGCCCATGCTTGTTTCCTGTCCACTGCTACACTTGTACGGGCCTTCAAGCGCTCGGGAAACGCTGTCTAGTGGTCGGACTTCTGCAAGAAGTGGTGGCCAAGGCCGGTATCATAGTCAAGGCCTTCGCGTGTCAGGACGATGGGGGGAATAGTCTTGTCCGCAACAAGACCCTTACGTGCCAAAGCTGTCCAGACCGCTCTGTTGTTGAAGCCGGTGATCTCCGCGGCGTTGACCACGAATTCACCCACGTGGACGTGGTCACCGTGAGCGTGCGGCAGGCGCAGAATCGTCACCGAACCGTCCTTGTTCCAGCTTTCATCGGGCTGGGAGCGGGCGATGATCTGAGTGAGCACCAGTGTACGCAGCTGCAACTTGTTGAGTTTGAGCGGATTGACGCGTTTCATGCTTGTTCCTTGTGGTCTTGTTTGCTTGCTGTGAACGACAAACAGCCGACCGGAGGCGTCCGACCGGCTGAATTGTCGAGGCTGCTGGCAGCATCCTGGCGGATGCTAGCCCATTCAACCTATCCGTTGTTCTTAAAATGACCTGTTATGCTCGCAGAATCAATCTGGTTGCGCATGATATTAAAGCGCACATAGGCTCCGGTTATGTTCGATGGGTCGATTTCTTCAAGGCTCAGTGCATGAAGGGTAAAGATATAGCGATGAGCTGGATCGTCCGGCGGCGGGTAGGCGCCGGTGAAATTCTCCGTGCCGGCGTCATTCAGCGCGCTTTTTGCCATGTCCGGCAGGCTCGCACTCGAAATCTCGCCATTCTCTGATACGGGTAGATTGACGATAATCCAGTGCCAGAACCCGGAGCCGGTCGGGGCGTCCGGATCATAACAGGTCAGCGCAAGGCTTTTTGCCTCCGACGGAACTCCTGACCATTGCAGGGTAGGGGAAAGATCCTCGCCGCCCAGTCCTTGAGAAACCGATTTGGCGGGTAGCGGATCGCCGTCATGAAAGTCGGGGCTCGTCAGTTGCATGATGATCCTCCGTTGGATATCTATGATATGTCGATAAGTCACATTTTCACGCAAGCAAGACTGTGGCCGGATCGACCATCGCCTTGTCTGCTCTAAGTCATGAACGAATGTCTCCGACATTCGTTCCGCGCATCACGCTCTTCAGTCAATCATCAGACCAGAAATGCGGCAATCGGAAAATGTACCAAACGGGTTCATATCCGCTGCATAATCTGTCAGTTGACGCACCCTCAATCCAGCGCTCCAAGCTCGATATGCAAATTGACACGGTCGGCGGAGAACCGGGTCTTCGAATATTGGATCGGGTTGCCGTTCATATCCGCATTGATGGCATGGGTGACCAGCACGATGGCATTGGGCACAAGGCCGAGCAATTCTATATCGTCGATGGTGGCGTGGTAGGCCTCAACCAGAGTGGATTGGCGGACATAATCATCTAGGCCGCAAGCGGCAAAGGCCTTGGTCACAGATTCCAGCCGTCTATAATGTTCGGCGAAGTCGGAAAAGCGCTTCACATCAAAGAAATGGGTCGACCGGCTCAAGGGGACTTTATCCCCTGTCCCAATGGTGCGGATACGCAGCACGGGGGCCCCTTTGGCAAGGCCGAGAGCTTTGGCGACTTCCGTGTTCGCTTCGGTGACATCTTCCTTGAGCAGCCGATTGGCTCCTTGCTGTCCCTGTTCGGCAAGGCCTGCCGAAAAGCGTGTGCGTTTGCCGATCGGATAGGTCACGCGCTCCGGTTTTATGATGAAGGTGCCGCGACCCTGTTCTGCGCGCAGGATACCCTCCTGAACCAGCGCGGAAATAGCCGAGCGAACGGTGTGGCGATTGACCCCGAACAACGCCGCAAGCTCTGTTTCCGGCGGCAGCTTTCCGCTTTCATCGCCAAGCCCGGATGAAATGCCCGCTCTGATGGCATCGGCAATCTGGCGCCACAAGGCTATACCGCTTCGCCTTGTCACGGGAGACTTCAATACATCGGATGCCATCGGCTCGGTCCTTTGCTTGCCAGCAGGTCGGCGGATAGGTCAGAGCAACCGCCAGCCTATGCACTCTTATCGCATATTTGAAATCCGGTGGAACAACAAATAATCCTGCTTGTCACAATGCTGTCACCGCAGGGAGCTATCACTGCGTCAAACAAGGTTGTCTATATAAATAGACAAATATGACAGAGGGATTTCGGTGCTCCGACCCTTGGGAACGAGCCTGCAACGGACAAGAGGTTTGACTTGCTTGAAAGTGACCAAAAACAGGCTGGCGATCACGGTGTTGATGCCAGAATGCAAAGCTCGCTGACCAGTGAAGATGAGGCACGACAGAGACGCATGTCGATCCTTGGTAACGCCAGTGCCAGGGATCTCGTCAACCATTGGCAGTGCCTTGATATCGATCCTGAGGTGGAACTCTTGCGAGGACCAGAAACGGGCCTGATTGCCCTGCGTGGCCGCATTGGCGGCGGTGGTGCGCCGTTCAATTTTGGCGAAGCGACCGTTACCCGCGCGACAGTGCGCATGGCATGTGGTGCCATTGGACACGCCGTGATGCTCGGCCGCGATGCTGGCAAGGTCAAACTGGCTGCGGTGATTGATGCTCTTGCAACCGATGACGCGATGTCGGGCAAAATCGAGGATAATATCCTGACGCCGCTTGCGATGATTGCCGCCAAACGCGATCGCGATCAAGCGGCCAAAGCGCAGGCGACACGGGTCAATTTCTTCACCATGGTGAGAGGGGATGACTGATGTCGGTATTTAGTGAAATTCAGACGACAGGCGGGGTGACGCAGGGCGCGATGCAGGGTGGTCTGGGTGAGCCGGTGCTGCAAAGCCAGCGCATCTTCCGGGTGATCATGGAAGCCATGGCGCGACCCGGCAAGATCATGCCGGTTGCAACCGATGCCATGCCGCCATTGCCGTTGATGCCGCTCGCCGCGGCGGTTCTCTACACGGTCTCGGATGCCGATACACCCATATGGATGGATGAGCCATTGGCCGGAGAACAATCGGTTGCGGACTGGCTGACCTTCCATGTCGGTTGCCCGATTGTCCAAGACCCCGCGTTCGCGACTTTTGCACTGATTTCGGATGCGGAAGGCATGCCTTTTCTTGATGTCTTCTCGAAGGGATTGCAGGACTATCCGGACCAGTCCGCCACGCTGATCCTTCAGGTGGAAAGCCTGAAGGTAAGCGCGGGCTGGGAGTTGAGAGGGCCGGGCATAAAGGACCGCCACGCGCTTTCCGTCGAGCCAATCTCACCGCATTTTCTTGATCAGTGGCGGGCAAATCATGCGCTCTATCCACGCGGTGCCGATGTCATTCTCGTTGCACCGGACGCGATAGCCTGCCTCCCCAGAACCACAACAATTGCGATGCCGGACCCCTCCGGGAAGGAAGGCTGACATGTATGTAGCCGTCAAGGGCGGGGAAGCCGCCATCAGTGCCGCCCATCAGTTGCTCGCCGACAAGCGACGTGGCAACAGGGATGTTCCTACCATTAGTCTCGATCAGGTCGGCGAACAACTCTCGCTGGCCGTTGATCGCGTCATGAGCGAGGGTGCGCTTTATGATCGGGAGCTGGCTTCCTTGGCGGTCAAGCAGTCCCGGGGCGACCTTATCGAGGCCGTCTTCCTTACCCGTGCTTATCGCACGACCTTGCCACGCTTTGGCTATTCCGAAGCCATCGACACCGGCAAGATGCAGATTGAACGCCGTGTCTCGGCAACCTTCAAGGATCTCCCCGGAGGGCAGATTCTGGGACCAACCTTTGACTATACGCATCGTTTGCTCGACCCCAGTCTTGCCAGCGATGAAGAACCGCCTGAAGCCTTGCGCGTCGATCCCGTGCCGGGAGCAGATCCAGAGGCCGAGAAGGAACCGATGCCGCGCGTCTCCGATCTCATAGCAGGCGAGGGGCTCATGGAACCCGATAGTGCGCCGCCAGAAGACGGAGCAGACTGGCCGGAACCGGGAGATATTTCCCGCGCACCGATCCAGTATCCGCTCGACCGTCAGCTCCGTCTACAGGCCCTGTCGCGCGGCGACGAAGGCTTTCTTCTCTCGCTTGGCTATTCCACCCAGCGCGGCTATGGCCGCACCCATCCTTTTGCCGGTGAGATCCGCATTGGTGAGGTGGATGTTCGGATGACTGTGCCGGAACTGGGCTTCGATGTCTCCCTTGGACGCATCCAGATCAGCGAATGCCAGCTCGTCAACCAGTTCAAGGGATCCAAGGTCGCACCGCCCCAATTCACCCGCGGCTACGGTCTGGTCTTTGGCCAGTCCGAACGCAAGGCGATGTCCATGGCTTTGTGCGACCGCGCTCTGAGGGCCGAAGAACTGGGCGAAGACATCATCGCTCCGGCGCAGGACGAAGAATTTGTCATCTCCCATGCCGACAATGTTCAGGCCACCGGTTTCGTCGAGCATCTCAAGCTGCCGCACTATGTGGATTTTCAGGCCGAGCTGAAGCTTGTACGCCGCATGCAGGCCGAATTCTACGCGAGTCAATCCGATGCAAGCGCTTCGCAGGCCGAAAACACAGAGGAGGCGGCACAATGAGCATCGTGAATGAAGCGGATAGCGGCCCCACCATCGCCGAATACAATTTTGCCTATCTCGATGAACAGACCAAGCGCATGATCCGCCGCGCCATCCTCAAGGGCATCGCCATTCCCGGCTATCAGGTGCCTTTCGCCAGTCGCGAAATGCCCATGCCCTATGGTTGGGGAACCGGCGGTGTGCAGGTGACGGCTTCGATCATCGGGCCTGATGATATCCTCAAGGTCATCGATCAGGGATCGGACGACACCACCAACGCGGTTTCCATTCGGGCCTTTTTTGCCAGAATGGCCAAGGTGGAGACGACGACCCACACCGCTGACGCCTCAATCATCCAGACCCGTCACCGGATCCCGGAAGAAGACCTCAAGGAAGGGCAGGTGATCGTCTTTCAGGTGCCGATCCCCGAGCCTTTGCGCTTCCTTGAACCGCGAGAAACCGAGACCCGAAAGATGCACGCGGTTGAGGACTATGGTCTCATGCATGTGAAGCTTTATGAAGACATCGCCCAGAAGGGACACATCGCCACCAATTATGCCTATCCGGTGCGCGTCAAGGGTCGCTATGTGATGGACCCGTCCCCGACTCCGAAATTCGACAATCCCAAGATGCATAACAACGAGGCCCTTCAGCTTTTTGGTGCAGGCCGAGAAATGCGCATCTATGCCATCCCGCCCTATACCGATGTGGTCAGTCTGGATTTCGAGGATCACCCGTTCGAAATCCAGACCTTCGATGAGCCATGTGCCCTTTGCGGTGGCAACGGGGTCTTCCTTGACGAGGTGATCCTCGATGATCAGGGCGGCCGCATGTTTGTCTGCTCCGATAGCGACTATTGCGAAGATCGCCGTGACAAGGGCCACACGGGGCCTATGGCACCCTTGCAGGAAACCGCCGCGCCCCCGGCCTCGTCCAGCCAAGACACCGGAAGGACCGACCCATGCTGAACCGGACGGCAAACAAAGGTGTGTCTCGCTCTTCGCTCGTTCCGCCCCGACCAATGGATCTGACGGAAGAGCCACTTCTGCAGGTGCGCTCAGTGTCTAAGTATTATGGCCGCCGTGTCGGGTGCGAAGAGATCAACTTTGATCTCTGGCCAGGCGAAGTGCTCGCGATCGTTGGCGAGTCCGGCTCGGGCAAGACCACCTTGCTCAATTGCATCTCGACTCGCCTGATGCCGACCTCAGGCATGGTCAGCTATCGCATGCGCGATGGATCGATGCGTGAGGTCTTCCGGCTCAATGAGGCCGAAAAACGCTTTCTCATGCGCACCGACTGGGGCTTTGTACATCAGAACCCGGCTGATGGCTTGCGCATGACAGTTTCCGCTGGGGCCAATGTCGGCGAGCGGCTTATGGCCATCGGCCAGCGTCACTATGGCAACATCCGCCAGACAGCTGCTGACTGGCTCGAACAGGTCGAAATTTCACCGGACCGGATTGATGACGAACCGCGGGCCTTTTCCGGCGGCATGCGCCAGCGTCTGCAAATTGCGCGCAATCTGGTCACCGGTCCGCGCCTTGTCTTCATGGATGAGCCAACCGGAGGCCTTGATGTGTCGGTGCAGGCTCGCCTGCTTGATCTCCTGCGCGGCCTTGTTGCCGAATTGGGGCTTGCTGCCATTGTCGTCACGCACGATCTGGCGGTCGCTCGTCTGCTCTCTCACCGAATCGTGGTGATGAAAGAGGGCAGGGTGATCGAGACCGGTCTGACCGATCGCGTGCTCGACGACCCGCAAGCGCCATACACCCAGCTTCTTATCTCTTCCATTCTTCAGGTCTAGGAAAGGTGATCCAATGACTGATCTCCAATCAACACCCTTGATCGTCACCGATGTTGGCAAAAGCTTCGTGATGCATTTGCGCGGATCGGTCACCATCCCCGTGGTTGCTCGGGTCAACTTCGTGCTCAACGCGGGCGAATGCTCCGTGCTTGGCGGGCCATCCGGCGTTGGCAAAAGCTCCATCCTGAAAATGATCTATGGCAACTACGGCACCGACACCGGCCAGATTCTGGTCTATTTTAATGGCCGCATGCTCGATCTCGCGAGGGCGGATCCACGCACCATCCTTGCGGTCCGCCGTGAAATGGTCGGCTATGTGAGCCAGTTCCTGCGTGCCATGCCGCGTGTCCCTGCGCTTGACGTGGCAGCCGAGGGGCTCGTTGAGCAAGGCGAGAGTGTCAGCAGCGCACGGGAAAGGGCGGGCAATATGCTGGCACGCCTCAACCTGCCCGAAAAACTCTGGCAACTGCCCCCGGCCACCTTTTCTGGTGGTGAGCAGCAGCGCGTGAATATCGCACGCGGGTTCCTCACGGAGCATCCGGTTTTGTTGCTCGACGAACCAACTGCCTCGCTCGATGCCGCCAACCGCGCCATCGTCATCGATCTGATCAAGGAGAAAAAGAGGCAAGGGGTCGCCCTGCTGGGGATTTTCCATGACAAGGTCGTGCGCGACGCGGTGGCGGACGTCATCGTCGATGTCTCCCGTTTCGCAAAGAGCGTCGAAGATGAGGCTGGACTTCTCGCTGGTGCACGACGTGTTGGCGAGATGACGAGCCTTGTCGGATGAAATGATCATGACCCAGAACCCTGAAGTGTCCGGCGCTGACAGCAGAACCGCGCGGTTGGGTCCAAAGCCGTCGATCCACCCCAATGCAAAGGTCACCAATTGCTCGCTTGGTCGATATACCGAAATTGGTGATCGAACCCATATCACCGACAGCAGCCTTGGCGATTATAGCTACATCACGCGGGACGGCGACGTCTGGACCGCAACCATCGGCAAGTTCGCCAACATTGCCAATGCGGTCCGTATCAATGCGCCCAACCATCCACATTGGCGGGCCACGCAGCATCACTTCACCTATCGAGCCTCCGACTATTTTGACGAGGTCGACATGGATGAGGCCTTCTTTGACTGGCGACGGGACAATGCGGTGACCATCGGCCATGATGTCTGGATCGGTCATGGGGCGACGATCCTGCCCGGTGTGACCATTGGAGACGGCGCTATCGTTGGAGCGGGGGCCGTTGTCAGTAAGGATGTCGCTGACTATGTGATCGTCGCGGGGGTGCCAGCAAAACCCATTCGCGAACGCTTCCCCAATGCGATTGCCGAAAGGCTGAAAGCCCTTGCCTGGTGGGACTGGAGCCACGATGCCCTGCGGTCTGCGCTCGATGATTTTCGCCAGCTCGGGATTGAAGACTTTCTTGAAAAATATGAAGCCTCCTGAGCCGGTCACTGGCGAAGGGCGAAGAGTTTGACCAGTCCATTTTGTCCGCGGGAAAGCTGCGCTTGTCACAAAACTGAAACGCCCGAGACATGAGCATTTCACACAAAATGCGTAGATCAAGAACAGCTATTTGAAATCTGAATTGATCGCACAGACCGGATTTTTGGTCGTGGTTGTTGCCCGCGACAGGGCCGTTGTGGCCGTCTCGCATCGGGCAACGACGGGAGTATCAAAGGTCGCAAGACCATGAGGAGAGGACTGAATGCTCGAACTGTCGAACGTCACGCGCCGATTTGGCAAGAACACAGCAGTGGATTCCGTGACAGTGTCCATTCCTCAAGGACAGATGGTTGGCATCATTGGTCGCTCGGGTGCAGGCAAGTCAACACTTCTGCGCATGATCAATCGCCTGATCGATCCGAGCGAAGGGGATATTCGCTTCGGTGAGAAACAGGTCTCGGCACTCAAGGGACGGGACTTGCGTGACTGGCAACGCGACTGTGCGATGATCTTTCAGCAGTTCAACCTCGTGCCGCGCCTCAATGTCCTGACGAATGTTCTTCTCGGTCGTCTCAACCATCGCAACACCATCCTCAATCTGCTCAATATCTTCACGCCGGAAGAACGGGCGCAGGCACTGCTGGCCCTCGAACGCCTCGGTATCGAGCAGACTGCACTGCAGCGAGCAGGAACCTTGTCTGGCGGCCAGCAACAGCGCGTTGCCATTGCCCGCGCTCTGATGCAAAACCCCAAGGTCATTCTGGCCGATGAGCCGATTGCGTCGCTTGATCCACTCAACGCGCAGATCGTGATGGATAGCCTCAAGGACATCAACGAACGTGACGGCATCACCGTCGTCACCAATCTGCACACCCTTGATACGGCCCGCACCTATTGTGAGCGCGTCATCGGGATGTATCAGGGCCGGGTTGTCTTTGACGGCCCGTCTTCGGCTTTGACCCGCGAGGCGGTGAGACAGATCTACGGCTCGCAGGATAATGCGGAAATTTCCGAGGCGATCACATCAACCTCGATCAAGCAATCTTCAACGCAGCCTTCGGCCCCGGTTACACCGATGCCTGCCCAACAGATCGCTTCGCCAGCGTAACAGGCCCAATCAATATCGCGTTCATAGTGTTTCACATTGACAGGGATGAAACCGGCAAGGCCGGTTGAGACCAGGAGATATTTTCATGTTCAAAAAAGCAATTCTTACCGCCGTTTCCGTGGCTGCGTTGGCCGCAGGCGTAACCACGCCGTCCTTTGCTGCAGACAAGGAATTCCGTATCGGCATTCTGGGCGGCGAAAACGAAGCCGACCGTCTTCGCAACTTCCAGTGCCTCGTCGAAAAACTGCCTTCCACTCTGGGCGTTGACAAGGTTTCTCTTTTCCCGGCTGCTGACTATGACGGCGTTATTCAGGGCCTGCTTGGTGGTACGCTCGATTATGCAGAACTCGGCGCGTCTGGCTATGCAAAGGTATACCTCAACAATCCCAAAGCCGTTGAGCCCATCCTCACCACTGTCCAGACCGATGGTTCCACCGGATACTATTCCGTCATGGTTGCCCGCAAGGATTCGGGCATGGAAAAGCTGAAAGACATGAAAGGCAAGAAGCTGGGCTTCGCCGATCCTGACTCTACCTCCGGCTTCCTCGTGCCGTCCGTGACCCTGCCCGCAGCTGTCGGTACTGACATCAAGGACTATTTCGGTGAAACCGGCTTCGGCGGCGGTCACGAAAACCTGGTTCTTGAAGTCGTCAAAGGCAACTTCGATGCTGGCACCACCTGGTCTTCGGGCGTGGGCGATTTCAGCGATGGCTACACCTCCGGCAACCTGCGCAAGATGGTTGACAAGGGCATTCTCGACATGGGTGATCTGGTTCAGCTGTGGCAGTCCCCGCTGATCCCGAATGGCCCGATTGTTGTGCGCTCGACCCTCGACAAAGACATCAAGGCCAAATTCAAAGACTTCATGATGAAACTGCCCGAGAGCGATCCGGCTTGCTTCTCTGCCATTCAGGGCGGCGACTACAAAGGCTTCACCGAAGTGGATGAGAGCTTCTATCAGGCAATCATCGCCGCACGTAAGGCAAAAATTGGTTCTTGATCAGAGCGTTGCTTTGATTTTCTGACTCAAAACTTGAACATGACTTTGATGGTTCGGGCCAGTCCCGGACCATCTGCCACTTTGTCCCAAGACTGAATAATCAATCGAATTCCGGTTAATTCCTGCCCGCACACTTAAAGCGCCGCGCGCTCTCAAAGAGGGTCGTGGTCCGGTCAAGACCAAGGGACAATGCCCATCATGGGGATGAAGACATGACGAACGCAACGTCTCACGAAAACAGTCCGGAAAAGTCTCTTTCGGCGGCTAGTGTGATAATTGAAAGCCATTGGCAGGAACTCAATCGCAGGCGTCGGACTTATACGCTTCTTTCGGTCGTGATCCTGCTGGTTGCCGTCATGTCCTCGCTTTGGTTCGCCAATGAGACCAATGCGGGCAAGTTCTTTGATCGGCTTCCCTACTTCTTCGACTTTTTCGGCGACATGATCCCGCGAGATGGCTGGGAGATATGGCGCGCACTGTTCGATCTTGACACGCCCTATGCGGACGGTTCCCTGAAATTCGATTATCCCGAGGGGCGGGTCTATCTGATCGGCTCGCTCTACATGCCCGAATATATCTACAAGATGCTTGAGACGATCAACATCGCCATTGTCGCCACCCTTTTCGGTTTCTTCTTCGGCTTCATCCTCTGCTTCCTGGCCGCGTCGAACCTCACCACCCGGCGCTGGCTGCGCTTTTTTGTGCGGCGATTCCTTGAGATTCTGCGCGCCTTCCCGGAAATCGTGATCGCCGGTTTCTTTGTCGCCGTGCTGACCATCGGAGCCATTCCGGCGATGATGGCGGTGACCATCCACACCGTCGGATCATTGGGCAAAATGTTTTTCGAGGTGGTTGAGAATGCCGACATGAAAGCGGACGAGGGGCTGCGCGCAGTCGGGGGCAACTGGGTCGAGCGGGTCTGGTTTGGTATTGTGCCGCAGATCCTGCCCAACTTCCTGTCCTATTCGCTCTTGCGCCTTGAAATTAATGTCCGCGCCTCAACCATCATCGGGGCCGTCGGGGGTGGCGGTATCGGAGAGGCACTTCGACTTTCCATCAGTCGCGGTCACGAAGCCAAAACCCTTGCGATTATCCTTCTGCTGCTTGTGACTATCATCTGCATTGATCAGTTTTCTGCCTGGCTGCGCAAGAAGATCGTCGGCAATCAGGCCTTTGCCTTCGGCGGCACTGCATAATTGGAGGACTCCTCATGACTGCTCTTTCCGCCAGTGACCTGAACGATCTCATCGATCGCTATCCCGATGTCTTCAGGGTCGGCTTTTTCAAGCGATTTCGCGGCTGGATCATCTCGGCCAGCATCATCATCTATCTGATTTTCGCATGGCAATTTTTCCATGTTGGTCAGGTGCTGAGCAACGGCAACTGGCAAATCGCCGGGGCCTATCTGGCGGACTGGGTGTCCTATGAGGTGCGTCCCGACATCGAGTTTGACGACGGGTTCGTGCGTGTGGAGTTCCCGCGCTTCTCGCCGCTTGGAGCCGATCCTAAGCCGGACTGGATCAGCGAAACCAGAAAAACGATGATGATCAAGGCGGAGGCCCCGGTCAAAGAGCCCGAACCTAGCAAGAAACAACAGGCCTTCAGCTTCATGGCGCCCGAAACGGGCACGGACGACAAACCGGTCGAGCCATCAAAACCCAAGGCTTCCAAGCCCGAAGCCGCGATCAGCTTTATGGCCCCTCAAGCGCCCACGGCTAACAATCCTGCGACGCCCGACATCTCCACCACGCAAGCAAGTGAGCCAGAAGAGCGTGAGGTTACGACAGAAGCGGAAATCCATATCGGGTCTGGCACGGTCCTCGTGGAACCGACCGTTGTCACGCTCACGCGAGGCGATGAAACACTGATCATTGATATCGTCAGGGATGAAAGCGTCAAAGCCCGAGGGCCTTTGCCTCAATGGGCTATCCAGAAATACGAAAATGAGAAGATCATCGCTGACATGGGCCTTGATGGGCGCGTCGAGGTGGAAAGCGATGAAGTCAAAATCCGTCGCCGCTTCTTTGGCTGGGAGAATTTCATCTTCGATACCAACTCTCCCTTCTGGGGCAAAAGCACGTTTGAGGTTCTCTCGCTGATCACCAACGGTGAGCGCATTGATCCTTCTCAATCCAACCTGTCACTGGCAATCAGCAACATCCTATACAACGCCGAATGGCAGCATCTCGACGTCTGGACCAAAATGTTGCAGACCATCGTCATGGCGTTCATCGGCACGCTATTTGCCACCGCGCTTGCATTTCCGCTTTCATTTCTTGCGGCGCGCAACATCACCAGAAGCACGATATCGAACCAGTTTTTCAAGCGCCTGTTTGACTTCCTGCGTTCGGTCGACATGCTGATCTGGGCCCTGTTCTTTACCCGCGCTTTCGGCCCCGGACCCCTTGCGGGCATGTCGGCGATCTTTTTCACCGATACTGGCACGCTGGGGAAACTATATTCAGAAGCGCTGGAGAATATCGACGACAAACAGCGCGAAGGCGTCAAGTCGCTGGGGGCGGGTCCGCTGTTGGTTCAGCGCTACGGCGTCATGCCTCAGGTCTTGCCGGTCTTCCTCTCCCAGTCGCTGTATTTCTGGGAATCCAATACCCGTTCTGCAACGATCATCGGCGCGGTCGGAGCAGGGGGCATCGGCCTCAAACTATGGGAGGCCATGCGGACCAATCAGGATTGGGAGAATGTCTTCTACATGGTGATCCTCATTCTGGCCGTCGTCTATGTTTTTGATAGCATTTCGGGCAAGCTGCGCTCGATGCTCACGAAGAGCTGACCGCGCGCCCTCAAGAACAAGCAACAAAGGATAAACCAGTGCTACGGTATGCCATCTATTTCGTTCCCCTTTCCGGCAACCCGCTCAATGAAGCGGCAGCGCAGTGGCTTGGTCGCGATGTCTTCACGGGCGTGCCGATTGACCGCGCATCCCCGGTGGCGGATGCTGACGATGAGACCTTTCAGTCCCTGACCCAATCGCCCCGCCGCTACGGGTTCCACGGTACACTCAAGGCCCCGTTCGAGTTGGCCGAGGGAAGGACCATCGAGGCGTTCGCGGATGCGGTTGAAGCCCATGCCAAAACGCTCGCTCCGTTTGCTCTGCCGCAGTTTCGAGTCGGTCAACTGGGGCCCTTTTTCGCCCTGCTGCCGACCGAGCGATCCGAACCCCTTGCGGCGCTCGCATCCGATCTGGTGATACGGTTCGATGGGTTTCGCGCGCCTCTGAGTGCCGCCGATATCGCGCGCCGCGATCCGGACAAACTGTCAGCAAGCCAGAGAGGCAACCTGCTGAACTGGGGCTACCCCTATGTTCTCGATGATTTCAGCTTTCACATGACTCTGACCAATCCGGTTCCAGACGCGTTGTCGCAAGCCTTCCAAACTGCGGCTTGCAGGCATTTCGAACCCTTTATGGCAGAGCCGCAAAGTGTTGACGCATTGTCTGTGTTCGTTGAACCCGAGCGCGGTGCACCTTTTTCTTTGTACAAGCAGTTCCCCATTGGCTGACGAGCCCGCCCGATAAGGCAGAGGGCCGCGAAAAATTGAAGCGAAGCGCGCTTCGCAACAGGATAAATGACTGATATGACAGCCGAAATGATCGTCAAGAATGCCCGCATCATTCTGCGGGACGAAGAGCTTCGTGGCCATGTCCACATAAAGGCCGGCGAGATCTCCGATATAGGTGAGGGCGCGCTGTCCGGTGCCGCAGACAGGATCGCCCATGATATGCAGGGGGACTATCTGCTGCCCGGTTTTGTCGAGCTTCACACCGATCATGTCGAGGGCCATTATGCACCTCGCCCTAAAGTGCGGTGGAATCCGATGGCCGCTGTGCTGTCTCATGATGCCCAGATCGCATCATGCGGCATTACCACCGTCTTTGACGCGCTGCGTGTGGGGCTCGATTCCGATGCGGACCTGCAATACTCGGATATGAAGGCGTTGGCTGATGCCTTCCATCGCGGCGTCGATGAGGACATCCTCAGGGCCGATCATTTTCTGCATCTGCGCTGCGAGGTGTCGGCAGATGATTGCATCACCGCCTTTCATCAGTTTGATGGCTATCCGCTGGTCAAACTGATCTCTGTCATGGACCATGCGCCCGGCCAGCGTCAATTTGCCAAAATCGAAGCCTACGCGATCTATTACAAGGGCAAGCTGAAAATGACGGACGAGGAGTTCGACATTTTCTGCAAGCGCCGAATTGAGGCATCCGAACGCAACTCCGATCGCCATCGCCAGCAGATTTCCGGTATTTGCAAGGAGCGCGGCCTGATCCTCGCATCCCATGATGATGCAACGATCGAGCATGTTGAGGAGGCGATTGAGCAGGATATCCATGTGGCGGAATTTCCCACCACTATGGAAGCGGCCAAGGCCTCGCACAATGCCGGTCTTGCCGTGCTGATGGGCGCGCCGAATGTTGTGCGTGGGGGGTCACACTCGGGGAATATCGCAGCAGGCGACCTTGTTGATGCGGGTGTTCTTGATATTCTCAGCTCCGACTATATCCCGATGTCGCTGGTTCAGTCGGCCTTCATGCTCGCGGACGATGACAAGGCCATCACATTGCCTGAGGCCGTGCGCATGATTTCCGACACGCCCGCACGCGCAACGGGGCTTGAGGATCGCGGTGCCATTGAAATCGGCAAACGTGCCGACCTTGTCCATGTCAAGAAGTCGGGTACCACCCCGGTGATCCGACAGGTCTGGCGACAGGGTCAGCGGATTGTGTGACGCTTCAAGGTGAACGGGGTTTCAGGAGAGAATGATGTTTGAGCGCACCACCGAGCAACTGAAACAGAACGGCTACGGAACGCTCGTGTTGCTGGTTGGCCCCAGTGGTTCTGGCAAAGACAGCCTGCTCGATTGGGCGCGCGGCAAGCTCGCTGATGATCCGCGCATTCTCTTTGTGCGTCGCTGTATCACGCGCGAGACAGGGGATCCGAGCGAGGATCATGAAAGCATGACCGTGGCGGACTTTCAACAAGCCCAAATGCTGGGAAAATTCGTCATCTCTTGGGAGGCCCACGGGTTGTTTTATGGGCTGCCCGCTTCGCTTCTGGATCATCTGGAAACAGGCGGTGTCGCAATCGCCAACGGATCACGCAAGACGATCCCGGTTCTCAAAGAGCAACTCCCGAACTTGCTTGTTGTCAATCTGACCGTTCAGCCGGACATCCTTGCCCAGCGTCTGGCCCGGCGCGGGCGTGAAAGTGCCGAAGACATCAAGAAACGCCTCGAACGGACCGCCAAACTCAAGAACGAAGATCTGTTCGGCAACGAGACCATCCATCTGGATAATTCCGGCAGTCTGGATAAGGCCGGGAGAGCCTTTGTCGAACTGATAGAAGGGCTGGTTGCCGTGAACGTCTGAGACCATGCTGTTGGTCGAGAGCAATCGGGCACCCGCTCAGCTTTCCAAATCTCGGCTTCAGGAACGAACCCTTAGCAAGAGACATAAAAAGGCCCGCACAAAATGCGGGCCTTTTTGCTATTGTCGTTTCGTGAGATCTCAGGTGCTGGGCCGTTCCTTCTTGCCCGTGATCCAGTTCGAGACTTTGATCACCAACACGAAGAACGCTGGCACGAACAGGATCGCGAGGAAGGTGGCGGAGATCATTCCGCCGAAAACCCCGGTTCCGATCGCATGCTGGGTTTCTGCACTTGCACCACGTGCCAGCATCAACGGTGTAACACCGAGAGTGAAGGCAAGCGAGGTCATCAGGATTGGTCTGAGACGCAAACGCGCCGCTTCCAGAACCGCCTCGTGCAGGGATTTGCCTTCGTCATAGAGAGCCCGCGCGAACTCCACGATCAGAATGGCGTTCTTGGCGGAAAGACCGATGATGGTGATCAGGCCAACCTTAAAGAACACATCGTTTTCCATACCACGAATATGCACCGCCAGAACCGCACCGATGACCCCAAGCGGGATAACCAGCATGACCGAAATCGGGATGGTCCAGCTCTCGTAAAGAGCGGCAAGCACAAGGAACACGACGAACATCGAAAGTGCCAGAAGCAAGGGCGTCTGGGCTGACGTGTTCTGTTCCTGCAGGGACTGGCCGGTCCATTCGATGCCGAAGCCCTGCGGCAGTTTCTCGGCAATCCGCTCCATTTCCGCCATGGCTTCACCTGCGGAGACACCCGGTGCCGCGCTGCCGCTGATCCGGGCTGCAGGGAAGCCGTTATAGCGTGTAAGCTGCAGAGGCGAGCTTTCCCAATCCGGTTTCACGATTTCAGACAGCTCAACCATCGCACCCGTTTTGCTTGGCAGATTGAGCTTCAGAACGTCTTGCACCTGCATCCGATAGGCGGCATCCGCTTGCACGATCACATTGCGCAACTGTCCATCATAGCTATAGTCGTTCACATAGGTTGACCCCATGGCTGAAGACAGTGTGCTGGCGATCCGGGAGAAGGGAACACCAAGGAATTCCGCCTTCTGCCGGTCGATGTTGAGCCTTACGCTCGTCCCATCAGGCAGTCCATCCGGCCTGACTCGTGTCAGAAGCGGGCTTTTAGCTGCCATGCCAAGAACCATGTTGCGGGCATTTATCAAGGCTTCATAGCCATGATCCGCCCGGTCCTGCAATCGCATGGCAAAGCCTGAAGAGGTGCCCAGCGAAGGAATGGATGGCGGCAGCAGGCTGTAAATCTGGCCCTCGGGCGCCATGAACATGGTCTTGTTGGCCGCATTGGCCTCATCCGCGGCAGTCGTCTCGCGAATGCTCCAATCCTTCAGCGTCGTGAATGCAAGACCGGTATTGGTTCCCGAACCGCCAAAGCTGAAGCCCAGAACCGAGACAACGTTCTCGGTCGCTTCTCGAGATGTTGCATGCTGCTCGTACATTTGTACGACTTCTTTTGTTCGCTCAGTCGTTGCCTCGGAAGGCAGTGTGAAGAGCGTGATGAACGCGCCCTGATCCTCGACGGGGAGGAAGGACGTCGGCAGGCGCACAAAACTGTAACCCAGGCCAACCACGACGGCGACATAGAGAACCAGCATAATGAGAATACGGCGGGCAAAGAAGCTCACCGTCGTTCCGTATGTATCGGTCGCTCTGTCGAGCATGCGATTGAACAGGCCGAAGAAACCCCGTTTGTTTGCATGATGGTCTACATCGACAGGCTTGAGCAGCGTGGCGCAAAGCGCTGGCGTGAGAGACAGAGCCAGAAAGGCCGAGAACAGGATTGAGACGGCCATCGACATGGTGAACTGGCGATAAATCTCACCCACCGCACCGGAGGCAAGACCCATCGGAATGAACACCGCTGTCAACACCAGCGTAATACCGATGACAGCCCCTGTGATCTGCTTCATCGCCTTTTTGGTCGCCTCGCGAGGAGGCAACCCTTCTGTGGCCATGATACGCTCGACATTCTCCACCACAACGATCGCGTCATCGACGATGATCCCGATCGCCAGCACCATGCCGAACATGGTCAGCACGTTGATCGAGAAACCCGAGACATACATCACCATCACAGTACCGGCCAAGGCTATGGGCGCGACGATGGCGGGAATGAGGGTGTAGCGGATCTTCTGCAGGAACAGAAGCATCACCAGGAACACCAGCACCATGGCTTCGCCCAGTGTCTGAACAACCTTTTCAATGGAGATCGCAACGAAGGGCGAGGTGTCGTAGGGGATCAGATATTCCATCCCCTCGGGGAAGGACGTCGAGAGATCCTCAAGTCGTTCTCTGATGGCTTCGGCGGTGCGCATGGCGTTGGCACCCGGGGAGAGCTGAATGGCGGCCCCTGCTGCGTTTGCGCCGTTGATGCGAGAGGAGAAGGCATAGGTTTGAGCGCCTTCTTCAACCCGAGCAACGTCCTTAAGCAGCACCCGTGATCCGTCAGGATCGGAGCGCAGGATGATATTGTCAAACTCGTCCACGGTCGACAATTGGCCCGACACACGGAGCGGCACGCTAACCCTCTGGCCGGGCAGGGTGGGCTGAGCACCGACACGTCCCGGCGACACCTGTACGTTCTGTGCGCTGATGGCAGATGTGACGTCCGACAGGGAAATCGAATAGGAAAGCAGTTTATGTGGATCGACCCACACCCGCATTGCCTTTTTCGACACGAAAGACTGCACACGGCCAACCCCGGAAACACGGTTCAGTGGCTGGACCAGCGTTCGGGACATATAGTCACCCAGATCGAGCGCATTGAATGTGCCATCTGGTGAGGTCAGGGCAACGACCATCAGGAAGCCGGAGGAGGAGGACTCGATGGTCAAACCTTGCCGTTGTACGGCCTCGGGCAGGCGCGGCTCGATCGACTTGATCTTGTTCTGTACATCAACCTGGGCCAGATCCGGGTCAGTGCCGGATTCGAACGTAGCCGTGATGGTGGCAGACCCGGATGTATCGGCGGAAGACTCAAAATACAGCAGGTTGCGCACGCCGGAGAGTTCGGGCTCGATGATGCTGATCACACTATCACTGATCACCTCAGGTGAGGCACCGGGATAGATGGCCCGGATCGAAACGCTTGGCGGTGCAATGTCAGGGTAGCGTGTTACGGGCAAGAGCGAGAGCGTCAGAACCCCCGCAAGCACGATGAATATGGCGATGACCCACGCAAAGACGGGGCGATCAATGAAAAAACTGGGCATTAGGTGATCTCCGGGGTCATTGCTGCGGCTTCTGTGCAGGCTGATCGGCAAGCTTCGCCATCACGGCTGCGCCATCCTCAGATACCCGTGTCTGGCCACGAATAACCACACTTTCATTGGGCTCCAGCCCACTGGTCACGATGTAGCTTTTGTTGACGAGTTCTCCGAGCGTCACTTTCTTGATTTTGGCGGTTTTGCCATCTTCAACGGTGACAAGGGTGGGATTGCCTTGCGTATCCCGGATAACTGCCTGTTGCGGTACCAAAAGCGCATTCTCAATGGTCTGGCGTGGCACGATGGCGCGGACGAACATACCCGGAAGCAGCGTGTGCTCCGGATTCTCGACCAGCACACGCATGGTCACGTCGCCACTGGACTCATCGACCGAGATGTCGGTGAAAAGCGCGGTGCCTTTTTCACTATGTTGGACGCCGTTCATATCAAGAATTACGATCGTTGGTTCAGACGTGCCTGCATTTGCCTCATCCTGAGCCGCTTGTTGCAACTCTCGCAGGTTGCTGGTGGGGCGTCTGAGGTCGACGTAGACCTGATTGATCTGTTTGATGATGGCCAGCGGATCACCTTGACTGGCAGAGACGAGGGTCCCCTCGCTGATCAATGCGGCACCAACACGGCCCGAGATCGGAGAGCGAATGGTCGTGAAATCCAGATTGATCTGTCGGGAGCGCAGCATCGCGCGTGCTTCTGCAACGCTGGCTTCGGCGTTTTTGGCTTCTGCTTCCGCAGCATCATAGCTCTGCTGAGAAAGCGAATTGGTGCTGCGAAGCTGTTTGGAACGGTCAAGCTGGGTCTGGGCCAGATCGCGAGCCGCCAGTGCCCGATCCAGCGCAGCCTTGGCGCTGTCGACTTCGGCCTGGAATGGCTCGGCAAAAATCTGGAACAGTGGCTGGCCTTCCTTGACCATCATGCCTTGTTCGAACAGACGCTTCTCGACAATGCCGCCAACTTGCGGACGAATATTGACGGTCCGCAGGGCTGTCACACGACCGGGCAGCTCCATGCTGAGGGTCACGGTTTCGGGTTTGATTTCTTTGGTTGTGACGACAGCTGGCGGTGTTTGACCACCTTGTGCCCAGCTGTCTGTTACACCGACTGTAAAGCTTGCAGTGAATCCAATGGCTAGACTCAAGAATCCAAGGCCAAGTGCCTTGCGCAATGATTGGGGCATTTTGCCTCCTGAACGGAAATTTTGCGTACGGGGGTTGGGAGCAAATAAACGATTGCACTAGAACATATGCACAAATAGTTTCTATTCTGTACCTATGATTAAATTGGACGCATGTCCAGATTGTTTTCTTTTTGTTGCTGCTTTATTTGTGAATGAAGAACGACAATAATAGGCCATATGGGCGGTGGGTAACAAGATGTCATATATGCCAAAAGACCAACGACGGGCGGAAATCGTTGAGGCAGCAATCAAAGTCATTGATGCAGAAGGGATCGCGGCGGCAACAGTGAGGCGCGTGGCGCAATCTATTCCCGTCTCGCCCGGTCAGATCCATCATCATTTTGACTCAGCTGATGCTTTGCGCGCTGAAGCCTTTCTCGAGCTTTGGAACCGCCTTCGTGAGAAATACTACGATCAGCTGCAAAAGGATACCAAACTCGACACGATCGTCAGTATGATAGCCGGTGGTGAAGACCCGGAAACGATGGAATCCTTCAAGCGTTTCTATGCGGATCTGGCCGAAGCAGCCAAGATGAGCAAGGTGCTTCTTGACGTGAGGCAGCGCGTTTTGAAAAGCGCTTATGACCGACGTGTCGAATTGTTGCAGCAAGCGCAAGCGGCGGGTGAACTGTCGGCAAAACTGGATATTCCAAGGCTCAGCATGTCTCTGATTGCACTCTCTCTTGGATTGGGCATGCTGGAAGAAATTGAATTTGAGACAATTGATACCAAAGAGATTCTCAGGCACTCGATTGATGTCGAGAATTTCGCGGCACTCAATGGAGAAGAAGCACTCAATAGGAAAGACTAGAGCACCAGAACCCTCCAGAGGAAGCCTTCGGTTCACGCTTGCGAGTAAGTCATCTGGAAAGCCTATTCCCAATCGACTCCAACCGGCTTGCGACTTCGGCTTTTTTCGCTTTCAACGATTCCATCGGCTTCATTGAAATCGTCTTCCTCCGCTTTGGGGGGCAAATCGTTTTCGTTGTCTCCGGTGAGGGCAAAACAAAAATACATGGGGAAGTGGTCCGAACCAACAAACGGCTGTCGTTCGATTGTGACCAGTTCGAAATGCGGTGAATGAAACACATGGTCCAGCGGCCAGCGCAAGAACCAGTGCCGCGCATCGAAGCTGTTGAAGACACCACGGCCCTGTCTCGGGTCCATCAGGCGAGACAGGCGCAGGAAGCGGCGCGTCGTGCGGGACCATGCGACATCGTTCAGGTCACCCGTCACGATCATCGGCATTTTTTCGTTGCGGGCCTTTTCTCCAATAAGAAGAATCTCGGCATCACGTCCCATCGTGTCGCGCACAGGAACGGGCGGTTCGGGATGCAGGGCTACGAATCTGACGGATCGTCCCCGCGGAAGGGTCATCGTACAGGAAACACTGGGGACTTCATCATTTAGCAGAAACTGGATTTGCTGTTCGCCGAGCGTGAATCGGCTGGCGAACATCAGGCCATAACTGTTCGATTGGGGGTAGGACAGAACATCCGCAAAGCCCGACAGGTGCGGCTTCAATGCATTTGCCCATGCCTCGTCGGTCTCCATGAAGATCGCGATGTCTGGTTTCTTGGTCTTGATCAGGCTGGCGACCTTGTCGAAGTCTCGGTTGCTTTGCTTGACGTTGCAGACAAGAAGCGAGATCGTGTCCACATCATCAAGATTGCCCGTAAAGCGCGCGGTCTGTTTGGGCCACAAAGGCGTGAAGGTCAGAATGTGTGCGAACTGAATGAGCATGGCGACACCAGCCATGGTGGCGCTCAAAACGATCAAGTCGTGCGCCACCCGATCACCCAACCATAGCAACACGAGACTGGCGATGAGCATCATGGCCGAGAGCGTGAAGACCTGTAGCCGAACGAAGTCAAAGGATCTGATCATCCCGTGCGGCTCCGGAACCAAAGGCACAAGACTCATCACAAGACACAGAGCTGAGAGGCCTGTGAGGAACACGGTGAGAGCAAAGAGAGTGTCCATGATTGAATCGGTCCTGACGATCGTTCCCGGTTGAACTGAGTCAATGTTACAGTCGCCATAGGGTTCCTGAGATCTTTTGCGCCAACGCACGAAACTTCAAGGAAGGAATATGCAACATGGTCCGGGGACCGGGTTCGTGTGAATGAGAATTGTCCCGGATCATGCAGAAGATTGTGCCGGTTTTTGCAATGAAGTGAGGAAAAATATTTTTTGGAGCCCCCTTTTTGAGGGTGTTTGTATAAATCAGGTTCTAAAAAATATCGCATTTATGGTACTATATTGCTTTATAGATCTTTAAATTAGTTTTTTGTTGCGTATAAAAATACTTTTGAACAATAATTTTCTTCATTGATTGGGTTGCCGGTATTGTGCGCGCCGCCGTATATTTCTAGTCTATTTTTATACGAGCTTTAAAGGAAATTAAAGGATGGATTGCCACCCGAGTAGTCAGAGCGGAACCTCAAACGACAAAGCAATCAAGGATGAACTGGTTGCTCAGATTCGGTCCAACGTTATTGGTGAACGCAGCTACATTTCATCCCCCTTCGGACCGCGTCCCCTGATTTATGCCGACTATATCGCATCCGGGCGATCTCTCGGTCTCATCGAGGAAGCCATTGAGGATACTGTGCTGCCCGTCTATGGCAACACCCACACCGAAACCTCCTTTACCGGCCGCAAGATCACCGCACTGCGGGAGGAGGCGCGCCACGTTATTGCAGAAGCTGTCGGAGCGGATGACCGGCACATGGTGATCTTCACCGGAGCCGGGGCCACCGCTGCGGTTGATCGTCTTGTGCGGGGCACTGGTATCGAAGAGAAAGCACGCGACGGGCACAATGTCGTTGTCTTTGTCGGGCCCTACGAGCACCATTCCAATGATCTGCCCTGGCGCGAAAGCGGTGCCAAGATCGAGCATATCGATCTTGATGACAGTGGTCGCATCGATCTGGGCCAACTGGCTGATCGGCTTGAAGCCCATGCGGATGCCAGCCTCAAGATAGGTGCCTTTTCGGCGGCATCGAACGTAACGGGTGTGCGCAGTGACTTGATCGGCATCGCCACGCTTCTGCATGCCAATGGTGCGGCTTTTGTTTGTGATTTTGCAGCCGCAGCGCCCTACATTTCCATGAAGCTGACGCTCGATGACGATCAGCCCGGCGCGCATATTGATGCGATCATTTATTCATCGCACAAGTTTGTTGGTGGTCCGGGAGCTTCGGGGGTTCTGGTCGCCGACAAGGCTCTGTTCACGTCGGATCGTCCGGGCGTCACCGGCGGCGGGACGGTCAGTTACGTCACCGCTGAGCATCACACCTATGTCAAAAACCTCGAGCGACGCGAAGAAGCCGGGACGCCGGGTATCATAGGCGATATCCGGGCAGGGGCTGTCATGGCGCTAAAGGAAGCGGTTGGCTCATCGGAAATCGAAGACCGCGAAGGCGTGATCATCAAGGACGTGCTCAGGCGTCTGTCTGCCGAACCGAATGTAATCATCCTGGGCCCACAGGATCAGGAACGCATCGGCGTGGTGTCATTCAACATTTCCATAGATGGCCAGTTGTTGCATTATGGTTTTGTCGTGGCACTGCTCAACGATCTGTTTGGCATTCAGGCGCGAGGGGGCTGTTCCTGCGCCGGGCCCTATGCCCATGCGCTGCTTGGCATCCCCGAAGCGCGCGCTTTGCAATATGAAGCCGCCATTCAGGAAGGCAAAAGCCTGCTGCGTCCGGGATGGGTTAGGCTCGGCTATAATTACTTTTTCGATCAGGAAACGATTGACTATATTACCGAGGCAATTCTCTTTATTGGGCGCAATGGGTTATTGTTCCTTGAAGACTATGACGTCGATGTCCAGCAGGGCGTCTGGCAGCACAAGACCAAATTGACCGAAGCTCCGGCGACACTGCGCAATTTCTGGCAGTATAATCCGAGCAAAAGCAAAGCCCACTGCAGTGACGTGAAGCGCTATCTGGTCGAAGCGGCAAAGCTGGCCGAAGATCGTCACCAGCCAAAGCTCGGGCAAAATGAAATATTCCGCAGCGATCTGGAAGCATTGAGAAATTTCTGGATGCCTCAAGATGCAATTGACAGCAATTATAATAACAACAATTGAACGGTTCGAGTTGACCAGTCCGGCTTGGCGACACATTGACCACCTTGACGGAGCAAAGGACCAGAAGAACGGAGACCAATATGTCCGATACTGAAGTTACCCCCGAAATCACGCTTGAGCAGCTCTCGGGCGCCTATACCATGCGCGCCAAATTCTACAAGCACATGTTCGACGTGCTGCGCGAAACCTATGGTGATGACACCGCCATCGAGCTGATGAGCAAGGCGACCTATCGTCTCGGCTCTGAAATGGGCGAGAAACTCAAGCCGCACGGCCCGACCAACATCGAGGCTCTGACGGAGCAGTTTCTGCAAGGGATTCCCTGCAAGGATCACCTCTTCGCGCCGGAATTGCGCAAATGCGACAAGGAAGGCATGGAAATCCAGTTCCATACCTGCCCGCTGAAAACGTCGTGGGAAGCCGATGGCATCGAGGGCGATCATCTGGAAATGCTCTGCCGCTCCGCAGGGGCCATTGATGCGGGCATGTTCAGCACTGCTGGGTTCACCTTCGAAGGGGAGACCTGGAAACCGGGCAAAACGGGCTGTTGTCGCCTGATTGTGAAACCTGGTTCTGATTCTCAAGCCTAATAAGAGAAAATAATATTAGTATACAAGGCGATCCGGAAAACCGGACGCCTATTTAAGGATCCGGAGTACCGGACATAAGATAGACCCGTTAAAACGGGCGTCACCTCTAGATAGTCTGGCGCACACCAGACAGATCATCAATGCGATCACCAACCCATTGAGGAACATACCGATGAAACTATCTCGCAGAACAGTTATCGCAATTGCTGCTGCAACCGCCTTTGGTTCTGTTTCGGCTCAGGCTGCCGATAGCGTGAAAATTGGATATCAACTGCCTTTGACCGGGAGCCACTCCCAGTATGGTCAGGGTTTCAAGGATGCTGCGGAAATCGCTCTGGAAAAATTCAACGCGTCCGGCAAAATCGACGTTCCCGTCGAGATCATCTTTGAAGATTCCCGTTCCGATGCCAAGGAAGGCGTCACCCTTGCGCGCAAATTCGTCGATGACGACGAAATCGTCGGCGTGCTTGGTGATTTCACCTCCACCGTGTCCATGGCTGCTGCTCAGGTCTATCGCAAGGCTGGAATGGTTCAGCTTTCCCAGACCGCATCCCATCCGGATTTCGCGCGCATTTCCAAATGGCAGTTCCGCAACATCACCACTCAGAACCAGGAAGGTGCCGTGAATGCTGAATGGCTGATGAGCAAAGGCATCAAGAAGGTTGCCGTCATCGCCGAGCAGAGCGACTGGGGTCAGTCAGTGGTCAAGGGCTTTGCTGAGCCGTTTGAAGCTGCTGGCGGTGAGGTCGTCTACACCGAATTCTTCAACCGTGGTCTTGCCGATTTCCGCTCTATCATCACCAAGATTGCCGACCAGAAGCCCGACGCGGTCTACACCGGTTTCTTTTATGAAGATGGCGCCCAGTTCCTCAAGCAGATGAAGCAGCTCGACGTTTCCATCCCCATCTATTCGACCTCTGCTGCCTATAACGACAAGCTGATCGAACTGGCTGGCGATGCCGCTGAAGGCATGTTCCTCACCGTGACCTTCCTGCCGAACCGTCAGGAAGACCATGTTCAGGAATTCGTCGCCGAATGGAAGAAAGCCCACGATCTGGCACCGGGACAGTTCCCCGCTCAGGCTTATGACGCGGTCAACATCATGCTTGATGCAGTGGCCAAGGCCTATCCGGATATCACCCGCGAAAGCCTTCGCAAAGCCATTGCCGAAACCAAGGATTTCCCTGGCGTCACCGGCGACACCTCCTTTGACGAAAACGGCGAGCCGGAAAAATCTCTGGCCAAAGCAACCGTCAAGGATGGCGCTTTTGTCGAGATGAAATAACAACAAAAATCATATTGCTCTGCCAGCCTGGATTGTCCGGGCTGGCAGGAATAGATGAATTGGGGATTTCACCTTGGATCCGTATATATTGCAGCAATTGGCCATCGGGCTATCGCTGGGCATGATCTATGCCTTGATCGCTATTGGCTTCACCCTGATTTTCGGTGTGCTGAACGTCGTCAACTTTGCCCATGGCGAAGTCTACACAATCGGCGCCTATGCTGGTCTTCTGGCCATCACCGCTTTCGCACCGCCGATCTTCGTTGTTCTGCTCATCGCTTTGGCCGCTGGTGGCCTTGCGGGTATTGGCCTTGAACGACTGGCGTTTCGCCCATTTCGGCGGTTCTCCGATGAGGCGTCACTCAAATCCAAGGCCATGCGCGAGGCAACCTTGATGTCATCGCTGGCGATGTCCATCATCGCCCGCGAAGGCATGGAACTGATCTTCGGGTCTGAGTTCCAGACCATCAACCTTGATTATCTCATCAACCAGCACATCAACATCGGCCCTGTCACGATCGTGAACGGTGACGTGATCATTCTCGTTGTGACACTGGTGATGCTGATCGGGCTTCAGTGGGTGCTAAAACACACCTCGGTGGGTCTCAATATCCGGGCCGTCTCCAACAACGCGCTTGGTGCAAAATATTGCGGTATCAACACCGACCGGACGATCGTCTTCACCTTTATTATCGGCTCATCCATGGGCGCCCTCGCTGGCATGCTGGTTGGTCTTTATTATGGTGCGATTTTCCCCGCCATGGGCTTCACACCGGGCATCAAGGCCTTTGTTGCCATGGTAATGGGAGGCCTGTCTTCCATCCCCGGAGCGGTGATCTGCGCCATCATTCTCGGCCTGTCCGAAAGCTTGGCGACGAGCTTCATGTCTTCGGTGTGGTCCGATATGGTTGCCTATACCTTCCTGCTGCTTACACTGATTTTCTTCCCGCAAGGTCTCTTCGGAGCGAGGAGGGAACGTGTCTAAGCCTCTTTTGATCAAAAGCGCCATCCTGCTTGTCGTCTTTGCGGCGATTCCCGCCATCCTCGTTGGCTTCGACAAGGGCTACTATTATCAGGTTGCGATGATTGCCTTCGTCTTCATGCTTCTGGCTGCATCCCTGCATCTGGTCACCGGCGTTGCGGGCCTGTTGCACCTTGGTCATGCATCTCTTTATGGGGTCGGGGCCTATGTGGCGGCATTGCTCGGGGCTGAGTATGATATCGGCTTTACCATCGGTCTGCCGCTCGCCGGTATTGTCTCGGCCTTCATTGCCTTTCTCGTCGCGCTACCGACCATGCGCCTTGTGTTCATCTATTTTGCCGTTGCCACGCTTGGCATCGGGCAGATGCTGTTTCTGATTTTTCAGAACTGGGTTGCAGTGACCAAGGGACCGAATGGCGTGATGCTCTTCTCCGGCATTGACCTGTTCGGGATCGAGATCAACAGTGATCTGGGTATCTATTATGTGGTCGCTGCCGTGGTGACCGTGTCGATCTTTGTCATCAACCGCTTGAGCCATTCCTATTATGGCAATGCGCTGCGGTCCCTGCGCGAGGATGACCAATGCGCCTCTGCCATGGGGATCAACGTCACGGTCATGAAAATCCAGGCCTTCGTCATTTCAGCCTTCTTCGCTGGCATTGCGGGTGCTCTCTGGGCCTACACGACCGGCTATATTTCTCCCAACGACTTCAACTTCTCCCAGTCCATTCTGGTTCTGACCATGGTGGTGGTTGGGGGGCTTGGCTCGTTGCCCGGTGTTCTAATCGGTGCGGTGCTGCTCATCCTACTTCCAGAAGTGCTGCGCAGCGTCGGTGACATCCGCAACATTATCGTTGGTGTGATGATGTTCGGCGCCATCCTCTTCCTCCCAAAAGGACTGTTTGGCGAGATCAACGCGCTGAACTTCGTCCGCCGGCAATTGGGCGCCGCTTGGTCCTCCGATAAGGGAGAGAAAGGGATCGGGTGGAAAGGATGAGCTTACTTCAGCTGAAAGACCTGACCCGCGTCTTTGGTGGCCTGCATGCCGTGGACAACGTCAACGTCGAGCTCAACGAAGGCGAACTGATGGGCCTGATCGGGCCGAACGGGGCGGGCAAGACCACTTTGTTCAATCTGATTTCGGGTTTCACACCGCCAAGTTCCGGCGAAGTGCTGTTCAAGGGCGAAAAGATCACCGGGCTTTCCGCCCACAAGATCGCCCACAAGGGCATGTCACGCACGTTCCAGAACCTGCGCGTCTTCCCCAACATGACCGTTTTCGACAACATCTCCGTTGGCGCGCTCGGCATGATCGGGGTTAATCCCTTCAACTCGCTGTTTGGCGGCAAGGCCAAGGCACAGGAAATCTCTGATCGCAGTTGGCAAATGCTCGAAAAGGTCGGCCTTGCAGAACATGCAGACGATCTTGCCGCAAACCTGTCTTATGGTAAGCGCAAATATCTCGAAATCGCCCGCGCACTGGCGATGAATCCCGAGTTGCTGATCCTTGATGAGCCAGCGGCCGGCATGAACGATTCCGAGACCGCAGAACTGGCCCAGTTCATCACCGATCTCAACAAGACCGGCCTGACGATCATGCTGGTTGAACATGACATGAGCCTTGTCATGGGCATTTGCGACCGCATCGTGGTTCTCGCCTCGGGGGCCAAGATCGCGGATGATGTACCTGCCAACGTGCGCAAGGATCCGGCCGTGCTCGAAGCCTATCTGGGGAGTGACGACTGATGAGCAACATTCTCGAAATCAAAAATCTCTCCCTGCAGATCGGTGTTCAGGACATCCTGCATGATGTGACCGTCAATTTGCCTGAAAAGGGCATCGTCTCGGTGCTCGGTGCCAACGGCGTTGGCAAGACGTCCCTGATGCGTTGCATCTCCGGCGTCTATGGCGCAACGGGCGGCGAAATTTTGCTTGAGGGCAAGGTTATTTCCAAACTCAAAAGCAATGAAATCGTCGACCAAGGGATCATGCAGGCACCAGAAGGACGGCAGATCTTCTCCAACATGACCGTGTTGGAGAATCTGCTCATCGGAGCTGGGCCGATTGGCAAACAGGAACTCGATCATGTCTTGACGCTCTTCCCTGTGCTCAAGGAGCGCCTCAAGCAGCAGGCAGGATCCATGTCCGGTGGCGAGCAACAGATGCTCTGTATCGGTCGCGCCCTGATGCGCAAACCCAAGGTGTTGCTGCTTGATGAGCCTTCATTGGGGCTGGCTCCGCGCCTCGTTGGCTTCATCTGCGAACTTGTCACCAAGATCCGTGATGAGGGATATTCTGTGCTTCTCGTCGAGCAGAATGTGAAAGCGGCCCTTCGCATCTCGGACCATGCCTATGTCATCGAACACGGCAAGATCGTGATCGAGGGCAATGCGCAGGATCTGGCAAATGATCCCCGCGTTGCCGAGGCCTATCTGGGCGGGCACGTTCACTAGAGGGCAAGATCAAGAAAGCGACCGGATGCCAGCAACTTGGCATCCGGACCTAAACCAGCACAAATGACGTCTGGCGGCGGCTCGCTCACAATACATATGCCGAGCCTGCTATCGCCCGATGCAATGACCGGACGGGTTCCACTATTCGGTCCCAACGCATTTGATTGGAATGATCAGGATGTCTACTTCTCTTCCCTTTCCCCCCACCATCTGGTTGGAAACCGCGCCTGAACGCGCGCCAGCCCCCGCTCTATCCGGCAATGCCGAAACGGACACAGTGGTGATCGGTGGTGGTCTCACCGGCCTTTCGGCAGCCCGGCATCTGGCAAAGGCGGGGCGCGATGTCTTGCTGCTCGAAGGGCAGGGTGTTGGCTGGGGTGCCTCTGGCCGCAACAATGGTCAGGTGATCCCGACCCTGACGGCCGCAGAACCCGATGCATGGGTGTCGCGCTTTGGCGATACTGGCAAACTCTTTGCGGAGATGATCGGTGCCTCCGCTGGCATGCTCTATGATGCCATTCGCGAAGAAGACATCGTCTCTGATGCGGATGCCGAGCAAACAGGTTGGTTCCAGCCTGCCCATTCTCCCGGACGCACCAAACTGAGCCAGAAGCGCGTGGATGCCTGGAGCCGTTTTGGCCTTGAGGTGGCGTATCTCGACCATAAGGCAACCTCCGATCTGCTCGGCACGGATCATTGGTACGGCGGCATGCTGGCGCCCTCCGGCGGCCACATCAACCCGCTGGGGCTTGCACGTGGGCTGGCCAAAGCTGCCGAACGCCATGGCGTCACCATTCACGAGAACACACCGGTGCTGTCCTATGAGCATGATGGTACAAAGTGGATCGTCAAGACCGAAGGTGGCACGGTTACCGCCCGTGCGCTGATCCTTGCGACCAACGCCTACACCGGCGAATTGGTGCCGCGCCTTGCGCGCCGTCTTGCCCATTCCATCGTTCCGGTGTCCTCATGGCAGATGTCGACCGAGCCGCTGTCCGATGACATCCGCGCAACGATCCTTCCCGGAAGGCAGGCCGTCTCTGATACGCGCGGCGATTTGCGCTTTTTCCATTATGATCGCGACAATCGTCTGATCACCGGTGGGGCCATCATGGGTTTTGGCGATCTCGCCAAACGCATGGCAAACAAGGCCGCCAACAATCTCGCCGACAGCTTCCCCCAGCTTGCCCCGCCAAAGATGACCCACATCTGGAACGGCTATTTGTCGATGAACTGGGATCGCTTCCCGCGCGTTCACAGTCTTGGCCCCAACGGCTGGACCTGGATCGGCTGCAACGGCCGCGGCGTTGCGCTCGGCTATGCGCTGGGCCGCGAAATGGCGCGTGCCGTCGATGGAGAGGATATCAGTGGTCTTGCTCTGCCAACGACCGAGCCCAAGCCTTTGCCATTCCACGCCATTGGCCGCGCCATCGCACCTTACTACCTTGCTTGGTACAAGTTCAAAGACCGCATGGAACCCAAACTCTGAGAGAGCCAGACCAATGAAGGACCTACCCATTCTCGAACGCCGCCGCATCGAAGCGATGATCCTCAAACATGCCTTTGATGTGATTTCCGAACGATCCGGCTGCGAAGAAGCCGAAGCGGTGATTGGCGAAACCTGCTCGCGCTCTGCCATTGAGCAGGGCCAGAGCCTTGCCGCCGATCTAGACCACGCGCCGGACCTCAGTGACTTTGCTGCCATCCTTCCCAACTGGACCAAGGAAGATGCGCTGCAAATGGACGTCATCAAGACCGAGAAGGACGCGATGGAATTCAATGTCACCCGTTGTCGCTATGCTGAGATGTATCGCGAAATGGGTGTCGGTGACATTGGCCATCTCCTGTCCTGCAATCGCGATGGTGATTTCTGCATCGGCTATAACCCGGAGATCGAACTCACCCGCACGCAGACCATCATGAAGGGCGCGTCCCATTGTGATTTCCGCTACAAGATGAAGAAAGACTGAGCCATGGCCGTCGAAAACTGGGTATCACGAGAAATCGAGGCACTGACCGCATTCCGCCACGATCTGCACGAAAATCCCGAACTGCTCTATGAGTGCAACCGCACCGCAGAAAAGGTCGCGGCAGCCTTGCGCGATGCGGGCGTGGATGAGGTGGCCGAAGGCTTGGGCAAGACGGGTGTTGTGGGTTTGATCCGAGGCAAGACCAACACGTCTGGCAAGACCATCGGCCTCAGAGCCGATATGGATGCCCTGCCAATTCTCGAGGCGACTAGTGCTCCCTATGCCTCCAAGGTGCCCGGCAAGATGCATGCCTGCGGTCATGACGGCCATACGACGATGCTACTCGGTGCTGCAAAGCATCTCGCCGAGACGCGGGCTTTTGATGGCACCGTCATTGTCATCTTCCAGCCAGCCGAAGAGGGCGGTGCCGGAGCCGATGCGATGATCAAGGACGGTATGTTCGACCGTTGGCCCTGCGATGAAGTCTACGGCATGCACAACATGCCCAACATGCCGGTCGGCCATTTCACACTCGCCCCGGGCCCCAGTATGGGAGCGGTGGATATGCTCAACATCCGCATCAAGGGCAGGGGGGGACATGCCGCCCAACCGCACAACACCGTTGATCCGTTCCCGGCATTGGCCGGCATCATTCAGGCCATTCATGGTCTGAGCGCCCGCGGCGTTGATCCGTTCGAGTCGCACGTTGTGTCCCTATGCGCGGTCGAAGGTGGCTTCACACACAATGTGATCCCTGATGAAATCAGTCTCATAGGCACGGTTCGCACCCTTGATGAAGGCGTGCGCGATCATATCGAAAAGCGTCTCAGGACTGTCATCACGCAGATCGCTGCCGGTCACGGCTGCATTGGCGAGCTCGACTATGACCGCAGCTATCCGGTGCTGATCAATCACCCTGACGAGACCCGCTTTGCCGCCGAAGCGGCAGCCAAGGTCACCGGTACGGATAATGTCAGCGTCGACATGGTGCCGACCCTAGGCGGTGAAGACTTCGCCTTCATGCTCAACAAGGTGCCCGGCGCGATGATCCATGTTGGCAATGGCCCATCCGCCCAGTTGCACAACCCCGCCTATGACTTCAACGATGAGGTCATCGGCTGGGGTGCTTCCTTCTGGGGCCAGCTTGTCAGGGATCGGCTCTCCGGTTCTGCCTGAGACGGCGCACCAGTCCAATCAAAAGCGTAAGGCCGGGACACCTGTAGGGTGAACCCGGCCTTATCATCGTGAGCAATCGCCCTGATCGGGCTTTTGCCTTTCCGCGAGATCGGCGCTGGAGGAACGGGAGGCCGGACGCGAATTCCTAACGGGTCATGTGGCTGGGCGGCTCAGTTTTGCCAATTCAGCCGCTTCTTGCGCAGATGTGTTGTCATGGATGACCGAACGGCAGGCTTTCATGAGCGCGAGCGGATTGTCGGACTGGAAGATGGAGCGACCGAACAGGATGCCTGCCGCACCGGCTTCGACAATTTGCGAGACCAGTTGCAGCGTTCCGAAGTCGCTGTTGGTTTTCGGGCCGCCGGCCAGCATGATTGGCAGAGGCAATTCCGAGGTGATTTTCTTCAGGGCCTCTGTGCTGCCTGGCCAATCGGTCTTGATGATGTCCGCCCCCATTTCAAGCCCGATGCGGGCGTGGAAGCGAACGAATTCTCCATCATTGATATCCTCGGCCAATGCGTGCCGCGCACCCATGGTCTCGATGATGTGAACGATGCCGTGCTGTCGCGCAGCTTCGTTCACGTCGGCATTCATTCTGAAGGCTGCTGTCTCGACATTCGGATCATTGTGTCCCACGAACAGATAGGTGATCACCGCTTCTGCGCCCAGCGCCACAGCGTCTTCAACTCGGGCGACAGGCCGGGTGTAGCCGTCCTGATAGGCAAGGGGCGTGCCTTCGCGCCACATGGTTGTCTGATCAAGGCGCAGGATGAGCGACGGACCTCCATTTTCCACCAGCCGTGAACCAAAATGCAGCGCAGACCCCAAAGGCAGGATAACCGCATCCACACCAGCTTCTGCCATCTGGTCGAGCATCTGCTCGGGATTTTCCATTCCCTGACAGGTCCCCAGTTGCAGGGCATGGTCAAAGGCGATGCAAAATCCGCGTCGCGTTTTCGGTTTCACGATTCGAGATAGGCGAATCTGTTGGCCCAGTTTCTGAAGCATTGTTCTTGTCCTTGCTAAACGAGATCAAAATCAATCCGCGATTGAGTCAGTCTCTGCTTCGTTGCTTCATCCAGTTGGCGATCAATGAATAGCTTGTCGAATTCAGTCAGATCGGCGAAATGGGTGAGAGCGCGCGTTTGGAATTTACGAGAGGTCAGGAGCAGGGCCTTGCGCTCGGAAGCCGCCATGAGGGCAAGTTTTACGCGTACGATTTCCTGATCCTGATGATAAAGCCGGTTGTCGATCACCGATGAGGCGGACAGAAACGCCCAATCCGAGCGAAGTTGCCCCAACCCCTGTTCGCAGATGATGCCGGAGAAGCTCTGATGGGTTTCGCTATAGTTGCCGCCGGTGATGATCAATTTCACATTTGACGCTGAACGCAGCTGCTCACACACCGCCAGCGAATTGGAGATGACTGTCACATTGTCAATCTGCTTGATATACTGGCACATCATCAACGTGGTTGTGCTGTCATCCAGCATCACGACGCTGCCCGGCTCGATCAGCTCGGCCGCCTCGCGCGCCAAATTTCGTTTGGAGCTTTCGTCGGTCTGGCTGCGATAGTGAAAGTTGCTTTCGAACAACAGCGAACTTTCCGCCGTTGCGCCACCGCGTTCCTTGCGCAACAGACCTCTGCTTTCCAGAAGGTCGAGATCCCGGTGCACCGTCATGCGGCTGACATCCAAAGTCTTGGCCAGTTGGTCAAGCTGCACGGTCTTCTGGGCTTGAACCATGCTGAGTATCTGCTGGCGGCGGTCTTCCGCCTTCAGGCGTTGCTTGGCGTCTGTGTCTTCCTGGCGGGAAGGATCCGCAGGTTGGTCTGGCTCGCGTTTCGACATGTCTATTGTCCGCTCATGACTCGCTCGAAGAAGTTATCGTCTCCAACTTGGCCGCCTTTGAGAGAAATCTCAACGCCATCGACAGCGCTATCCATGGAATGAACACGACAAAGCGGCGCACCGGGCACGAGCGGGCCAGCCACTTCCATGTTTTTAACCCCCATCGCCGACACCGCATGACTGGAGCTGTCGCCCCCTGCGAGAATGGCGCGGGTCAAACCGGTCTGTGTGATGGCATGCTTGAGCACGCGTCCCATACTGCCGCCCATCACGGGGGAACTGTCCGCCGATGTCAGGCCCTTGCGCTCAAGCGCTGCACGGGTTGCCGCGATTTGCGGGTCGTCCGGGCCTTTTGCTGTGTGCAGGGCGACGCCCTTGTGTTCAGAGGTCAGCGCAACCAGCTGCTCGGCAATGCGTCGCTCTTCGGCTTCGCCCTGTTCAACCAGAGCGACCGTATCGACTGCCACCACTGCAAAGTCGTTGCTTTCTGCCCATTCGATCTGGCGCCGGGTTGTTGGTGAGCAACTGCCGCAGATCGCAATCATGCGATCAACAGCGGGGCGATGGGTCGGAGGAGGGACAATCGGCAGGATACCCTCCTTGGTTAAATAGTCGGCGAGCGCATATTCAACCCCGGAAGAGCCGACCACAAAGGTTGGTTCAATCAGACTGCGCTCATGCAACAACTGGCCGGTGCGTGTCGTCGTGGCCTCATCAAAGGTATCCAGAATGACAGCCGCGTTCTCTTCGCACAGCTTCGCGAAAGCAGCGGGGGCGTCATCGGACAGCATCTGCCGGAAGTCGAACGCCCCGATCGCGCGCGTTGTCTGTTGAGCCAGATGCAGGCGCAGATCAGCTTCGGTCATCGGTGTAGAGGGATGGCAGCTCATCGTGGGATGGCGGTCAATGCGGAAAGCCTCGCTGTCCCCTGCGACGCTCGCCGCCGCATAAAGGTTGGAAAAGACCACATACCGCTTAAGGCGCGTGACGCCGACCACGACCGGGACGGCCGTGCCGAAGATGTCCTGACCCAATTCGATCGCCCGACCGATGTTGCCGATCCGCGGAGCGGAGTCAAAAGTGGAGCATGTCTTGTAGTGACAGATCGGCGCGCCCAGGTCCTTGAGCGACGAAAAGGCTTGCGAGAGATGGTCGTCCATCCACTCCGGTGTCTGGCTGCGACTCGTCCCGGCCACACCCACAGCGCGAATGTGCGGATAGGCTTTCAAATCCTCCACCGTGGGGGGAGACAGAAACAGCATCGCCGGGATGCCTGCCATGGTTACGGACTCAAGGGCATCTGTCGAGCCGGTGAAGTCGTCACCATAGAAGGAAAGCAGAAGATCTTGCGAATTGCCTGTGTCTGTCATGGCTAGAATATGTCTCTGTGCATCTCTTTATGGCGGGGCAGTGCGCCCTTCTACAACAACTAATACCACGTAATGACCAAAAAACAACACAGAAACAAATAATAATAACAAACATTGTGTTACATTTGGCGTGGCGGAAGGGGACGACAGAGCCCTTCGAGTGAAGCCGCTTTATTCGTTGTCTCTTCTGGGTCAGAACGCTATTGCCTGTTCAATTTCCTTCACTGCATAGCCAGCGTGTCGATCCTTTTAAGAGAGATCTAGTTCGAAATAAAACAACTTATATAGAAAATGTAACAGAATAATTGTTTCAAGTTCAAAGGGCGTCACTATGCACCCGGGCCATCCCTTTTGATGCCTGACCATTCGGGAGAAGGCGCGATGGGATAATGAACCGGCGGGATCTGTGTCGCTGTCGCATCAACGCGCGATAGGACGGATGGACGTTGTTCTCAATGCTAGGGCGCAGAACCGACCCACGCTAGAGCAGCGCTTTTGGCGCGACGTTTAGCGTCTTATACTATTGCATTTTATGGAAGAAATGGCTGGGGATCCTGGACTCGAACCAGGACCGACGGAGTCAGAGTCCGCTGTTCTACCATTAAACTAATCCCCAGCAAAAACAAAGACTTAAATCCTTGTTTCACAAAACGCGGTAGAACGTTTTACAAATTAAGTGTGCGGGCGTTCTATCTCTGTCCGGATGGGGCGTCAATAGGGGTTGTTTGAAAATCGTGTGGCGGTTGCAGTTTTTCGCTTTTTTCCCACAGCGCAATGACTTCCTTGGCTGTTTTCCTCTGGTCGTGCGAACTCGTATACCTCTCTGCCACGGCCCCTTTTTACTCGTAGGTGTGATCCGGTGAGCCTTTCGGGCTATTCGTTTCGTGCTCAAAGATACGTTTTTCGATGCGCAGCTGCCTGATATGGAAGGGGTAATAAGTCGTCACTGATGTTGCGCACCACTTGATAGGTCCGCTTTGATTTTGTCCCAGACCGTCAAAAAAGCTTCCGTTGTGAGGCCTTGGCAGTTCTAAAGATTGCAACGTTTCTTTTGCTTTGCATGTCTGCAAAAAGCCAGATTCGGCGACATAATTTCGGCATTTTGTTTGACTTTCGCGCTTGGGTGGCCCTTTTATTTGCGTGCACGTAATGCGACACTGGCTGATGTCGACAACGTCTCCTTAGGAGGAGCGCTGATGGACCCAAATGGAAAAAATGGCCGATATACCTTCAAGGACAATAAGGCGATGATAAAACGTTTTTTCCGCAAGTTTATGAAAAAAGCGATTGGTAAGTCTGCCAACGTGTTGGTTCTTGGGGGATCAAACTCATTCATCCGTGACGGATACGTGCATCACTTCAGGCAAAAGCTGCTAGAACAATTTGAAGCCGTAACAATCGTAAACAGGGCCGCTGGTGCCACAACGTCGCTAACATCAATTGGATCGATAGACAATATAGATGTTGATCCAGACATAATCCTGTATGAATACTCGCTAAATGATGGCGGGCATCTTAATCATTGAAGTTATCCTTATGACAAGAAGAGAGAATTTCTCAGAATAACTTTGGGTTTCTTAAATGAAAAATTTCCAAATGCGCTGATTTTGCCGCTCATAATAACGTCTCAGCCGTTTTATAATCTTTCGGTCCCTAATTATGTTTACGACGCGGAGTTGGACTTTTTTCGCCAGTATGGCATCTACTATCACGATATAAGGCGTGAGCTTTATAGTATGTTTGGAGAAACGCCACCAGGCTTTCTCTATTCAGATGCCGCTCATTTTCACCGAGGTTTCGTTTGTGCCCTTATCGGGAGGACGCTTGCTGAAAAAGCCTTCTTTCTACTGGCGCTCAAGAGGAACGGAATAGAGCAGGTACCATCAAAAAAACTCACGAATTTCGCGTCATATATTGATGCCAAGGGGTTGGTCGCTGCGGGACGGGGGTGTCAAGTGGAGACCATTTCAGTCAGACGTTTTTCCGTGGACTATCTTGAGATCGACCATTCGAATTCTCTTGAAGTCGAGCTGGACGGGTTTCCTATATGTATATATTTGGCGTCGGATTTATTAAGTTCCAATCTGCGCTTGAGCATCAATGGCAATGAATACGCGATTGCAACCAAGCATCGGGACTGTCAAGAAGGCAAGTTCATGTTCACATCGGTGCCAATAGTTTTGAATGAATCTATTATGCAGGTGCCGTTGCGCAAGAAGTGCTTACTGAAATTTAGTTTGGAGCAATCATCACGATGCTGGGAATTCGATTGTTTTCAATCAAACGTGCCCTCTTCTGGTCAAGAAAGAGTGCGTATCGCAGGTATTGCGACAGTGCCGTCTTCGTTTAGAACCCGTATTTGATTTCAGAGTTTCGTTATAACAGAACAAGTATTTCTGTTCGGGGTTGGGTGATGAACTCGGCGCAATAGATGGGTCGAAACTCAGCGGCACGACCTGTTTCCGTAATGGATTTTACAAGTCACTGCGCCTCTTTCCGTTGCATCTCAACGATCGGTCATGTGGAAGCGAGGCGCGTGCAAATTGCTTTGTTTGACACAGCAGGTCGGGTGCTGTGTCTGGCCGCCAATCGCGACTTGCCCTTTTGCGTCATGCTGATAGAGTGGTGAATGACAAACTGATTGAATCACATGCTGCGCGCCATGCCTTGTCCTCATGTTTGCAGCGCAGCGGGAGACAGCAATTGGCACAGGATGCTGAAGGCAGCCCTCGCGGGAGCCATTCAGCTGCTGGCCTTGCGCGCGGCCCGGACCGACAATCTGCAAACCATGGACATGGTCATAAGCAGAGTGGAGGGGCAAAAGCGGCACCTGTCAAACAGGGCACCGGGGACACAGGCAGAGCCAACGGCCTTGCCATGTCCGATACCTCTCGACAGGGGGACTCCGTCGTTAAAAGCGCGGAGGACCAGAAGAGCCAGCAGCCAGGGCGCAACAAAAAGCGCCGATCACGCTCGAAACGGCGGCGTGGTGGGAAGAACCAACCGCCAAATCTGCAGCAGAACGGCCAGTCGGACGTTTTGACGAAGAGTCACGTCGATGCAAAGCACAAGCCGGCATCTCAGGTCTCTGATGAGATTGTCAGCAGCGACGCGCCAGCCGCTTCAACCCATGAACCCGACGTCGCCTCACCATCAAAAAAGCCCCATCGCACCAACCACTCCGGCCAATCAGGAAGTGAGGATCAACGCGATCTTGCCTCTACCGACGGGCGGGCTGCATCGAGCCACGGGCGCGACAACAGCGACCATCAGTCCGCATCCAAGGGTCAGCATAACAGATCTGGAAAGCACAACCATCAAAGGCAGGATGGCCGGACCCAGAATGGCGCACCTGTCAATGGTCAGCGGTCCGGTCCGTCTTCACCAACGCGCTCACCGACGCATGTGCCCCGTGAGCAAAGACAGTCCTACGCAGCGCTTGATCTTGGAACCAACAACTGTAGGCTCCTTGTCGCCGAACCCCATGGTCAGAGTTTTCGCGTGGTCGATGCCTTCTCGCGCATTGTCAGGCTCGGAGAGGGGCTGTCCCAGACCGGTTTCCTCAGCGAAGATGCTCAGGATCGCGCGATCGGCGCTCTTAAGGTTTGCCAATCCAAACTGTCCTATCGGGCTGTCAAACGTTTCCGTCTGATCGCGACCGAAGCATGCCGCCGCGCCCAGAATGGCAGTGCCTTTTTGCAGCGCGTCTATCGCGAAACCGGGCTCAAGCTGGAGATTGTCAATCGCGAGACAGAAGCGCGTCTGGCTGTCGCGGGTTGCGCGTCTCTGGTCCATCCTGAGGCCGACGGAGTCGTGCTGTTCGATATTGGCGGCGGTTCGTCAGAGATCGTGTGGCTTGATCTTGATCCCCTTAACGATGAAGCCCAGCCCCTTCCGGGCGAAAAACGCAATCGTCAGACACGCCGCGCCATGCGCCACCTGTCTGAACGGATCCGCTGCTGGGCTTCCTTGCAGGTTGGTGTTGTCACCCTGTCTGAGAAACATGGCGGCCAGCTTGTCACGCGGGATAATTTCGAGGCCATGGTGGCTGAAGTGCGCGAAATGCTCGAGCATTTCGAAGAGCGGGAAGCTCTGGCTGAAGCCATCAAGACCAAGCATATTCATATGCTGGGGACGTCTGGAACTGTCACGACACTTGCAGGCGTGCATCTGGGCCTTGAACGCTATGATCGGCGGCAGGTGGATGGCACATGGCTGACGGCCGAGGAATTGCGGGCCATGATCAATCGCGTTCTGTCGATGGATTTCCAAGAGCGCATCAACAATCCCTGCATCGGTCAGGATCGTGCAGATCTCGTGCTGGCTGGTTGCGCCATCCTTGAGGCGTTCCATCGCGAATGGCCCTGTGGCCAGTTGCGCGTTGCCGATCGCGGCCTGCGTGAAGGGATTTTGATGGAAATGATGATTGACGATGGCGTCTGGACGCAGCAGCCGGGCAAGAAGGGCAACGGCAAGAAGCGCCGCAACCGCCGAAGAGGCGGACGAGGCAGCCGCGGCGGCCAATCAAGACAGCCCGCATCGCCCGAAGCAGAATGAACCGAACCGGATTGTCAGCCAATCCCCGAACAGGATCGTGATCGCTGTCGAAAAGGACAGCCGGAGAAGAACAAATGGCAAAAAAGTCAGGTGGCGGTGAGGGGCAGGATAGCCGGGGACTTCGCGTTCAGAAGGTGAGGGTGAAATCTGCCCGTGGGCGCAAAAGCTCCTCGACGCGTTGGTTGCAGCGTCAGCTCAATGACCCCTATGTGCAGCGGGCCAAGAAAGAGGGCTTCCGCTCCCGTTCGACGTTCAAGCTCATTGAAATGGATGACCGGTTCCAATTTTTGAAGCCGGGCATGCGTGTGGTCGATCTGGGCTGTGCGCCGGGCGGCTGGTGCGACATCGCGGCCCGCCGCGTGCAGTCCAACAGCGACAATCCCCTCGTGGTCGGGATCGATTATCTTGGTATGGATCCGCTGCCCGGTGTGACTGTGCTGCTCAAAGATTTCCTGGATGACGATGCGCCGCAACTGTTGATGGACGCCCTTGGTGGCCACAGGCCCGATGTGGTGCTCTCGGACATGGCAGCACCCACCACGGGCCATAAACAGACCGATCACCTGCGCACGGTGCATCTGTTCGAGGTGGCAGCCCTGTTTGCCAAGGAAAACCTGCGGCCGGGCGGATGCTTCCTTTCCAAGGTCTTCAAGGGCGGTACAGAGCATGAAATGCTGGCCGAACTGAAGCGTGACTATCAGTCCATCCATCACATCAAACCGCCGGCAAGCCGCAAGGAAAGCCCGGAGATGTATGTCTTCGCCAAGGGCTTCCGGGGACGGTCTGAAGGGGATGCAATGAGCGCAGAGAAATAATCTCAGCCCGAGACGTGTTGACAGCTCAAGAGTGCTCTAGGCAGGTGATCCAACGGACGATCCGGCTCGAACAAGGTGAGATTCAGTCTTTTTGGTTACTTCTGTTTTTCGCCAAAAAGCTCAAGGAATGTTGCGTTATTTTCATGTATGGCGTGCGAACTCGTTGATGCGAGGATGCACATCCACTGTTATGCAAGAGACACTGGGTTGGCTGGTTCAGGTGCATGAAGCCACCCCGGCGCAAGCAAGACTCGACGACAAGGACATCGATATGACTGCAAACTGGCCAGACAATCACCCCAAAATCGCCTATGGCAAGATTGGCGTTCTGCTGGTCAATTTGGGAACACCAGACGGTACGGATTACAAATCCATGCGCCGCTACCTCAAGGAGTTCCTGTCCGATCAGCGCGTCATCGAAGTGCCCAAGTGGAAATGGTGGCCGATCCTCAATGGCATCATCCTGCAGACCCGCCCGCAGAAATCCGGCAAGATCTACGACCAAGTCTGGAATCACGAGAAGAACGAAGGGCCGTTGCTGACGATCACACGCAGCCAAAGCGAAAAGCTTGCGGAGCGACTGGCACAAAAGTCATTCGGGCGTGAGGTCGTGGTTGATTTTGCGATGCGCTACGGCAATCCGTCCATCAAGTCCCGCGTCGAGGCCTTGCAGGACAAGGGCTGCGAGCGCCTTCTGGTTTTGCCGCTCTATCCGCAATATGCCGCCGCCACCACGGCCACGGTCAACGACAAGGTCTTTGACGTTCTCAAAGAGATGCGCTGGCAACCGGCCCTGCGCACGCTGCCGCCTTACTACGATGACCCGGCCTATATCGAGGCCATGGCGATTTCCATGAAGAAAGCCGTGGAGAGCCTTGATTTCGAACCAGAAATCATTCTTGCCTCCTACCACGGCATCCCCAAACGCTATTTCGAGAATGGCGACCCCTATCACTGTCACTGCATGAAGACATCACGCCTCATCCGCGAAAAACTTGGCTGGCAGAATGACTATCTGAAAACCACGTTCCAGTCCCTGTTCGGGCGGGAAGAGTGGATCAAGCCCTATACCGACGCAACAGTCACCGAGCTGGCCGAAAGCGGTGTCAAACGCATGGCGATCGTCAATCCCGGCTTTTCGGCAGACTGTCTTGAGACGCTTGAGGAAATTGACGGCGAAAACCGCGAGATCTTTATGGAGCATGGCGGCGAGCAATTCGCCCACATCCGCTGTCTCAACGACAGCGACGAAGGCATGGACATGCTCGAAACTCTGACCCTTAATGAGCTGAACGGCTGGGTCTGATGCCAAACGGGAAGGGCTTAATCAGCCCTTCTTGACATCCTCTACCACCTTGTCGATGGCATCGATATGGCCCTGTTTTTCACGGTCCGGGATGAAACTGGCCGCGAAACTGTTTTTGGCCAGCGTGATAAGGTCATGCTCGTCAAGGTCGAGCGCCTTGTGGATGGCGCGATAATTGTCGTTGAGATAGCCGCCAAAATAGCTCGGATCATCCGAATTCACCGTCACCAAAAGCCCCGCATCCATGGCCTTTTTCACCGGGCTGTCGCCAATGGTCGGGATGCCCTTGAGCCTTAGGTTGGAAAGTGGGCACATGGTCAGCGGCGTGCGCTGCTTTGCGAGCCGCTGGACAAGCGCCGGATCTGTGAGGGCGCTGTTGCCATGGTCCACGCGCTCCACCTTGAGCACGTCAAGCGCCGTGCGGACATTCTCCGCCGGGCCTTCCTCGCCCGCATGGGCGACGGGGATAAAGCCTTCCTTGCGAGAGGCTTCAAAAACCCGTTCGAACAGGGGCGGCGGGAAGCCTTTTTCAGAGCTGTCGAGGCCCACTGCGTGGATATGGTCCTTGTGCTTGCAGGCGCACTCCAGGGCATCAAAAGCCTGCTCCTCGGGCAGGTGACGCAGGAAGCACATGATCAGTTTCGACGTGATGCCCAGCTCATTCTTGGCCTTCTCCAGTGCTGAGACAATCCCGCCAAGCACGGTCTCAAACGCAACACCGCGATCCGTGTGGGCCTGCGGGTCAAAGAACATCTCCACATGAGTGAGACTGTCCGCATGGACCTTGAGGAGGTAAGCCCATGTCAGGTCATGGAAATCCTGCTCAGTCTGCAACACGCTCATGCCCATATAGTAGAGATCAAGGAAGTCCTGCAGGCAGTCGAACTCATAGGCTTTGGCGACGTCCTCGACCGTCTCATAGGGCAGTTTTACATTGTTGCGCTTGGCAAGGGCCAGCATCAATTCCGGCTCGAGAGTGCCCTCGATATGCAAATGCAGTTCGGCTTTGGGCAGGCGGTCAATCAGGGCATTAGCAAGATCAGTCATGAAGCACTCCGAGGGCAAATGCGAATAAATCAATATCCGCGATTTTACAGAAGTTGCCCGAATGCGAAAGAGTAAAGCTTATTGGGTTCGACTTATTCTCCCAATCCCCATGCGGCTTAAGCACCCGAATAATCAGCCCAATGTCAATCAACGGAACATTGGAGCCATGGAAAACACGAATTATCTGTCTTTGCCCTATATCACGGGGTCGCAAGACCAGAAGCACATCACGCACAACGAAGCCTTGCGCATTCTCGATGCGGTCGTTCAGTTGTCGGTGATTGATCGCAACCTGACCACACCGCCAGCCGATCCCTCTGAAGGGGTGCGCTATATTGTAGCCAGCGGCGCAAACGGCGCTTGGGCGGGCTGGGAGAAAAGCATTGCCGCCTTCCTTGACGGCGGATGGACACGGCTTGTTCCAAATGTCGGCTGGTTCGCGTGGGTTGAAGATGAAAGCGCGATTTGCGTTTTCAACGGTACGGACTGGGTGTTGTTTTCCGACTTTGTGACGGGTGGCGGCGTGTCGTTATGGGGTGTCAATACGGCAGCGGATGAAACAAATCGCCTTGCCATCAAATCCGACGCGGTGCTGATCAGTCATGATGACGTCACACCGGGAACGGGGAACATTCAGGTCAAGCTCAACAAAAGCGCCACCGCCAATACGGGATCCTTTCTGTTTCAGACGGACTGGTCCGGCAGGGCGGAAATGGGGCTTGCGGGGGAAGACAATTTCTCCTTCAAGGTCAGCCCGGATGGCGCAAGTTGGCAGAACGGCCTCCGAATTGCGGCGGCGTCCGGCGTGGTGTCCTTCCCCTCTGGTGTTGACAATCTCAAGCCCAAAAACTGGATCATCAATGGCGGTTTCACGGTCAACCAGCGCGGCGGCACGCGAACCCCAGGCGTCGGTGTCTATGGCTTTGATCGCTGGAAAGGGCATGCTGGTGGATTGGAGCAGGTGATTGCGGGCTTGCCTGCCGGTGACTACACCCTGACCTTCGAAAGCGCCAGCAATGGAGCGGGAACCATTGGCGGCACCACGGCACCCAGTCCGATCTATGTGACCGGTCTGGCGGGAGGGGCAACCTCAGTTGTCGTGCCAGCGGACGCAACGCGCGTTTCTGTCTGTTCAGGGGACTGCCGCTCAATGGTTGATCCCTTTGAAGACAGAAACGACCTTGAAGAGTTGGCCATGTGTCAGCGCTATTTCGAGTTCATGACCGTGGCGCTCATTCAATCCCCGAATTCAGCAGCAGGGCTTTTCGGCAGCTACATAACCTTTGGCTCGGTCAAGCGGATCAGCCCGACTGTGTCCTTTGTCAATGTGCTGGAAAGCAACAATGTCGGGGCCGTTGTCGCGTCTCCAATCTCGCCAGTCGGCTTTCGTCTTTATACGTCGGCGCTGGTGGTGGGGGACGCCTACTATACGGCGGTGGTTCAGATCGATGCGGAGATTTAACAATGCAAATTGAAACGGCAACCTTCACCAAGGACGGAACCATTCAGGCCACCATCGACGGGCAGGCGGTCTCGATCCCAGACGATATGGCCAACCGGCATCGCAAGGGGATTGCGGCATGGGAGGCGGACGGCCATAGCATCGCGCCCTATGACGAAGGAGACGAAAAGCTGGTGGCACTGACGCCGCGCCAGTTGCGCCTTGCCTTGTCTCGGGCTGGCTATCTTGATCTCGTCGAGCCAGCCCTTGAGGCCATCGAAGATCCAACCGAGCGGCAGGAGGCCTTGATCGAATGGCAATACGCAAGCCTCTATCAGCCAGACAATCCACTTGTTGAGAGCATCAGGCTCGCTCTGGGGCTCTCTGAGAGTGAAACCGAAACGCTGTGGCGATCGGCTCAAGACACTTAGGTCGCAGCAGGCATTTCGGGAGGCGCTAGACCGCGTTCTTGCTGAAACCCATGGTCAGGATGCCATGATCCACCATGACCTCCCAAGCTTCCTCTGGCGTGTCGACAATGATGAAATAGTCGACATCGCCCGGGGCAATCGTGCCATGTTCGATCAGCACGTCGAAATTCAGCACATTTTCCCAAAATTTCTTGCCAACCAGAATGATCGGCATGCCCTTGATCCGCGCGGTCTGTTTGAGAGTGAGAATATCAAACAGCTCATCCAGCGTGCCAAACCCGCCCGGAAAGGCAACAAGCGCGCTGGCCCGCATGGCGAAATGCATTTTTCTGAGAGCGAAATACTGAAACTCAAAGCTCAGTTCCGGCGTCACATATGGGTTGAGATGCTGCTCGTGGGGCAATTGAATGTTCAGCCCGATGTTGAGCGCTCCTGCGTCATGCGCACCCCGGTTGGCCGCTTCCATGATACCCGGTCCGCCACCCGTGCAGATTACATTCTTGTGATGGCCATTTTCCGGATGAAGCGCGCCGCCACGCTCGGACACGATGCGCCCCAGCTCGCGCGACTGCTGATAGAACAGATGATCCTCAGGTGTTCGTGCACTGCCAAAAACGACGACGGTCGACAGGATGCCATGATCCCGCATCCCCAGATCTGCCTTTGAGAATTCAAGCTCCAATCGGGCTCCGCGCAACTCCTCGCGTTTCAGGAAGTCGATATCCTCGAAAGCGAGCATGTCATTTTTCATTTTTGGGCGCGAGGTCGAGTGGTTTGTCATCTTTGAACGTCTCTTTTTGGTCCGGCTGAACCTGTGAATCCAACCAGCATGGTGTATCAGGAAAACGACAGGCAAGTATTGCTTGAGGGATTAGAATAGCCAAAATATTTCAAAGCGATGTTGCAATTGCGATCAATTGTGGAAAAATGATTTTAGTGCACCGGAGATGTGCAAGCCGAACCCCTCGCTTACAGGCCGGTGCAGTCGGGGTTGGAGGAAAACAATGGATGTCTCACTAAAATTCTGTGGCGCCGCCGGGACAGTCACCGGTTCCTGTTACATGGTGAAAACGGCCGGTCACCGTTTTCTGGTCGATTGCGGCATGTTTCAGGGCACCAAGACCATCCGGTCTCTGAATTACAATTCTTTTCCCTTCGATCCCGCCGAGATTGATTTCGTTCTGCTCACCCATGCCCATATTGACCATTCGGGCCTGTTGCCCAAGCTGTTCAAGGAGGGTTTCAAGGGGCCAGTCTATATGACGGAGCCGACAAAGGATCTGCTGGCTGCGATGCTGCCCGACAGTGCGCACATTCAGGAAATGGATGTCATGCATCTCAACCGGCGCAACGCGCGGCGCGGCAAACCGGAGATCGAGCCGATCTACACGCAGCAAGACGCAGAAGCCTGCCAATTGGACTTCGTCAGTGTTGACTATGAGGAATGGCTGGATCTTGATGGCATTCGGGTCAAGTTCTGGAATGCCGGGCACATTCTGGGCTCTGCCTCCATCCAGATCGAAGTCCCTACAGCCGATCCCAACGAGGACAGCCTGCGCCTGCTGTGGTCCGGCGATCTGGGGCCCAATCACAAGCTGTTCCACCCCGACCCGGACGCCTCAACCGATTATGATTATGTGATTTCAGAAAGCACATACGGTGGTCGCACCCGTCCGGTTGTGACCTCAGAGGAAAAGCGCGACATTCTGCTCAAAGAAATCAAAGCGGCGCTGAAAAACGATGGCATGTTGCTCATTCCGGCCTTTGCCGTTGAACGGACACAGGAACTCCTCGCCGATATTCTGATCCTGCAGCAGACAGGCCAGCTCAGAAACGTGCCGATCTTTCTCGATAGTCCTCTCGCCATCAAGGCAACTGAGGTCTTCAAGAAACATGCGGGTGAACTGGAAGATGTCGCGGGCCACCTTGATCACATCAATACCGGCCATATCCGCTTTACTCAGACGGTGGAGGAGAGCAAGTCCATCAACCGGATCAAATCCGGTGCCATCATCATGGCTGGAAGCGGCATGTGCGACGCCGGGCGCATCCGCCACCACATCAAGAACCGCATGTGGAACACCAACACCACACTATTGCTGGTCGGCTATCAGGCTGAAGGGTCTCTGGGGCGTTTGCTGCTCGAAGGCGCCAGAAAGGTACGCATTCAGGGCGAGGAAATCACCATTCGCGGCAAGGTCAGGCAGATCGAGACCTATTCAGGCCATGCGGATGAAAACGAACTGGTTGACTGGATCACCTCGCGCAAACCCATCAGGCATGGGCTGTATCTGTGCCATGGCGAGGAAGAGGCGGCTAAGGCACTGAAGGCGGCCCTGATTGCTGAAGGGATGCCTGAGAAGCTCATTTCCATTCCCTCAATCGATGATGAAGTGCGCCTGAGCCGCAAGGGCAAGCCGGACTATTTCGAAAACATTCCGCACCGCTTGAAACCTCAGGATCTTGGCGGCTGGGATGCGCACAACGAGTTTGCCGAGCTGCAGATCGACCTCAAGGAAGCTTTCGACAAGCTCGCTGACGAGAAGGCAAGACGCGCCCTTGCTCGCCGCATCAAACGCGCGCTGGAAAAAGCCTAGCCATCAGAAGCAATCGGGGTGCCGATGGGTGCGGCGCCTCGCTGAAATCTGTTCAAACCAGACCCATCCCCGATAATGCAATCGTCAGTCACAAAACTGAAGCATAAGAAAATTAGACGGGTAGGTGTGTGTTGATTTGAACAGGAGAATCTTGACATGCCAAAGGCAGCCGCTTTGGAAAAGGCGCAAGCGCTGCGTACGCAGATTCACCGTATTTTCGGGACTGTCTCCGAAGGTGCAGGCCCACTCTCGTCATCCTTGTTGTTCTGGCAACAGAGTCTGAAAAATCCCGTCCAGATCTGTAGTGTCTTTCCGTCCCGGCCATCCGTCGGCAAAAGCATGTGCGAAGCGGTTGGGGAGTGCAACGGCAAGCCAGTGATCGAGCTGGGGGCTGGCACCGGTGCTATCACGCGGCAGTTGCTCGGCAGCGGCATCAAGGCGCACGATCTGACGGCGGTTGAGCTGGATCGGGAGTTCGCAAGCTTTCTCTCCCGAAAGTACCCCGGTGTCGATGTGCTGAACATGGGTGCAGAAGAGATCGCCGATCTCTGGCTGAAACGAAAAAGCCCCAAGGTCGGGGCTGTGGTTTCGACCTTGCCGATCAAGCTGTTCGATGACGCACTTCAGCACCGAATTCTGGGATCGATGCTCGACGTCATGGCAGAGGATGCAAGCTTTGTCCAATTGACCTACCGTCTCAAGTCGCCCATCAAGAAAGAGGTTTATGAGAATCTCGGTCTGAAGGCAAAGTGCGACAGGGCCGTTTGGCAGTCGATTCCGCCAGCCTTTATCTGGAAATATGAACGCGCCTGATCCTCGCTCCAAAGCGATGTGGCTTACTGGTCCCTGCGCTCGACGAGATCCGGATCTGCTGTGATCGGGCGATAGATTTCAACCCGGTCGCCTTCTTCCAGAGGTTTGTTGAGCTTTGAGATACGGCCGAAGATGCCGACCTTCTGCCTTTCGAGGTCGATTTCGGGGAACTGGTTCAGAATGCCGGACAGATTGATCGCATCTTCCACTGTGCTGCCCGTGGGCATCTCCATCCGCATCCAGACCTTGTGGGTCGGGGTGACATAGGCAACGCCGATATTCATTGGAACGCTCCTTTCCGCAACTGCGCACATGGCGTCTGGTGCTCAACGAGGGGCCTCGTGCGCTGGGTGGCCGGATCCCCCACGCAGCCCAATCTGCACTCAGATTGTGATTTGCTTGCGCATGGGTTCGCTGGGCTGGGTGTCGATCTGGTCTTGCTGGGCGAACTTGGCGTCGATCATCCGTTTCACAACCAGAATGAGGCCAAGCATGATAAACCCGCCAGGCGGCAGAATGAAAATCAGAAAACCGCCATAGTCGGGAATGACCGTGATTTCCAGAAAGCTGAAAGCGGGTCCGAGCAAGAGCGAGGCACCCGAGAAGAGCGTCCCAGAGCCTATGATCTCCCTGACTCCACCCAGAAGGACAAGCGCGAGGGTAAACCCCACGCCCATCATCAAGCCGTCCACCATCGCTGGCAGAATCTTGGCTTTCGAGGCAAAACTTTCGGCGCGGCCCAGAATGGCGCAGTTGGTCACGATCAGGGGAATGAATAGCCCGAGGATCTTGTAAAGATCGTGCATATAGGCGTTCATGTAGAGATCTACGATGGTCACCAGCCCTGCGATGATCAAAACAAAGGCAGGAATGCGGATTTCCGGCTCGATGATGTTGCGCAACAGAGCGATGAGCAGTCCCGAGGCCACAAGAACCGCTGTTGTCGCAAGGCCGAGCCCGAGCCCGTTTGTCGCCGTGCTGGTCACCGCCAGAAGGGGACAGAGCGCAAGGGTTTGGGAGAAGACGATCGTGTTGGTCCATAGACCCTCAAGGGTTATGTCGAGATATCTGTTCATGACGGCTCCTCTTGTGTCTTGATCGGTTCGGTGACGTTCGGCTCTGCCTTGTGACCGCCTTCGAGCAGCTCATCCATATGAGAGGTGAAGAAGCTGATACCGCCCTTGACTGATTGAACAACCGCCCGTGGCGTGATCGTTGCGCCAGACAGCTGATCGAAATAGCCGCCGTCCTTCTTGACCTCCCACTGGTCTGGCGACAGGAGGGCGAAGGACTGACCAGTGAAGCTTTTGATCCAGTCACTGCGGTTGGCCTCGATCTTGTCGCCAAGGCCCGGTGTTTCTGCGTGTTGGAGAACGCGCACCCCCAGAATGGTGCCATCGCGATCCACGCCAAGCAGCGCAAGGATAGGGCCGCCATAGCCTAGTCCTGTAACCTGATAGGCAACCGCCGTGAGTTCGCCATCAACAGTGGCCGGATAGATCCGCTTGGACACACCGCCGGCATCTGCCAGAACATAGGAGTCCCGCACCAGATCATTGTCGTGCAGGGCGGATGGGATCACGAGTGAAAGCGAGCCTTGCAGGTCTTCTTTCTGGCGCTGCTGGATCGCTGCCTCTGTCGCCATATGGCTTGAGGCAAGAATGAACGCGGTAACCAGCGAAAATCCGCCAAGAAGAGTGGCAAGATAGGCCGGATTGCCTCTGATCCTGTCATAGATGCTGCCCGCTTTGCGCGCGAGGCGCCGGGCCATGCCGACGGAACGGATAAGGGTCTTGTTGCGACGGCTCATACCGGTCTCTCCACATCCTTGTCGTCATATTCGATCGGCGTGCCCTTGCGGGTGCGGCCATAAACGCGGGTCTTGATGTAGGTATCGATCAGCGGCACCGTCGCATTCATCAAGAGGATCGCAAACGCCACCCCTTCGGGATAGGCCGCCCATGTGCGGATGATGAAGGTCAGCGTTCCGACACCCGCGCCAAACACCAGCTTGCCAAGCGCTGTGCCGGGCGCAGTGACATAGTCGGTGGCGATGAAGAACACGGCAAAGACGAAGGTGCCGGAAACCAGGTGAACCATTGGATCGGCATAGCGGTTGGGATCGATGGCATGAAACAGACCAGAGAGGGCAACCATCGCTACCGTCATGGCGACGGATGTGTGCCAGGTGATAACCCGGGTTGCGATAAGGAACAGGCCCCCAAGTAGAGCCAGCAGAGCGGAGGTTTCGCCCATTGATCCGGCCGTCATGCCGACCGCCATGTCGCGCAAGTCAAAGCTCTGCGACAGGATCGTGGGCAGCATTTCCCCCTGACTGAGTTGTGTCTTGATTGATCCCAGCATTGATGCACCGGTGAATGCATCCAATTGCGTATGGCCAATCAGCGTCACATAAAGCCCCTCAATCAGATTGGGCGCACCGGCCGAGCCGAGCGGGACGGGGTTAATGAACTGCGTCATCTGAACGGGAAAGGAAATGAGGAGGATTGTTCGCGCCACCATCGCCGGGTTGAAAATATTCTGGCCAAGACCACCAAAGGCGTGTTTCGCCAGCGATATGGCTATGATCGCACCGATGGCACCAACCCACCATGGAGCCCACGGCGGAAGGGTCATCGCAAGGAGCCAACCCGTGAGAAGCCCGGATCCGTCCATGACAAAGGTTTTGACCGGTTTCCCCGCAAGGCGCAGACAAAGGGCCTCGCACAACAGAGCCACCAGCACCGTCACGACAAACAGAAACACCGCCGGCCAACCGAACTGATAAAAGCCGAACAGGGTGGAGGGCAGCAGCGCCACCATGACGAGCCCCATGGTGCGGGAGACGCTTGCTCCGGAATGGGTGTATGGGCCGCTCAGGATGTCAATCGCGCTCATGCCTTTACCTTCACCTTGTCACTCTCGCCCGAGTTTGCAGATTTGACCGCCGCACGGGCCTTGTCGAGCTTGGCCTGTTCCTGTTGCTTCTTTTTGGCTTCCCGTTCCGCTTTCATCTTGGCCATGGCAGCCTTCTTCTCAAGGCGCATCTTTTCCATGCGTGTGTCATGGGACTGCATCAGGCGCTTGGTCTCTTCCTGCTTGTGGTCGGCGCGCTGTTTGGCCGTCAGACTGCCCTTGGCGTAATTGAAATATTGCACCAGCGGGATGTTGGACGGGCAGACATAGGCACAGGAGCCGCAGGCAATGCAGTCCAGAAGCCCGATGTCGACCGCACTGTCGAGTTCATCGCCGCGAATGCGCTGGGCCATATCAAACGGCATCAAGCCGCACGGGCAGGCCGCCACGCAGGCCGTGCAGCGAATGCAGGGCATTTGCGGCTTGGCTTTCACTTCTTTTACGCCGAGGGCGAGGATGCCGTTGCTGCCCTTGATGATCGGCGCGCGCGTGCTGTGGATCGGCTGCCCCATCATCGGCCCGCCCAGGAGCAGCCGCTCCGGCTCCTGCACGAACCCACCACAATGCTCGAGAATGTGTGAGATCGGCGTGCCCATCAGCACGTCGTAATTGCCGGTCCTCTTGATCATCTCGCCACTGACGGTCATGACCCGTGAAATGAGTGGACGACCATGCACGACAGCCTCATGCACCGCATAGGCAGTGGCAACATTGTGCACGACAACACCAATATCGGCAGTCAGCGCGCGGGCAGGAGTTTCCTTGCCCGTAAGGGTCTGGACAAGATGCTTTTCCGATCCCATGGGATAGCGGGCAGGCACCTCGGTCACGCAGATGTTGAGATCGTTTCGCGATGAGCAAGCGGCCTTGAGCTGCCTGGCAGCTTCTGGCTTGTTTGTTTCAATGGCAATGATTGTTTTTGCAACACCAAGCGTGCGGTGCATCAGGCGGATGCCATCAAACACGGCGTTCGTGCGTTCGCGCATGAGCCGCTCATCACAGGTGAGGTAGGGTTCACATTCGGCGGCATTGATAACGAGCGTGTGCAGTTTGTTGCGGTTTCTCAGATTGAGTTTGACCGCTGACGGGAAGGTCGCCCCACCCATGCCCACGATGCCGCATTCGCCCACGCGCTTGGCGATATCGTCCGCACTCGCTGTCTCCGGATCCAGAGCGGCGGCGAGATCACCCCATTCATCCTTGCCATCGGGCCGCAAGGTAACGGTCGGGCCGGGAAGACCGGACGCATGGGGCGCCACAAAGCGACCAATGGCAATGACACGGCCCGAGGTGGGCGCATGGATGCTGGCCGACACTGCACCGCGAGACGCAGCCAGAAGCTGGCCCTTCTTCACTTCATCCCCCTTGTCCACGATGGCGGTCGCGGGGGCTCCGATATGTTGCTGCAATGGTATGCGCAAGAGGCTGGGCATCGGCATCGGTTCGATGGCCTTGTCCGCAGCCAGTTCCTTGCGTCCCTTGGGGTGAACACCCCCTCTGATCTTGAACAGTTTCATCGCGAGTTCCTGTTATCGTGCCCCTGTCAACTGGCCAACGGAAGGTCAGGCTTGGGCCAGTGCCATGTTTGAAGGGTTGGGGTTTCAAGGCGCATGGTGATTGCGCCGGTCGGGCAGACATCGGCGCATTTCCTGCAACCGGTGCAGGCGTCATCGACAACGCCGTGGATCTGTTTGGATGCCCCGATGATCGCGTCGGTTGGGCAACGCTTGATGCATTTGGTGCAGCCAATGCAAAGATCTTCAAAGACAAAGGCGATCACAGGGCCACTATCTTCCATATCGGAGAGGTCAGCCTCGATGCCCAGCTTGTTGGCGAGATCGGTCGCCAGAGATTTGCCTCCGGGCGGGCAAAGAGTGACGGGCGCGTTATTGGTTGCAAGAGCATTGGCCGCATCTGAACACCCCAAAAAGCCGCATTGCCCACAATTGGAGCCGGGTAGAAGCGTTTCGATCTCGCCAGCGATGGGGTTGCCCTCAACTTTGAGATAGTAGGCGGCCAGCCCGAGACTCCCTCCCAGCACGATCCCCATGATCAACAGTGCGGACATTGCTTCATACATCGCGCATCTCTCCTAGCGCATCTCAGTGCGAGACAAGGCCGGCAAAGCCCATGAAGGACAGGGACAGAAATCCGGCGGTTAGAAAGGCTATTGGCGTTCCTGCGAAAAGCGTCGGGACATCGGCGAGCTTGAGGCGCTCTCTGAGACCGGCAAACAAGACCAGCACCAGCGAAAAGCCGACAGCAGAGCCAAAGCCGAACAGGACGCTTTCAATAAAAGTGTGATCTTCCTGAATGTTGAGCAGTGCCACCCCCAGAACCGCGCAGTTGGTGGTGATGAGGGGCAGGAAGATGCCTAGCCCCTGATGCAGAAGTGGCGAAAGCTTGCAAATGGCCAACTCGGTAAACTGCACAACAGAGGCAATAACCAGAATGAGCGTCAGGATGCGCAAATACTCCAGACCCAAAGGCTGCAGCACCAGAGTCTCGAGCAACCAACCAGCCGTCGCGGCGATTGTCAGGACAAAGGTCGTCGCAAATCCCATCCCGAGAGCTGCGGACAGTTTGTTGGAAACCCCCATAAAGGGGCAAAGTCCGAGGAACTTGACCAGCACGACATTGTTGACGAGGGCTGTCTCCAACAGGATGAGCAACATGGTGTCCATGGCATCTTCCGATCATGATGTGGGTCGGCTTTGAGGTGGTTGGAAGATGATTTGCATTTCCTGTGCCAAGTCAGACTTGCTGACGGGCAATCTGCGCCGAGATCGATAAAGCCAAGAGTTTCCGTTGAATTTCATGGACTTAGTGTTAATACTTATATGTGCTGGAATTCCGACAATTTCCCGTTTTAGTCGCCGAAAAATGTAGCAAATCCGACAAGCATCACAGTCTGGAATGGTCGAAAAGCGCCCAAAAACTTCGGCACGCAACTTGCATTGACCTTTTCTTGTAAGAGAAAGAGCAAGAAGCGAAAAAACCATGGCTGAACTTTCTACAGACAATATCAAGGTGCCATTGCACACGATGGAATGCGCCTCTCATTGCCAGTTGGTCGATTACCAGAAGCGCCAGTATGAGAAGGCGCGGCTCAATGTCATTCGTGCCCGGATGGCCGAGACGGAGATGGAATACAGAACGCGCGAGATGATCGACGGGGCTCTTTATCTGTTGCAGGCACCGCTCAATGTCATTCAGGCGATGTCGAACAACATGGAACGCCAAACCTGCCAGCAGAAGGTCCTTCATTGCGCGCCGATGGGCTGTGCTGTCGAGGAGGCTCTGGAATCCGGTGAGGCCGCAAAGAACAGGCTTTCATTGGCGATCCCCGAGAAGAAATCGATGGTGCATGGCCCGATCAACGTCAACGAGGCAATCCGCGACTGCCTTGTTATCATGGCAGACCAACTGGCCGCGGCAGGGATTGTCGTCGATTGGCGTGCCCAGCCGGACCTTGCCATGACCTTTGGCGATGAGATTGGTTTGAGAGTGCTGCTGCGCATCTTGATTGACAATGCAATCATCGCCGTGGCGCAGGACAATGCCAGAGCCCGTGAAGTGGGCGTGACGTCGCGCACCGCTGATGACGGGCTGATCGAAGTCTGTATCCACGATACCGGATCGGGCATCGACCGGGGGTTGAGAAGCAAGGTTTTCGAGCCCTTCTTTACCGCATGGAGCGAAGGACCCCATCGCTCGGGAATGGGGCTGGCAATCGCCCATCAGATTCTTTCGGACCTTCATGGTGAGATCGAAATCAGAGATGGCGGAGGCATAGGGACCTTCGTCAGCTTCACATTGCCAGCCTGCTGAATTCAACAGGGACTATGAGTGATCAATGACCGCCAACGCACATTCAAGCTCAACCATAGCGCAGAGTGGAAGTCGGGTTTGCCCAAAGCCGATTTTCTGCTCGTTCTACCGACGGGAGCTGGAGACCCTATACAAGGTCAGTCAGCTTCTGGGCCGGTCTCTGGACCTTCAGGAGACCTCGCAAGAGGTCCTCAAGCTGCTGCATGAAGAAGGGCGGCTGCATTACGGTATGATCTGTCTGGTTGAGGAGGAAACCGGCGATCTGAAAATCACGGATGTGCATCAGGACCATGCCATCTTTACCAAGAATGTCCGCTATCAACCCGGAGAAGGCATCGTCGGCGCGATCCTACGCGAGAAAAAGCTCATTGTTGTGCCACGGGTCTCTCAGGAGCCGCGTTTTCTGGATCGCCTCGGCATGTATGATCCGGAGCGACCGTTCATCGCAGCTCCGATTTTTATTGGTAATGACGATCCTGTTGGTGTGCTCGCAGCGCAGCCCAATTTCTCCGACAAGTTTCTGGAAGACAATGCCAAGCTGATGCAGATGATTGCCTCGCTGATCGGTCAGGCGATCCTTCTGTCCAGTGCCGTCAAACAGCAGACCAGTGAACTGCGCGCGGAACGGGACAGCCTGCGTCGCCGCGTCAAGCGTTTGCATGCCTTCGATAACATCGTCGGTGAGACAGACGCCATGCGCATGGTTTTTGATCAGGTTCGCATGGTGGCCAAATGGAATACCACCGTCTTGATCCGGGGTGAGAGTGGCACCGGCAAGGAATTGATCGCCAATGCGATCCACTACAATTCGCCGCGCGCCAAGGAGCCTTATCTCAAACTCAATTGCGCCGCGCTGCCTGACAATCTTCTGGAATCCGAGCTCTTTGGCCATGAAAAAGGTGCCTTCACCGGTGCCACTGCCCAGCGCAAGGGACGGTTTGAGCAGGCAGACGGCGGCACGCTGTTTCTTGACGAGATCGGCGAGATTTCTGCGGCCTTTCAGTCAAAGCTTCTGCGCATTCTGCAAGAAGGAGAATTCGAACGCGTTGGCGGCAACAAGACGCTGAAGGTCGACGTGCGCATCATCGCTGCCACCAACAAGGATCTGGAAACCGCCATTGAAAGTGGCGACTTCCGTGAAGATCTTTACTATCGCCTGAATGTGATGGCAATCAACATGCCGTCTCTCAAGGATCGATTGGATGATATCCCGGAGCTTGCCCGGTTCCTGATTGGCAAGGTGGCTGAGCAGCAGGGCAGGGAGTTGACACTCAAGGACAGCGCCATTCGCCTGTTGCTGCGCCACACCTGGCCGGGCAATGTGCGAGAGCTGGAAAACTGCCTTGAGCGCGCGGCGGTCATGAGCCCGAATGGCATCATCGACCGCGATGCGGTTTCGCTGGCAGGGCTTCCGGAAAAGGCGTTGACCGGTGTACCCGCTCAGCCCTTGCCGCCGATCCTCAAGTCGCAAAACCCTGAACCGGTCTCTGCCGACAAGGCATGGCAGAATGAAGAACTCGATGAGCGAGAGCGTGTGATCGCGGCGCTGGAAGAAGCCGGCTGGGTTCAGGCCAAGGCCGCGCGACTGCTCGATATGACCCCGCGCCAGATCGCCTATCGCATCAAAATTCTGGGCATTCCCGTGCGCAAGATCTGACTTCGCCTGATCCCCGTCGCAAGCCATCGGTGGCATTGTCATTCATTGTCACAAAACGCGCAACAACCGCGCTCAATGATTGTTACATCTGCGACAAAAATCAGGTCTTTGCGGCATATGAAAAATACATTAAATTCAATAACATAAAATAACTTTCGCGTGTGGCACAGCCCTTGCAAAGCATCCTTCAAAGCAGAAATGCAACGAACCGGAAAGGATGCCATGCGATGGAGTTTTCGGACCATGAAGCCGATCATAATGGCGACGGATGCACGCAAGTATCCTGCGGCAGCTCGCAGGATCATGTTGCAGAACTTCCTGAAAGCATCCGGGAGAAGGTCAAGAACCATCCCTGCTATTCCGAAGAAGCCCACCATCATTATGCCCGCATGCATGTGGCCGTGGCTCCGTCCTGTAACATCCAGTGCAACTACTGCAATCGCAAATATGATTGCGCCAATGAAAGCCGCCCCGGCGTCGTCTCCGAATTGTTGACACCGGATCAGGCAGTCAAGAAGACACTGGCCGTCGCCGCGACCATTCCCCAGATGACCGTTCTGGGTGTGGCGGGGCCGGGCGACCCGCTCGCCAACCCCGAACGCACCTTCGAGACCTTCCGCCAACTGACGGACAAAGCGCCCGACATCAAACTGTGCGTGTCGACCAATGGACTCTCTTTGCCTGATTGCGTGGATGAACTCGCCAAACACAATGTCGACCACGTGACCATCACCATCAATGCCGTCGATCCGGAGGTCGCCGCCAAGATCTATCCGTGGATCTATTGGAACAACCGCCGCATGCGCGGCGTCAAGGCGGCCAAGATCCTCATTGAACGCCAGCAGAAGGGGCTGGAAATGCTCATCGAGCGCGGCATTCTGGTCAAGGTCAACTCGGTCCTGATCCCCGGCGTCAACGACGAGCATCTCAAAGAAGTCAGCAAGGTCATCAAGTCCAAGGGCGCATTCCTGCACAATGTCATGCCGCTGATCGCGGAAGCCGAACACGGCACATATTATGGCGTCATGGGACAGCGTAGCCCCAACCAGCAGGAACTGACCGCGCTTCAGGACGCCTGTGGTGATATGAATATGATGCGCCATTGCCGTCAATGCCGCGCCGATGCGGTTGGCCTGCTTGGTGAGGATCGCGGCGAGGAATTCTCGCTCGCCAAAATCGAGGATATGGATATCGATTACGAAGCGGCCATTCTCAAGCGCGCCGAGGTGCAACAGGGCATTGAGGCCGAGCGAACCCGCAAGAAAGAGCGTCACGAAAATCTCAAGCAACAGCTTGCGACATCCGGCAGCCGGACACTTTTTACCTACAATGGCCAGACCACCGAGGAACGCGCCAAGGCAAGCCTCTCCAACAGCAATGCTATCCCTTCGCATTTGGCAGCTGCCCTTGGCGGCGCAACTGATGCCCCAACCCCCGTGCCATCAAGCAGCCGTCCGGTCTTCATGGCCGTGGCGAGCAGCGGGCAGGGGGTCATCAATCAGCATTTCGGCCATGCCAAGGAATTCATGATCTATGAGGCCTCCCCGCGCGGGGCTCGCTTTGTCGGCCATCGCAAGACTGAACAATATTGCGGCGGCGACATGACCTGCGGCGATGCGGAAACCTCACTGCAAAAGACTATCCGCATGCTTTCCGATTGCGAGGCGGTGCTCTGCTCCAAGATCGGTTACGAGCCGTGGGACCAACTGGAAGCGGCGGGCATTGTGCCGAGTGGTGAGCATGCCATGGAGCCGATCGCCAAGGCGGTCATGGATGTCTATCTCGAGATGTTTGAAGCCGGCTCGCTCGCAGACAACGCAACCCGGCCCCTGACGGCGTAAGGAGAGAGCAATGAGCTATTCGATCACCGATCTTTGCGTCAATTGCCACGCCTGTATGGACGTCTGTCCGTCCAAGGCTATCAGTCAGGGCGAAGCGCATTTCGTCGTCTCATCCAAGACCTGCACCCATTGCGAGGGCGATCATGCGGACGCTCAGTGCGCAAGTATATGCCCTGTTGAAGGCGCCATTCTCAATGACTTCGGTGAGGTTGTGAACCCGCCGGGCTCCCTGACAGGCATCCCGCCTCAACTAATCCGGGAACTTGTCGCACAGGGAATTCTCTAGGACCAAACACATGCCAAGCAAGGCTATGACTGCAGTTGAAATCGCCGAAAATGTGCACTGGATCGGGGCTCTTGACCCCGAGCTGCGCACCTTCGATCTGATTTTGAAGACCGCCAACGGCACCACCTACAATGCCTATGCGGTGCGGGGCACGGACGGGGTTGCCATCATCGATACGGTCAAGGAGGAATTCTCTGATGAGTTTTTCGCCCGTCTTGAGCAAACCTGCCGCTACGATGAAATCACCACACTTGTTCTCAATCACATGGAGCCGGACCACGCTGGTGCGGTTCCTGAGCTGATGCGCCGCGCGCCACAGGCTCATATCTATATTTCCCAGCGCGGAATGAAGCTTCTGCACGCTACGCTTAAGGACGAGCTGGAAAACTACAGCTACACCATGACTGCGGATGGCGAAGAGATCGACCTAGGCTGTCGGACGATGCAGTTCATCCACACGCCCTATCTCCATTGGCCCGAGACCAAATGCACCTGGTTGCCCAAAGAGAAGATCCTCTTTTCCTGCGATGTCTTTGGCAGTCATTTCTGCGATGACCGGCTCTATAACGATCTTGTCGGCGATTTCCGTTTTTCGTTCGAATATTACTTCCGCCACATCATGCGACCCTTCAAGCGTTGGGTGCTGGAGGGCATGGACAAGATCGAGCCGCTCGAACCGGTCCTGATCGCCCCCTCCCATGGTCCAATCCTGCGCGATAAACCCATGGACTATGTCCGCTCGTACCGGGCGCTATCTCATTCCTATCTACCCAACGAAGTTGAGGGCAAGGACAAGAGCCTCTTGATCTTTTACATGAGCGCCTATGGAGCAACCGCCGAAATGGCCCGCTCTGTCTATCAGGGCGCTGGCGCGATCGATGGTGTGCGTGTCTCGCTTTATGATCTGCAGGGCGGTGAGGTCGAGCCCTTTGTCGATCTGATCGAAAGCGCCGACTGTATGGTCTTCGGTTCACCAACCATCAATGGCGACGCCGTGAAACCCGTCTGGGATGTCCTTGCCTCGCTGATTTCCATCGAAACAAAAGGAAAGATGGGCGGAGCGTTCGGATCCTACGGTTGGTCTGGCGAGGCCGTTCCCATGATCGAGGACCGTTTGCGCGGCCTCAAGATGCGCGTGCCCGAAAAGGGTTTGCGTATCAAGTTTCATCCAACTGAACAGGAGCTTGACGACTGCGTTTCCTTCGGTCGCGCGATAGCCGAGTCCTTGTCTGGCAAGGCGAAGCCGAAAGTCATCGACTTCGCGGATCTATGAAGGTTTCCGAAGTTGCGCTCGCCCGGGATTGCGGGGAGGCAGGTGAGGAGAACAAAGCCATGTTGCATAGCGTCTTGAAGGATAGACCAGTCCTTCTGTGTCTATGCTCTGACCAAGGAGAAGATAATGGCAAAAGGAAAGCTGACGTTTGAAGATATCGATGTTTCGGTCAACGTCCCCGCCGGGACGCGCGTGATCGAGGTGTCGGAAAAAGTGGGGGCTGGCATCATATATGGCTGCCGCGAAGGGGACTGCGGCACCTGCCTGATGAAGGTGGATGGTGGCATGGACAACTTGTCAGAACCGTCCGTTCTTGAGGACAAGGTTCTGCAGGAGAACATGGCCGGCAAGGACATGCGTCTGGCCTGTCAGGCGCAGATCATCGGCGAAGGGGAAACCATCGTCAAACCGGCCTGAGGCCGATCAAGTGCTGCACGCAAAGCGCTTCATCGGAGCGCTCCGAGCAGACATATGAAAAGGACCAGAGAGATGCCGAAAATCATCTTCCAGCATCCCGAATTCGACGAAATGGAAATCTACGCCCCTGCCGCGAGCCACAAGAAGACGGTTCTCTCGCTGGCAAAGGAACACAACATTCCCGTTCGCTTTGATTGTGGCGATGGCGAATGTGGCTCCTGCGTCATCAAGGTGACCGACATCGACGGCGGACCCACCCACATGGGTGTCCACATGACAGACAAGGAAAAAACCGTGTTGCGCGAAATCGGCAAGCTGACAAAGGATCAGCTTGAAAAGGTGATCGTCAATGACATGCCGAGCGACTGGCGCCTCGCCTGCCAGATGATCGTACGCGACGAAGACATCCGCATCACCTATGAGCGTGCATGATGTATGGTCGTTTTGAGGATGTGTCCGATCATTCGGTGTCCTTGCATCAGGCGCTTTACCAGCGCCTGATGGGCCATGCCCTGAAGGATGATCCGAATGCTTTGTTTCTCTCCGAGATTCTGGCCAGCTGGCTGGCTGGCGAGGGAGCGATGCCGCGAGATCTGGGGCTGGAAAGACCAGATTTCGATGCGATGCTTGCGTGCTTGTTTCCCGGCATGGCCCCGCCCGAGACGAGCGCGCAAAGCCGGATCGAACCCGAACGCGGGCCAGAGCTTGATGATGTGAAAAGCCTCCTGCTTGAGCATCGCACGGGTCGCTCCGAAGCGGAAATCTGGGTTGCCCAGATTGTCGCGACCGGTTGCATGGGCTCGGACCATCTCTGGACTGATCTCGGCCTTTTCTCGCGCAAGACCCTCGGTACAATGCTCAAACACAATTTCTGCGCTCTGGCCGAGTTGAACGACAAGAATATGCGCTGGAAGAAATTCTTCTACCGTCAGCTTTGTGCCAAGGAGGGCTTTATCCTCTGCCGCTCCCCCAGTTGCGAAACCTGCTCGGAGTATAAGGTCTGTTTTGCTGAAGACGGCCAGTTTGAATAGGTGCCAGTCTGTATAGGTGCCAGTACGAAGAGATGCCGGTTCGAAGAGGCATTTGTGCGCCGCTCAAACTGAAGGGCGCACAAAGGAATGGGGCCGCCTGCTCATCAGGCCGCAACCGTGCCCCGTGTTTCCTCAAGGAATGCAGGCACATCCATCTCGATGATCTCGATCTTCTTTTTCTTGCAATAGCGCCGTTCCTTCTCGGTTGGCTCGGCGATCAGCGCCCAGCCAGCAGGCTCGGCAGCGTCGTGGATGATGTCTGACATCACCATGCGCTCGGTATCGCGCGTGAAGCGCATGCCAAGAAACAGATATTGCTTGCCCTTGCGATAATCCTTGATAAAGGACGGTACGCCAAAGCCCCCCATCAACTCGGTGATATAGTCGACAAAGTCGGCATCCGACGCAATATAGGTCGGCTGCGGGGCAGGGGAGCCAAGCGGTTTGAACAGCTTGGGCAGTCCGAACGCAGCCGTTTCAACTGTGACCGCACGATAGCTCTCGCCATCATATTCATTGAGGATATACCGGAAGTCCGTCCCTCCGACCCGCGCCACTCCTTGAATGAGCAGATGCGGCTTATCGGCGAAACTGTCCTGCAACTGTGTGTCACGGTTGATGTCGATGACATAGGCAGGCTTGATATCCTTCAGCCAATCATGCAGGGCCGCCCGCGTCCATTCCTGCTCGCCATAAAGCTTGGTCAGAAACTGTTCAATAAACCGCCGTCCGCGCTTGAGTTCCTGGTTCATCGCCGCGCGGGGGAATTCATACATCAGCTTGGGGGCCATGGGACGTCCGCGGTTCATGGTTATGATCAGGCTGTCACTGTCCGCAGGCATGGCATCGCCGGAGACCGCATGTTTAACGTCAAACAACACGCCCGGCCCCAGATAGGGAACCACATCGCCGCAGGCGATCTTGCCGATAATGTCTTGAAGGTCTGGATGAGCCATTCCGTCCTCACTTGTTTCTCTACTCTGTTGACACAATAGCAAAGCAAGAACCGAACCAAGTGCAAATGGATCACCTAAGCTGTTGAATTGATGCGAACTTGCATGATTTCACGTTTTGTCGCAAACAGGACAAATCCTGCCTTTGTCGTCTTTTCACCGTCGTTGTTGGCGGGATTTCTTGCAGACTCCAGATAAGAGGCAGGCGGCTTGGAAAACCTGACAAACGCGACAGACAATCTGTCGACTGTCCGACAAACAAAGCGGGTTTATGTCGCCATCCAAACCCACGTAAAAACCCGTAATAGAAATATTGTTATAAAGTAAAAACAATAACTTAATGAGAATTTTAAAACTTGGCACACCCTTTGCAAATCTCCTTGGCAGACACCGTCTCACGATCCGTTCCTTGTTTGTGAGACCAACGACTCTCAACAAGCCTCCAAGGAGAAGACCTATGGCACTTCGTCAATGCGCAATTTACGGGAAGGGTGGCATTGGTAAGTCCACCACCACGCAAAATCTCGTTGCCGGACTTGCAGAGCTCGGCAAGAAAGTCATGATTGTCGGCTGTGATCCGAAAGCGGACTCAACCCGCCTGATCCTGCACGCAAAAGCGCAGACCACCATCATGCATCTGGCCGCTGAAGCTGGTTCCGTCGAAGATCTGGAACTGGAAGATGTTCTCAAAGTCGGTTACGGCGACATCAAGTGTGTCGAGTCCGGTGGTCCTGAGCCTGGAGTCGGGTGCGCTGGTCGCGGTGTGATCACGGCCATCAATTTCCTTGAGGAAGAGGGTGCCTACGAAGAAGACCTCGATTTCGTATTCTACGACGTTCTTGGTGACGTTGTTTGCGGCGGCTTTGCCATGCCGATCCGCGAGAACAAGGCGCAGGAAATCTACATTGTTTGCTCTGGTGAAATGATGGCCATGTATGCGGCCAACAACATTTCCAAGGGCATCGTGAAATACGCCAATTCCGGCAGTGTTCGTCTGGCGGGCCTGATTTGCAACTCGCGCAACACTGACCGCGAAGACGAGCTGATCGAAGCACTGGCCGCCAAGCTTGGCACCCAGATGATCCACTTCGTACCGCGCGACAACGTCGTTCAGCACGCAGAGATCCGCCGCATGACCGTGATCGAATTCGATCCGGAAGCCAAGCAGGCTCAGGAATATCGCGATCTGGCGCAGAAAATCATCGATAACAACAAGTTCGTTATTCCTGAGCCGATCTCCATGGACGATCTGGAAGATCTGCTGATGGAATTCGGCATCATGGAACCCGAAGACGAAGCCATCGTGGGTCAGACCGCGACTGATGCTGGCGCTGCTGCCTAACTTCGTTTTCACCCCAACTGTTGATCAAGGTGTGGGGCAGATTAGCCCTCACCTTTGCCACGGGACCTCAAGTCATGACCAATCTGACGAAAGACGAGACCGAAGCCCTCATCCAGGAGGTGCTTGAAGTCTATCCTGAGAAAGCGCGCAAAGAGCGTGCTTCACACCTGACCCTCAATGATCAGGAAGTCGAGAAATCCAGCAAGTGCATTACGTCCAACCGTAAATCCCAGCCCGGCGTTATGACCATCCGCGGCTGTGCCTATGCCGGCTCTCGCGGCGTGGTCTGGGGTCCGGTCAAAGATATGATCCATATCTCGCACGGTCCTGTTGGCTGCGGTCAATATTCCCGCGCTGGTCGCCGCAACTATTATGTCGGCACCACGGGCGTGAACACTTTCACCACGATGAACTTCACGTCTGATTTTCAGGAAAAGGACATTGTTTTCGGCGGTGACAAGAAACTCAACAAGCTGATCGATGAAATCGAAATGCTGTTCCCCTTGTCAAAGGGAACCACCATCCAGTCCGAATGCCCCATCGGCTTGATTGGTGACGATATTGAAGCCGTTGCCAAGAACAAGTCGGAAGAGCATAGCAAGACCATGGTTCCCGTCCGCTGCGAAGGCTTTCGCGGTGTGTCCCAGTCCCTTGGCCACCATATTGCCAACGATGCCATCCGTGACTGGGTGATTGATCCGGCAACGGGCAAGGAATTCGAAGCAACCGATTATGACGTCACCATCATCGGTGACTACAACATCGGCGGCGACGCATGGGCGTCCCGCATTCTGCTCGAAGAAATGGGCCTGCGTGTGATTGCTCAGTGGTCTGGTGACGGCACTTTGGCTGAAATGGAAAACACACCAAAAGCCAAGCTTAACCTGCTCCACTGCTACCGCTCCATGAACTACATCTCCCGCTATATGGAAGAGAAGTTCGGTGTGCCCTGGATGGAATATAACTTCTTTGGCCCCACCAAGATCGAAGAAGCCCTCAGAGCCATTGCTGATCGCTTTGATGACAAGATCAAGGAAGGCGCCGAGCGCGTCATCGAGAAATACAAGCCGCAATGGCAGGCCGTGGTCGACAAATATCGCCCGCGTCTGGAAGGCAAACGGGTCATGCTTTATGTCGGCGGTCTTCGCCCGCGCCACATCATCGGCGCCTATGAAGATCTGGGCATGGAAGTTGTCGGAACCGGTTACGAATTCGCCCACAACGATGACTATGACCGCACCATTCCGGAGATGGGCAATGCGACCCTGATCTATGATGACGTGACTGGCTACGAGTTCGAAGAGTTCGTCAAGCGCGTCAAGCCTGATCTCATCGGCTCCGGCATCAAGGAAAAATACATCTTCCAGAAGATGGGCATTCCGTTCCGCCAGATGCACTCGTGGGACTATTCCGGCCCATACCACGGCTATGACGGCTTCGCCATCTTCGCACGCGACATGGACATGACGCTGAACAATCCCTGTTGGGACAGCATCACACCACCATGGAAACGTGCTGGCGATCCGGCTGCGATCGCAGCGGAATAAGCATTGGCCCGGGTCGGCCCTGTCTCCTGATTTAGCGGCGGCCGACCTCCCTCTCTCAAACCTTTCGCCCGTCCACGCATGAGTGGCGCGAAGGAGGACCAAATGAGTCAGACTGTAGAGAATATCAAACCTAGCTATCCTCTCTTCCGTGATGAGGATTACAAAGACACGCTCACCAACAAGCAGGCCCTTTTCGAAGAGAAGGCCGATGCGGACAAGATCGCAGAAGTCTTCACCTGGACGACGACCGAGGAATACAAGGAGCTGAACTTCTCCCGTGAGGCTCTGACGATCAACCCGGCCAAGGCCTGCCAGCCGCTCGGTGCCGTGCTCTGCTCGCTCGGGTTCGAAAATGCCCTGCCTTATGTGCACGGCTCCCAAGGCTGCGTTGCCTACTTCCGCACCTACTTCAACCGCCATTTCAAGGAACCGATTGCCTGCGTATCGGATTCCATGATCGAGGACGCCGCCGTCTTCGGTGGTCAGAAGAACATGTTTGATGGTCTTGAAAATGCTCAGGCGCTCTACAAGCCCGACATGATCATGGTCTCCACCACGTGCATGGCCGAAGTCATCGGCGATGACCTCAACGCCTTCATCGGCAATGCCCGCAAGGAAGGCCACATCGCCGAAGACTATCCGGTTCCCTTCGCTCACACACCCAGCTTCGTTGGTTCTCACACCACCGGTTGGGACAATATGTTTGAAGGCACAATCCGCTACTTCACCCTCAATCACATGGAAGACAAGGAAGTTGGCAAGAACGGCAAGATCAACATCGTGCCGGGCTTTGAAACCTACCTTGGCAACTATCGCGTGATGCATCGCTATATGCAGGAAATGGGTGTCGAATACTCGCTTCTTTGCGATCCCTCCGAGGTGCTCGATACCCCTGCCGACGGCAAGTATCGCATGTATTCCGGTGGCACCACGCAGGATGAAGTCAAGGACGCTCCGAACGCTAAAGACACCCTGCTACTGCAGCCTTGGCAACTGATCAAGACCCGCAAATACACCAAGGGTACCTGGAAACACGAGACCCCGGCCATCAACATCCCGATGGGCCTCAAATCGACCGATGAATTCCTGATGAAGGTGGCCGAGATCTCTGGCAAGGACATCCCGGCGTCGATTGAACTGGAGCGTGGCCGCCTTGTCGATATGATGACCGACAGTCACGCATGGCTTCATGGCAAGAAATATGCGCTGTGGGGTGATGCTGATTTCGTTATGGGCATGACGACCTTCCTGCTTGAGCTAGGTGCAGAACCGCGTCACATCATCTGCCACCACGCTAACAAGCGCTGGAAGAAGGCGATGGACAAAATCCTCTCCGAAAGCCCTTACGGCAAGGATTGCGAAGTGCACAACGGCAAGGATCTGTGGCACATGCGCTCGCTGGTCTTCACCGACAAGCCCGACTTCATGATCGGCAATTCCTACGGCAAGTTCATTGAACGCGACACCCTGTTCAAGGGCGAAGAGTTCCGTGTTCCGCTCATCCGCATCGGTTTCCCGATCTTTGATCGCCATCACCTGCATCGCTCCACCACGCTGGGCTATGAAGGGGCCATGACCATCCTGACCACCCTGACCAACGCTGTTCTTGAGCAGTTGGACAAGGAAACTATGGGCATGGGCACCACAGACTACAACTACGATTTGGTTCGCTAGCTCTGTGCAATTTGATCCTCCCAGCCCCCTCATCGCCAATGCGCGTGATGGGGGGGGGGCGGGTTTGACAAGGAGACCCTCATGCCGAGCGTCATGCTGCGACACAACGATAAAGGTGAGTTGCTGTTCTACGTTGCCAAAAAGGATCTCGAGGAAGTGATCTCTTCCGTCGAGACCGATACGAGCGACACCTGGGGCGGCACGGTGGAGCTTTCGGATGGCTCGAAATACTACGTCGATCCGATTTCCCCACGACCTGACTTTCCCGTGACCCTGCGTTTCAAACGTGGCTAGACCACACGCTTGAGGCGCGGATTTTTTATGTTTTAGTTCAGGAGACCAGACCATGGCCATGACTATTGTATCCGACCTTTGCACCGCTTGCGGCGATTGTGAACCGGACTGCCCGACGGGCGCGATTTTCCCATCCAAAGGCGTATATGCCATCGACGCATCCAAATGCACCGAGTGTGAAGGCGTGCACGACGATCCCAAATGCGTCGAGCTTTGCTTCGAAGATGGCTGCATTATCCCTGCGGCATAGCTGCCCACTGGGGCGCATTTTGGCGTCATGCGCTGTAATTTTGCGCCGGTTTGCGCCCCACTTTTTCTAGTTGTCCGAGATCGGGAGTGAACGCCATGACCACACCATTGTCCCGCGAATTGGCCCTGCGCATCGGGCTTGCCGCCAATCAGATGCCGGAGCTCGACACCGGCTCCCTCATTGGAATTCTAAGTGAGGCCGTCGGTGTTCCGATGACCGAGGAGAAGTTTGCCAATCTTGGCATGAAGACCTTTCGCAAGGCCGGTGGTGAAGCGCTGATGCAAGTCCCGTCTGACCACGTCAAGGCGGCGCTGCGCATTCTCAAGGGAGAGGGGATCGAGGCAGAAGAACCCGCTCTTGCCCTCGATACCTACGAGGATGGCGATATGCCCGGATCCATCCGGGTGGCTTGTGCCTCCAACCGTGCCGAGGAGCTGGATGGCCACTTCGGCTCTTGCAATCGTTTTGTGATCTATCAGGTGTCCGCAACGGAGTTGCGCCTAATTGACGAACGGTCGACGGAGAAACCGGACGACGTAGAGGACAAGAACAAATGGCGCGCGTCGCTCATTGCCGATTGCGATGTGGTGTATGTCGCCTCCATTGGTGGGCCGGCGGCCGCCAAGGTCGTGCGCGCCAACATTCACCCCGTCAAACATCTCACCGGCGGTGAGGCCCGCAATGTGCTGGGCAAATTGCAACAGGTCCTGGCGTCCTCGCCACCACCGTGGCTTGCGCGGATCATGGGGCAGGAGGCCAAGTCTATGGCCGGGTTCCTCGAAGAGGTGGACGAATGATTGCAGAGCCGACGCTGGACGAGGTCGCAGCAGCGATCATCAGCCTTGATCTCGAGGAGGGGATCACGGCCCGCTTGCGCAAACAGTGGCCCGACATTCATTTCACCTATTGTCAGGATGACGACATTGCCGCCGCAAAGCCGGTGCGCGAGTGCGAGACATTCAATCTGTATCTCGTTGCTGGCGGAGAAGGATGCATTGCCTTACACCGGGGAGAGCGAGCGGGCAACCGGTATCGTCGTGGCGGAAATCGAAGACTGGGAGGAGTAAAAGCCATCATGAGTGATCTGCAACCACGGACAAAGAACCTTGAAGAAATCTGTAACCGCGTCTCTCCGGGCGCGCATCATCTTTCGCTGGTCGAAGCGATCAGCTCCGTTCTGCCCGACTTTCCCTTTCGCTATCGGGTAACCCGTGCGGGCTGGTACCGCATCGGTGGTATCGTCGACGCGGATCATCAGCGCGTGGCCACCAATGTGCGGCAATGGGCCGAGATGGAGTCGGATTTCGACATGTTCTCGCTCTATGAGCAATATGGCTCGAAAGGCTATCTGACGACACGGTTTGATGGCAAAACCCACTATTTCGTCGCGGCGAAAGGCGAGGGTGCTGCGGATTTCGTCCAGCTCCAAGTCGAAGAATTGGTGGAAGTTGTCGATCATGATCTTTTCATCGATGATCAGATCCCTGACACGATAGAGGAATTGCTCGACCCGCCCGGAGCAACAAAGCTGCGGCATAAACCTGTCACCTTGTCGCCACCCAAATATGATTTTCATTCCATTACGGATGTAAGCGACCTCGTTGACAGGCAACTCGCCTCCGAAGGATCGGACCTGCGCTATATCCGCTTTCTTGAAGAATGGGACAAATGCAGCGCAGGTGCAAAAGCCCGCTTTTGTGATCATTTCGTGCTCAGGCTGCTGCCCTTCATGGATCGCTTCGGTGAGCGCAAGCTGGAAGCAACGCCGCTTCCGGTCAAACCACTTCATATGCCGGGCGAAAGTGTCCTGCATCTTGAGGGACCTGCCTTGTCAAACTTCCTGCATGGCTATGATCGCAAGGCTGGATATCCCATGGCATGGTTCTTTGCCATGCTGATCGACAAGAAGGTCTGGCCACAGATCGCCATGAAGGTCGTTGCCGAGCATCAGGACAAATATAGCTACATGCCGGAAAAGGATCTTGCGGTGCTTGAGCACTGGATCCGGTCTCCCTACAGCTTCTGATCCAGCATGCACCCCGTCGGTTCAGCCAAATTGTAACATTTGCTACAAAGACACGTTTGTGAAAGCTAAGGTAATTCAGCTATTTAAAGTCTGGCACAGACCTTGCAATTTCATAACAAACGACATGAAATCAGCGAGGTTTGTGGCAGATGAAACAAAAAGAGATAGCGGAACTCCTCGACGAGCCTGCCTGTGAGCACAACCTCAAGGAAAAGTCTGGCTGTGCCCGCCCGAAGCCCGGAGCTGCTGCCGGTGGTTGCTGTTTCGACGGCGCTCAGATTGCGCTTCTACCCATCGCCGACGTCGCCCATATCGTCCACGGATCGATAGCCTGCGCGGGCAGTGCTTGGGACAACCGCGGCAGCCGCTCCTCTGGAGCCAAGCTCTACAAGCTCGGTTTTACCACCGACATGACCGAGCAGGACGTGATTATGGGGCGTGGCGAAAAACGCCTGTTTCATTCCATCAAGCAAGCCATCGACAGCTACGCGCCCGAGGCGGTCTTCGTCTATAACACCTGCGTGCCAGCGCTCATTGGCGATGATATCGAAGCAGTGTGCAGGGTTGCGGCGGAAAAGTGGGGCGCCCCGGTCGTCCCCGTTGATGCCGCGGGCTTCTATGGCACCAAGAATCTGGGCAACCGCATCGCTGGCGACGCCATGGTTCGTTATGTCATCGGCACCCGCGAACCTGATCCGGTGCCTGAGCATCTTGTCCGCAACGGCATCAAGGTTCATGACATCACGCTGATCGGTGAATACAACATCGCGGGCGAATTGTGGCATGTCTTGCCGATCCTTGATGAACTGGGCCTGAGAGTCCTTGGCTCCCTGTCCGGAGATGCCCGCTTCCGCGAGGTTCAGACCATGCACCGCTCGGAAGTCAACATGATGGTCTGCTCCAAGGCCATGATCAATGTTGCCCGAAAGCTCAAGGAAAGCTATGGCACGCCGTGGTTTGAGGGGAGTTTCTATGGGGTGAGGGATATGAGCCTTGCGCTGCGCGATATCGCTCGCCTCATTGATGATCCGTCCCTAACGGACCGAACCGAAGCCCTCATCGCCCGTGAGGAAGCCCGCATATACGAAGCACTACAGCCTTTCCGCGAAAAGCTGCAAGGCAAGAAGGCGCTCCTTTACACCGGCGGCGTCAAGGCATGGTCGATTGTCTCGGCCCTTCAGGATCTGGGCATGCAGGTGGTTGCCACTTCAACCCGCAAATCGACCGAAGCGGATAAGCAGAAGATCCGCGAACTGATGGGCGAAAACACTCGAATGCTCGATGAAAGTCAGGGGCCTCGGGCACTAATCGATATGGTCTATGACACGGGCACCGACATCCTGATCGCCGGGGGCCGCAACATGTATACCGCGCTCAAGGCCCGCATCCCGTTCCTCCATATCAATCAGGAGCGCGACTTCGCCTATGCCGGATACGACGGCATGATCACCCTTGCAGAACAGATCCTTCAATCAGTCGAAAGCCCGATCTGGTCAGCTGTACGCGACCCGGCCCCATGGGCCAACAACAGCCAGATCGAAGCGGCGGAGTAGGACAATGACCGAGATTATCAAACGCAACAAGGCCCTGTCCGTCAGCCCGCTCAAGACCAGCAGCACGATGGGGGCATCGCTGGCCTTCCTTGGCATCCGCAATGCCATGTCCATGCTGCACGGCGCGCAAGGCTGCACTGCCTATGGCAAGATTTTTCTCATCGGCCATTTCCGCGAACCGGTCCCGCTGCAGACCACGGCCATGGATCAGGTCAGCACCGTCATGGGTGCTGATGACAATGTGGTCGAGGGACTCAAGACCATTTGCGACAAGTTCGCGCCTTCCCTGATCGGTGTTCCGACCACCGGCCTGTCCGAGACCCAAGGCTCAGATGTCGGCGGCGCTGTCGCTACCTTCCGCAAAAACCATCCCGAATGTGCGGCTACAGCGGTCATTCCGGTCGAGACGCCTGACTATGCCGGGTCGCTTGAGACCGGTTTTGCCAAGGCAGTCTGCGAAATGATCAATCGGCTCGTCCCCGAGGCCGAGGAAAAGGGCGGTGTGGCCTCCAATCGGCAGGTCAATATTCTCGTCAATGCAACGATGACGCCCGGCGACATTGAAGAGCTGAAGGAGCTGGTCGAGGCCTTCGGGTTGATCCCGCTCGTCATTCCCGATCTTTCAACCAGCCTTGACGGACATCTCAATGAGCGGGACTACAATCCTCTGACCACCGGCGGCACCTGTGTCGGTGACTTCGAGATCCTCTACAAAGCGTGCGCCACGCTCGTCATCGGCAGCAGCATGTGTGCAGCGGCTGATCTCCTGACCGAGCGCACTGGCGTACCAAGCCATCAATTCGGCCATTTGTTCGGCCTTGACAGGGTCGACCAGTTCATCCATCTGCTACACACGCTTTCCGGCCAGCCGGTGCCTGCGCGCATCGAACGCCAGCGCAAGCAATTGCAGGACGCCATGCTCGATACCCATTTTCACATTGGCATGACCCGCACTGCTGTGGCCGGTGACCCCGACTTGTTGTCAGCCTTCGGGGATTTGCTCGCAGGCATGGGGGCGGAGATGACGACGGCCATCGCGCCATCCAATGCGTCCAGCCTTGCTTCTTTGCCAGCAAAGGCTGTCAAAATAGGCGATCTTGAAGAACTGGAAAAATTCGCAAGGGAAGAAGGGGCCGAAATAGTCATCGGCAATGCCCATTGCGCGGCCAGTGCAAAGCGGCTCGGCCTGCCGCTGCTCAGGGCAGGCTTCCCGCAGTTCGACCGGTTCGGGGCCGCAGCGCGCGTCTGGATTGGCTATCGCGGTAGCCGCCAGACCCTGTTCGAACTCGCCAATCTGCTTGTCGAGGCCGATCACGATGCCGTTGAGCCCTACAGATCCATCTACTCGCAAATTCAAGACATGGAAGGTGAAACCCATGGGCCAGATCGCTCGCACGTTGACCTTGCACGACAGCACCATTGAGGACGACTTCTCGGGTCGGGCGCTCAAGGTTGCCTTCGCAACAACCGATCAGAAGCATGTCGATCAGCATTTCGGCACCTGCGAGTTTCTTTCGGTCTATCTGGTGACACGGGACGAGGCCCACTTCCACCAGACGGTCGGGTTTGAAGAGGCACAAATGGACGGCACTGAGGACAAGCTCGATGTTCGCCTCAAGGCATTGGAAGATTGTGCAGCCGTCTATTGCCGAGCGGTTGGTGCCTCGGCCATTGCCCAGCTCAAGCAGATCAGGGTTCAGCCGGTCAAGGTGGCTGACGGCACACCGATCAAGGCCCAACTGGCGCTGCTTCAGGATGAACTCAGGGGCGATCCGTCCTTCTGGATCCTGCGGGCGCTTAATGCCGTGAATGACGCCCGCAACGACCCGGCGCGGTTCGACGATATGGAAATGGAAGGTTGGAGTGAGTGAGACATGATACTTGATCTGGAAGACGAGCTGGTTGTCACCAAGGATGACCCCGCATTGAAACACCCGATTGTCGGCGAAATCATCCGCCAGATGCGTGCCATCGATGCTTATGGCGTGTGGGACAACGCGGGCGAGAATGAAATCATTGATCCTTTTGTCATGACCAAGGAAAGAAAGCGTCAGGTGCCCATTATCGGCGATCCCGACGAAGAGGTCATCGCTCGCGTTAAGGCCTGGTACAACGCCTTGGCCGTCTCAATCGAGGGCAAGACCGGCCTGATGGCGGTGCCGATCATCAACATCAGTCACGAAGGCTTCGGCCGCGCTCTCATCGCGGTCGGCAAGCTGATCGTCGTCGACAGGAACCTCAGAGACGTGCATCGCTTCGGCTTCAAATCGCTTGATCTCATGCAGGACGAGGCGGGCAAAATCATCGACAAGGCCGCCGCCCTTGTCGAGGCCCACCGCGACGTCGCCAAGCTGTAACAAAGCCAAACCCAAAGGACCAAAGCTATGGATGAAGCAGATCTGAAGGCGCTCACCAAAGCCGCCAGAAAAGCCAAGCGCATCGCCTCGGAAAAGGCGATGGAGTTGCATGATCTCGTGGAGGATCGCCTCCCGGCCGCCTATGAGGATCTTCCGTCGATCGCAGAAGACACCTATGCCGCCTGCAAGGCATGGGCCGATGCGGAGAGCGCACTCAAACAGGCAGAAGCGAAGGGAGCATAAGATGGCTGAAGTGGTTGGATTGACCCTTGGTGGAGCGGAATGGACGCCCCAGTTCGTGGAGACGCTCGATGCCAAGAAATGCATCGGCTGTGGCCGCTGTTTCCGGGTCTGCTCGCGGGATGTCTTCGAACTGGTCGAGCGCGAAAGCCTCAATCTCGATGACGACAGTGATGACGAATTCGAAGATGATGATCCATTTGGCGATGACGACGACGATGATGACGGCTTTTCCGATGACACCAGCATGGTGATGTCGCTCAAGAACCGCGATGATTGTATCGGATGCGAAGCCTGCTCCAAGATCTGCCCCAAGGGTTGCTTCTCGCACATGACCGCAGATGCGGCCTGACAATCATCCCCCATTTCGCATAAGGAGGCCTTCATGGCTGGCAAACCCGAAAAGCATGTGTTCGTCTGCATCCAGCAACACCCCGATGGACATCCGTTCGGCAGTTGTTCGGAAGACAAGGCTCAGGACATCTATACCAAGTTCAACACCGAAGTGATCAAGCGCGATCTGGGCGGCAAGGTGCAGGTTACCGGCACCTCCTGTCAGGGTGGACCGTGCAAGGCCGGTCCCAGCGTTCTGGTTTATCCCGAAGGCGTCAAATATCAAAGCATCAAGACCCAGGAAGCCATTGAAGCAATCTTCAACGAGCATCTGATCGGGGGCGAGCCGGTCGAGCGCCTCAAGGTGCCGGAAGACATCTGGTCTTGAGCAGCCCAATCGAAGCAAAAGAAAGCCGCCTTTTGAGGCGGCTTTTTTGTTGGCATTTGTAAGCCTTGCTATCCGATCTCAAGGGGAGGTTTGGGTGTGACAATGTCGGCTTTACGACAAAGAAATCAGATCGCCTGAAAGTGGCGAAATGAAAATTAGATTATTTAATTCAATGGAATAGAAGGAACGTTGCGGGCTGGCACGGCTCTTGCAAATTTCTGATCAACCAACAGTTTGGACAGTTTGCAAGGGTGAGAATGATGCTGACAGTGACACAGAATGCTCAGGAAGTTCTTCAACGGTTGATGGACAATTCGGACAAGCCGCTGGCTGGATTGCGCATCGCCGCAGTCAATGGCGGGTGCGCCGGATTGCAATATCGTCTCGATCTGGTGACTGGTCCCGAAGAAGGGGATCATCTCGTGGAGAGCGGTTCCATCAAGCTCTTTATCGTTCCGGACAACGCAGAAATGCTCATCGGTACGGTGATCGATTTTGCTGAAAGTCTCGAAGGCTCCGGCTTCACCTTCGCCAATCCGAACGCCGCGTCCAAATGCTCCTGTGGCAAGAGCTTTGCTGCCTGATTTCATCCCTGACTGGATCCAAGCCAAGACCAAACAAGATAACGCCGAACCGAGGACAAAGAGAGACATGTGGGACTATTCGGAGACCGTCAAGGAACATTTCTACAATCCGCGCAACGCAGGCGCCGTGGACGGGGCCAATGCGACCGGCGATGTGGGCTCCCTGTCTTGCGGTGATGCGTTGCGGCTGACACTACGGGTCAACCAAGCCACCGGCGTTATCGAGGACGCAGGCTTTCAGACCTTTGGCTGCGGTTCGGCGATTGCCTCGTCATCTGCGCTCACCGAAATTATCAAGGGCATGACGGTTGATCAGGCGCTATCGGTATCCAATCAGGACATCGCCGACTATCTCGATGGTCTGCCGCCGGAGAAGATGCATTGCTCGGTCATGGGCCGCGAAGCGCTTCAGGCCGCTGTCGCCAACTACCATGGCGAGGAATGGAAAGACGATCATGAGGAAGGGGCGTTGATCTGTAAATGCTTCGCCGTTGATGAAGTGCTGATCGAGGAAACCGTCCGTGCCAATGGCCTCAGCACAGTCGAGGAAGTTGCCCATTACACCAAGGCCGGCGGGGGCTGCGCCTCCTGCCATGAGGGCATTGAGGACATCCTGACCCGCGTGATGGCCGAACAGGGCGAAAGCTTCAATCCCGAGAATGCAGCCAAACCCATTGTCGCCGCAACTCCAGAGGCGCTGGTATCCGGCATGACCGGAGTTCAGCGCATCAAGAAGATCGATGAGGTGATCGACAGCATGCGCCCAATGCTGCAGGCCGACAATGGCGACGTGGAGCTGGTCGAGGTCATGGACGAAAAGATCTTCGTCAACATGAAGGGTGCCTGTGTCGGTTGTCAGCTCGCCTCGGTGACGCTCAACGGCATTCAGGAAAAACTGGTTGAGGAACTGGGCGAGTTCGTTCGTGTCCTCCCGGCCAGCCAGATGAAGAAGGTCGCTGCAAGGAAAGCTGCCGCGGAGTCCGCTGCATCTATGCCTGCGGCATCGGGCAAAATCATGCCCGTTAGCGAACTGTTGAAAGCGTAAGGGAGGGATCACCATGCAAGGCATCTATCTTGATAACAACGCCACCACTCAGGTCGATCCGGCCGTCGTTGACGCCATGCTGCCCTATTTCACCGAGCAGTTCGGTAACCCTTCCAGCATGCACCAGTTTGGCAACAAGGTTGGCCGCGCGCTGAAAACCGCCCGCTCGCAGGTGCAAAGCCTGATCGGCGCGGCCCACGACAGTGAAATCATCTTCACCTCCTGCGGCACCGAGTCCGACAGCACCGCAATTCTCTCGGCGTTGAAGGCGCAACCGGCCCGCCGCGAAATCATCACGACCAATGTGGAGCACCCGGCCGTGCTGGCGCTCTGCGAAAGCCTCGAGAAAGACGGCTACATCGTTCACTATCTCAAGGTGGACATGAAGGGTCGTCTCAATCTTGGCGAATTCAAAAAATTGTTGTCTGACAAGGTGGCGATTGTCTCCATCATGTGGGCCAACAACGAAACCGGCACGCTCTTCCCAATCGAGAAGATGGCCCAGATGGCCTATGATGCCGGTGTCATGTTTCACACCGATGCCGTGCAGGCAGTGGGCAAAATCCCTATTGACCTGAAGAAAACGCCCATCGACATGCTATCCTTGTCTGGCCACAAGCTGCATGCGCCCAAAGGCATCGGTGTGTTGTATTTGCGCCGCGGAACCCGCTTTCGTCCGCTCCTCAGGGGAGGCCATCAGGAGCGGGGGCGTCGCGCGGGGACTGAAGCCGCCCCGAGTATTGTTGCTCTTGGCAAGGCTGCCGAACTCTCCCAGCTCTATATGGACGAGGAACAGACACGCGTCCGCGCCATGCGCGACCGTCTTGAAGAGGGCATTCTTGAGGCCGTCTCCCATTGCTTCGTGACGGGGGATGCCGACAATCGCCTTCCCAACACCTGCAACATCGCCTTTGAATTCATTGAAGGGGAAGCAATCCTGATGCTGCTCAACAAGCTGGGGATTGCAGCGTCTTCCGGCTCGGCGTGCACATCGGGATCGCTCGAACCTTCCCATGTTATGCGCGCGATGGATATTCCCTACACCGCCGCGCACGGCTCCATCCGCTTCTCGCTATCGCGCTACAACACCATGAGTGAAATCGAGACCGTCATCGAAGCCGTGCCGCCGATCATCGCCCAGTTGCGCAAGCTTTCTCCCTATTGGAGTGAAAACGGCCCTGTCACCAATCCCGAACAGGCTTTTAATCCTGCCTACGCTTGATGGCCTGCCTACGCCTGATGGCCAGTCTACGTCTGATGGCTAGAAAACCGATTGCTCGAAAGGAGCGTGCCATGCTTGTTAATCGCCCCATCATTATTGACGACACGACCTTGCGTGATGGTGAACAGACGGCTGGCGTGGCGTTCAAGCGGCGCGAGAAATGCGAAATTGCTCGTGAACTTGTTGCCTCCGGTGTACCCGAGCTTGAAATCGGCATTCCGGCAATGGGCGAGGATGAGCGAGATACGATCCGCGCGATCACATCGATGAACCTGAAGGCCCGGACAATCGTCTGGTGCCGCATGAGCGAAGGGGATCTTGCCGCCGCCTGTAATCTGGGCGTCGACATGATCGATCTGTCGATGCCCATGTCAGACCAGCAGATCAGCTCAAAGCTGGGGCGCGATCGGGCCTATGTCCTCAAACAGATCGCCTATATGGTTCCCAAAGCGCTCGACGAAGGCTTTGAAGTGCTGGTAGGCGGGGAGGATTCCTCCCGGGCCGATCTCGATTTCGTGCTTGAGGTTCTCGAGGCTGCTGAACGGGCAGGGGCCAAGCGCTTCCGTTTCGCTGATACAGTCGGCATCCTTGAGCCTTTCGCAACAATTGAGATATTCCGCACCCTTGGTGCCAATTCCGGCCTTGAGCTTGAGATGCATGCCCACGATGACTACGGCCTCGCGACAGCCAACAGTCTCGCCGCAGCGCTCGGTGGCGCGACCCATGTGAACACCACGGTCAATGGGCTTGGCGAGCGGGCGGGCAATGCCTCCCTAGAGGAGTTCGTTACTGCCGGGCGCAATCTCTATGGGTTTGAAACCGGTGTTGATCAGCGTAGCCTCAACGCCCTTTCCGGAATGGTTGCCAAAGCATCTGGTCGTCCCGTGCCCTTGCAGAAAAGCCTTGTCGGTTCGAGTGTCTTCACGCACGAAAGCGGAATTCACATTGATGGCCTGATAAAAGACAAACTGAACTATCAAGGTGTCGATCCGGAGTGGTTCGGCCGCAAGCATGAACTCGTTCTAGGCAAGCATTCCGGGACCAAGGCAGTTCAGCATGTCTATGGCCAACTCGGCATCGCGCTCACGCTGGCCGAGGCCATGGACCTGATCCCTCACGTGCGGCGCTTTGCCGAAGCCTACAAGAGGGCTCCGGACCTCGACGATCTCATCGCCCTTCATCGCAATCTTGACGAATGCCTTACAGAGGAGGGCAGCGCCGAGCTGGCCCTAGAGGAGGGGGGGGCGTGAGTCTGATCATCGCCATTCGTCAGGACATCCAATGCGTGTTCGAGCGGGATCCGGCCGCGCGATCCTTCTTCGAGATTGCCACGATCTATCCCGGTGTCCATGCCTTGATCTGGTATCGTATCGCCAACCGGCTCTGGCACGCCAATTGGCGTTACGGCGCGCGGTTCTTGTCATGGTTCGCGCGCTTTCTCACCAACGTTGACATTCATCCTGGCGCGACCATCGGCAAACGCCTTTTCATCGATCATGGGGCCGGTGTCGTGATCGGCGAAACAGCCGAAGTCGGTGACGGGGTGACCCTCTATCACGGGGTCACTCTGGGGGGGACGACCTGGAACAAGGGAAAACGGCATCCGACGCTGGACGACAATGTGATTGTCGGCGCCGGTGCTAAGATACTCGGCGCGGTGCGCATCGGCTGCAATGCGAAGGTCGGTGCAAATTCGGTTGTCGTCGGTAATGTTCCTTCGGGTGCCACCGTCGTCGGTGTGCCGGGCAGCATCGTGCGCCGCAAGGACAAGGTGTCTTATCTCGATCCCCACGGCATCGATCTCAACCATCACCTTATCCCCGACCCGGTTTCTGACGCCATCGCTTGCCTGATCAAGCGGGTTGAAACCCTCGAAGCTGCGCTCAACGAAGAGAAAGATGACGATTGCGACGTTTGCGATGCAGCCGATGTCTGCGAGCCGGACGCAGACCTCTTGCGGGAGGCCGCCAATGCTTGAGACAGCCCCATCCGCACAAACTGCGCGGGATCTGCTCGATTTCGAAAGCGGTGCGCTCTATTTCGATGAGGCTCCCGAACCGATTGTCGCCGCCCTGCTGGACAAGGCGAGCAACGCTGCAACTGCATCGGATCGCGTCGCGGCGCTGGGAGATGCCCAAAGATTGGCACCCCAAGACCTCAATGTCATCGTGGCGCTCTACCGCCATCACTATTTTCTGCAAGCCTTCGAAGAGGCTCTGGTTATCGCAGATCTTGCCATGAGGGAAGCAGGCAAGCGGCTCAACGTCGCCGCCGACTGGCGTCTGTTGACCGTGGATGATGTGAACCGGACAAGCGGTGAGGCAATGCCAATGCTGCGCTTCTATCTCTGGGCGCTCAAGGGCCGGGCCTATCTGCTGATGCGCCTTGGTCGCTTTGAAGAGGCGCTCGGCCCCCTTGAGAAACTGATCGAACTCGACCATGCCAACCGGCTGAATTGCAAACCATTGCTCGCCCTGACCCGCGAGAGGTTGTTGGATCTTGAAGGAGACATACGATGAGAAATGAAGAGCTGGAATCCGAAATCGACGATCTGAGCAGCGCAGAGGAATTTCTGGACTATTTCGACATCGACTTTGATCCTCATGTCGTCATGGTCAATCGCCTGCACATCCTGCAGCGGTTTCATGACTATCTCACTATCGATCACGAAGGGCCGGTCAACGCCGAGTCCTGGTGGGATTACTACACCCGCAATCTCAAACAGGCCTATCAGGATTTTGTCGAATCCGATGCCCTCACGGAGAAGGTGTTTAAAGTCTTCCAGCCCGCCAAACCCGCCTTTGTACCCCTTGAAGATTTGTTGAAATAGTTGAACCGATGATCGAAAGCCAGCCCCCAGAACGATTTGAATATGGTGACGTGGTCCGTGTGACGCGCAATGTGCGCAATGATGGCACCTATCCCGGAGCCAAAACCGGAACGCTCCTGATCCGGCGCGGCTCGACGGGCGTTGTGCGCGACATCGGAACCTTTTTGCAGGATCAGGTGATCTACACGATCCACTTTACCGATGAGGATCGGATCGTCGGGTGTCGCGACAAGGAACTGATCCCCGTGGATGCACCTTGGACGCCAAGCCGTTTTGAATTCAGCGAAAAGGTTGTCGCGCGCATTCCTCTGGGCATTCAGGGTGAAGTCGTTGCGCGTGTCGGGGATCAGGGCGAAATCATCAAGGTTATTCGGGACGATGATGTCGTTGAAGCGCTTGGCAGTGTCGCCTATCACGTGCGCTTTCCGGGCCGCACATTGATGGTGCCCGAGAGCGCCCTGTCGCCTGACGATAGCGATGCACAAGGCACCGGCGGCGAGGGGGTACTGGAAGCATGAATGATGCCGGACTGTTGGCGCATCATCTTATGCGCGCCGCCCTCTCTCATTTCGAGTGTCGCTATGACGAACTGGCCGGAACCGAAAAGGCGATTGCCGAGGAAAATGCCAGACGCTCTTTGACCATCGAGGCGATGGTCCTGAAAAGCCCGGAAGCCCGAGACATCCATATTCCCGACCCGATGCTGGATCGGGCCGTGGAGAATGTGCGCGCTCGTTACGGTGACAAGGACGAGTTCAGCGAGGATCTTCGGCGCAACGCCCTAACCGAGGAGATCCTGCGCGATGCCTTGCGTCGTGAATTACAGGTCGATGCCGTGTTGGAGAAAGTCGCAGCCGAAGCAGCTCCAGCGACGATCGAGGAAGCCCGTGACTGGTATGATCGCTATCCCGAGAAATTCAGCCTTGATGAGACACGTGCCGCGCGTCAGATTCTCATTACCATCAACGACGACTATCCTGAAAACATACGCGCCGAGGCGGCCCGCCGCATCAGCGGCATCTACGCGGATCTTGATGGATCGGTTGCGCAGTTCGGGCAACTGGCCCTGCGCCATTCTGAATGTCCCAGTGCACTCGAAGAAGGCGCTTTGGGGCGGATAGGGCGCGGGCAATTGTTCCCGGAACTCGATGACATCCTGTTCGGTCTGGCGGAAGGGACGATCAGTGAGGTGATCGAAACATCAATCGGTTATCATATCCTTCTGTGCGAGGCGGTTTATCCGGCCCAGTCCGCGAGTTTTGAAGAAGCGGCCCCGAAAATCATCGATGCCATGAACAAGAAGCGCAAAGCCCTGATCCAGAAACGATGGATGTCTGGCCTCATGCGACTTGCTCAGCAGGGTCGGTCAAGCCACGCCAAGGCTGGTTTTGGCACCGACTAGACAGGAAAACTAAGAGTCGCGGCTGATACTTTAGTTTATCGCTTTGTCTGGGCGCATAGAGCATATGACATGCGCTGGGCAATATTGATTTAATAATCACCAATTAGGCTTTTCGATTGTTGCGCGACTGATGCGTGCACGGCGCAAACAGGGCGTCGTTTCAATCCGTACAGCGTCCGCAGACCCTCTGGCTCACACGATTGCCGTGTCGGGAGTGATACTCTCTTCACCGGTTTGGTAAAATGCCTACTAGTAAGTCACTGGGCTGATTTACACGGGCTGGCATTCGTCCATATCCTCCTTGCTTGAGATGGGAGTACGCCTCGACGAGGCGGATGGTCTCTCAAAAGTCAAATCACGACGCGAGAATTCGCGATGTTAGGAGGAAAATGATGGTACAGGCACTCGTCTTGGAAGAAAAAGGAAAACTCTCTTTGCGGGATTTCCCTTTGCCGCTCGATCTTGGCCCGGATGACGTGCGGATTGACATTCGCACCGTCGGTGTCTGCGGATCTGACGTTCACTATTACACCCACGGCAAGATCGGCCAGTTTGTTGTCAATGCGCCGATGGTTCTGGGGCATGAGGCTGCCGGTGTGGTCACCGAAGTTGGCGCCAATGTCAAACATCTCAGCGTCGGGGATCGCGTTTGTATGGAGCCGGGTGTTCCTGATCCGACCTCTCGCGCATCGAAACTCGGCATCTACAATGTTGATCCGGCCGTCACCTTCTGGGCAACGCCGCCGATCCACGGCTGCCTGACCCCCGAAGTCGTTCATCCGGGCGCTTTCACCTACAAGCTGCCGGAAACGGTCTCCTATGCCCAAGGCGCCATGGTCGAGCCGTTCGCCATTGGCATGCAGGCAGCATTACGCGCCAAGATTCAGCCCGGCGATATCGGTCTGGTGATTGGTGCCGGCCCCATCGGCATGATGACCGCACTGGCTGCTCTGGCCGGTGGCTGCGCAAAAGTCTATGTCGCAGACCTCGCTCAGCCAAAACTCGACATCATCGCCAAGTATGAAGGCATCGAGACCATCAACATCACCAAACAGCCAGCTGCACAGGCCATTGCGGAAGCAACCGACAATTGGGGTGCGGATGTGGTGTTTGAATGCTCCGGTGCTGCTCCTGCCATTCTTGATGTGCCCGCATGCGCCCGTCCGGGCGGCGCCATTGTACTGGTCGGCATGCCCGTTGAACCGGTTCCGATGGATATTGTTGGTCTTCAGGCCAAGGAACTGCGCCTCGAAACGGTTTTCCGTTATGCCAACATCTATGACCGTGCCATTGCGCTGATCGGGGCTGGCAAAGTCGACCTCAATCCGCTCATCTCGGCCACCCTGCCATTTGCCGACAGCATTGCTGCCTTTGACCGTGCCGTTGAAGCCCGCGATACGGATGTCAAAATTCAGATCGAAGTGTCGTCTGACTAGGCGACAGGGTCAGGAGCGACAAGCGTATCCGGGACTGGATATTGGCACATCTGGTGTCAAGGCGATGCTGGTCGACGAGAGTTTCAATGCGGTGGCGATCACCACCGCATCTCTCACCGTCGAGCGGCCGCATCCGGGCTGGTCGGAGCAAGACCCCGACCAGCTGGATCAAGGCCTGCGAAAGCGCAATTGCCGAGCTTGCACGCACCAACAAGGATGCGCTGTCCAAGAATTATGTCCGATTGTGGCTGACTGGTGAGCATGTTGCCGAAATGTCGGATGCGGCTGGGACGCTCTGGCTCGATGTGGCTGAACGGCGTTGGTCACCTGAATTGCTCGAAGCAACCGGGCTTAACAGCAGTCACATGCCGGGCCTTGTTGAAGGGTCTGAGGGCTCCGGCATGTTGCGTGCCGAGTTGGGCGAAGCCAGGGGCGGAGACAATGCTGCAACCGCGTGTGGCATGGGGGTCATAACGCCCGGAACAGGGTTCCTCTCCCTTGGTCCATCGGGCCTTCTGTTCGCCGCAGCAGATCGCTTCGCGCCCAACACCGAGGACGCTGTTCATGCCTTCTGCCACGCAGTGCCGGAAACTGGGCACCAGATGGGAGTGATACTTTCTGCTACTGACAGCTTCACTTGGCTCAGCGAAATAACGGGTCAGGAGCCTGCCAAACTGGCCGGTTTGCTGCCGGAAAAAATCATCGATCCGACGAACCTGTCATTTCTGCCCTATCTCTCAGGTGAAAGAACACCTCATAACAAGCCGAATGCAACCGGAGCGTTTGTTGGATTGCAGCGCGTGACGCGCGTGCCAGACTTCGTTCAGGCGACCATGGAAGGGGTGGCAATGGCATTTGCCGATTGTGTTCGTGTGCTCAAGGCTGCCGGAACAGAAATCGAAGCGGCGTATGCCGTGGGTGGTGGTTCGCGTTCGGATCTGTGGCAGCAAATCATGGCTGCTGTCACCAGCTTGACACTGTTGAAACCGGAAGGCGGCGACTGCGGAGCGGCATTCGGAGCGGCAAGATTGGGGACTGCCTGTGCAACTGGTGACACTTCGGCAGCGATCTTTGCTTCACCGAAAGTCGATCTGGAATTCAAGCCCGACGCTGATTTGGCCGAAAAATACATGCCGAAATATCAAGCTTACAGAGACAGTTATCTGAATTTGCAAAAAGAACGGTGAGCGAACCGCCGTCGGGCTCTCAAATAGAGGAGCCAGCCAAATAGGCGTTCATCAGCCCGGCGAGAGCGAGAATTGCCGAGCGGAGTCGCAGCAGGATTGGGATCAGTATCCTTCAATCTTGGTTGATCCTATAGCGGGTGTCGCGACGCCCGGCAACATTGCGAACACATGCTCCGGTTACGGAAAAGAAGGGCAGGGACTGCCCTTCTTTTTTTTGCACAGATTTTTCCAGAAAAAAGCGCTTTCGTTCGAAATTTGTTTGAGCCAATTGTTCCCGGCCCAATACTTGTTGAGGACCGGATAAATGACCGCAAACGCGATCAGCATCGCAGCGGCATGCAACTAGAAATACGCTTTTTTGCCGGTCGTTCATTTTGATTGATTTTCCGTGTCAATTTGTCGAAACGGTCAAAAAAGTATCAAATGAAACTCCCTATAGATCAACTTTGCCCTTGGATTTTGATCGAGTTGTGCCGTGTCGCATTAAACCTAATCGTGCGATCTCGTAAGACTAAAGGCGCAGATGTGCCCAATCTCTGCGCTGCTGCATAAATTGGTTGCATGAAAACACGTGAAGTTAGAAATCGTTGCAGGGTCTTTTATAGACTAGATTGTGCGAAATTTCACAAGTCGAGGTTAAAAACGTATTATATATTTCTCCGTAGTGATGTGGAGCGCTAAAAAGTTTTCCTAATATACTCCAATACAACACAGCGGTAGGCTCAACCGAGATCTTGGGAGGGATCGAGCTTCGTGCTGATAGGAGGAGTGAAGTGCAGCCTGATCTTGAATTGGTGCATATTCGTAAAGATGAGTCGTTCGCTGCATGGCAGCATGGCTATCCTTTCCGCACCGTGCGGTGGCATTACCATCCGGAGTATGAAATTCACCTCGTCGTTTCCACGACCGGCAAATTTTACATCGGCGATCACATCGGGCATTTCGCACCTGGCCAGCTGGTCATGACTGGTCCCTATCTGCCTCAGAACTGGATCAGCAACATCCCGAAAGATAAGTTTGAGCGACGTCGCAGTCAGGTCATTCAGTTTCCTGAAAGCTTCATTGAAGCCACGCTGGAAGTCGTTCCGGAGATGGACGCTTTCCGTACCCTTTTAAGCCGATCCCGCCGCGGTCTGCTGTTTGACAATGAGACCGGCAAGGCGCTCGAGCCGATTATGAGCGAGTTGATGGATGCCCGCGGCATCAAGCGCATTGCATTGTTTTGCGAGGTTGTTGATCGCCTTGTTCATGCGCCGGAGCCGCAAATTCTTGCGAGCCTGAATTTCCAGATCGAAATGGGCAGCGCAGAAGACACTGGCGTCAATCGCGCCATCCACTACTTGAGGGAGAACCTCACCAGTCCGATCACAGAGGCCGAGTTGGCCGAGCTGACGGGACAAAGCGCGAGCTCCTTTTCGCGCTCATTCAAGCGCCACACGGGTATGACCCTTGTGCGCTACAAGAACCAACTGCGGATTGACTTGGCCTGCCACATGCTGCTGACCGACCCCGATACCCGCGTTGCTGATATTTGTTTTGAAGTTGGCTTTGCAAATCTGTCCAACTTCAATCGCCACTTCCTCAAGTTGAAGGGCATGTCGCCATCTGAATTTCGATCCACATTCGCAGCAAACAACGTGGCTTGCATGACCGGTTAGTGTCCTGAAATCAAGTTATTAGAATTGCTCGTGTTGCAGATATGGAGGTCTGCGCAAACGGGTAGTATTGTCCAAAACCACCTTTAGGGAGGATCCTAAAATGAAGTCTATTCTCAAATCCATCTCCATTGCCGCTCTTGGCGTAGCGCTCTCGGCCAGCGTATCTATGGCTGCCGATGGCAAGCTGAAAATCGGCATGACTTTCCAGGAAATGAACAACCCATACTTCGTTTCCATGCATGAAGCTCTTAAAGACGCAGCGAAAATGCTCGGCGCTGATCTGGTCATCACCGATGCTGGCCATGACGTTGCCAAACAGATCTCTGACGTGGAAGACATGCTGCAGCAGGACATCGACATTCTGCTCCTGAACCCGACCGATAGTGCTGGTATCGAGTCCGCGGTCACCATGGCCAAAGAAGCTGGCGTGATTGTTGTGGCAGTGGATGCCAACGCGAACGGTCCGGTTGATACCTTCGTTGGTTCCAAAAACCGTGATGCAGGCTACATGTCTTGCAAATACATGGGGGAAGCCATCGGCGGTGACGGTGAAGTCGCAATCCTTGACGGTATCCCCGTGATCCCCATCCTGCAGCGCGTTGAAGGCTGTAAGGCTGCTCTCGAGGAATTCCCAGATATCAAACTCGTTGACACCCAGAATGGTCGTCAGGACCGCTCTGTTGCTCTGGGCGTTGTCGAAAACATGATCCAGTCTCATCCGAAACTCGAAGCCATCTTCTCCGTCAACGACGGTGGCGCAATGGGCGCACTCGCTGCGATCCAGGGGTCAGGCAAAGACATCAAACTGACCTCGGTTGATGGTGCTCCTGAAGCAGTTGATGCAATTGCTAAAGGCACACCGTTCATCGAAACCACGGCTCAGTTCCCACGCGACCAGATCCGCGTTGGCCTCGGCATGGCACTGGCTCAGTACTGGGGTGCTCGTGTTGTTCCTTCTGAAGTTCCGATCGATGTACGTGTCATCGATGCGAAAAACGCCGAAGGCTTCAGCTGGTAAGCTCTTCTCCCAAGGTCACTCCCGCTAAGTTCGCGGGGGTGGCCATTTCTCAAACTATGCGGATTGTCCCATGCTGGAAATGAACGGGATCAAGAAACGCTTCGGCAACATCGAAGTCTTGCATGGAGTTGATCTAGAAGTGCGAGCCGGGGAAGTGCATGCGCTTCTCGGCGAAAATGGCGCCGGTAAATCGACGCTGATGAAAGTGCTCTGCGGCATCATCAAGGCAAGCGAAGGCACAATCAAGATCAACAATGAAGTGTGTGATTTCGCCGATTATGACGAAGCAATCGAGGCCGGTGTCGGCATCGTGTTTCAAGAATTCAGCCTTATTCCCTATCTCACGGCTGTCGAAAACATGTTTCTCGCAAGAGAAATCACCAATTCACTCGGACTTCTCAATCTTCGCGCAATGCGCAAGCGTGCCGAAGAAATCATGAAGCGGCTGGATGTGGATGTCCCGCTGAACGTGCCTGTCACACATCTTTCCGTCGCCGAACAGCAGTTTGTCGAGATCGCCAAGGCGCTCTCTCTTGATGCGCGTATCCTCGTCCTTGACGAACCGACAGCAACGCTGACGCCTTCCGAGGTGGAGCATTTGTACAAGGTGATCAGGGAACTGCGGCGCAATGGCGTTGCCATCGTTTTCATCTCTCATCACCTTGAAGAGATTTTTGAGATTTGCGATCGCATCACCGTGTTGCGCGACGGCGAGTACATCAACACCTGCAACGTGTCCGATGTCGACAATGACCGTCTCGTCGAAATGATGGTGGGGCGTCGCATCGATCAGAATTTCCCGCCCAAACCGGACATCAATGCCGCAGCTCAACCTGTTCTGGAAATCTCGGAAATCCAGCTCGAAAAGAACGGCCCGGTCTCGTCGTTTGATTTGCGCAAGGGTGAGGTGCTCGGCTTTGCCGGTCTTGTTGGATCGGGACGCACGGAAACCGCGCTCGCTCTTTTGGGGGCGCATCCCTCGCAGGTCTGCAAGATCAAGCTCAACGGCAATGACATCCGCTTCAAGGAACCGGCTGACGCACTCGCCAATGGCATTGGCCTCTTGCCTGAGAGTCGCAAGGAACAGGGGCTGATCACCAGTTTCTCGATCCTCCAGAATATCTCGATCAACAACTACGGCAAATATCGCACATACCAGTTCTTTATCGATCTGAAAAAGGAACTTCTTTGCACCAAGGAAGCGATTGCGCAAGTCAAGGTCAAGTCTAACAGTCCCTATGATCGTCTGGACACCTTGTCCGGTGGCAACCAGCAGAAGGTTGTTGTTGCCCGCTGGCTCAATCACACCATGAAAGTTCTCATTTTCGACGAACCCACCCGCGGCATTGATGTTGGCGCCAAGGCTGAAATCTATCAGCTGATGCGCGATCTCACGGAACAAGGGTGTTCAATCATCATGATCTCCTCCGAATTGCCTGAGGTTTTGGGCATGTCAGACCGTGTTTGTGTCTTCCGCGATGGCGGCATTGTCGACACGGTTGAAGGTGAGGACATCAATTCAGAACACATTATGACTCTCGCAACGACGGGGAGACAGAAAAATGTCGCATGACACAACGATCAATGAAACAACCAATAAAAAGAGCCGTTTTGAGTTTGCCGACTTTCTGCATTCGCCTCTCGTGCTGCCTCTCGCCGGCCTGATTGTCGTTTCGATCCTGATGAGTTTCGCAAGCGAAAACTTCTTCTCGGTCTCGAACATTTTCAATGTGCTCAGGCAGGTATCAATCAACGGTATCCTCGCGGTTGGCATGACCTTCGTCATCCTGACCGGCGGCATTGACCTCTCTGTCGGGGCGGTCATGGCGCTTGCGGGCACCATTTGCGCCGGACTTGTCGTCAACATGGGCATGCCGGGCATTGTCGGTCTTGCTGGCGGTACGCTCGTCGGGGTCTGCTTTGGCCTCTTCAACGGTGCTCTCGTCGCCTGGGGCCGGATGCCCGCGATCATCGTGACACTTGCCACAATGGGTGTCGCACGCGGCCTTGGCCTGATCTACTCGGGTGGCTATCCCATCTCCGGGCTGCCATCCTGGATTTCCTGGTTCGGCATCGGACGGATTGCCAATGTTCCTGTGCCGGTCATCATCATGTTCATCATCTATGGCTTTGCATGGGTTCTGTTGCAGCGCACGCCGTTCGGTCGTCATGTCTACTCGATTGGGGGCAACGAAACCGCAGCGCGTCTGTCTGGTGTCAAAACCCAGTGGATCAAGCTGAGCATCTACACGATCTCCGGTTTGACCTCTTCGCTGGCAGCCATCGTTCTGACCGGCCGCCTTATGAGTGGGCAGCCGAACGCCGGTGTCGGCTTCGAGCTTGACGCCATCGCGGCGGTTGTTCTGGGCGGTACGGCCATCTCCGGCGGGCGTGGTCTCATTCTGGGAACGCTGATCGGTGCGGTCCTCTTGGGTATCCTGAACAATGGTCTCAACCTGATGGGCATCAACCCCTATCTGCAGGACGTGATCAAGGGCTTCATCATCCTTCTGGCCATCTACATTGGTCGCGAGTGGCGATAGCCGATACGAAAGGGTCTATCTGATGCAGCTTCACATGATCTTGTGCTTTCCCAGTGGCGCTTTTCCCTGACCCTTAGCTTTTAGTGCGCACTCAATAGGGCAGGGGGGCCAATCCCCTGCATGAGGCGGTCGCCTCGCTCTGAACTCTCAGTAAGTTGAAAGACGACCCCAAGAACAAAGCTTTGCCTTCGACGAACTCCATCGCCGAGGGACGGGGGGCTCTTATGCTCAATTCCGGCTTCCCACGGGCCGGACAGGGCGAGCAAACAGAGCCGCCGGGCCCCACAGAACCACTACAACTGCGCCGCATGCGGCCAGAGATAAAGTGAGGAATTCAATGGATTTCAATGGAAAAACAGTTCTGATCACCGGTGCAGGCAAAGGCATCGGTCGCGCGACGGCTCGGACGCTCGCGTCACGTGGCGCCAAGATCGTCGGCTTTAGCCGCTCGCTCGAGTCACTTGAGGGTCTGACCGAGGAAACAGGTGCCAAATGCATCACTGCAGACTTCTCCGACGCCGCTGAGGTGCGCCGCGCCATGAAAGAGGCAGGCACCGCTGACTATCTCGTCAACTGTGCCGGGACCAATGTTCTTGAAACGGTGCTCGATCTGAGTGATCGCGGCCTCGATGCCGTGCTTCACATCAACCTGCGGGCCGCCATCATCTGCGCACAGGAATTCGCAAAAGCCCGTGTTGCCGCCGGTGGTGGAGGCGTGATCCTCAATATTACCAGCATCGCAGGTCATCGCGGTTTCGATGAGCATGTTGCCTATGCCGCCTCCAAAGCTGGTCTTGAAGGGGCAACCCGTGTTCTGGCCAAGGAATTGGGCCCGCATGGCATTCGTGCCGTGTGCCTCGCACCCACGATCACCATGACCGAACTGGCTGCTGTGGCCTGGAGTGACCCGGTGAAAAGCGAGCCCATGATGGTGCGCCACCCATCTGGCCGCTTTGCTGAGCCTGAAGACGTAGCCAAGGCCGTTGCCATGTTGCTCAGCGATGACGCGTGCATGGTGAACGGTTCGGTCCTCGCAGTGGACGGCGGCTTCCTTGCCGTCTGACCCACGCACTGAAAGAAATTGATATCAAAGGAGCAAGAAAATGGCAGAATCTCTAGAAGGCAAAGTTGCCGTTATCACCGGAGCTGCATCCGGCATCGGCCTGGCAACCACCGAAGCCCTGATTGAGGCTGGCGCGACCGTTGTCATGGTCGATTATGACGAAAAAGCCGTCACAGAATGCGTCGCTCGTCTGGGCGACAAGGCTATCGCGCAGGTCACCAACCTGATCGATCCTGACAGCTGTGCAGCAATGGTCCCTGAGATCCTCAAGAAGGTGGATCACATCGACATTCTTTATTGCAACGCTGGCACTTACATCGGTGGTGACCTCACCGAGACCGATACTCAGACCATCGATCGCATGTTGAACCTCAACGTCAATGCCGTGCTGAAAAACGTCCGCGATGTTGTACCGCATATGACAGAACGCAAAACCGGTGATATCGTTGTTACCTGTTCGATCGCAGGTCACTTCCCGACCTATTGGGAGCCTGTCTATTCCGCTTCCAAGTGGGCCATTACCAGCTTTGTTCAGGGCATGCGTCGTCAGATGATCCCGCACGGCATTCGCGTCGCACAGGTTTCTCCGGGGCCGGTCATCTCTGCCCTTCTGGCCGATTGGCCTGAAGAAAACCTGCGCAAGGCAAAAGAATCCGGTAGCCTCATAGAGGCATCGGAAGTGGCCGATGCGGTTATGTACATATTGACCCGAAAACGCCAGGTCACTATCCGTGACATGCTGGTCCTGCCGACCAATTTTGATCGGGTTTGATGAATTGACGCGGAGCGGCTCACCAAGGGCCGCTCCGTTTCAGGCATTGTCGCTTCGGTCGGATCAACTGGTCTGACACCGCCATCTCGGGTTGACGACGCAGAAGCATGGGAAGAGAAAAATGGCACGCTATTATATGGGGATTGATGTCGGCACTGGCAGCGCGCGTGTCGGCATTTTTGACGTTCAAGGCAATATGCTGGGCGCCGAGAAGCAGGACATAACGCTATTTCAGGAAGCGGGCTCCATTGTTGAGCAATCATCAGACGAAGTCTGGAACGCGGTCTGCACGGCCAGCAAGGCAACGCTGCAAGCAACCGGTGTGGACCCGTCTGATGTGGTGGGCATCGGCTTTGATGCCACCTGTTCGCTTGTCGTGCTTGGTGAGGGCGGCACTCCGATGGCGATCGGCTCAAGTGAGGATCCGGCGCGCAATATCATCGTCTGGATGGACCATCGCGCGACTGACCAAGCGGACCGGATCAACGCGACCAAGCACCGTGTGCTGGACTATGTGGGCGGTATCATTTCCCCTGAAATGGAAACCCCCAAGCTGCTCTGGCTCAAGGAAAACCGCCCGCAAACCTTTGCAGGTGCCTGGCGCTTCTTTGATCTGTCCGACTATCTGACATGGCGCTCGACCGGCAGCGAAGCCCGCTCGATCTGCACCGTCACCTGCAAATGGACCTACATGGGCCATGAAGACAGCTGGGATGAAAGCTACTTCCGTCAGATCGGGCTGGATGCACTGGCTGATGAGAAGTTCGAGCGCATCGGCACCGACATCGTCAATGCGGGCACGCCGCTTGGCTCGGGCTTGACCGAAGCCGCCGCCGCTGATCTCGGCCTTGTTGCAGGCACTCAGGTCGCAGCAGGCCTCATCGACGCCCATGCAGGCGGCATCGGCACCGTCGGAGCAAAAGACAGCGGCAAACCACAGGACAATCTGGGCTACGTCTTTGGCACCAGCTCCTGCACCATGACCACGACCAGCGAGCCTGTTTTCGTGCCCGGCGTCTGGGGGCCCTACTATTCTGCGATGGTTCCCGGTGCATGGCTCAACGAGGGTGGCCAGTCCGCCGCCGGTGCGGCTATCGCCCAACTGCTTAAATTCCACCCAGCCACGGCCGAGGCAACCGCGAACGCAAAGGCGGCTGGCAAATCCCTGCCTGACTGGCTGGCTGTCCGCGCCGTTGAACTCGCCGGATCGGTTAAAAATGCCGCTCGATTGGCTGAAGGGCTTCATGTCGTTCCCGAATTTATCGGCAACAGAGCCCCTTATGGCGACCCCTACACCCGGGCCGTGATTGCGGGCCTCGGCATGGACAGCGATGTCGATCATCTTGTCGCCCTCTACATCGCCGGTGTCAGCAGCCTTGGGTATGGCCTTCGTCAGATCATTGATACGCAGGCCGAAGCCGGTGCGATGATTAAGACCATCGTCATCAGTGGCGGTGCAGGGCGCAGCGATCTCGTCCGACAGCTTCTGGCAGATACGACGGGCGTTGCCATTGCCGCTCCCAAGACCGATGAACCGGTCCTTCTGGGCTCTGCCATACTTGGAGCGGTTGCCGCCGGTGACTTCGATCAGGTTGAGGATGCCATGACGGCAATGAGCGAAATCGCCCAGCGTTATGAGCCGGATAGCGGTGAGATCCGAGCCTTCCACGAGACCCGCTATGACCTTTTCAAGCGGTTTCAGGCACTTGCTCGCGAAGCGGCCATCAGACACTGAAACCTCAACGACACGCTATTGATCCGACGGCTGGGTTCAGCCCGGAGTGGAGACATTATGACCAAACCAAACGCCGTTCTCTTTGACCTTGATGGATGCCTTGTTGACAGCGAGCCACTCTCGCTGCAATCACTGGCATCGGAGATGCAGGAGGTCGGTGTTCCTGGCGCAAGTTATGAAATGACGCGCGACCACTATCTGGGTTGGTCTCTGACGGATGTCAGCAAGGATGTCACCAAACGACTTGGCAAACCCTGTCCGCCGGATCTCTCAGAGAAATACCACCAGCGCCTCTTTGCCCTATATGAACGAGATGGCTTGCCGTTGGTGGATACCATGGTCGCCCTGCATGATCGTTTGTTTGAAGCAGGGCTGGTCACGGCCATTGCCTCAGGCGGATCTCCTGATCGAATTGTCCGCTCCCTGAACGCTTCGGGGCTCATGGGACGCTTTGAAGGACGCACTTACAGCGGCGAGGAAGTGGAGCGCGGCAAGCCGGCTCCCGATCTGTTTCTTTATGCAGCCCGCAAGCTGGGGCTCGAACCCTCAACCTGTGTTGTCGTGGAAGATTCCCCTCATGGCATTGAAGGTGCCGTGGCCGCGGGCATGCGGGCCTTCGGCTTCACCGGTGGCTCCCATCTTGATGGCATCCGGGACCAGCACCGCGAATTGCTCCTCTCCAAGGGGGCTGAGGCTGTATGCGAGAACGCCATGGACCTGTTCGACCACATCATGGGCGTGGCCGAGGACGGCTCGGCGAAAGCTCGTGAGGCTATGTCATGAGCCGCTGGACCGCGACCACCGAAATGAATCACTCGGTCGCGATCGAAGAGCTTCTGTTCTTTATCGAGCGGGTCGCCAACGGGGCATCGACTATGCGGTTTCTGTGTGGGGAAGCCGCGTTCGGCATGAGCCTTCTTGTGCGCATCGCGCGACAACGGTCCTTGACCAAGAATCTCGTAACCCTGTCGCTGCCGGTTGAAGAGGGCTGGGATGAGACGGTGTCTTCGTCGTCCCGCGCCGGGCGTGTCGAGTGTCTCCTTGCATCACTCAGCACGCAACAACAGCCGAACTGCAATGCGTTTGAGGCGGTGTTTCGCCGCTTTGCAGACCGTTGCATCGCAGAAGCGCGCCTTGAGAATGGCACTCTGATCTGTGCCATCGAGAGGGCATGTAGAGACATTGTCGGGTTGCAAGGTGGAGCAGAACTGGCGTCCTGTCTTTCGAGCTACTGCATCGCCTATCAGGCCGGGGACCATAGCCGCATGAAAGCGGTTCTGAATGCTCTGGTGACCGGCTCTTCTGATGACCTGAATGACGTGCACATGCCCTTGGCGGATCTCAGTCTGTCCGAGCTTCTTTGCCTGCTTTCCACCCTGATCCGGACGAGCGGCTATAACGGGCTTATCCTGTTCGGAGAAGATAGCAACCGAACGCCGAACGCCACCACATCGCCTGATGGATTTGGCATGTTGGTCGAGAGCATTGCCAAGGCCATTCAAGACGGGGCTGACGAGTTCGGGGCCGTGCTGCCGATGCGGCCCCAGTCAATGGCTGTCGTTGTTGAAGGGGTTAGCAACCAAAACAAACCTTGGAACCTGAACGTCTGTCGGGGCCCTGATAACGACTTGCAGGCGCAATTGGCCCCGATGGTGATTACCGTTCCGAGCCTCACCATTGAGGATTTCGCCCGCGTTGGCTGATTGTCTCAATGCTGGTTCTGCTGCCTGTCCTTGTCACTTTTCATCAGCCAGCGTTTGACGGTGTTCCGATCAATCGCCAGACGTTGTGCGGTCCTGGTGATGTTGCCGTCCTCCAGCTGATACACCTTATGCACCTTCGATGCGATGATCTCATCAAGGGACTTGTCATCAAGATCCGCATCGCGATCCGGTCCGTTGATCAGTGCTGCCGCTGAAAGAGCGGGCATTTCAAAGTCCGACAGGCTCTGCAGGGTTGCATATTTTTCGGCAAAATTCTCCAATTCGCGCACATTGCCCGGCCAGGAATAGTGTTTCAATTGCTTGAGAACGCGCGTTGGAACATGGGGTGTAGGAGCCTTTCTTTTCTGACAGGACTTCTCAAGGAAACGCTTGAAAAGCAGCTCCGCATCTCCGTCCCGCTCGCGTAAGGCAGGGATGCTGAGATCAAGCACGTTGAGCCGATAAAACAGGTCCGCTCGTAATTTGTGAAGCTTGATTTCCTCCTGCGGGACTTTGTTTGTCGTGGCAATGATGCGCACATTGATCGGTACGACCTTGTTATCGCCAATGCGCATGATTTCGCCCGTCTGCAGGGCTCTGAGCAACTTTGCCTGCAAGAAGACATTCATCTCGGTCAATTCGTCCAGAAACAGCGTTCCTTCATGGGCCAGTTCAAATAGGCCGATCTTTCCCGATTTGGAGGCACCGGTGAAGGCTCCCGGTGCATAGCCGAACAGCTCGCTTTCCAGAAGATCGCCGGGCAGAGCGGCGCAGTTCACCGCCACGAAGGGGCCATCGGCCAACTGTCCTGCATTGTGGATGGATTGCGCGAACAGCTCCTTGCCAGTGCCTGTCTCCCCGACAATCATGATATTGCAGGTCGTCTGGCTATAATGTTGCGCCATCTCAACGAGCCGCTTCATCTTCTGACAGCGGTAATGGATACTCGAGAAGGAGTATTTGGCGTAGAAGCCGCTCTGGGTCAGTTTTTTGCGGATCACATTGCCGGTGTCCTGAATCTTCTGCACCGGCTGGAACAGCACCACGCTGGCTTGATCCGAGAAATCGCCCGACGCGATCGTGATGTGATCGAGCGCCAGCGGGTCTCCTCGATAGGAGACGATCATGTTGCGGGTGTCCATGCTCTTTTGAAAGGCGCGCTCCAGCTCGGGTGAAACAAAGAAATCCGTAATCGCCGCGCCCAGAATTTTCCGCTTGGGATGGGCCAGGATCTCGCATCCCTGTCGGTTGACCTCCTCGATACGGCCCAGCTTGTTCACCAGCACAGCACCATCGCGGGTACAGTCCAGAACGGTTGAAAGCTTGCGTTCCGCTAGGATGTAGCGGTTGAGGTTCTTGTAGACCAGCATCGCCCGCTCGAACGCATCGACGATGGTTTCCATGCTGGACTCGATCAAATAGGCATTGAGGCCTTTTGATTTGACCCATTGGCAGGCCACAGCATCCCCGATCACGACATCCGGCTTCCATTTGACCAGACTGTCGAGGCGCTCCTGAAACTCTGTTTTCTCTCGCAACTCGAAACAGCGATACGTGCGCGTCAGGATCGTGCAGATCGGCTCGACCAGATTGATCAGGGGCGCAAAGCCGGCAACCGCGATGCGGGTGTTCTCGTCCGTCTCCTTATGAATGTAGGCGAGTGTTCGTTGAACCGAAGCCTCCACTTCGATCACTTCGACATCAAGTTCCCTCCGTATCATCCGCGCTGTTCCACCGCGACTGATGATGATCTTCGCACCATTTTCCATAGCCTGTCGCGCCGCCTTCACCCCCTGCTGGAGGTCTCCTTCAAAGGCTTTGGCAGGATAATCGGATGTATCAATGATGCTTTGGGCCTTGACGCGTATTTGCTCGTACGGAGCAATAAACGCGATAACCATGACCTGTCCTCCCAGCTCGGAAGTATGCGCTGGGACAATTTCGATTGCAACGAATTGATGATGCGCGATGCATCGTCTTCCGCAGCACATTGCAGCAAGTCGTAGCCCGGGAAATGTGTAATTTCCAATAGTATATAATTACATCAATGGCTTGATTGTGTTGGCACGGCCATTGCTAACAATGGGGTAAGGCGCGAGAAGAACCGCCATCCGTCTAAATGACTAGATAATGAGAGAGGAGACACTTTCAATGAAAAGGGATCTTTTAAAAGTCCTTTTGCTCGGGCTTGCAGTGCTCGGGATATCCCCGATCCAAGGGCAGGCCGCGTCAGAAGGCCAGGTTCTGAACATCGCCCATCCTGTGCTGCAACAAAACTGGTCACCCCTTCAGGGAGGAGGGCACGGCGCGCGTTGGCAGTCACTCAGCTGGGCCGCTCCGATGTATTTCGACAAGGACGGCAAATTGACGCCCTATGTCCTTTCGAGCGTTGACTCTGACGACAGCTATACCAACTGGACCCTTCATGTGAACCCGAAAGCTGTCTTCTCCGATGGCTCGAAAATCACAGCTCAAGATGTCGTCGGCACCTGGAATCTCTCCGCACGACCAGCAACCAAACATGCCCGCGTCAACCTGTTCCTTGGCGGTGTGAAAGGCTTCAACGATGTTGCCGTTGGCAAAGCGAAAGACATGGAAGGTCTGGCAATCAAGGACGATGCAACCGTGAGCGTCACTTTGGCCAGCCCCGATCCGATCTTTGACCAGAAGATTGCCACCGCGCTGATCGCTCCGGTGAAAATCTCTCAGGCCGAAGATGAAAACGGCATGGAAAAGCAGGATTGGTGGATGCCGGAAAATGGCGTCGTCGTATCCGGTCCTTTCATGCCCGAAAGCATCGACCTCGATCAGGGCGTCGTGACGCTCATCCCGAACCCGAACTTCTTCGGGCCGGCTCCAAAACTTGAAAAGATCGTCTTGACCACTGTTTCCGATGCCAGCACCGCCACCCTGATGCTGAAACGCGGAACGATGGATGCGCACACAGAGCTCATCACTCCAACGATCATTCAGGATCTTGGTGCCGACTTCCTTGGTGGTCCGGCGCTTGCCAAAGGACAGCAGTTCTGGATCAACTCCAACAAGCCACCGATGGATGACATCAATGTTCGCAAGGCGCTGATCATGTCCGTCAATCCTGAAGAGCTCGCTCTGGCCGCCTTCCCGGATGGCCCGTTCACTGCAGCAACCCAGATCCTGAACAAGGTGCCTGGCGTGGATCCGGACTTCAAGAAATATCCATTTGATCCCGAAGCTGCCAAGGCTGCCCTTGCTGCATCAAAATATAAGGATGCCAGCCGCCTGCCGAAAATCATGTTTGTCGGTATTTCCACCCCGACCCATGAAGCCGCTGCACAATATATTGCAGAACAATGGCGCAAGATCCTCGGCATTCAGGGCATCGAAATGAAACCAGCCATCGAGACCTATTCCGGCCCGGATCAGAAGAGCGTTCAGATCTTCCGTGACGATGTTGGCACCCGTGTTCCCGATGCCGTTTCCTACCTGATGGGGTCGATCTATTCGAAATCCGGTAACGCCCGCAACAAGCTGGGTGGCTACAAGAACGAAGAAATCGATGCTCTTCTGGAAGACGCATCCGTCAAAGGCGTCAAGGATCCCAAACGGATCGAGCTGGCGCAACAAGCCCAGAGGCTGTTCCGCGATGACTGGGTCTACATTCCCTACTACTACGACGTGATGTCGAAATGGGCCATGCCATGGGTTCAGAATTTCGACAAGAACGATGACTGGCAGGTTATCGAGCCGTGGAATGTAACCATCGACGAAAGCAAGCGTCCGTAAGGACAACGATCCTGGACGGGTCGTGAACCTCTCACTTCCCGTCCTTTTTTCGTCAAACCAGCGAGGATGACTTGGTATGGGACGCTACATCTTATTCCGACTGCTCAAGTGGGTTCCCTCCGTCTTTATTCTTTTGTTGCTGATCTATGCGCTGGTCTTCTTCGGGGCTGGCGATCCGATCAAGCTGATCTTCCTGCAGGCGCCGGGCGATGTCGCATACGATCCGGTAAGGGTGGAGGCCATCAGGGATGCAGCGGGGCTCAACCGGCCATTTCTGGTGCAGTTTACAGACTATCTGATGAACATCATGCATGGGAATTTCGGCAATTCTCTTGTCTCTGGCCGATCCGTCAATTCGATGATCATGGCCGCTCTGCCGGTAACGCTCAAACTCGGCCTGTCCGCCATTTTCCTTCTGTCGATCATAGGCATCATTCTAGGTGTCATCGCAGCGCTCAACCAGAACAAGTTTCTCGATAACCTCATCGTCGGCTTTGCGCTGATCGTCTGGGGCATTCCGGTCTTTGTTGCTGGACCCCTGATTATCGTTTTTCTCGTGCTCGTGCTCGACCAGGACGTGCCCTATGGCTGGAGCGGCCTGTTAAGTTTCAAAGTGATCGTCCCCCTTCTGGTTCTTGGTTTGAATCCCATGGCCCTGATCATTCGTCAGGCCCGCGCCGGTGTGCTCGAAGTGCTCAGTGAAGATTTTGTTCGGACTGCCCGCGCCAAGGGGATCCCCAATTATCAGGTGGTCGTCAAGCATATCATGCGACCGGTGCTCACGCCGGTGGTCAGCCAGATTGGCCTGTTGGTCATCGCAACACTCAACAACTCGATCCTGATTGAAAAGGTCTTCGGGCTGCCCGGTCTGGGGCGCCTGACCGAAACCGCGATCAAGTCTTCGGACTATCCAGTCATTCTCGCAATCGTGCTGATCTTCTCGACGGTCGTGATGGCGTCAAACCTTCTGGTGGACATTTCCTACCCATTGCTTGACCCCCGCGCAGCAGCCAAAAAGACAGGAGACGAATAATGACCGACAACACGCTCGATCTGCAACAGGACGAAAAGCAGTTCAGTCTGGTCAAGGACGCCTTCGATCGACTGATCGCCAATAAACTCGCCGTGGTCGGCATGCTGTTGGTGCTGTTCCTTTTTTTCATCGCCATCTTTGGCCCGTCGATCACTCCGTATGACTTCCTGTCTCAGGATCTGCTTGCCCGCAATCAGGGGCCATCGCTGGCCCATTGGATGGGGACAGATGATCTAGGGCGCGATATTTGCAGTCGCGTTATCTATGGTGCTCGGACCGCTGTGGTGGTCGCATTCTCCACCACCTTCCTCAGCTTGATCATCGGCCTCTTCATGGGGTCTCTGGGTGGCTATTTCGGCGGCAAGATCGACGCCTTCGTCGTTTGGCTGATCGACATCACCATGTCTATTCCCTCATTGCTGCTGGTGATCGTGATCAACGTTTCCATGAAACCGCGCCTCGTGAACTGGATGGACGAGCAATTCCTCCTGACCGGAAATTCGTTCTACCGAAACACCATTTGGGTGGACTTTGTGCTCGTCTTTGGCTCGCTCGCACTGATCAAGTGGCCCAAGGCCGCCCGCATCATTCGCGGTCAGATCCTGTCGGTGCGCAACAAGAACTACGTGGTTGCCGCTGAAGCGATCGGTGTCCCGACGCCCAAGATCGTCTGGAAATATGTCATACCCAACTCCCTCGGCCCGATCATTGTCTATATCAGTGCCGCTCTTGGGGAAGCCATGGTCTTTGAATCGTCCTTTTCCTTCCTCGGTGTTGGCGTCCGTCCGCCCATTCCAAGCTGGGGCAACATGATCAGTGACGGGCTGAGGGTTTGGCAGCTCTACCCGCATATCCTCGCGGCCCCGGCTGCGGTCCTCGCACTTGTCACCATTGCGTTCAGTTTCCTTGGTGATGGCCTCAATGACGCGCTCAATCCACGCCAGTGGAAATAGAGACCAGCAACGAAAAGGGAGGGCGCTTTGACCAAACTATTGGAAGTGAAAGACCTGCACACGCGCTTCAAGGTGCGCAATGGCTATCTCTATGCGGTGAATGGCGTGTCCTTCACCCTCGACAAGGGAGAGATGCTGGGTGTGGTCGGCGAATCCGGATGCGGCAAGTCCGTCTCCATGATGAGCCTCATCAAACTGCTGCCGCCAGCGGCAGAAATCACAAAGGGAGATGTTGTCCTTGACGGGCAGGATCTCGCCAAGGCCGGCAAGAGCGAAATCAACGCGGTGCGCGGGTCCAAGGTCGGCATGATCTTTCAGGATCCGATGACCTCGCTCAACCCTTTCATGAAGATAGGGGACCAACTGTGCGAAGGGATTATCTACCACCAAAAGATGAAAAAGGCCGACGCCATGAAACAGGCGGCCAAATATCTTGATCTGGTGGGAATCTCAAACAGCACTCACCGGCTGAACGAATATCCGCATCAGCTATCGGGCGGCATGCGTCAGCGTGTGATGATTGCCATGGCCCTTCTGGGCGAGCCGGAACTGGTCATCGCCGACGAACCAACCACCGCGCTTGATGTGACCATTCAGGCCCAGATCGTCGAACTGGTCAAGGAGCTGCGCGAAAAGCTCAATATGTCGATCATCTGGATCACCCATGACCTCAGCCTTCTGGCGGGCATGGTCGACCGGATCATGGTGATGTATGGCGGCAGCGTTATTGAAGAAGCGCCCATTGATGAGATCTACAGCTCGCCGCGCCATCCCTACACCATCGGTCTGCTCAAATCGATCCCGAGCATCAAGACCGAGACGGGCAGTCGCCTGCCATCGATTGCCGGTGCGCCGCCGAACCTGTTTGTCCAGCCGAAAAGCTGTCCATTCGCCCCGCGCTGCGCCTACCGGATCGACCGCTGCACCAAGGAGATCCCAACGCTTGAACCCGTGAAGGGAGAGGGGGGCAACCCTGCGCATCGCATTGCCTGCTGGGTGGACGTGACCACAAAGGGGGAAGCAAAATGAACATCGGCGTCAAGAAGCCTCTGGTTTCAGTTCGGAACCTTGTCAAATATTTCCCCATCAAGATCGGAGCCTTCGGCAGCGAAAAAGCCGTGGTTCACGCCATCGACGATGTCAGCTTTGACATCTATCGAGGTGAGACCCTCGGCCTTGTGGGCGAGTCTGGCTGCGGCAAGTCGACCACCGGCTTCACAATTCTCCAGCTCTACCGCTCCACATCGGGCAGCGTCGAGTTTGAAGGAACGGATCTGGCGAGCCTGTCCGCAAAGGAGCTCAGGACGATGCGCAAAAAGGCGCAGATCGTCTTTCAGGATCCATATTCGACCCTCAATCCGCGCATGACCATCGGTGAAGCACTCGCTGAACCCATGAAGGTTCACAAGATTTGCCCCGATAGCGAAATCCAGTCGCGGATATCCCAGCTGATCCGGGATGTCGGCCTGAACCCCAACGTCGCGAACCGCTATCCGCATGAATTCTCTGGTGGCCAACGCCAGAGGATCTGTATCGCCAGAGCGCTGGCCTGCAATCCCGAGTTCGTTGTCTGTGATGAGCCGATTTCCGCGCTTGATGTGTCGATCCAGGCCCAGATCATCAACCTGCTGATGGACATTCAGGAGAAATACAATCTCACCTATCTGTTCATTGCCCATGATCTGGCGGTTGTTCGGCATATCTCGGACCGGATCGCAGTCATGTATCTGGGCAAGATCATGGAGATTGCGGACAAGGCCGACCTCTTTAAGCGCCCCATGCATCCCTATACCAAGGCGCTTCTGTCAGCCGTTCCCGAAGCGGATCCCGACATCGAGAGGGATCGCAAAAGGATCATCCTCAAGGGGGATGTCTCGAACGCCATTGATCCGCCTTCTGGCTGTCGGTTTCATCCGCGCTGTGCCTATGCGACCGAGCAATGCGCCCTGACCATGCCCGAACTTGAGGATCATGGTGAAGGCCATCAGGTTGCCTGCATAAGGCTGGCGGAAATCGAACACGAAAGCGTCTGAGGCAAGACACCGCAAGCATTTAAGGCTCCCAAGGAGCACGGGCAGCCCTGCCGACAGGACACCTGTTGGCAGGGCAGAAAAAAGCGCAAAAGGCAAGGCCATGAAGATCGAAGGTATCAAGACAATCCCAACTCCGTGTCCAAGCAACCATGCGTCCAATCTTTTGGCCTTGGGGGATGGCGATTTGCTCTGCACATGGTTCGGCGGAACCATGGAGGGCACGTCTGATATCAGCATCTATCTCAGTCGATATGATGCGAATTCCGGACAATGGCTTGAGCCGGACAAGATGAGCAGGGATCCTGATCGCTCTGAACAAAACCCCGCTCTCTTCCGTCACCCGACAGGAGAAATCTGGCTACTCTATACCGCTCAATTGAAGACGGATCAGAGCACGGCCATCGTGCGTCGGCGTCGATCGCAGGACGGCGGCACAAGCTGGGCGCCGATCGAGACCCTGTTCGACAGGCAAGGCACCTTCATTCGCCAGCCGCCGGTGGTCAATGCGCAAGGCACGCTGTTGTTGCCGATCTGGCATTCCAACATCAAAAACGCCTTTGGCAACGACAATTCCCTTGTCTATGCATCTGGAGACGGAGGAGAGACTTGGGATTTGCGGGAAGTGCCCCAGAGTGGCGGGTGCGTGCACATGAACATCCTGCCAAGTTGCAAGGTGGCCTTTTTCCGCAGTCGGCGATCAGACTTTATTCACCGCTCGCTGTCAGATGATGACGGCCTCAACTGGTCAAAGCCAGAGCCTACGACCTTGCCAAACAACAACGCGTCAATTCAGGCCTGTGAGGCCAGCAATGGCCGCATTTACATCGTCTACAACCACATCTCGGCAGCCGGTCGGTCCTCCGAAAGCTCAATCCCGCCATGGGTGCAGGACCGGGACGCTTTCCTTCGGCAATGTGACATCACCGACAGCAGCGCCATCTGGGGCGTGCCGCGCAATCCGCTGATGATCGCCAGTTCAACCGATCTGGGGGCAAGCTGGACACATGAGCTGACCATCGAGGACGACGCGACCTTGCGCTCTGAACATGACGAACATGGCGCGTTTGTTGGCGACTATTCCTATCCATCAATCATCGAGGCACCCGAAGGGGAATTGCACATCAGCTTTTCCTACCTCAGGGACTATATCAAGCACGTCAAACTGACGCTTTAGCGCAACAGGAGAGGAGGACCAAAGGGTCGGCGCTGCTGGCTGACAATAAAGTGTTTGATCTAGAAATCCGCAAAGAGAAGGCATGCCATGAAAGGGGACAGTTGTGAAAAAGGCTGAAAAACTGGCCATCATCGCCGATGATTTTACCGGCGCTGGGGATGCCGGCATCCATTTTGCCCTTGGTGGCTCACGTGCTGATCTGATCCTCAACATTGCAAGCCTTGCAAGCGTTCAGAAGGAACAGGATGCCGTTGCAATCACGACAGAAACGCGATTTCTTTCTGCAGAAGATGCAGCCAAAACGGTGTCGCGCACCATCGGCCTGTGCCGCGAGGCGGGGTATGGGTCGATCTACAAGAAGATTGACTCGACCATGCGCGGCAATCCCGGCAGCGAGATCGAGGCTGCCTTGGCTGCCACCGGACAAACGGCTGCCATCATCTGCCCCGCGATGCCTGAAACCGGCCGGATTTGCGTGAGAGGAGCAATCTGGATCCATGGCAAGCCGCTACATCTGTCCGATATCGGCAAGGACCCTTTCCATCCTCTTGCCACATCGAGCATCGCAGAGCTTCTTCAAAGCCAGACGGCGCTTGGTATGGGGACGCTGGATCTGGAGGATATAGAGGCCGGTGAGAGCCATCTCTCAAAACGTCTCGATGCGCTTGTTGCCGAGGGACGTCGCCTCGTTATCGCCGACGCAAGTGAGTTTTCCCATATGTCCACGCTCGCCCGGCTCGTCATGTCCAAGGATCTGTTGCCCGTTGGCGCTGGAGGCTTCGCGCGCGCGCTCGCGGATGAGTGGGCAAGAGGAAAAACGGGGAGGCCGGAGACTGTTTCGCTTGATGGGCCTTTGCTTGCCATCGTGGGCAGTCTCACCCCTGTTTCTCTTGCGCAAGCCAAGCGGGCCGAACAAAGCGGTCTGTTCACGGTCATCACGCTGAAAGCCGGCGGCTCCCATGACGAGATGCGCGCCAAATGCGAAAAGATCTTGGCCGAGGCAGGGATGCAAGAGCCCAACGTCCTACTGTGCATCAAGGCTGACGGAGACAATCCGCCGGTCTCGCCACGGGAGGGCGAACGGGTGTCCGCGCTGCTGGGAGCGACTGCTGCCGAAATCTGCAGCATCACCTCCTGCAGGACCGTTTTCAGCACCGGAGGCAGTACCGCTATTGCGGTGGCAGAGGCTCTGGGCATCCGGTCCGTTCACCTCATCACCGAACTCTTGCCGGGTATTGTCTTGGGAAAGTGCCAGAAAAACACGAATGGGATTGACGGCTTCATATCGAAGGCTGGCGGGTTCGGACCGGAAGACCTGCTGATTGACATCACATCAAGGATCAAGACGCCATGCCTAGCCGAACGCCTTTGACAAAGCGCAGCACTGTCTCAAGCGATGGGCCGGTTGGGAGGTGCGCATGACAAGTCCGGAACCCATCGTTCCTATCATTACCTGTTTCAATCGCGACGATACTATCAATTACACGGCGGTTCGCGCTCAGGTTCGGCGCCAACTCGATGCTGGCAACAGCATTCTCGTCTGTGACACGATTGGCGATTTCACCAGCATGACCCAAGCCGAGAAAGTGCGACTGTGTGCCGAAGTGGTGGAGGAGGCGGATAACCGTGTGCAGATCTATGCCAATGTCGGAATGCCTTCGACCTATCAATCCGTCTTGCTCGGTCGCGAGATTGCCAAGCTCGGCATTTGCGGCGTCACCGTGATCACACCCTTCTTTGAAAAGTGCAGTCAGGCCGATCTGGTGGCCCACTACAGCAAGGTCGCAGACAGTCTTGAAAGGCCTGTTTATCTTTACAATATCCCATCTCGCTCAACCAACACGATTGACCCGGAAACAGCTCTTGAGCTTGCCAGCCATCCCAATATTCTGGGCATCAAGGATTCAGGGGGCGATGAGGCAAAGCTCGATGCCTATCTTGCCATTGCTGCGCGCCGTGATGACTTTTCGGTCTATGTTGGGGGGGAGGGCTTGATCCATACGGCCCTGCGGCAGGGGGCAGCGGGATGCATGTCCGATCTGGGCAACATTTTGCCAAAAACACTGAACCGCATTTGCACAAGCTTCAGGGAAGGGCGAGAGCAGGAAGCTGTGAAACGGCTATCGCTTTATTGCGAGTTGGGCAAGGATCTCGAAGAACTCGGCCCCAAGCCCCATGTTATCAAGCAGCTTTTATACCGGATGAACGAGAACGTCGGGACGGGCCGCCAGCCCGCACCGATATCAACGCCTGACCTTGATCGCAAGCTGGGTGCCATGATTGAGAAATATGCTCTCGTCTGAGCAAGCGGACTTTCCGATCCCCTTGGCGTTTCGGACCCTGCCCATTCCGCTCAAGCCTTAAAACTATGGAACAAACCAGAGCCAGCGCAGTTTCTCTTGTTAATGACAAGGAGAACAGACACGTGTCGCAATTTGCCAAACGGCCTAAATCACTGCGATCCTGTAGCTGCTGTCTGATCGAGACGGCCCGCGCATGATCGCTGAGCTATCGAATTTTTACATTCTGGCCATTATGACAGCGGCAACGCTGGTTATTCTCGTCTGCGGGTTGCGCATGACGACATTGGCGGACCAGATCGCAGACCGTACGGGGCTGGGCGAAGCCCTGATTGGTGGCGTGCTGCTGGGAGCCGCAACATCGCTCTCGGGCACGATTGTGTCCCTCACGTCCGCGCTGGATGGACGCGCGTCTCTCGCCTTTGCCAACAGCATCGGCGGTATTGCCGCCCAGACGGTCTTTCTTGCTGTCGGTGATCTCGTCTATCGCCGGGCCAATCTTGAGCATGCCTCGGCTGAAATCACCAATCTCTTCCAGGGCGGGATGCTGATCCTTCTGCTGGCCATCCCTTTTCTCGCATCGACCACGCCGGAAATGGCGATTTTTGGCATGCATCCCTTATCGTTGGCGATCCCGGTGCTTTACGTCTTTGGCCTGATCGCGACGCGTTGGGTGAAGGAAAATCCCATGTGGGAGCCCGTCGATACCGAGCTGACGCGCTTTGATATGCCGGACGATGAAAGCACTCCCGAAAAAAGCTCTGCCCGACTGTTGCTGGCCTTTGCCATAATGGCCGTTTTTCTTGCGCTCGCCGGGTGGGCCATCGCGCGCTGTGGTGCGGTTCTGTCTGATCGGATCGGATTGTCCGAAACCCTCGTCGGGGCCTTGATGACAGCAGTCATTACGTCTCTTCCTGAGCTGGTCACAACCTTGTCGGCGGTTCGTCGCGGTGCGCTTCAGTTGGCAGTCGGTGGGATCATTGGCGGAAATACCTTTGATACCCTGTTCCTGACGATTTCGGACGCAGGATATAGGGACGGGTCAATCTATCATGCCATCGGAAATTCAGATCTGTTTTGGAATGCTGTCGCCCTCGTGATGACTGCAATCTTGATGCTTGGATTGCTGCTCCGCCAAAAGCAGGGCACGGCGAGAATTGGCTTTGAGAGCGTGGCGCTGTTTGGTGTCTTTGGCGCGGCGGTCGCTCTGCAATCCTACATGGGCTAGGGTATCAAGCTTGGAAAGCTGATGAACCCACGATTAAAATGGTTTGAGAACAACAAAAAGCGAGAAAGCAAATGAACTCTGAACTGCTTTTCTGGGGAACCGATACCTGGCTTGGAATCGATGTCATTGCCATCCGGCTTTTCGTCGCGCTTTTCCTGGGAGCGGTTGTTGGGGTTGAACGAGAGTGGCAAAGAAATTCCGCAGGGTTGCGCACCCATATTCTGGTCAGCCTCGCCTCGGCCACGCTTGCCATTCTCTCGATCGACATAGCCCATCTATCGGTTTTCAATGATGAAGCGGTTCGCACGGATCCCTTCCGCCTGATCGAGGCGGTCACATCCGGTGTGGCGTTTCTGGCCGCGGGTTTGATTGTGTTCAACCGCGGACGCGTTAGAAACCTGACCACCGGCGCCGGAATGTGGCTCGCTGCCGCCATTGGCCTTGCGTCCGGATTTGGCCTCTGGCAGGTGGCCATTCTGGCCACGGTTCTCGCCTTCGTCGTACTCGGCCTGTTGGGGCTGTTGGAAGCACGCCTGCTCAAGCACAAAAAAGAGAAATTGGAAGAAGAGTAGGCGAACGCCCAATCCGTGCGTCAATGGCGCCGATTGGGACTTGGCGTTAAGCTGGCACAATCATCAAGGGGTGTGCTGGCATCAAGGACTGCGCCCTATGTGCAAACGCCAAACAACAGCAATTCCTTGACCGCCTGTTTTGTTTCCTGCCATTGCGCATCGGACAGGTCGTTGCCATCATTGAGGGTCGTGATCTGATGTTTGAAGTCGGCGTAGTGCTGGCTCGTTGCCCAGATGGCGAACAAGAGATGTTTGGGAGAAATGGGGCGGATCTTGCCATTTGCTATCCACTTGTTGATCACTTCAACACGCTCATTGGTCCAGGAGCGCAACTCGGATTCCAGATAATCCTGCACGATGGGTGCGCCCTGAATGATCTCATTTGCCCACACCTTCGAGCCGTAGGGGCGTGTGCGCGCGAGTTCCAACTTGGTATCGATATAACTGGATAGAGCGAACTTCGGGTCGGCATCGACATGGAGCTCGTCGGCCGCTTCTCGCCAGACAGTGAAAATGTCTTCTACAACAGTGCGGTAGAGTAGTTCCTTGGTCGAAAAGTAATAAACAATATTGGACTTCGGTAAGCCTGCGGCCTCTGCAATCTTGCTGATGGATGCTCCACTATAGCCGAACTCTGCAAATATGATTTCTGCTGCTGACAGAATCTTTTCTATATTCTTCTCGCGGTTCAGTTGCTGCTTAGTTGCGGGGTGAGCTTCCATGAACGATCCTGTGCATACTTATCGTGTTTCCACGCAATATCAGTGCTTTGCACCAAGTTTTTCTCGGTGGTCTTCGTGAAATGCCTAGTCGTTCCAACAAAAACCGTCTGTTTTTTGTGCCGATCACAGCCTGTATTTTGAGCAAATGGCTCATGGCCAAGCAATAAAGTATAATTCTGACCGATCGTGCAGATAATATATTGACCGATCGTGCAGCTAATGCAATCGTTCTTATCACAAAAGCCGGAATAGGCAATAATTCATCCGTGAAGGATTAGGGGAAGAGCGATGAGAAATGATCTTTCGGCATTCTGGATGCCCTTTACTGCCAATCGGCAGTTCAAGGCGGCACCAAGGATGTTTGTGTCGGCTGAGGGAATGCATTACCAGACCGCAGACAATCGTCAAGTGCTGGACGGCACGGCGGGGCTTTGGTGTTGTAATGCGGGACACAGACGTCCCAGGATTGTGGAAGCGATCAAGGCGCAGGCCGAAGAGCTCGATTATGCTCCGGCCTTCCAGATCGGTCATCCAAAGGCATTCGAGCTGGCAACCAAGCTTCGCGACATGGCCCCTGAAGGCATGGAGCATGTCTTCTTCACCAACTCCGGCTCCGAGAGTGTCGAGACGGCACTCAAGATTGCACTGGCCTACCACCGCGCCAATGGGCAAGGGGAGCGCACGCGCCTTATCGGTCGCGAGCGTGGCTACCACGGCGTCAATTTCGGCGGCATCTCCGTTGGTGGTATCACCAACAACCGCCGCATGTTCGGCTCGCTCCTGACCGGCGTTGATCATCTGTCCTCGACCCATTTGCCTGACCAGAACAATTTCGTCAAAGGCATGCCCGAGCATGGCGCGGATCTCGCCGACGAGCTTCTGCGCATGATTGCGCTGCATGGGGCGGAGACGATTGCTGCGGTTATCGTTGAGCCTGTCGCTGGCTCTACCGGTGTGCTCATCCCGCCCAAGGGGTATCTCGAGCGCCTGCGGGCCATTACCGAGCAGCATGGCATTCTGTTGATCTTTGATGAGGTCATCACCGGCTTTGGTCGCCTCGGTGCACCGTTCGCAACTGACTATTTCGGCGTGACGCCTGACCTCATTACCTGCGCCAAGGGCCTGACGAACGGCGTCATTCCCATGGGCGCGGTGCTGAGCACGCCCAAGATCCATGATGCCTTCATGAATGGGCCGGAACATCTCATCGAGCTGTTCCACGGCTATACCTATTCGGGCAATCCGATTGCGTCGGCAGCAGGCATCGCAACCCTTGAAACCTATGCCGAGGATGGCCTGTTCGAGCGTGCCAATGAGCTGGCTCCCTATTGGGAAGACGCGTTGCATGGCCTCAAGGGGCTGCCGCATGTGATTGACATCCGCAACATCGGCCTGATTGGTGCGATTGAGCTGGAAGCGATCCCTGGCGAGCCGACCAAACGCGCCTTTGAGTGCTTCATCAAGGCCTTTGAGAAAGGTGTGCTCATTCGCACCACTGGCGACATCATCGCCCTGTCACCGCCGCTCATTATCGAAAAAGAACAGATCGACCAGATCTTCGACACCCTCGCGACAATCCTCAAGGAGCTCGACTAACCCATGTATCAGGTGAAGAATCTCATCAACGGGGACATGGTCGCCTCGACCTCCGGCCGGGACAACGCCATTTTCAACCCCGCGACAGGAGAGCAGATCGGCGCAGTGGGACTGTCGAGCGAGGCGGAAATCAATCAAGCCGTGGCAGCGGCCAAGGCTGCATTGCCCGCATGGGCAGCTCTTCCGCCCGCAAAACGAGCGCGCGTCATGTTCTCCTACGCTGCGTTGGTGCGCGAGAAGGCCGACGACATCGCGCGGGAAATCAGCCGCGAGCACGGCAAGACCCATGATGATGCTCTGGGTGAAGTCACCCGTGCGCTGGAAGTCATCGAGTATGCCTGCGCCATTCCCGAGCTGCTCAAGGGTGAATTCTCCCGCAATGTCGGCTCAGGCATCGACACCCATTCCGAACGCCAGCCGCTTGGGGTCGTTGCCGGGATAACGCCGTTCAATTTCCCCGCAATGGTGCCGATGTGGATGTTCCCCATGGCTATTGCCTGCGGCAACACCTTTATCCTCAAACCCTCTGAGCGTGACCCGTCTGCGGCCACATTCGTCTGTGAGCTGTTGGTGCAAGCTGGGTTACCCAAGGGCGTGATCAACGTCGTGCATGGTGACAAGAGCGCCGTTGATACGTTGCTCGATCATCCGGACATCAAGGCCGTCAGCTTTGTTGGATCGACGCCGATTGCCGAATATGTCTATCGCCGCGGGACCGATAGCGCCAAGCGCGTTCAGGCGCTGGGTGGGGCCAAGAACCACATGATCATCATGCCCGATGCGGACATGGAGCAGGCAGCCGATGCCTTGATGGGGGCCGGGTTCGGTTCTGCTGGCGAGCGCTGCATGGCTGTCTCCGTTGCCGTGCCCATCGGCGAGGAAACCGCAACCAAACTTGTCGATACGCTCAAGCCCAAGGTGGAAGCGCTCAAGATCGGCCCCTCGACGGATGAAGCCGCTGAAATGGGCCCCGTCATCACCGCCGAAGCCAAGGCTCGCATTACCGGCCTTATCGATAGTGGTGTGGAGCAGGGGGCTGACCTCGTGGTCGATGGCCGCGGCTTCCAGCTTCAGGGTTATGAAGGCGGCTATTTTTTCGGCGGAACCCTGTTCGACAAGGTCAAGCCTGACATGGACATCTACAAGACCGAGATTTTCGGCCCGGTCCTGTCGGTTCTGGAGCCGCAGAGTTTTGAGAGCGCAGTCAAGCTGATCAACGATCACGAATATGGCAACGGCACCGCCATCTTTACCCGGAATGGTGACGCTGCCCGCAAATTTTCCAGCGGCATCGAAGTCGGCATGGTCGGCATCAATGTTCCAATTCCCGTGCCCGTGGCCTTCCATTCCTTCGGCGGCTGGAAGCGTTCGAGCTTTGGCTCACATGGCATCTACGGCCCTGAAGCCGTTCATTTTTATACACGATTGAAAACGACAACAACCCGTTGGCCCGAAGGCCTGTCCGAGGGCGCGGTCTTTACCTTCCCCAGTTAGGGGAAGGCACCTTTATTGATTAAATGAGCCCCATAAAAGCCGGCCAAACGGCGGGGCCTTCCAGAGCATAGAATGCACTTCGCGAAACGCTATTGGCGGTTCTCAGGCGAGGTGTATCTAAAATCAGGCGCCTCATCATGGTGATCGACCCATGTCGGATATCCATGTCGGATCATGTGGCGCCAAAACAGGGAACAAGACTATGAAATCAAATCTTCGAGTGGATTCCGATCGCCTTTGGCAGTCCATCATGGACATGGCAAAAATCGGTCCGGGCATTGCAGGCGGCAACAATCGCCAGACACTGACTGATGAAGACGCGGAAGGCCGCGCCCTGTTCAAGAGTTGGTGTGATGATGCTGGCCTGACCATGGGCGTCGACAAGATGGGCACCATGTTCATGACCCGCGCAGGCACCGATCCCGATGCCCTGCCGGTCTATGTTGGCTCGCACCTCGATACCCAGCCCACGGGCGGTAAATATGACGGTGTGCTCGGTGTGCTGAGCGCCCTTGAACTTGTCCGTACCCTCAATGACGCCGATATCAAGACCAAACATCCAATCGTCGTGACCAACTGGGCCAACGAGGAAGGCGCGCGTTTCTCGCCGCCCATGCTCTCCTCTGGCGTTTTTGCTGGTGTTAACACGCTGGACTATGCCTACGGTCGTCACGATCTGGAAGGCAAGACCTACGGTGAAGAGCTGGAGCGCATCGGCTGGGTTGGCGATGAGGACGTGGGTGCACGCAAGATGCACGCCTATTTCGAATATCACATAGAGCAGGGCCCGATCCTTGAAGCCGAGCAAAAGGAAATCGGCGTTGTGACCCACTGTCAGGGTCTGTGGTGGCTCGAATTCACCCTCACTGGCAAGGAAGCCCACACCGGCTCAACCCCGATGGCGATGCGCGTCAACGCAGGGCTGGCCATGGCGCGGATCTTCGAGATGGTGCAGGACGTCACGATGGCTGCCCAGCCGAACGCCGTTGGCGGGGTAGGACAGGTGACTTTCTCGCCCAACTCGCGCAACGTGCTGCCCGGTACGGTGACCTTCACGGTCGATATCCGCACCGTCGATATCGACAAGCTCAACTCCATGCGCGACCAGATCAAGGAGAAGGCCGCAGTCATCTGTGAGGAGCTGGGTGTTGGTTGCTCGGTCGAGCAGGTCGGCCAGTTCGATCCCGTCACCTTTGATCCCGCACTCGTTGACAAGGTGCGCAATGCAGCAATCGAGCTTGGCTACTCCCACATGGATCTTGTCTCAGGTGCGGGTCATGATGCCTGCTGGGCGGCCAAGGTCGCCCCGGCCACGATGATCATGTGTCCCTGCGTTGATGGCCTCAGCCACAACGAAGCGGAAGATATCTCGCAAGGCTGGGCCACCGCCGGTGCTGACGTCATGCTCCGCGCCGTGCTGGAAACCGCCGAGATCGTCGAATAACAGCGAGTGAAAAAGTACAAAATTCGGAAGACCGGAATTCGAACAACAAAAAGCAGGCAAAAGCTTGCCCGGTTCGGTCTTCCTCAATCACCAAAGCAATTCGTCAAAGAACACAGATTATTGGGAACAGCAACATGAGCACAGTGATCAAGGGCGGCACCATTGTCACCGCCGATCTGACCTATGATGCCGACGTGAAGATCGAAGAGGGTATCATAACCGAAATCGGACCGAACCTGTCCGGCGACGAAGTTCTCGATGCGGCTGGCTGCTATGTCATGCCGGGCGGCATCGATCCCCATGTGCATCTCGAAATGCCATTCATGGGAACCTACTCCACCGACAATTTCGAATCCGGCACCCGCGCTGCGGTCTCCGGTGGCACCACCATGGTCGTTGACTTCTGCCTGCCTGATCCGGGGCAAAGCATGATGGATGCGCTGAAGCGTTGGGACAACAAGTCAACCCTCGCGACCTGCGACTATTCCTTCCATATGGCCATCACCTGGTGGGGCGAGCAGGTCTTCAATGAAATGGAGACGGTCGTCAAGGAAAAGGGCATCAACACGTTCAAGCACTTCCTTGCCTACAAGGGTGCCTTGATGGTCAACGATGATGAGCTCTTTGCCTCCTTCCAGCGCTGCGCCGAGCTGGGCGCCATGCCGCTTGTCCATGCCGAAAACGGCGATGTTGTCGCCCAGATGCAGGCCAAGCTGATGGCCGAAGGCACCACCGGCCCCGAAGGCCATGCCTATTCGCGCCCGGCCGAAGTTGAAGGCGAAGCCACCAACCGCGCCATCATGATCGCTGATATGGCAGGCGTGCCGCTCTATGTGGTGCATACCTCCTGCGAGCAGAGCCATGAAGCCATCCGCCGCGCCAAACAGGCAGGCATGCGCGTGTATGGTGAGCCGCTCATCCAGCATCTGACCCTTGATGAAAGCGAATATTTCAACAAGGACTGGGATCATTCCGCCCGCCGCGTCATGAGCCCGCCGTTCCGCAACAAGAAGCATCAGGATAGTCTCTGGGCCGGACTGCAGTCAGGCACGCTCTCTTGCGTGGCAACCGATCATTGCGCCTTCACCACCGATCAGAAACGCTATGGCGTCGGCGATTTCACCAAGATCCCGAATGGCACCGGCGGCCTTGAAGACCGTATGCCAATGCTCTGGACCCATGGGGTGGCAACCGGTCGTTTGACCCCGAATGAGTTCGTGGCCGTGACCTCGACCAACATTGCCAAGATCCTCAACATGTACCCGAAAAAGGGTGCGATCCTTGTTGGCTCCGATGCCGATATCGTCGTGTGGGATCCCAAGCGGTCCAAAACCATCAGCGCCGCCAATCAGGTGTCCGCCATCGATTACAGCGTCTTCGAAGGCAAGGAAGTCACCGGCCTGCCGCGCTTCACCCTGTCGCGCGGCAAGGTTCTGGTCGAGGAAAGCACGCTCAAGACCGAGGCTGGCCACGGCAAGTTCGTCGGGCGGCAACCGTTCACCGCAGTCAACAAGTCGCTTTCCAAGTGGAAAGAACTGGTTGCTCCGCGTCCAGTCGAGCGCACCGGCATTCCGGCCTCCGGCGTGTAAGCCAGAACTGATCGGGTTCCGGCGGTGTCTGCCGCCCGGAATCCGGCCCCATTGTGATTAGGGCTACGGGAAAACAACACATGATCGAATCCCACTACCACGTGGTCTCTGCCAAGGATCTCTGCCTGACATTCGAGACCAATGACGGGCCGGTTCATGCCCTCAAGGATGTCAACATCACCGTCGACAAGGGCGACTTTGTCAGTTTCATTGGCCCCTCGGGCTGTGGCAAGACGACCTTCTTGCGCGCAATCGCGGCGCTTGAACATCCCACCTCAGGTTCCTTGCTGGTCAACGGCACAACGCCAGAACTTGCCCGTCAGGATCGCGCCTACGGCTATGTGTTTCAGGCTGCGGGCCTTTATCCGTGGCGCACGATTGCCCGCAACATCAAATTGCCGCTCGAAATCATGGGGTTCACCCGTGCCGAGCAGAACAAGCGCGTCGAGCGCGTTTTAAAGCTCGTGGATCTCGAAGGCTTTGGCAACAAATTCCCATGGCAGCTTTCGGGCGGTATGCAGCAGCGTGCCTCTATCGCCCGCGCACTTGCCTTCGATGCCGATATTCTGCTGATGGATGAGCCGTTCGGGGCACTCGATGAAATCGTCCGAGACCACCTCAACGAACAGCTTCTGCACCTGTGGCGCAGCACCGGCAAGACCATCGGTTTTGTGACCCATTCGATCCCTGAAGCCGTGTATTTGTCGACCAAGATCGTCGTCATGAGCCCGCGTCCTGGCCGGATCACCGACATCATCGAAAGCACTTTGCCCGATGAACGCCCGCTGTCCATCCGTGACAGTCAGGAGTTTATCGACATCGCGCACCGCGTCCGTGAGGGCTTGCGCGCAGGTCACGGCGACGAGGGAGACAGCGCCGATGCGTAAGCTCTTTGCGATCGCCACGGTCGTCTTCACAATCGTCATCATCTGGTATGCCGCCGCAATCAAGATGAATGCCAAATGGGCCTATGATCAGGCTGCGCGCGCCAAGGTCGAATTGTCGACCAGCGAAATGATCAAGCAGACCTGGACACAGGAACGCCCCGTTCTGCCTGCGCCTCATCAGGTGGTTGCAGAATTGTGGGACGGGACGGTGGGCAAGAAGATCACGTCCAAGCGTTCACTGATCTTTCACGGCTGGATCACCCTGCGGGCCACGTTGCTCGGCTTCATCATCGGCACGATGTTGGGGATCGTCCTCTCGGTTGGCATCATTCATATCCGGGCCATGGACATGGGCGTCATGCCTTGGGCCATTGCCTCGCAAACCGTGCCCATTCTCGCCATTGCACCGATGATCATCGTGGTGCTCAATTCCATCGGTGTTCAGGGGCTGATCCCCAAGGCCATCATTTCCGCCTATCTGAGCTTCTTTCCGGTGCTCGTTGGTATGGTCAGTGGCCTTAGGGCACCAGATCACATGCAGCTTGATCTCTTGAAAACCTATAACGCCTCCAACAGCGACGCATTCTTCAAGCTCCGCCTGCCGTCCTCCATGCCCTATCTCTTCACTTCGATGAAGGTGGGCATCGCGGCCTCTCTGGTCGGTACCATCGTTGGTGAGCTGCCCACGGGTGCCATTCGCGGCCTCGGAGCCCGATTGCTGACCGGATCCTATTATGGCCAGACCATTCAGATGTGGGCGGCACTGTTTGCAGCAGCGCTGCTTGCTGCGGGACTGGTTGCCATCGTCGGCGTTGCCGAGAGGGCGGCACTCAAGCGAATGGGGATGACACGATGATAGAAGCAATTCTCGCTTTCGCGGTCTGGATCGGTGCGTGCATTCTCAATGTCTACCTGTCCAAATCAAAGGCCAACAAGACACTGCTTGTGCGCTTTCTGGTGCCTTTCATCTTTGGCGTCACAGTGCTGATCTGCTGGGAACTGCTGGTTCGTGGGCTTGAGGTTCCGTCCGTGATCCTGCCGCCGCCGTCTGACATCGGCGTCAAGATATCAACGTCAACGGATATCTTGCTGGCTGACTTCTTCCAGACTTTCGTCAAGGGCGCGCTTAGCGGCTACATTATGGGCTGTGGTGCCGCGTTCCTGACAGCGATCCTGATTGATCGTGTCCCGTTCCTGCAAATGGGGCTGCTGCCTGTCGGCAATTTTGTCGCGGCCCTGCCGATCGTCGGTATCGCGCCGATCCTTGTCATGTGGTTCGGGTTTGACTGGCACTCCAAGGCCGCTGTCGTGGTGGTGATGGTCTTCTTTCCCATGCTGGTCAATACCGTGCAGGGGCTGAGTTCCAGTGATCACATGCAGCGCGATCTGATGAAGACCTATGCGGCCAGCTACAGCGACACGCTTTTGAAGCTGCGCCTGCCTGCAGCCATGCCATTTGTTTTCAATGGTCTCAAAATCTCAACCACTTCGGCGCTGATCGGTGCCATCGTGGCCGAATTTTTCGGCTCGCCCATCGTCGGCATGGGTTTTCGCATCTCGACAGAGGTGGGAAGGCTTGGTCTCGACATGGTCTGGGCTGAAATCACAGTCGCGGCAGTCGCCGGCTCCCTGTTTTATGGAACCGTCGCTGTCATCGAACGAGGGGTGACCTTCTGGCATCCTTCTCAAAGGGGCTAAAAAGCCCTGATAACAACCAAAATAATAGCAACACCTAAAGCAAAACAAAGCAAACCCATAGGGAACTGACTATGAAGAACACTTTGAAACATTTCGCTGCTGGTGCGGTCTTTGCCGCTTCGCTTACTGGTGCCGCGTCTGCCGCTGATGATTTGACCCTTCAGCTCAAATGGGTCACGCAGGCTCAGTTTGGAGGCTACTATGTCGCGCTGGAAAAGGGCTTCTATGATGAAGAAGACCTCAACGTGACGATCAAACCGGGCGGGCCGGATATTGCGCCGACCCAGATCCTTGCCGGTGGCGGTGCTGATGTGGTTGTCGACTGGATGCCATCCGCTCTGGCTGCTCGCGAAAAGGGCCTGCCGCTCGTCAACATCGCACAGCCTTACAAATCCTCCGGCATGATGCTGACGTGCCTCAATGAAAGCGGCATCAAGTCTCCTGAAGATTTCCCCGGCAACACCCTTGGCGTGTGGTTCTTCGGCAACGAATATCCCTTCCTGAGCTGGATGAGCATCCTGGGCATCCCGACCGAAGGTGGCGACGATGGCGTGACTGTCCTGAAACAGGGCTTCAACGTCGATCCGCTGCTGCAGAAACAGGCGGCCTGTATCTCCACCATGACCTACAACGAATATTGGCAGGTTATCGACGCAGGCATTTCTCCGGACGAGCTGATCACCTTCAAATATGAAGATCAGGGCGTGGCCACGCTCGAGGATGGTCTTTATGTGCTTGAAGAAAAACTGGATGATGAAGCCGAAGTCGACAAGCTGGTCCGCTTCGTTCGTGCATCCATGAAAGGCTGGAAATACGCCGAAGAAAACTCAGATGAAGCCGCTGAAATCGTTCTGGAATATGACGAAACCGGCGCCCAGACCGAAAAACATCAGAAGCGCATGATGGGTGAAGTGGCCAAACTGACCGCTGGTTCCAACGGCGCGCTTGATCCGGCCGACTATGAGCGCACCGTCAAGACACTGATGAGCGGTGGGTCCGCGCCGGTCATCACCAAGGAACCGGAAGGGGCCTATACCCTGAAGATCACCGACGCAGCCCTCAAATAGGGTTACTCGGATGTCTGTGCTCCGGTGCTGATCCAAAGATCGAGCCGCAGCGCAGACCTTGAGCGCAATTTAGCTCCGGCGGATGGCAATGCACTCATCCGCCGGGCGCGGTGAACTAAATTCCAAGACATAACGGCATTGGCGCACCCATAAGGCTGCGCAACGGGGAAGCTGTCTTCTAAATCGGTATCAAACCGACAGACAGCCATGAGTGAGCAGAATGCAGAGTTACGCCAGTTTACAGAGTGACACCGGACAAAGGCTTGATCGACACCGCGCCGCACGCATTGGCCTGATCGATGGTGCGCCGCCCGAGCACAACGCCATCGATCTGACGCGCGCCCCGCTTAAGGAACTGATGGCAACGGCGCGTAACATTCGCGATCAGCATTGGGGCCGCGATGTCACCTATTCGCGCAAGGTTTTCGTTCCGCTGACCAATATGTGCCGCGACACCTGTAGCTATTGCACCTTTGTCAAGCATCCCGATGATCCCGAAGCCAAGCTGATGACGCCGGATGAAGTGCTCGCCATCGCGCGGGAAGGCGAGGATCAGGGCTGCAAAGAGCTGCTCTTCAGCCTCGGTGAAAAACCAGAACTGAGATATGAGAAGGCCCGTGCCGCCTTGGCCATGCTCGGCTATGAGCGTATGACCGACTATCTGGCCGACATGTGCGCATTGGTGCTCAAAGAAACGAGCCTTCTGCCCCATGTGAATGCGGGCACTTTGGAGGAAGACGAACTCAAAAAACTGCGTCCCGTCGCTGCTTCCATGGGCATGATGCTGGAGACGACCTCCCGCCGCCTGATGAAGGAGGGCGGTCCTCATTACGCCTGCCCGGACAAGGTGCCGCTGCAACGGCTCAGGACCTTGGAGCGCGCCGGTCGCCAGCAGGTGCCGTTTACGACCGGTCTTCTCATCGGTATTGGCGAGACCTTCGAAGAACGCATCGAAGCGCTACATGCCATCAACGAGACCCATCAGAAATATGGGCAGATTCAGGAAGTCATCATCCAGAATTTCCAGCGCAAGCCGGACATCGCCATGGCCAACTCGCCAGAGCCTGCGCTCGATGAAATGCTGCGCACCATCGCCGCCGCCCGGATCATCCTGTCCCCTGATATCAGCCTGCAGGCCCCGCCTAATCTGAGTGCGCGCCACATGGCCTATCTGGATGCAGGGATCAATGACTGGGGCGGCATTTCGCCGGTGACCATCGATTTTATAAACCCCCAGCACGCCTGGCCGCAGATCGACCAACTGGCCCAATCCTGCGAGGAAGCAGGCTATCGCCTGCGCGAGCGGCTGACCATCTATCCCAAATATCTGCAAGGATCGGGCGATTTCCTCAGTGCCGACCTGCAGCCGCGCGTGTCCGCCATGGCCGATTCAGACGGCCTTGCACACGCCTTCAACCCAAAGGCAGAAGGAGCCGGGCAATGATGAGTGGATCCGAAAACAGTTTCGCAAAAGGTGTGACCAAGGTGTCCAGCCCTGTCCGTGACATTCTTGATCGCGTGCTTGAGGGAAGGGAAATCTCTAAGGCCGAGGGAGTGGTGCTCTTCCGCGCGGCGAGCCAAAGCGACAAACAGGCAATCTTTGAGACCGCCGACAGTCTCAAACAGCGGGTTCATGGCGACCGGGTGACCTTCACCGTCAACCGGAACATCAACTTCACCAACATCTGCTACATGGGCTGCAAGTTTTGTAACTTCGCCAAACGGTCTGATGAAGACGGGGCCGAGTGGCAATCGGTCGAACAGGTCTTGCAGCGCTGTCACGAGGCATGGGACCGCGGCGCGACCGAGGTCTGCATTCAGGGCGGACTGCATCCCAAGCTTCCCGGCTCCTACTATGCGGATCTGTGCCGCGCCATCAAGGCCGAACTGCCCGACATGCATCTGCATGCCTTCTCACCGTTCGAAATCTGGTATGGCGCATCGAAAAGCAAAAAGCCCTACCGGGAATTTCTCGAAGAATTGAAGGATGCAGGTCTCGGAACCATGCCCGGCACCGCAGCCGAGATCCTCGACACTGACATCCGCAAACAACTCACCAAGGACAAGTTGAGCACCGAAAAATGGGTCGAAATCGTCCGCACGGCCCATGAGGTCGGCATCAAGACGACCTCGACCATCATGTATGGCCATATCGACGGGCCCGAGCATTGGGCCGCACACATCGATCTGTTGCGTTCCATCCAGAAGGACACGGGCGGCTTCACTGAATTTGTGCCGCTGTCGTTCCAGCATGTGGGCACTGCGCTCTATATGGAAAATCCCGACAAGGTGCGTCTGGGCCCCAGCACGGACGAGATCGACCTGATGCATGCGGTTGCGCGCATCATGTTGCATGGGTTCATTGACAACATCCAGGTCTCGTGGACCAAGTTGGGAGCAGAGCACGCCATGGCCATGCTCTCCCGCGGGGCCAACGATCTGGGTGGCACCCTGATGGAGGAAAGCATTTCCCGCTCGGCCGGTGCCGATCATGGACAGGAAATCACCGCCCATGAGTTGGTGCAAATCGTCCGCGCCTCGGGCCGCACGCCTGCGCGTCGGTCCAGTGACTATCGCATTCTGGAAGTCTTTGATGATCATGATCCGGTGCGTCTGGACCCACTCATCGATCGTAATGGCTCCGACCCGCTCGACTTTCTGGCCAGGTTCCCCGACCAATCGGGCAAGCTGGAGGCTGCTGAATGAAGCGTGAGGCGGCTCTCAAGGTCACGCTTCTGGCTGGAGGCGTTGGCGGCGCGAAAATGGCCGAAGGTCTCGCGGCTCTCGGCGATATCGAACTGTCGATCATCGGCAATGTCGCGGACGATGATGCTTTCCATGGTCTTTGGGTCTCCCCTGACATTGATACGCTGACTTATTCGCTTGGCGGAATGATCAACCGCCAGCAGGGTTGGGGGCTGGCGGACGAGGGAACACGTGCGCTCGACACTCTGACCATGCTTGGCGAAGATACATGGATGATGCTGGGCGACAAGGATTTCGGTCTTCACATATACCGCACCATGCGCCGGGCGAAGGGCGACAGACCCTCCGAGATTGCCCGGGATGTTGCCAAGGCCTTTGGCGTCAAGCCGCAAATCTTGCTGCCGACCGATGACAAGGTGCAAACCCGCGTGCGTACAGACGATGGCTGGATTAGCTTTCAGGACTATTTCGTCAGACGCAAATGCGCACCCGAAGTGCGCGAATTGCAGTTTGACGGCATAGAAGAGGCCGAGCCAACCAAGGAAGCCCTGACGGCGCTCGGTGAGGCCGACCTGATCGTCATTGCTCCCTCGAACCCGCTGGTCAGCATCGCGCCGATCCTTGAGACAAAAGGCCTCCGTGGTGCTGTCGCTCGTGCCAAGGCTCCGAAAATCGCCGTCAGCCCCTTCATTGCTGGCAAAGTGGTCAAGGGCCCCGCCGATCGCATGATGGCTGCCCTTGGCTTGCGCGCGGATGCCGCCGGTGTTGCGGAGCGTTATGCCGGTTGGCTCGACTGCCTCATCATCGACCATCAGGATGAAGCCCTCAGCGCGGACATCAATGCACACGGTATTTCGGCCCATTGCTCCGATATCCTGATGAAGGATCAGGCCGACAAGGCACGCCTTGGACGCGAGATTGTCGGTCTTGGTCGTCAATGGCTCAAGAAGCAGCTTAAGGAGGGCAGGGCAGGATGAATGCACATACCAAAAAATGCCTTCTCGCGATCCCGATGAAGGATCCACTTGACGCCAAGACCCGCCTGTCGATCTCCCTCACTCAGCAGGAAAGAGCGCGTCTTGCGACCGCGCTGTTCATTCACGTCGTGGAATGCGTCAAGCGCGCGCTGACACTGCTTCCAGACAGTCACATCGACATCGGCGTCATCACGAGCAGCGAAACGATCCGGGATCTGGTCGCCGGTCTCGATGTCAAATGGATCGATGACGGAGGCGCTTCAACCCTGTCGTGCGCTGTTGATCAAGCTGCCAAGATTGCACATGAACAGGGCTATGACATCCTTTGTGTCTTGCCCGGAGATCTGGCCGATCCGTCGCACAAGGACATTGCCCGATTGCTCGACTATCCCAAGAGTGGGCGGGACGTCGTGATCTGTCCATCCGGCGATCTGGGCACCAACGCGCTCCTGTTGCCGCTGCCGTGTCCCATCGATTTTGCCTACGGGGATCGGTCTTTCCATCGCCACTATCAAGCGTCTGTCGAAGCCGGGCTGGTGCCGGTCATCCTGCCCCTGAACAGCCTGAAGCGCGACGTCGATACGGTGCGTGATTGGCACGATCTGCAGCACAGACGCCCTGATGTGGCCTTCTGGAGTGATGGCCGATGATGCAGGTTTCCCTTAGCGCCATCCCCGGTGTCCCCGACATCAGGGCCGGTGATGACCTTGCCAGCATCATTGGCGATTGTCTTGTGGCTAGCGATCTCGCCCCCCAAGACGGGGACATTCTCTGCGTGGCGCAAAAAGTCTTCTCAAAAGCCGAGGACTGCATCATTCCGCTGGCGAGCATCACGCCTTCCCCGGAAGCAGAACGCTATGCCAGCGAGCTGAACAAGGACGCCCGCAAGGTCGAGATCGTGCTGCGCGAAAGCTCCGAGGTGGTCCGCTCCTTCCGTCATCCCGGTCAGGAGCACGGCACCATTATCTGCCGCCATCGCCTTGGTTTCATTTCCGCCAACGCAGCGGTGGACGAAAGCAACTTTGAAGAAACCGATGCCGTCATGACCTTGCCACCCGACCCTGACGCCAGTGTGGCCCGTCTTCAGGATGCTTTGAAGACGCGGTTTGGCTGTGAGGTTGGTGTCGTGATGACCGATACCTTTGGCCGTCCATGGCGGATCGGTCAGGTCAATGTCGCCATCGGCCTGTCTGGTGTTCCGTCCACCTTGCGCGAGCAGGGCAATGCGGATGCGTGGGGGCGTGTGATGACCGTCACCGAAGCGGCCTTCGCCGACGAGCTGGCAGCCGCATCCGGCCTTGTCGTGCGCAAGGCGGCCAAAACTCCCATTGTGCTGTTTCGCGGGCTCGACTGGATCCCGACGACAAGCAGTGCTCAAGACCTTCTGAGAGTTAAAAAAGAGGATATGTTCAAATGACAATCGCAATCATAGGGGGAACGGGTCCACAAGGGCAGGGGCTTGCCCTGCGCTTTGCCCGTGCTGGAGTGCCCGTCGCGCTGGGGTCTCGCGATGCGGGCCGTGCCGCCGAAATTGGTTCAGAACTCATGGCCCAGTTGGAAGACGCACCCGCCAAGATCACAGGCCTTGCCAATGAGGACGCGGTCAAGGCCGCTGATGAGCTGGTCATTCTGGCCGTGCCTTTCGCGGGCCATAACGCCACGCTGGAGGCCTTGAAACCTCATCTGGCCGGCAAGATCCTGGTCGATATCGTGGTGCCACTGTCGGAGAAGGATCCCAAGAAGGTTTCAATGCCCCCGGAAGGGTCTGCAACGGAAGCCGCACAGGCGTTGCTCGGCCCGGATATTCCGGTCATCGGGGCCCTCCACAATGTCTCTGCCACAACGCTGAAAAATCTCGGCTGGGACATCAATTGCGACATTCTTGTCTGTGGCAACAGCCTTGATGCCCGCAAGAAGGTTATGGCTCTGATCGGGAAGCTGGGCGTGACAGCCTACAATGCCGGTGACGCCGAAGCGGCCCGTTGTATAGAGGCGATCACCCCCATTCTCATTCGCATCAATATTTCAAAACAGGTGCCCTTCACCCATGCGGGGATCAAGATCTGGGCACCGGATCACTAAACATAAAAACAACAAACAACAATCACCGAAACTTTGGAGAGAGAGATGGAATTCGCGATTTGTTTCAAAGGCTTTGTCGAACCAAAGCGGGCGCGCGCCCTTGTTCGTCAGGCCGAGAATGCTGGCTTCACCTATTGCTGGTTTTATGACAGCCACATCCTGTGGCGCGAGAGTTATATGGCCATGGCCATGTGCATGGAGCACACCACCAAGATGCGCTTTGGCCCTTGTGTGACCAACCCCAACACCCGCGACTGGTCGCTGGCCGCCTCCATGTTTGGCTCGCTCGCCAAACAGTCCGAAGGCCGCTTTGACATCGGTCTTGGCCGTGGTGACAGCGCCGTTCGTGTGATGGGCAAGAAGCCCGCGCCGCTCAAGCGCCTTGAAGAATTCACCCATGTGGTCAAGGCTCTGGTGCGCGGCGATGAAGCCCAATATGGCGAATGTCCCGAACCGGTCAAATTCCCGTGGGCGGAAGGCTATGAGTTGCCGATCTGGGTCGCGGCCTACGGCCCGAAGGCGCTGAGTTCTGCCGGACGTGTGGGTGACGGTCTCATCCTGCAAATCGCGGAGCCAAGCATCGTCAAATGGCTGGCCAGTACGGCAATCGAGGAAGGCGAGAAAGCAGGCCGCGACATGAGCAACTATCGTGTCATGGCGGCTGCCCCTGCCTACTTCGGCTCCAAGGAAGAATGCATCGAGGCAACCCGTTGGTTCCCGGCCATGGTGGGGAACCATGTTGCAGATATCGTTGAAAAATACGGCACCGAGCGCGATGATATCCCGGACTCGCTAACGGCTTACGTCAAGGATCGCAAGGGCTATGACTATTCCAAGCACGGCCAGAGCGACAACCCCTATCTTGATTTCATTACTGATGAAATTATCGAGGGCTTCTCGGTTCTCGGCGCTCCCGACGACCATATTTCCAAACTGAGAGAGCTGGAAGCCGCAGGCGTCACCCAGTTCAACATCTATCTCGATAACGGCAAGGAAGAGCAGATCATCGCCGAATATGGCGAGACCATCATCCCCGCATTCTCGAAATAGGGATTTGTTGAGTGCTTAAAAGCAATGGACTGGCTGTCTCGCAGCCGGTCCTTTTTGCTTGAAAATTGGGCTGGTCAGTCAAACACGCAGCGCGGGAAATAGAAAGACACCACCCAGTTGGGCGCGTCGACCACTTCCGATATGCGCAGATCACCACAGACCGAAGACAGCATATAGGCGTCAATCGCGGACATGCCATGCTGGGCGCATAGAAGATCGATCATGCCTGCGACCGCAACTCTGGCGCCTGACATCATGTCCGGTCCAATGCCCGTGGTCACCTCATAACCCTTTTGGTCAAGATGATTGGTGACCGGCCCCGGCGTTGTAAAGCGCGGCATCGCAAGCGGCGTCTGTTTGATGAGATCAAGGGTCAACACCACATCCATCGGGCTTTCAATCGCCGTGCCGCAGACCTCGCCATCCCCTTGGGCTGCGTGAGTGTCGCCAATGGAGAAGAGCGCACCGGCAACCTCGACCGGCAAATAGACCTCGGTTCCTGCCGACAAATCCCTGATGTCCATATTGCCGCCAACCCGGCGCGGCGGAATGATGGAATGGGTGCCCGCTTCAGCGGGGGCATTGCCCAGCGTTCCTGCAAAGGGTTTGAGCGGCACCCGTGCCGATTTGCCAAAAAGGGCAGGGGTCATGCCCGCTGCATCATAGGACCAGATGTGCAACGCCGGATCCTTGAACTGGTCAGCCAGAAGTCCAAAGCCGGGGATATTGGCAGTCCAGCCAAAGCCCGAAGGGGTGAACTGCTCCAATGTGACCTTGAGGACGTCGCCAGGCTCTGCCCCATCGACAAACACCGGCCCCGTGACCGGGTTCGCTTTGCCCGGATCCATGGCAACGAGGTCGGCTACTTTGCTCTTTGGCCCCAATTGACCGGCAGAGGCATCCTTGCACTGGAAAGAAATGGTTGACCCCGGAGCGACACGCTCGACGGGGGCGGTGCTGTTGTCCCAGCCGAAATGATGCTGGGCGGCATGAATGGTATAATCGCACTGTCTGCACATGGGCGGGTTAGTCTCCTTTGCTGAGGCGCAGGACCGCATTGAGCATCACTTGCGCCCCTTTTTCAATGTCGGTCCAGTCTGTCCACTCCTCGGGGGCATGGCTGATGCCGTTTCGGCTGGGAACAAAGACCAGTCCGGATGGACAAAAGGCCTGCATCGTCTGGGCGTCATGCCCGGCACCTGATGGCATCACTGTGTGGGAGTAGCCAAGCCGCTTGGTTTCCTCCAAAAGCACTTGCCGGACTGAGCCATCAAGGCTTTCTGGTGGCAGATAGCTGCGCTCTTCAATGCTCGCCTTGAGGGAGTTGCGGGCGGCAGCATCCGTGATTGACGCCTCGATGTGGCTGCGTAACGTGGCCATGACCTCAGCCGAAGTATCGCGGATGATGATGGTGAAATCGGCTCTGCCGGGTATTGTGTGCGGGAAATTGGGGCTGAGATCGACCTTGCCGATGGTCACGCGGGACTGGTCCGTGCCGATATCCTTGATGATGGTCGGGATGGCAACCCCGACTTCAGCCAACCCTGCGAAGGCATCGGCCCGAAGCGGCATCGGCGTTGTGCCCGAGTGGTTTGCCGTGCCCTCAAGGCTAACACCGAGCACGAGCACCCCGGAAATGCTCTCGACAATGCCGATGGAAAGCTGTTCGCTTTCCAGCACCGGCCCTTGTTCGATATGGAGTTCGAGAAAGGCGCGAATGGAGCCGTTTGGCCACGCTGCCTCGCGCAGGGTGTCCGCTGAATAGCCTTGCGCCGCCATGGCTTCCACAAGACTGACGCCATCCGCGTCGCTGGCCATCTCGACCCAACCGGGCGCCAACTGACCGCTGATGGTTTGGGAGCCGAGCATGCCGCCAAAGCGTCCTTCTTCCTCGGAGGTGGCAACAGCAACAACGGGAAAATCGGGCTCGATGCCATGATCCTTGAGACTGCGCACACATTCAAGGCCGATGGCCGCGCCCAAAGCCCCGTCAAAAGCACCGCCTTCTGGCACGGTATCAAGATGGGAGCCGATCATCACGCAGGGTTTGCCACTCGTGCCCAACCGTCCGAACAGGTTGCCCGCAGCATCCACGCTGACATCAAGTCCGCTTTCCTTCATTTGCTCACGGAACCATGAACGCACAGCTATGTCCATATCGGAAAAACCGACGCGATTGTATCCGCCGGTTTGCCGGTTGAAGCCGAACTTGTTGATGCCGTCGAGCAGGGTCTTCAGGCGGTCCGGTCTGATTTGTACCTCGCTGCTGGTCATTTGGTATTCCCCTCCTGTTCGCGGCATAAGCAGATGCTAATTTTATGCATAAATTATGGGCATTTGTGCGGCGGATCTTAATTTATCATAATCAATGCTTGAAAAATAAACAATTCTGCGCACTAATCAAGGGAGCGATAAAAATGAGGGAGAACGCTATGAAACGGTTGCTAACCGCTGCACTTGCGGCGGCCTCGTTGCTGTTTGCATCACCAGGTTACGCGCAAACACCACCCAATGTCCTGATTGTCGGTCAGATCGCAGAACCGAAATCGCTGGATCCGGCAGCGGATACGGCGGTGAACGACTTCCGCATTCTGGTCAATCTCTATGACGGTCTTGTCCGCTACAAGGATGGCACGCTCGAAGTCGAGCCGTCTCTCGCCACAGATTGGACCATCTCTGACGATGGCAAGACCTATACCTTCAAGCTGCGTGAAGGGGTCAAGTTCCACGATGGAACCGACTTCAACGCCGAAGCGGTCAAGTTCAACTTCGACCGCATGCTGAAGGAAGATCATCCTTATCATGACACCGGCCCGTTCCCGCTGGCCTTCTTCTTCTCGTCCGTTAGTGAAGTGACGGTTGTTGATGACCTCACCGTCAAGTTCGATCTGACGGACCCCTATGCCCCCTTCCTGTCCAACCTTGCTTATCCGACCGGGTTGATCATCTCGCCTAAAGCCGTGATGGACAATGGCAAGGACGTTGGTCGACATCCTGCTGGTACCGGCGCTTACAAGTTCGCCGAATGGGAATCCAACGCCAAGGTCGTGCTGGAGAAAAACCCCGACTACTGGGATGGTGCACCGGCGCTTGAAGCGGTCATTTATCGTCCGATCACCGACGCCAACACGCGTGTTGCCGAGATGCTTTCCGGTGGTCTTGATGTGATGGTTGAAGTGCCACCCGATAACCTTGCCCAGTTTCGCGACAATGCAAGCTTCAAGGTACACGAGCAGGCCGGTCCGCATCTGTGGTTCTTGATCCTCAATGCCAAGGAAGGCCCTTTCGCCAAGAAGAAAATCCGTCAGGCCGCCAACTACGCCATCAACAAGAAGGCTTTGGTCGAGAACATCCTGCAAGGCACTGCCGAAGTGGCCGCAGGGCCGACCCCGCCGGCCTTTGCATGGGCTTATGATGAAAGCCTGTCGCCCTATCCATACGATCCGGAAAAAGCCAAGGCCTTGCTTGAAGAGGCTGGCTATGACGGCGCAGAGCTGACCTTCTACGTCACCGAAGGTGGCTCCGGTATGCTCGATCCGACCGCCATGGGGACGGCCATTCAGGCCGACCTTGAAGCCGTTGGCATGAGTGTGAAGATCGAGACCTACGAATGGAACACTTTCCTTGGTAAGGTGAACCCGGGTCTTGAAGGCAAGGCCGATATGGCTGAAATGGCATGGATGACCAACGATCCGGACACCCTGCCGTTCCTTGCTCTTCGTACCGAGGCATTCCCCGACCAGGGCGGCTTCAATTCGGGTTACTATTCCAACGAAAGAGTGGATGAATTGCTCGAAAAAGCCCGCACCTCGACGGATCAGGCAGAGCGCGCCACGCTCTACAAGGAAATGCAGCAGATTGTCTATGAAGATGCCCCATGGGTCTTCGTGGCCAACTGGAAACAGAATGCTGTGACTCGCGCCGAGGTGGAAGGCTTCAAGCTTCAACCTTCCTTCTTCCTGATGCTTCAGAAAGTCGCAAAACCCTGATGGAGGCCGCTTCCCCGCTCGCATGAGACGCGAGCGGGGAAGTCCACTCAATATGTGATCGACCTGAGCTGCGGTGTCCTCTTGATGTCGCGCAGGATAAAGGACCAGTCTATCCTGCCAGTCTAGTCTGATAGGGCCGATCAACCCGACCACCCGAGTGAGATGGAGGTCGCCGCATGGGCGCTTATGTCCTGAAACGGCTTTTAGCTGCCATTCCGGTCCTGTTTGGACTGTCGATTATCGTATTCGTCATCATGGCGATGATCCCCGGCGATCCGGCGCTTGCCATTCTGGGGTCCTTTGCCACGCCCGAAAATGTGGCCAAGCTCAATCAGGACCTTGGTCTCGACAAGCCGCTTGTACAGCAATATTTCATCTGGCTTGGCAACATGCTGCAAGGCGATTTCGGTCGTTCCTATACGCTCAACCGCCCCGTGCTCGATGAAGTGCTCGAGCGCTTTTCCGCTACGCTCATTCTTGCTGGTCCCGCGCTGTTGCTCTGTTCTGTCTTCGGCCTGCTGGCCGGGATAGTCTCTGCCGTCCGCCAATATGGCTGGGCAGACAAGATCGTTACCTTTGTCGTTCTGATCGGCATCTCCATGCCGTCATTCTGGCTCGGCCTGCTGCTTATCTTTACCTTCGCCGTCAAGTGGCGTCTCTTTCCAGCCAGCGGCATGTATGCGATCTATGGTGGTGGTGATCTGCCCGACTTATTGCATCACCTGACCATGCCCGCTCTGACGCTCGCCGTGGTCGCCACTGGCGTGATCGCCCGCCTGACGCGGACCTCAATGCTTGAGATCCTGCGGCAGGACTATATCCGAACCGCCCGCGCCAAGGGCATCAGCGAGCGCCGCGTGATCTATCTTCATGCGTTCAAGGCCGCTTTGGTCAGTGTCATTCCCGTCATCGGCATTCAGGCCGGGTTTGTGCTGGGTGGCGCAGTTTATATCGAAACCGTCTTCCAGTGGCCGGGCATCGGTTCGATGTTGGTCAAGGCCATCTCGACACGCGACCTTTTGCTGGTGCAAGGGGGCGTTCTCGTTGTTGCCAGTGCCTATGTGCTGTTCAATCTGGTTGTCGATGTCATCCAGTCCATGCTTGATCCGAGGTTGCGCTGATGGCTGATACGACCGCTGAAACCCCCGTCAAGAGCAAAAAGCGGGGAGGGCGCCCCAGCACCTTGCGCCTGCTCTTCAACAACAGCCTCGCAACCGCTGGCCTTATTGTCCTTGGCTTCGTCATTGTGATTGCCTTGCTTGCGCCGCTGCTGCCTCTGGTCAATCCCGATATTACCGAACCGGCCAACCGGCTGCAGCCGATCTTCGCCGACGGGCACCTGTTGGGCACCGATGCCCTTGGGCGCGATATCCTCTCCCGTCTCATCTGGGGCACGCGGGTCAGCCTCGCTGTGGGCATATCCGCGACCCTCATCGCCGCCTTCATCGGCTCGCTCATCGGCCTTGTGGCTGGCTATGCGGGCGGACGGGTGGACAACTGGCTGATGCGCGGCATCGACATGATCATGGCCTTTCCCTATATCCTTCTGGCGCTGGCCATCGTCGCCGCGCTCGGGCCGGGCTTGCTCAATGCGCTTTACGCCATCGCTGTGGTCAACATTCCCTTCTTTGCCCGCAACATTCGCGGCATCACGGTTGGTCTGTCTCGCCGCGAGTTCGTGCAAGCGGCCCGCCTGTCTGGCAAGTCCAACGCCAGCATCCTGTTTGGCGAGGTTCTGCCCAACGTGTTGCCGGTGATCATCATCACCATGTCGACCACCATCGGCTGGATGATCCTTGAGACCGCCGGTCTGTCCTTCCTCGGTCTCGGGGCTCAGCCACCACAGGCCGATCTTGGCTCGATGCTGGGGGATGGCCGCAAGATCCTCTTCACCGCGCCCCATGTCTCGATCATTCCTGGCGTCATGATCTTTGCACTGGTCATGAGCATCAATCTTCTGGGCGATGGCGTGCGTGATGTGCTCGACCCGCGCCTCAAGTCTGGCGCTCTGGCCCGTCCGGGCATGCGCACCGCCGTTGAACGCGACGCAGTGCCTGATATCACGCCGATTGATGATGTGACGCTTGATATGGAAGGCCTGCGCACCGAATTTCGTATCGGCGACGATGTCTACAAGGCTGTCGGCGGTGTCGATCTGACGGTCAAGCAGGGTGAGTGCCTTGGTCTCGTCGGCGAGTCCGGGTCGGGCAAATCTGTGACGGCCATGTCGATCATGGGCTTGGTGCCAACTCCTCCGGGGCGCATCGTTGGCGGCGCGGCTCTGCTTGAAGGCGAGGATCTGTTTGCCAAGAGCGATGAAGAAATCCGCGCCTTACGCGGTCTCGCTGTCAGCCATGTCTTTCAGGATCCGCTCTCAACGCTCCATCCTCTCTTCACCGTCGGGGATCAGCTGATCGAAGCCATTCAGGCGCACCAGCCCCTCAGCAAGGCGGACGCCTACAAGAAAGCCGAGGATCTTCTCTCCATTGTCCGCATTCCCAACCCGTCCGAGCGCTTGAAGGCCTTCCCGCACGAACTGTCCGGCGGCATGCGCCAAAGGGTGTGCATCGCCATGGCGCTCGCCAATGACGTCAAGTTGATCATCGCTGATGAACCGACCACCGCGCTCGATGTGACTGTGCAGGCGCAGGTGCTGGCTTTGCTCAACAAGCTTCGCGAGGAGCGTGATGTAGGCATCCTGTTCATTACGCACGACTTCGGCGTGGTCTCCAACATGTGCGACCGGGTGGCTGTGATGTATGGTGGCAAGATCGTTGAAACCGGCAGAACCGAAGAAATTCTCGCCAATCCTGCCCATCCCTATACCGCCAAGCTGATCGCCTGTGTCCCTGTGCTGGGCGAGCCAAACCGGCGGCTTGATGCCATCAGCGGGCGCCCGCCGGTCGTCAACAATCTGCCAGACGGCTGCGCCTTTGCAGATCGTTGCCCATCCGTACGAGATGATTGCCGCAAGGGCGACATTGAACTGACCAGCCATGGCGAGGGCCGCGCCGTGCGCTGTCTTCATCCTGTTTCCAAAGGAGGGGCGGATGTCTGACGTGCTTCTCGATATCGCGGGCGCAAGTCGCCTGTTTGGTGGCGGCAAGACCCTGTTGGGCAAGCCGCTGCCTGCCGTCCACGCGGTGCAATCCGTCTCCGTTGATGTCAAAAAGGGTGAAACGCTGGGGGTGGTCGGTGAATCCGGCTGTGGCAAGTCGACCCTCGCGCGCCTTGTCGTTGGCCTCGATATTCCGACTGAAGGCACCATCACTCTTGATGGCAAGGATCTGGTGGCAGAGGCCAAGAGCGACCACAGGGCATTGGCGCGCAAGGTGCAATATGTGTTTCAGGATCCTGTCGCCTCTCTCAACCCGCGCAAGCGGATTCGCGCCATCCTTGAAGCGCCGCTGATCAAGCTTCTTGGCCTGAATGGTGAGGCAAGAGAAAAGCGCCTTCTGGAACTGATGGAAGCGGTCAACCTTGCGCCTGAGTTTCTTGATCGCTATCCCCACGAATTCTCGGGCGGGCAAGCCCAGAGGATTGGCATTGCGCGCGCGCTGGCTGCCGATCCGGATCTGATCGTGCTTGATGAACCGGTCTCTGCACTTGATGTCTCGGTGCAGGCTCAGGTGCTCAACATCCTTGATGACCTCAAGGATCGGTTCGAGTTGACCTACATCTTCATCAGCCATGATCTTTCCGTGGTCGAGAGTATCAGCGATCGCGTGGCAGTGATGTATTTCGGCCGGTTGGTCGAACTCGGCACTGCCGCAGAGGTCTTTGCCAATCCTCGTCATCCCTACACGCAGCTCCTGCTGCAATCCGCTCCGGTGCCGGGGCGCAAATCGCAAGCGTCCGAAGACGCCGACACCGAACTGCCGGACCCTTACAATCCGCCAAAGGGGTGCGCCTTTTATGCCCGTTGTGACAGACGTCAGGAGCTGTGCAAAACGAGCCCGCCGATCCTTGACGATGATGGTGCAAAAGCGGATCACCTCAGTGCTTGTTATAACCCCCTTCCGCGCACATGACATGACCCCAGACAACAATCCTGAGGAGCGTTCAGCCCCTCTGTACAAAACGGCCTACTCGAAACGCCGCAAGCGACCTGACATCATTGCGGATCATGTCCGTGATCGGATCGTGACAGCCGGTCTGACGGTTGGTGAGCGCATCCCTTCGGAATGGGTGTCGCCGGAAGAACTCCATGTTTCACGCGGTACAATCCGTGAAGCCTTGAAAATCCTAGAGTTTCAGGGACTCATCACGAGCAAGACCGGTCCGGGGGGAGGGTTGTTTGTCTCGACGATCGAACAGGATGATGCCATTCGTCTGCTCGACAACCTGTTTCTGTCAAATCCACCCTCCATCCCTGACATCTATGCCTTGCGCAAAGTGCTTGAGCCTGAGTTGGCGGCCGGACTTGCGGGCAGTTTATCGAAAGACCAGATCAGCGAGCTGCAATCCTGTATCCATCTCTATGAGGATGAGCCGACATCTGCGGATGAGGAATATCGGCAACGCCTGGCAGAGTTGGACTTTCATACCTGCTTGGCCCGGTCCAGTCCCAATCAGCTTTTGGGGTTCGTTTGCAACTTTCTGCTCAGTCTCTTGCGTGACAAGACCGAATGCCGGGCGATCTATTCCGAACCGACACCATGGGCGATGCGGGATACCGGCCTCAACTATCAGGTTCGTCTGCTCAGAGCCTTGAAAGCTGGGGAAGTTCAGATCGCGCGCACCCTGATGCGTGATCACATGATCGAGGCAGAGAGTTTCATGATCAAGCGCGCGGTTATGTTGCGGCGGTAATCACTGTCTGGGATTGTAAAGGCTGGACCCGAGCTGCGATCGCACCCTCTATTAGGTCAAGCAAGAGGGCAAATTGCTTGAAAGGTGTAAATTGTCCTGATAAGCAATAATCATGACAATGTGGTTTCCTGATCCAGACAAATTGAAGCGCCCCGTCTACAAGACGCTGCAGGGACTCATCATCGACGCGATTGATGCGGGTGAATTGCGTCCCGGCGAAAGGATGCCAACGCACCGGGATTTCGCCTTTCAGATGAAAATCTCGGTTCAGACTGTTTCACGCACCTATGATGCGCTTTGCAGGCTTGGCTATCTGGTTGGCGAAGTGGGGCGCGGAACGTTCGTTCGGATCAGGGATACCTCATCGGAGGCGGCGATGCCGTTCTTGCCGACACGGCACGAAGAACTGATCGATCTCTCCATGCTCAAGCCCGTCACGGATCGCTTGCATTATGACGCGATGCAAAAGGGTTTGGTAAAATTGTCCGATGATTTGACCCGGGATCTGGTGCAGTCCTTCAGGCCGGAGGAAGCCTTTCGGGATCATGCGAAGGTCGCCAGCCGCTGGCTGCAGGGGCATCGCATGGATGTTGACTGGAAGAGTCTCATTTTCACAAATGGCGCTGTTCCTGCGCTTTTGTCCGCCGTGATGAGCGCAGCACCGGCCGGATCTGCAATCTGTGTCGAGGAGCTGAGCTTTCATATTCTGCGGCCCCTTTGCGAATATCTGGGTGTGCGCATTCATGCCACCAGAATGGATCGCATGGGACTGTTGCCCGAGGCCTTTGAGGAAATATGCAGCCAACAATCCATTCGCGCACTGGTGATTTCGCCCACCGTTTGTAATCCCCGCGCCCATGTGATGAGCTTAGAGAGACGGCAGGAAATCCTTGAAATTGCCCGCCGCAACAAGGTCCACATCATTGAGAATGATGTGCTCGGCACCATGGTCAAAGGCGCGCCGCCAACGCTGTGGCAGCTTGATCCGGATCGCGTATTCTATCTGACATCCTTCTCAAAGACCATCATGCCCGGTCTGAGGGCCGGCATCCTCGTGCTCCCGCCCTCCATGCGTGTCGTGGGCAAGAATCGCCACCTTGTTACCAATTGGATGGCCAATCCGCTCGCCGTGGATTTGCTCACCTTGTGGATGCAGGACGGCACCGTGGATAAGCTGATCAACTGGCAGGGCAATGCTTTGCAAAAGCGCCAGAAACTGATCGCGAAGCTGCTGCCGGGTGTTGACTATGACAGCCATAAATATGCACCCCATATCTGGCTCCCATTGCCGCCCAACTGGCAGGAGGGAGACTTCGTCGCGCAAGCCAGACGTCATCAGGTCGCCATCGCCGGAAGCCTGCCGTTCATGATGTCTGACCAGTCCAACGAGGGCGATGCGATCCGTATGAACGCGGTTCGGATTGCTCTTGGCCCTTGCCGAGAGGAGCAGTTGAGCACGGCTCTGCGTGTGATCGCCTCTCTGATCGGAGCCGGTTCCGAGGCCCCACTCCCGCTTTTCTAGTCATTATGTCCCGAGAGGCTTCTCATGTCCTTGCCTGTCTCTGCTCTGAAATAAGGCGCGGATAGAAGGCAACGGGTTCATATGCTTATCAAATGATCCGCAGTTGCGTCTTTTCTGTTCAATTGCATACAGTTGAAGCAGATATTTTCATGTGATTGGATTTAAATTGTCATGATTTAATGTTTTGTTTGACGTTGAATTGTCTCTGTTTGATTGTGTTGCCAAAATAATAATACCTAAAATGATCATTCTATAATGAGGGAAGACATGACAACCAAACTTGTTCGCAAAGTCCTGATGGCCACTTCGGCAGCTGGTGTCCTTGCCAGCATGTCTCTGTTGCCAACAGCGGCGCAGGCCGATACCTGGAAATATGCCATTGAAGAGGCAATCAACGAAGTTCAGGGTGTCTATGCCACCAAATTCAAGGAAGAGATCGAGAAGAACTCGGACCATGAAGTCCAGATCTTCCCATATGGGACGCTCGGTGAATCCGCCGACACCATGGAGCAGACCCAGGCCGGGATCCTTCAGTTTGTTGACCAGTCCCCCGGATTTACCGGTGCGTTGATTCCTGAAGCACAGGTTTTCTTTGTGCCTTACCTGCTGCCGACTGACACCGAGCAGCTGAACGAATTCTTCCGCACGTCCAAAGCCATCAACGAGGACTTCAAATCGCTCTATGCCGATCAGGGTCTTGAGCTGCTCAAGATGTTCCCGGAAGGCGAAGTGGCAATGACCACCAAAAAGCCGGTCATGGGTCCGGATGACCTCAATGAGGTCAAGTTCCGTGTCATGACCAACCCGCTTCTGGTCGAAAGCTACAAGGCTTTCGGAGCGACCCCGACGCCGCTGCCATGGGGTGAGGTTTATGGTGGGCTGCAGACCAACATCATTCAGGGTCAGGAAAACCCGACATCCTTCATCGAATCCACCAAGCTCTACGAAGTGACCGATGCCATCACCTATGCTGGCCACAGCAACTTCACGACCGCAGTGATGGCCAACAAGGACTTCTATGATGGCCTGAGCGATGAAGACAAGAAACTGGTTCAGGATGCTGCAGACGCCGCGTTTGAATATATCCTCGATTACCAGAAGGGTCTCGAGAAAGAAGCCCTCGACAAGATCAAGAAAGCCAAACCCGACATGGTTGTGACGGTTCTGAGCGAAGAGCAGCGTGCTCCGTTCAAAAAAGCCGCAGCCGTTGTTGAAGACAAGTTCATCGAAATGACCGGCGAAAGCGGCAAGGCAATCCTTGACCAGCTGAAAGCCGATCTTGAAGCTGTCAGCAAGTAAGCGCGGTTTCATCTTGATGTTTCAGGTGGCGGGGTCAGTCTTGGATCGGCTCCGCCACCATTGGTTTTCGCATCTGTCGGGAGCGTGATATGTCGCAGGACAATCAACCGGAAACCGCCCTGCCGGGCGTGCTGGGGGTCGTTGATGTCGCCATCGCGCGACTTGAAGCAGCATTGCTGGCCCTGGGCGTCATTTTGATGGCCACAAATACCGTGGCCAACGTTATCGGCCGCTTTGTTTTTCAAAACAGCCTGTTTTTCTCAGAAGAGCTCAATCGTCTGCTCATCGTCATGATCACCTTCTCGGGCATCTCCTATGCCGCACGGCATGGGCGTCATATCCGAATGTCGGCGATCTTTGACAAGATGATGCCGCCAGCGCGCAAGGTGATGATGATCGTGATTGCGCTGGTCACGGCGGCGGTCATGTTCTCTCTGGCCTATTTTTCCATTTCCTACATTCTGACGGTCGCCAAATCCGGACGCGTGTTGCCCGCTTTGCAAATCCCTGTCTACTGGATCTATCTGTGGGCGCCGATCGGGTTGTCGCTGACCGGACTGCAATATGTTTTGACTGCCATCAAGAATGTCGTCTCAAAGGATATCTACCTCTCAAGTCAGGTGCTTGAGGGCTATTCTGAAGACGAGTACGAGATTTAGGAGCGTCCCATGGCACTGGTAATGTTTCTCGTCATGCTGGCGCTTCTGCTCGTCGGCTTCCCGATGATGATCCCGCTGATGATCGGGGCTTCCATCGGTTTTTACGAAATGTTTGGCGGTATCAGCAAAATGGACTTCATGGTCCAGCAGTTCATGGCGGGCATTCGGCCCGCATCGCTGATTGCTGTGCCGATGTTCATTCTTGCCGCGGATATCATGACGCGTGGCCAGTCCGCCGGTCGGTTGATCGACATGGTCATGAGCTTCGTTGGTCACGTCAAGGGAGGGCTTGCTGTCACGACAGCAACCGCCTGCACCCTGTTCGGTGCGGTCTCCGGCTCCACTCAGGCAACCGTGGTTGCCGTCGGCTCACCCTTGCGGCCAAGAATGCTCAAGGCTGGATACAAGGATTCCTTTGTTCTGGCCCTGATCGTCAACTCCAGCGATATCGCCTTCCTGATCCCGCCGTCCATCGGCATGATCATCTACGGCGTGGTGTCCAACACCTCCATCGCAGAGCTGTTCATTGCCGGTATCGGGCCCGGCGTGCTCATCCTGTTGATGTTCGCAAGCTACAGCATCATCTATGCCTACATCAATGATGTGCCGACCGAGCCGCGCGCCAGTTGGAACGAGCGTTTGAGCGCCGTTCTGCATGCGATTTGGCCCCTCGGGTTCCCGGTCATCATCGTCGGGGGCATCTATGGCGGGATCTTCTCGCCCACAGAAGCCGCTGCCGTTTGCGTCTTCTATGCAGTCGTGCTTGAAATGATCGTTTTCCGTTCGCTCGGCTTCAAGGACCTGTTCGAAATCTCCAAATCGACGGGATTGATCACCGCTGTGGTGTTCATTCTGGTTGCTGCCGGCGCGTCCTTTTCGTGGGTGATTTCGTTCGCCCAGATCCCTCAGCATATTCTGGCGGCTATCGGGATTTCGGAGATGGGGCAGGTTGGCGTGTTGGTTGTCATCTCTATCGCCTTCTTCGTTGGCTGCATGTTCGTTGACCCGATCGTTGTCATCCTGATCCTGGTGCCGATCTTTGCCCCGGTGGTCAAAGCGGTTGGTCTTGATCCGGTTCTGGTCGGAACGATCATCACGCTGCAGGTTGCGATTGGCTCCGCAACGCCACCCTTCGGGTGTGACATATTCACGGCGATGGCGATATTCAGAAGACCGTACTTCGATGTAATCAAGGGAACGCCTCCGTTCATTTTTATGCTGCTGCTGGTATCCGTGCTGCTGATCGCCTTTCCTCAGATTGCACTGTTCCTGCGCGACATTGCGTTCCGATGATGGGGAGGAGATTACTCAATGTTTGAAAATATCATGGTGCCAATGGACGGGTCTCCCTGTTCCTATATGGCATTGGAGAAGGCCATCGCCTTGCAAAAGCTGTGCGGACCGACAACGAAGATCCGCATCGTCTATGTCTATCGGCATCAGGGACAGATGGAATCCTCGGTTTCCATGGTTCGTCCAACGGCTCCCGAAAGCATCGACAAGGCCCTGTCGTCCTATGCGAGGGAAGTTGTACAGGCCGCCAAGGATCGGGCAATCGAACTGGGGTCGGTCAATGTTGGCGCACATGTGCTGTCCGGTCCAACCGCCCGAACGATCATCAAGTTCGCTGAAGATCGGCGCATCGATCTGATCATCATCGGTGGGAGAGGACATGGGGATCTTGAGGCGCTGCTTTTGGGGAGTGTCTCGCACAAGGTAACGAGCATGGCCCACTGCCCGGTGATGGTGGTGCGTTAGCTGTGCAGCATCGGGTTTGCAACGCAAGGTGAGAAGAGATAGTCGGACATGGTAAAGAGGCTGGATATTGCACTGTCGTATAGGGACAGACCGGTGCCGTTTCGGATCGGCCTTTTGCTGCTCGAGACGGATCACACCACCGAGCTCGAATTTGCGCGCCATATGCCGCATGACAAGGTCGGCGTCTATTGCAATCGCGTGGAGTATGCCAATCCGACAACACCAGAAAACCTTCTGGCGATGCTGCCAAAACTGGGCCAGAGGGCGGAGCAGATACTGCCCGGATCAGATCTGGATGCCGTCTATTATGGCTGCACGGCTGCATCGTTCGTTATCGGCAATGAGCGGGTTGAAGAGGCGATCCATGCGGTCAAACCCAAGGCCCGGGTGATCACGCCCACGTCGGCGGCAATGGAAGCCTTTGAGCATTTGAAGATCGGCAGCGTCGCACTTCTGACGCCCTATCTGCCAGCCACAAGCGAGCCGCTCGAAACCTATTTCGAGTCGCACAACATCGCTGTGAAGCGGCATTCATGCCTCGGATTGGAAGACGATCGAGACATGGCGCGCCTTGATGCGGATAGCCTCATCCGGGCCGCCGAGAATGCTGATGACCCACAGGCCGATGCTCTGTTTATCTCCTGCACGGCTTTGAGATCCATTGAGGTCGCCACTGAATTGGAGATGAGACTGGGCAAGCCGGTCATCACAAGCAATCAGGCGGCCGTCTGGTCCGTTTGTCGTCTTCTGGGCCTGCCTCGGCCCGACCGAAACGCGTGCCGATTGTTTGAAACACTGCCCGAAAGGCTCTGAAAACGTTCCAGATCATGCTTTTGGGGGATGCCACATCTCCGACAGCAAACAGTCCAAGGATGGTCGCATGCCAATTGAAGAAACCGTGTCTGTTGCCGACATCCTCAGGGCAGAGCGCCGGATTGCGCCGCTTGTTCTGCAAACGCCGATGCAGCGGTCACAGTCTCTGTCAGATGGGCTTGGGTGCAATATCCACCTCAAGTTCGAACATCGCCAGCACACCGGCTCCTTCAAACTGCGTGGCGCGACAAACGCTGTTCTGTCGCTTACCGATGATCAGAAAAAATGCGGCATCGCAGCTGTTTCGACTGGCAACCACGGTCGCGGTTTGGCCTATGCGGCGCGGCAGGCCGGTGTCCGCTGCGTCATCGCCATGTCCGAACTGGTGCCGCAAAACAAGCTCGATGGCATCAAGGCCCAAGGGGCCGAAATCGTCATTCATGGCCGCTCACAGGATGAAGCCCAAGAGGTGGTGGACCGGATGGTGCGCGAGGAGGGCATGGTTACCATTCCTCCTTTCGACCATCCAGATGTCATCGCCGGGCAGGGGACGCTGGGGCTGGAGATGCTCAAGGACCTCGCCGACATAGATACCGTTCTGGTTCAATTGTCCGGCGGCGGGCTTATCTCTGGCGTGGCTTGTGCGATCAAGGCCTTGTCGCCAAAAACCCGCGTCGTAGGCATCACCATGGAACGCGGCGCTGCAATGCACGCCAGCCTTGATGCGGGTAAGCCGGTTCAGGTTGAGGAACTGCCGACGCTGGCGGATTCGTTGGGTGGCGGTATTGGCCTTGATAACCGCTACACCTTTGCGATGACACAGTCTCTTGTTGACGAGACCATCCTGCTCAATGAGGCAGAAATCGCCGAAGGTGTCCGCCATGCCTACTGGAGGGAAGAAGAAATCATCGAAGGCTCCGGTGCTGTCGGCATCGCAGCCTTGCTTGCTGGCAAGATCGACAATCCCGGGCGCTGTGTTGCACTCCTCTCTGGTCGCAACATCGACATGTCCATGCATCACCGGTTGATCTCCGGCGAAAACGTCGAACTCTAGGAAGAATTCATGTCCATTCTCATTCTGTCCGAACAGGAACTGAAAAAAGCACTCTCTCTAGATCTCGAGAGCATCGCTTGTGTCGAGAAGGCAATCACCGCATTGGCGACCAAAAAGGTCATCATGCCTCCGATCTTGTCCATGGAAATTGCCGAAGCAAACGGCGAGGTCGACGTCAAAACTGCCTATGTCCCCGGCCTTGACAGTTTTGCGGTCAAGATCAGCCCCGGCTTCTTTGACAATCCAAAACTTGGCCTCCCCAGTCTGAATGGCTTGATGGTCCTGTTTTCTGCCAAGACGGGTATCGTAGAAGCCGTTCTTTTGGACAATGGCTACCTCACCGACCTCAGAACCGCCTGCGCCGGTGCGGTCGCCGCGCAAGCGCTGTCGCGGCGGGATGCCAGTAAAGCGGCCATTTACGGCACCGGCCTTCAGGCGCGCATGCAGCTTGAAGCTCTGTGCAAGGTGCGCCCGATCACCAAGGCCCGCATCTGGGGCCGCAACTTCGACAAGGCCAAGGCGCTTGCCGCCAGCCTGTCGTCCGAACTGGGCATTGAAGTGACGGCGTCCGAGCATGGTAAGGAGGCAGCCAAGGGATCGGACATCATCGTAACGACAACACCATCCCAAGAGCCGGTCTTGATGGCGGACTGGTTGGAGCCCGGCCAGCACATCACCGCCATGGGCTCGGATGCTGATTACAAGAATGAACTGGATCCGGCCTGTCTTGCTCGTGCCGATCTCTACGTCGCCGACCGCATCAGCCAGACCGAAAAGCTGGGAGAATTGCGCAGCGCCCTTGCCGCGAAGACCCTTTCGGATACGTCCTCTATTCCCGAACTCAGCGAAGTGCTGGCAGGCACAAGACCGGGCCGTGAAGTGGAGGCCTCCATCACGATATGTGACCTAACCGGTATGGGTGTGCAGGACACCGCCATTGCAGCATTTGCCCGAGAACGTGCCCTCGACTTGAAGGCAGGCCAGACTTTCTAAAAAAACAAACCCCAATAACAATGTTCCTGAAGAGAAGGGAATGACTATGACAATGGAAAACGTGAAGCCGAGACTATTCTTCAGCCCGCAGGAATATGATCGCCGACTGGCCAAGACCCGCAAGGCCATGCAGCAAAAGGGTGTGGATGTGATGATCTGCACCGAACCAGCCAACATGGCGTGGCTGACCGGGTATGACGGCTGGTCCTTCTATGTCCATCAGTGCGTGATCGTCACGATGGAAGGCCAGCCCCTGTGGTTTGGCCGCACGCAGGACGCCAATGGTGCCAAGCTGACGACGTTCCTCGATCACGACAACATCCTTTATTATCCGGATCATTATGTGCAGTCGACCGAGCGCCATCCGATGGATCTTCTGTCCCAGATCCTCATCGACAAAGGCTTTGGCTCTGCCTCCATCGGCCTTGAAATGGACAATTACTATTTCTCGGCCGCGGCCTATTGTTCCCTCTTGAGGCATATGCCGAACGCCAATTTCAAGGACTGCAACGTGCTGGTCCATTGGCAGCGCGCCGCCAAATCCGCGCCGGAGCTGGACATGATGCGCACGGCTGGCCGGATTGTCGAAGCCATGCATGCGCGCATTCGCGAGCACGCAAAGCCGGGTATGCCCAAGAACGAACTGGTCGCCGAGATTTATGATGCTTCCTTGCGCGGGGTTGATGGCATTGGCGGAGACTATGCCGCCATCGTGCCTTTGCTCCCGTCAGGGGCCGATGCGTCAGCGCCCCATCTCACATGGGACGAGCAACCCTTCCTTCTGGGAGAGGGCACATTCTTCGAGATTGCAGGCAGCTACCACCGCTATCATTGCCCGCTGTCGCGCACGATCTTCATGGGCAAACCGACACAGCAGTTCCTTGATGCCGAGAAGGCAGTGCTGGAAGGCATGGAAGCCGGATTGGAGCAGGCAAAAGTCGGCAACGTCTGCGAAGACATCGCCAATGCCTTTTTCGATGTCTTGAAGAAATACGGCATCGTCAAGGACAACCGCACGGGCTATCCGATCGGTCTGGCCTATCCCCCCGATTGGGGCGAACACACCATGAGCCTGCGCCCCGGTGACCGGACGGAGCTGGAGGAAGGCATGACCTTCCACTTCATGACCGGTCTTTGGCAGGATGGCTGGGGTCTCGAAATCACCGAGAGCATTGCCATTGGCACCAATGGGCCTGAGTGTCTGGCCAATGTGCCGCGCGAGCTGGTCGTCATCGAATAAGCACATCGCAACGGATCGGGGAGAGCATTCCTGCCACCGGCAGGATGCCTTCTTCATTGGTCCGAGCAAAGGCCCCCATAAAGAAAATGGCCGTTCAGAGGAACGCCGGCGGAGAGTTGAATGCAGCAGCTCGTTGAAACCACAAAAGAGATCATGGCCCGTCTCGTCGGCTTCGAAAGCCTGTCAGGCGAGCCAAACCTCGATATGATCGACTATATCAAGTCCTATCTGATCGGACTTGGCGTTGAGCCGATGATCTCCCATGACGAGACGGGTGAGAAGGCCAATCTGTTCGCCGTCATTGGCCCGAATGTCGATGGCGGCGTGCTGTTCAATGGCCATACAGATGTCGTGCCGACACTGGGGCAGGACTGGTCACAGGATCCTTTCAAGATGATTGAACGGGATGGCCGGTTGATTGGACGCGGCACGGTCGACATGAAGGGCTTTCTGGCTTGCTCCCTTGCCATGGTGCCCCGATTTCAGGCGGCTGACCTCAAAAAGCCGATCCTCATATCTTTCTGTTATGACGAAGAAATTGGCGGTTTCGGTGCGCCAATCCTCGCCAACGATATCATCGAGCGAGGCCCTAAACCGGCCGTTGCCATCGTCGGCGAGCCAACCACCATGATCCTCGTCAGCGGGCATAAGGCAGGCCTTGAGCTGCGCACCGAATTCACCGGGTTTGCCGCTCACGCTTCGGACCCGCGCAAAGGAGTGAATGCGGTGGAATTTGCCGCCCGCTTCATCAACAAGATCATCGAGATTGCCAATCGATGCTCCATTGCCCCCTATCATGACTCTCCCTTTGAGCCGCCCTATACGACGTTCAATATCGGCACGTTGAATGGCGGTGTGGCGCGAAACATCACGGCAAACGCCTGTGCGCTTGATTGGGAGTTGCGCCCCATGCCCGGTGAAGACGGGCAGGTGATCCTTGCCGAATTGCAATATTTCGTCGACAGCGAATTGCTGCCATTGATGCGCGCGGTCTATCCCGACGCATCGGTGAAAACCGCCGTTGAGGCCGACGTGCCCGGCCTCAGTGCAGATGAATCATCGCCGGCAGTTCAGTTCATTCGCTCGGTCACCGGTTTGAACAGCAGCGAAGTCGTCTCTTTCGGCACAGATGCTGGCCATTTTGATCGCGTCGGGATCTCGACGATTGTCTTCGGTCCGGGCTCGATTGAGCAGGCCCACAAGCCTGATGAATATATCGAACTGTCTGAAATATCGAACTGTTTGACCTTTATGCAGCAGGTTGCCGATCATCTGTCGGAGTAGCTTTTGTCGCGGCGTCCTTCATGGCTGCAACAAGAAAAGATGAATCGTCTGCCGCATGTCGATATGGCAGAGGGTTGGTCTGATTTGGAGGCGATCTTTGGAGGCACCTTCGCTTGGTTCTACCCTAGACTGGCAGCATTCGAGGAGGCGTAAACCATGCACGATGCTATGATGAAAAACCGCTCAGAAGCGTTGGGAAGGCTTTCCAACCTGCGCCTGTTCAAGGAATTCGCCTATATCAATGGCGAGTGGGTTTCTGAGGCTGGCTCAAAGCCGATACCGGTCAATGACCCTGCGGACGGCTCCCTCGTTGGAACCATTCCCGCTCTTGGCCCTGAGCATAGCAAAATGGCCGTTGATGCAGCGACCAAGGCATTTCCCCTCTGGGCGGCAAAGCTGCCTCAAGAGCGTGCCGCTATCCTGCGCAAATGGTTTGAGTTGATCCTTGAGAACAAAGAGGATCTGGCGCTCTTGATGACGCTGGAGCAGGGAAAGCCGATCTCGGAAGCGCGCGGCGAGATCGACTATGCTGCGAGCTTTGTGGAATTCTACGCCGAAGAAGCCAAACGCCCCAACATCGAAGGGGTCACCTCCCATCTGCCTGATGGTGAGGTTGAGGTCTGGCGCGAACCCATCGGGGTCGTCGCCTTGATTACGCCGTGGAACTTCCCGTGCGCGATGATCACGCGCAAGGCCGCTGCAGCCCTTGCCGTGGGCTGCACCTGTGTCGTGCATCCCTCTCACGAAACCCCGTTTTCCGCGACGGCCCTTGCCGAACTCGGCGAGCAGGCCGGATTGCCGAAGGGTGTCTTCAATATCGTGACTGGCCATGCGCCGGACGTGGTTAAACCCTGGACTGAGGATGCCCGCGTCCGCGCGCTTTCCTTCACGGGGTCGACCGGCATCGGTCGGCTGCTCTATAATCAGTGTTCCTCAACGGTCAAGTCGCTGGTCATGGAGCTTGGTGGCCACGCGCCGTTTATCGTCTTTGGCGACGCGGACATCGACCGGGCCGTGACCTGCGCCATAGCCGCCAAATTCGCCACCTCCGGTCAGGATTGTCTTGGTGCCAACCGCATGTATATCGAGCGGTCGGTCTATGACGAATTTTCAAAGAAGTTCGTCGCGGCAACAAAAGCCCTGACGGTCGGTCGTGGCCTTGATGATCCGGACATTGGCCCGCTGATGAATGACAAGGCAATCGCCAAACAAACGGAACATGTCGAGGATGCCCTCGCCAAGGGCGCCAAGCTGCTCTGTGGTGGCAAGGTGCATGAAGCCGGTCCGCTCTTCTATGAACCAACCGTGCTGGGCGACGTGCCGCGCAACGCATTGATCAACGAAGAGGAAACCTTCGGACCAGTCGCGGCGCTCATCGCGTTTGATGCGGATGAAGACGTCATCGCCATGGCCAATGACAGCGAATATGGCCTCATGGCCTACGTCCACACAACGAATGTCTCACGCATCTACGCAGCCTCGCGTGCGCTCCAGTATGGCATGGTTGCGATCAACCGCACCAAAGTCACCGGCGCGCCAATTCCCTTTGGCGGCATGAAGCAGTCCGGGCTTGGCCGGGAAGGGGCCCGACAAGGCCTCGAGGCTTTCACAGAAATCAAATATGTCTGCCGCGACTTTGCTTAATTCACATTTGCAAAGCCGTGACGGACCATCAGACCATGCGCCTCAAGGCGCACAATAAGGAGAATACAATGCTCAAGAATGATCAGTTGGCCGAATGGGACCGCGAGAATTTCTTCCATCCTTCTACGCCGCTCGGCCAGTTTGCGCGCGGCGAGCTGGGCAACCGCATCGTCACCGGCGGTAAGGGCGTCTACATCGAAGATCGCGAAGGCAACAAGCTGCTTGACGCCTTTGCCGGTCTTTATTGTGTCAACATCGGCTATGGCCGGACCGAAGTGGCCGACGCCATCGCAGCGCAGGCCAAGGAACTGGCCTACTATCACGCCTATGTCGGTCACGGCACCGAAGCGTCGATCACCCTTGCCAAAATGATCCTTGACCGTGCGCCCGATCATATGTCCAAGGTCTATTTCGGCCTCTCCGGATCGGATGCCAACGAGACCAACATCAAGCTCGTCTGGTACTACAACAACGTTCTTGATCGCCCGAAAAAGAAAAAGATCATCTCCCGCTGGCGCGGCTATCACGGCTCGGGCCTGATGACCGGGTCTCTGACCGGTCTTGAGCTGTTCCACAACAAGTTCGACCTGCCGCTCGAATATGTCGTGCATACCGATGCACCTTATTATTTCCGCCGTGACGATCTCAACATGTCCGAAGCCGACTTCGTCAAGCAATGTGCCGACAATCTCGACGCCCTGATCCAGAAGGAAGGGCCGGACACAGTCGCCGCCTTCATTGGTGAGCCCGTGCTCGGCACCGGCGGGATCGTGCCTCCTCCGGCTGGCTACTGGGAAGCCATTCAGGCGGTCCTCAACAAATATGATATCCTCTTGATCGCCGACGAAGTGGTCACCGGCTTTGGTCGCCTTGGCTCCATGTTCGGCTCCGAGCATTATGGCATCAAACCCGACATCATCACCATCGCCAAGGGCCTGACCTCCGCCTATGCGCCGCTGTCCGGCTCCATCGTGTCTGACAAGGTCTGGAAAGTGCTCGAAGAAGGCACCGACAAGCTCGGCGCCATCGGCCACGGCTGGACCTATTCCGCCCATCCGATCTGCGCGGCTGCGGGTGTTGCCAACCTCAAGCTCATCGACGAGATGAACATCGTTTCCAACGCCAAGGAAACCGGCGCCTACTTCAACCAGAGCCTCAAGGATGCCTTGAGCGACATCTCCATCGTCGGCGATGTTCGGGGTGAAGGCATCATGGCGGCCGTCGAGTTCGTCAAGGACAAGGACACGCGCACCTTCTTCGATCCGTCCGACAAGGTTGGCTATCAGGTCGCAGGTGCTTTGCTCGAGCGCTCCAAGGTCATCGGCCGGGCGATGCCTCAGGGCGATATCCTCGGCTTTGCCCCACCGCTTTGCCTCACCCGCGAGGAAGCCGACACCATTGTCGCCGCAGCCAAGGATGCCATTGAAAGCATCGCTGCCAAGCTCTAGTTTTGCACCAACAATGACGATGGCGGGCAGATCAATGCCCGCCATTTCTATTTTGTGTGCTGTCATGCTAGGACAGATGGGCAAAACGCAAAGCACGTGGTGGAAGGCATAGACAATGGCTCCGACAGGCCTCAAACTGGATGAACGGGATTGGGAGATCCTCAAGATCCTTCAGACCGAAGGGCGCATAACCAAGGCGGAGTTGGCGCGCCGGGTCAATCTGTCGCCGACCCCTTGCTGGGAGCGCCTCCAGCGGCTCGAAAGCGCCGGGATCATCGAAGCCTTTGAGGCACGCCTGTCGCTCAAGGCCTTTGGATCCATTGCTGTTGTCTTGGTTGAGGCCGAACTCGACAGTCACCGCGCCGAGGATTTCGAGCGCTTTGAGGCCGCTGTTCAGACCTATCCCGAAGTTCTCGAATGCTGGGCTGTGGGCGGTGGGCTTGATTACATCCTCAAGATCGTCGCCAAGGATGTAGACCACTACCAGCGCCTCATCGACCAGATGCTCGACGCCAAAATAGGCCTCAGACGCTATTTTACTTATGTCGTAACCAAGCCGGTCAAGAACACGACCGCGTTGCCCCTTGATGCCCTGAGCTGATCCGCCAATCTCTCAATTCTTCCGCTGGACAAGCACGGCCTCCGGCTTTATGACATGGCGCTCGTTCAGACAACTAATACCAACAAGCAGAAGTGCAGACTCAAGTTCGGGATTCCCTTTTTGAGTCTGCACTTCTGCTTGTTGTTATTGTTGGTCGTTCCAAATCCACGATCAGTCGCGGGTTGAGCCGTAATCGGCTGCCCTCAGGTCGCTATTCACCCCACCATGCCGATGGGAGCTATATGCTTCGTCGGCAGCGTCTTGCCATTCTTGAAGATGATGAGAAGCTCGGCCAGTTTGTTCGGGACCGACTGTCGGAAGGCTGGATGCCGGAGCAGATTGCAGTTGTGTATTGACCCGTTAGATTCACATCCGAAGTGCAACACCTGCTATTATGGCAGGTGGTATGGGAACGAGATATAGACACCTTGATTTGCGGGAACGCTGCGAGATTTGCAGTCTTCCGCCCAAGGCTTTTCAGCGGGTATGATCGCCAAGCAATTGAAGCGATCTTGCTCGACGATCAGCCGAGAATTACAACGGAACAGGAGCGCCAGCGGATACCTGCCTGATACGGCAAATCGCATTGCCTGGGCTCGGAAGCTTCGCGGCTCCAGCCTTGAGCGCAGCAGCCAACTGAAGGATCTGGTCAAAGCCCAACTTGGTATGGGATGGACCCCAGAACAGATATCCGGTCGACTGCAGCTGACCCAATCAGACCATAGGATCAGCGCAGAGTCCATCTATCGGTTCATCTATAGTGCTGCGGGTCGCAGGTTGGGTTGGCATCGATATTTGACGCAGAAGAAAGCCAAGCGAGGCTATCGGGCAAAGAAGAGACGAGAACAGGCTAAGAACAGCGATAAACTGCTGATTTGGCTACGGCCGGCGAAGGCCCATCTTCGTTCAGAGATAGAGCATTGGGATGGAGATTGTATGCTCTTCCGAAAGCAAAACGACATACTTTTGACGCTTCAGGAACGACGCACAAGGGTTTGGCTGATGCAGAAATTACCGCGCAGGGACGCTGAAACAACCGCCAACTCCATCATCGATCAGTTGGAAAACCTTCCCCCGAAAGCCCGGAAAACGATCACTTTTGACAACGGAAGTGAGTTCGCAAAGCATTCAAAACTGACTGATGAAATTGGCCTGCGTGCTTTCTTCTGTGAGCCACATAGCCCGTGGCAGAGAGGCAGCATTGAGAATGGCAATGGCAGAGTTACGCCGAGACTTGCCAAGAAAAGCTGATCTTGAAAAATGGACAGATCAGGACATTCAAACACTGACATTCATCATCAACTCAACACCGCGTAAATGCCTCGGATTCAAAACCCCATTCCAGGCTTTCGCGGAAAACTTCGGTGTTGCGCTTGAAATGTGTATCCACCCCCACCGGAATCTGCACAGATTATGCTGCTAATTTGAAAGCCTCAGCCGGAGTTAGCATCGCGAGCGCCTGATGTGGCCGTTGGTTGTTGTAAAAAAAAGATCCAGTCGGCAATAACGCGATTGGCGTGCTGGATGGTTTCGAAGCGGTGTCTGTGAATGCACTGCTCCTTCATCGTTCGGATCACACGCTCCACCATTCCATTTTGCTGCGGGCAATGAGGCGTGATAAACTCCTGTTTGAGCCCGTAGCTTTTGACGATTGCGGTGAAGTGCCGACTGGTAAAAACCAAACCATTGTCCGAGCGGAGAAGGAATTCCCGATCGACACGACCAAGTGTTCCAAATCGACTGATCAGAGCATGCTCTAGGGCTGCTGTAGCCGTCGTCGCCTTGCCTGTTCGTGAGAGATGCCAACCGAGGAGTTCACGGGTATGGCAATCGATCACCAATGCCAACGATGCCCAACCATCTTTTCCGGTCCAGACACGTGCCAAGTCTGTCGACCCATTGCCCGGCAGGCAATTGCGAAGCAAATGCCGAGAGGAGGCGCTCATTAGGCGCAGTGGCAACTGACGGTACCGCCTCGATCCGGGGACGCATTCCAACAGCCCTCTTACGAACCTGCCATCCCTTGATCTGGACGATCCTCTGAACGGTATTTTTGTTGAATCCTAAGAGCCAGGCAACCGTTCGATAGCCGAAGGACGGCTCCTTCTCGATCATGGCTTTGATCGGCTCAGCAAACCGGGGATCGACTTTGGGGGCCGATTTGGTTGGCCGGTAATACACGGTCCTGCGAGGAACGCCAAACCATGCGCAGAGCTTGGCAATCGGTGCACGCAATTCAAGCATGGCCTCGCCATAGGCTTCCTGAAGATCCTTCAATTGCTTCTCATATTGGGCGTGAATGTCGAGGGGATTGGCACGCAGGCTATTCTCCAACCCTCGCTTGGCATCTTCAACCCATCCCTCAATCTCGGAGGGCGACAAATCAAAAGAGCGGCTTGCTTCTGATACCGTTGTCTTGCCCTGAATGATCTCAATAACCAATGCCGATTTCCGCTTCGCTGTCCAGCTGCGGGTTTCAGTAATTCCCGGACAGTCGTTTCATTAAATACCGGACAGCGATTTCACAAAAACCCGGACAGTTTTCAAGGCATAATTTTGGTTGATCCTTACCTGCCTAATTGGGGCACTCTTTTGGTCGAAGAACAGATCAGGAGGGAGCATGCCCCGACGCAAGCAAGTGAGGCGCACGACTGTGCAAGATATACGAGAGATATTACGGCTGACGCATGATCCGGGGCTTTCTACACGAGAGGTCTCTGCGCGAATGAAGCTGAGCAAGACAACCGTTGCCACCTACCTTCACCGAGCCCGTGACGCTGGCTTGAACAGCTGGCCAATACCAGCCGATCGCGATGATGACGAGCAATTGCGGGCAGCCCTGTTTCAGAATGTAGGTCGACCACCGCGTGACGATGCAGAACCTGATTGGCGCCATATTGCGACGGAATTGAAGCGCAAGGGTGTGACCCTGACCTTGCTCTGGGAGGAATATAGGGCGGTCCATCCCGAAGGTTACGGCTATACTTGGTTCTGCACTCGTTTCAGGGAATTCGAGTGCCGGGCCAATCCCCGTTTTCGCAACCGGCATGAAGCGGGTGCGGCCATTCAGACCGATTATGCCGGCCACACTATTCCGGTTTTTGATCCTGCGACCGGAGAGGCATATCAGGCCCAGATTTTCGTCGCAGTCCTCGGAGCCTCGAACTACACATTTGCCTGGGCCTCTCGAAGCCAGAAGCTGCCGGACTGGATTGATGCGCAAGTTCGGTCACTGAAGTTTTTCGGCGGCGTTACCAAGGCCATCATTTGCGACAATCTCAAGGCCGCCGTGGCCACACCATTGTGGTTCGAGCCATCGCTAACTGCCACCTTTGAAGCCATGGCAACCCATTACGACACGACCATTTTGCCGACACGACCACGTAAGCCGCGCGACAAGGCAAAGGTGGAAGGAGCGGTTCTGATTGTCGAACGTTGGATCCTGGCCCGGCTGCGCAATCAGCAATTCTTCTCGATTGAAGCGTTGAACAATACCATCGCGGAATTGCTGGTGGTGCTCAACAACAAGCAAATGCGGCGGATCGGAAGATCCCGCAAGGAACTGTTTGAAGAGATTGAACGGCCTGCCCTGCGTCTGTTGCCCGACACTCCATTTGAATATGCCGAATGGAAACGGGCCAAGGTGCATCTCGACTATCATGTCGAGATTTTACGAGGTTTCTATTCCGTCCCTCACAAGCTAATCGGACGGCAGGTTGATGTCCGGCTAACCCATCGTGTTGTCGAGATATTTTGCAATCATGAGCGGGTTGCAGTTCATCAGCGCAGGCGGGATCGGGGTGGCCATTCCACGATTACACAGCATATGCCCAAGGCCCACCAGCGTCACGCAGGCATGACGCCTCAAACCCTCGTCGCTCAGGCTGCCCGCATTGGATATCACACCGCCCTGTTGGTGGAACGCCTGATGCGAGATCGGCCACACCCCGAGCAGGGTTTCCGCTCGGCACTGGGGGGGGTGAGCCTACAACGCCGGTTCGGAACAGACAGACTGGAAGCAGCCTGTCAAAGGGCTCTGACATGCGAGACGGTCAGATACAAATCCGTTCAATCCATCCTGGTATCCGGTCTCGACAAGGCACCCGCGCACCAGGAACCCGCCCCTCCAGCACCGAGCCACGACAATATCCGAGGCGCAACCTACTACCAGTAATCAACAAACATCAAAACAGGAGAGAAAGAATGCTGACACACCCGACATTGAACCAAATGGCCGCACTCGGCATGACCGGAATGGCACAAGCTTGGAAGAGCCTGAATGAACAAGATCCTGGGCAATCCCTAGATCGGAATGAATGGCTTGGCCTTATGCTCGACCAGGAAGTAGCATCCCGAGCCGACAAGCGTTTTGCCAACAGGCTGCGCAATGCAAAAATGCGCTTTCCTGATGCATGCATCGAAGACATCAGCTTCGCTGCCAATCGTGGCCTTGATCAGAGCAAAATCCTTTCTCTCGCTCAAGGAGACTGGATTAAGGCTCATGAACAAATCATTCTCACAGGGCAAACCGGAACCGGCAAAACATGGCTCGCCTGCGCCTTCGGACGCCAATCCGCCAGGCTCGACTATTCCGTCTTTTATGTCAGAATGCCCCGCCTGTTTGAGGACATGGCCATGGCCCGTCTCGATGGGCGCTTTCCAAGGCTGGTCGACAAACTTGCTCGCGTCCAGTTGCTCATCCTGGATGACTGGAGAACCCATTCGCTCACAGACCAGCAGCGCCTCGATCTGCTCGAGCTCTTCGAGGAAAGATACCAACGCAAATCAACCATCATCACGGCTCAACTTCCCGTTTCGGCATGGCACGAGATGATCGGCGAGCCGACAATTGCCGATGCCATCCTTGATCAAATTATTCACAATGCGCACCGAATAGAGCTCAAAGGGGACAGTATGAGGCGATCAGAAGAAAATCAGAACTTGACCCAACAAACAGAACAGGAAACCATCAATCCACAAACCTGAACCAGGTAAAGGATCAGCCATTACTCAGCTGTTCGCGAATTACTGAAATCGCTGTCCGGGTTTTCGTGAAATCGTTGTCCGGTATTTCTGAAATCCGCAGTCCAGCGTTTGATCTTATCGTCCATGGTCGTACTCATCGCTATTTTCCTTACCTATAGCATGAACAGAATTTCAATGGGTCAATACAGGCTGGCTGAAGGCAGGTAACGAGAAGGGTTTGCGCCCTATATGCTTTGAGGCGATCTACAGCTTCATCTATCGAGCTGGCCAGAAAAGTGAAGCATTGTGGAAGCTTCTAACCCGTGGACATCGCATCCGCAGGCCTATGCGTGCCCGCCGTTCACGCGACAGGATCAAGGATCGGGCATCCATTCATGATCGGCCAGAAGCGGCAGACAACCGCCAAGAAGCAGGGCATTGGGAAGCTGATCTGATCATCTGCAAGCGAACCCGATCTGTGCTTGTGATCCACGAGAGGAAATCCCGGGTTACCCTGGCTGCTTGCATGACCGGCAAGAGCGCGGCCGAAACAGTCTCGGTGATGATGTCTATCTTCCGTCGCCTGGATCCGGCCTTGCGCAAGTCAGTCAAATTCGACAATGACACAACCTTCGCCCAGCACGGCCTACTGCGATCCATGTTCAACATGACGACATGGTTTTGCGATGCCTATACCTCTTGGCAAAAGGGAGGAGTGGAGAATGCGAATGGTCGGTTGAGGCGATGGTTGCCAAGGGACTTCGATATTGATGCGATGGACGACGAGGAGCTGCAGGACATCATCTTCACCATGAACCTCACCCCGAGGAAATGCCTCGGATTCAAAACCCCATTCCAGGCGATCCTGCAAGACCTTGGAAAAGACGCCAAAATCTGCTTTGCTTAAGCGTGATGCACTTCGCGATGGAATCTACCCCCGGCGAGCTCCGCCTTTATTATTCGGCAAAAGCGGCTCAATAATCGCCCATTGTGCGTCCGACAACCAAAACAGATGTCCCATTCAAGCCTCCAATCTAATGATTGGATAGATTGAATCTGATTTGAATCGTCAGTTCAATGGCATCAATGGGTTTTGACCCTAGAAAAGATTTTTCCAAGTAAAGACACCGAAGGTTGTCAGTATACCCTCCCGTTTGAGATGGTATGCTTTACGCAATACCTCCAAAGCCATATAAGCTCAATGCCTACAGCAGAAAAACAAATCCGGCGGCCTCACCAAAGATGATCTGTTGACAGATCCCGGTTATTTGTCACATTCGGATGATCCAGATCGCGCCTCAAGCTGCATGGCTGAGCCGCTTGCCCATCACGACGCAACAATGTGACTTCCAGCAACTCGGGAAATACCACCTCTCCGATCGGCATCATTTTACCCGCATTGTTTGCATGCGTATGGATCACATAATAATGCACCGATAGCTTCTTCATTATCTTGAAGAAACGCATCATCACTTTAGGGTCGCATAAGTCATGTAATTCGCATGCGATCTGCCAGAAATTTGGGTGCTTTTGCTCTGCGATATAATCCAAGATTGACCATTCACCTCCCTCTATATCCATTTTCAGGAATAATCGGTCATTTTCCAAATGGCTATGACGCGCCAGTGCCTGTTCAATAGAAGTGACCTTCTTACCATTGAATGTCCCCAGACATTCTTTGTAAAAGGTTACCAATTCATGCTTCATTGGGCCTTCGGCAATGGTGCAATCAAACTGATAGATGGGGATGTTCATGGAAACGATGTCTTCATCCCAGCTGAACTCGTCACTGATTCCCAACGAGTAGGTAGCATCGACCCGCCCTTTTGGATCCGCACAAACATACCCTCCATCGCCAGCTTTGTTTCCGATTCTGATCAATTCGCATCCTTCAACTAAGACTGGTCTCAGTAATTCGACCAGCGGCAGAACAAACTGCGCGGCAACAACAATGTCTTTCTTCCATTGCCGTTTAGCTGCTTCGCGGGCCAGATCCTCTTCGGATTGCAAACCAAAGATTTTTCTGAAATGTCGTCCGATTGACTTCATGCGATTTGCCATTTTTTTCTAGCACCCCTCAATGGATGACTGGTAGATGCCCGTTGCAGAACCTTGACTGAAGGGGCAAGGGCTGACAAAGAAGCACTTTGCTTGATTAAGTTTTGTATTCAAATGCGAGAAATAATCCAAAAACCAATCCGGTGGCAAAACAGGATTCATATGGCTGCGTATTGTCTTGTGCAGTTCATCTGCAAAGGAATGGGACATGAAATAGCCGGCAACACAATCTGTCACGAGAACAGGCGGCTGAAAAACCTCAATTGGAGGAGAAGCTTCAACCTTATATTGCCCGGCGAGATGCTCCGGTGAGAATTGCCACATATCTTTGACTTTGTTTGCATCAATGCAGCCAACAGCCAAATTGACATAAAATAAATCATTTGACGCTTGATCACGAACAAATCGGATTGTTTGTTTCACAAGTTCAATGCTGGCAGCATTAAAAACGATATCACTCTCAAGCACCAATATATCTTCATGGTCCTTAGCAGAGATGTCCCAGCAATATTTGTGGGCGTAATAGACTTCTTGCTCAACGGCGATGCTTCGTGTATATTTTAATCCGTAGTAATTCAGAGAGGATACAAACTTTTTGATTGCTTGAAAAAAGGAGTATTCGGGCTCTTTACGCAGATTGTGGTAAACGGTCAACGAAAACCCCAAGGCCCGTGTCAGCTTGTGCCGTAACCCCACAGAATTGGCCTGTTCCTTCATCCCCGACACATCGGGACCAACATCAATTATCTTGCAAACTTCCCCGATGCTTGCGAGAGAGTGCGCAAGCTTTTGTATATTGGGAACAAGAGTTTGGAGACGATCTGTCTCATTATTGTGGACGAAACAAATTAGCATAACAGCTCCTTCCTTAGAGGTGTTGGGAGAATAGAAGTAGCCCCGGAAAACTGAACAGATTTGTACTGTTTTTACAAGTGGCTCCGGCCTTCCTGAATTCCGTCGTGAAGTGCAACACTCCCGCCTCGATATGGTATCGAGGTGGTTGTCGAGACCGTCAGGAGTGTTGCGATGCCATGCTATTCCCATCTTTCTATAGATGAAAGAGAACAGATTTCCACCTTGAGACATTCCGGTCACTCGATCGGTTCAATCGGCGAGCTTGTTGGTCGTTGCAAATCCACGATCAGTCGCGAGTTGAGCCGTAATCGGCTGCCCTCAGGTCGCTATTCACCCAGCCATGCCGATGGGAGCTATATGCTTCGTCGGCAGCGTCTTGCCATTCTTGAGGATGATGAGAAGCTCGGCCAGTTTGTTCGGGACCGACTGTCGGAAGGCTGGATGCCGGAGCAGATTGCAGGCTGGCTGAAGGCAGGTAACGAGGAGGGTTTGCGCCCTATATGCTTTGAGACGATCTACGGCTTCATCTATCGAGCTGGCCAGAAAAGTGAAGCATTGTGGAAGCTTCTGACCCGTGGACATCGCATCCGCAGGCCTATGCGTGCCCGCCGTTCACGCGACAGGACCAAGGATCGGGCAGCCATTCATGATCGGCCAGAAGCGGCAAAAACCGCCAGGAGGCAGGGCATTGGGAAGCGGATCTGATCATCTGCAAGCGAACCCGCCCTGTGCTTGTGATCCACGAGAGAAAATCCCGGGTTACCCTGGCTGCTCGCATGACCGGCAAGAGCGCGGCCGAAACAGTCTCGGTGATGATGTCTATCTTCCGTCGCCTGGATCCGGCCTTGCGCAAGTCAGTCACATTCGACAATGACACAACCTTCGCCCAGCACAGCCTACTGCGTTCCATGTTCAATATGACGACATGGTTTTGCGATGCCTATGCCTCTTGGCAAAAGGGGGGAGTAGAGAATGCGAATGGTCGATTGAGGCGATGGTTGCCAAGGGACTTCGATATTCATGCGATGGACGACGAGGAGCTGCAGGACATCATCTTCACCATGAACCTCACCCCGAGAAAATGCCTCGGATTTAAAACCCCAGTCCAGGCGCTGCTGCAAGACCTTGGAAAAGACGCCAAAATCTGTTTTGCTTAAGCGTGTTGCACTTCGCGATGGAATCCACCCTTGCGATATCCAGCGGGGGCCTCGGCGAAGTGGAACCTATCCAGCGTTGAATGAAGACAAATGGCATTATAAAATTTCAAGTATTTACTAGGCTCCAGACTCAATCAAATCCAGAATGCAATGAGGGTTGCCAACGCGACTGCGGATAGGAAGTTTCTGGCGAGTTTGTCATAACGGGTTGCAACGCGGCGGAAGTCTTTGAGGCGACAGAAGGCATTTTCGATAAGATGACGGTCTTTGTAACGGCGCTCATCATATCGGATTGAGCGCTTGCGGTTTGAGCGACCTGGAATGACCGGGACGATGGCTGACTGACGCAAGTGCTTTCGCAGGCTGTTTGCGTCATAACCTTTATCTGCGAGTAAGTATCTCGCACCTTTCAAATTGTTCAGCAATACAGGCGCAATCGGACTATCTGCCGCATTGCCACCAGTCAACTTAAACGCAAAGGGGCGACCAATGACATCGGTCAGAACGTGGATCTGAGTGGTTTGGCCACCCCGCGACGGCCCGATAGCCTGATTCTTCGCCCCCCCCCTTTACCGCCATGTGCAGAGCGGTGTGCCTTGACATAGGTGCTATCGATAGCCGTGCTTTTGGTCACGGCACCTGAAGTTGCCAGAGCCTCAACAAGATCAACCCAGAACCGTTTGTGCGACCACCTGTTGAACCGGTTATAGATCGTTGTTGAGGGGCCATACTCTGCAGGGCAGTCACACCAGCGGCAGCCCACCTTCAAAACATGGATGATACCGGAAATCACTCGGCGATCATCTACCCGGCGGGCACCGCCTTTATTATTCGGCAAAAGCGGCTCAATAAACGCCCATTGCGCATCCGACAACCAAAACAGGTGTCCCATTCAAGCCTCCAATCTATTGATTGAGCAGATTAAATCTGATTTGCTTTGCCAGTTCAATGGTATCAATGGGTTTTGAACCTAAAGCGTGTCGCAGTTAATGAGATTCAGGATTCCCATTTTTTGCCAATTGTGATTCCCTTTGAGAAAAGGGGATCATCATGGGCAAATCACTTCCTATTGCATTGCGCGAACGTGTTGCTTCATTTGTTGATGCCGGTCATTCGCATCGGGCGGCCGCCAGCCATTTCCGCGTGTCACCACGGTTTGTCAATAACCTGATGCTTCTCAAGAAAGAGACGGGTTCTGTGCAGCCTCGCAAGCAAGGCCGACCAGACAAAGGCAAGTTGGGTGTGCATCATGAATGGATCACAAGGCGCATGTCTGAGAATGGCGATCTGACGCTTGATGAGCTTTGTCTGGAATTGGCTGAACGCGGGGTCCATGTGCATCGCTCTAGCGTTGGGCGCGTGCTTCACAGGCTCGGCCTGAGCCATAAAAAAAAGTCTGGTAGCCACTGAACAGCTACGGGCCGCGATTGCTCATGATCGGTATGTATGGATCAATCAGCGCCGGCCTTTCTTCAACAAAGCATTGTCCCGATTGATCTTTATCGATGAGACATCAACCAACACGAAGCTGACCAAACGGTCTGGATGGTCACCAAAAGGACAGCGCTATCGCGCTCACGCTTCTTTTGGTCATTGGAAATCCCAGACCTTCATCGCTGGTTTGAGATCCCGTGGGATGGTTGCGCCCTGGATCGTCAATGCTCCGATGAACCGACGTATCTTTGAAACTTGGATTGAAACTCAACTACTGCCGACCCTGTCAGCTGGCGACATCGTCATCCTCGATAATGTCGCCTTCCACAAAAGTGAGAAAGCTCACAAGCTCGTCAAATCAAAGGGAGCATGGCTGCTGTTTCTTCCGCCATATTCACCGGACCTCAATCCCATCGAAATGGCATATTCCAAACTCAAGACACTGCTGCGCAAGCGAGCAGCCAGAAGCTTCGATACAATCTCAGACGCGATCGGTGACATTTGTGACCTCTATTCTGCCAAGGAGTGTCTGAACTACTTCAAAGCTGCCGGGTATGAGGTTAATTAATTGCGATATGCTTTAGTACCATTTCTTGCTTCATGCAACTCGCCATAAGCATGCAAATGCCGCCAAGCTGAAGACCCGCAAAAACCGCTTAATTTGACCGCTGGAATTTCGCCATGAATGCCAGCCATGGCTCATTGTCGCGCTGATTGCGCTGATTGCGCTGTTTCTATCAGGTTTCGTCTTTTTTCTACCCTTTCAGACAGACTCATGCCATGGCGCTTCTGCGTTCATGGAAGATCTGTATTGAGCCATTGAAAATCTGCTCATGCTATAAGTAAGGAAAATAGCGATGAGTATTACGATGGACGGCAAGGTCAAACGTTGGACAGCGAAGCGCCAATCAGCGCTTGTGATCGAGATCATTCA